>Ga0315287_10000514_pt1 | contig 33995 bp, 41 predicted proteins | sample YL17G11_0_MG_FD_205037 | JGI IMG/M metagenome (GOLD analysis project Ga0315287, IMG submission 205037) | Sediment microbial communities from Yellowstone Lake, YNP, Wyoming, USA - YL17G11_0 | ecosystem: Environmental > Aquatic > Freshwater > Lake > Sediment | place: USA: Wyoming | collected...
CGAGGTCGTAGAGAACGATGCCAACATCGAACGCGAGGTCAGCCCGTGGCGATTACTCGCTATGCTGTCCTGCGTGTGCGCGATCGCCGCAGTGATCGCGTGGACACTTGCTTCGAAAGTGAGCGCACCGTGAACTCTCTTGTTATCGATCTCTATCGGATCGTGCGTCCCACCATCTCATCGTCAACCGCGCGCGAACTATGCATCGATCGGCCCACATCTCTTGAGGGATGGATCGATGCGATTGCAAGATTAGAGTCGATTGAACCGCGTGTCATTCGCCAACTATTTCTTGATACAATCGCCGCCTGGTGCATCCGAAACGTCGATGCAAGGGATGTGCTTCGCAACTTATATCTGATCGACCATAGGCTACTGGTCTGGTCTACATGCGCCTGCGTGCAGAGGTCTGTCCCCTATCTACTCTCTGAAGGAAATCGGTCTAAAGCCGGAGATGTAATTCATACCGCACTCCAATGGGTCCGAGGAGGTGCCTCTGACTTTGACTGTCTCCAGGCATACAATTCTTTCGTTAAGTCACAGTCGGTAATCGAGCCTTCCGTGCGGGCGGTCGCGAATGCGATTCGAGTCGTTTTTACTCACAATGAGAGCTTCGACGACGTTTCCCAAAGAGCAATTTATGCAATTTATTGCTCAGCACGTGCGATGGGCGACGACCGTAGCATCGGGTTTGAGGATAGGATTGACACGCACCTTGAAGCGTTCTGCGCCATCATTCGCGACGCCGTGCTGACTCTGCCGGAGACCGCATGATCAGGCGAATGGTGCTGGATTAACGCAGGCGGAATAATCGTTCAGTATTTATCACTGGTTTATTGCAGTCGGATCAATAGTGATTGATAATAACCAGCAAATAGCCTATCCATTCTGAATTTGACTAAATGACAGCTATTCGCTAGGCTCTTGATCAAGAAGGAAGAGTACTGTGAAGATCGACTACAACCTCACGACCCAAGTTTTCGTTGCCGCCACCCGTGACCGCACCGAGGGGGCGCAGCTCAAGGCTCTCGGCGACTGGAAGTGGCACGGCGAAGGCTGCCACCCAACTTTCTGTAAACGTCCATGCCCAGCGGCGCACGTACGCATGCAGTGGTGGACGCAGAGTCGCGCGGCGGCCGCTCGCGTGAAGGGGGAGGGCGTTCATACCGATGCTTCGCTCGCCGCCATCGCAGAGGCTCCCACGGCGGTCCCTGTGGCCGCTCCGCGCGTCAGCTTCGAGAACGGGGCGTTCCGCGCCCACACGACCTCCAAAGAGGCGTCTGATGGCCTTCGGCGGGCATCGGGAGCATGGGACGCGTGGAAGTTCCACGGCGGAGCCTGCAGCAGCCAGTACTGCCGCAAGGGCTGCCCTGCCGTCGGCCACTACGGTCTGTGGACGACCGACGCCGCTGCGGTGCGCGCCCTCGGCGCGTACTTGGACCCATCGGCCAAGGCTGAGATCGCAAAGCGCGAGGCGAGTCTGGATCTCTCGCGCGCCAAAGAGGCCGATGGGTCCGACCTAGCGTGCCCTCCTGGGCGAGCTTACTTACCTTTTCAGTGCGCGGGCATTCGCTACGCGATGTCACGACGGTCCTGCCTGATCGCGGATGAGATGGGGCTTGGCAAGACCGTCCAGGCCATCGGTACGGTCAATGCCGATGCCAGCGCGCGGACTATCATCGTGGTGTGCCCGGCCTTCCTTCGTGAGGTCTGGCGCTCACACGTCAACGACTGGTCGGTACGCGAAACGCGCGTCGTCGTGCTTGAGGACAGCGCTGACGCAAAGCGGGCGGCAAAAAACGACCTGCTTACGCGCAAGGGCGATGAGACGCTCTGGGTCGTGATCTCCTACGGCGGAGCTCGCACCGCATCCGCAGTCGGCAAACTCCTGCACGCGATCGAGTCCGTCGACGTCCTCATTCTTGACGAAGCCCATCGCATCAAAGAAAAGGAAGCACAGCAGTCCAAAGGCGTGCTCGCCATTGGCGCAAAGTCCAAGCGCGTCATCGGACTCACCGGCACTCCGATCCCCAACCGCCCGATCGAGATGGCTACCGTCCTGTCGCTTATTCAGCCAGGATTCAATTTCTGGCGCTACGCCAAAACCTACTGCGGTGCGAACGAGACGCGTTTCGGTTGGGACATGAGCGGGGCCACAAGCCTTGACCAACTCCAGCAAGAACTGAGAGAGACCTGCATGATCCGTCGGTTGAAGAGCGAGGTGCTGACCGAGCTGCCAGCGAAGCGTTGGTCTGTGATCACGATGCCGGCCGATGGAATCTCGGCAGACTTGCGCAAGAAGTGCAAGTTCACCACCAGCAAGTTCACGGCCCGCCTGCAAGCTTCGCAAGCCATCGCTGCGGCTGCGGGCGACGTCGCTGCAATGCACGTTGCCATTAACGAGCAGCTTACCGCGGTGGCGCCTACGTTCGAAAACGCAAGCGAAGTCCGCCAGTTGCTCGGCCTTGCGAAAGTCCCTGCAGCCATCGAGTACATCCAGCAAGTCACCGAGAGCGGTGAGTGTGCCGTTGTGTTCGCCCATCACAAAGAGGTGGCTCGCGCGCTCTACGCAGCCCTCGGCGGAGCAGAGAAGTGCGTCTACCTTGATGGCGAGGTCGATAGCGCAAAGCGTGTTGCGCTGGTGAAAGAGTTCCAAGCATCAAAGACGCTTCAGTACGTGGTCGCGACGATCGAGTCTGCCAAAGAGGGCCTCACGATCACCCGCGCAACACGCGTGATTTTCGTCGAGCAAGCGTGGACCCCTGGCACGATGGCCCAGGCCGAGGACCGCGCGCACCGCATCGGCCAAACCGAAACCGTGTTCGTGGATTACCTCGTCGTAGACGGCACTGTGGATGCATACCTGGCGCAGCTCCTGGCGGCAAAGCAGCGCGTGGCATTCGATGCGCTCGACAAGATCCACACCGCTCCCGATGCGGTTGAACAGGCGATCATTCCGCCTTCGACGCAAGCTCAAGCAGAGCTCGTGGCGATTGCGCACGATCCAAACGCGGTGGCTCTTCGCGCCATGCGTGCGGCCCGCACGACTGTGCAAGAGGAGATCGCAGCAGACCCCAAAGGATACGCCGAGCGTACAGCGGCTCGTCGCGGCGTTAAGTCCATCTACGAGCCGACAGAGACTGAGATCGCAGCGGCCATCGGTGGGATGCGAGCTCTTGCGGCGATGGACAGCGACCACGCATTCTTCGAAAACGAGATGGGATTTTCCAAGGCAGATGTGTACGTAGGCCACGCGCTCTCCGCGCTGCCTACGCTCACTCCTGAGCTTTGGGCGCTCGCGGCGCAGTTGTGCCGCAAGTACCAAGGCCAGATCGGAGAAGACGTGGCAGTTGAAGCGGGCGTGGCGAAGACTGGGCGTCGAATCGATTCTGCTTCCGCCGTCTTTGGCGGCACATTCGGCACGAAAGTGAGTAAGGAATAGCTATGGATGACTATTCGAAGAAGGATCTGATTGAACTTCGTGTCACGCACGGGCTGAAGCCGTGCGCCCATTGGAGTCTCGCTCGCCTACGATCTGACCACGAGCAAAGGGACGACCAGGAAAACTGGGAGGACGAAATGGCGCACGAGGCGCCGTTCAATGCGTTTTTAGATCGTTTGCACGCGGAGTCTCACGTTCGGCTGTTCTGCAGGAGCCCATCGGAGGATGTTCACCATGACCTGTGGGATCGCGTCGATCGGCTCGCAAAAGCAAATGATCTTGAGGCCTGTTTCTCGCCAGAGGACGAACGACGAGCGATGGCGCTTGGCCTTGAGGCGAAGGACATGGCGTTTACCAAGTGGGTGTTCGCGCCGACGAGAGAGTTTTTAGATGCGATCCGAGAGCTTGGCTTAGACGAGGTTGAGTACTCCGTCATAGTAGGCAAGCCATAGAGGGTCATCTAAAATTACTCCGCCAAAAATCTTGTCACGTAGTCAACACTGGCATATACACACAGTCCCAGCCGCGCTGTGCGGCCCATACGCATCAGAATCAAAGAGGAAAAATGCAACCGAAAAGCAAGAAGACAAAGCGGCTGACAAAAACAGAGGCTAAAAAGCAGGTCAAAAAGCCTGTGACCAAAAAGCTCTCGCGATCACACAAGAGCGCGATCTCTGAAGGCCGGAAGAACAAATGGCTGACGATGGCCGAGGACAATAAGGAGAAGACGCTCGTCGCCTTGCGCGCGATCGCGCGGGCGCCGCTGTCAGGCCGCGAGCTCGCCGATCGCCTCGGCATGTCGCACAACACGTTGTATGGCAGCGTGCTCGCGCAGCTCGGAACATCCTTTCAAGATCTGGTCAAAAGTGCGGAGTTCCTTGCAAAGGAGGAGAGCGTGGCTTTTAGGTCTTCGCTCAGCAGAAAAGCTACAAGCCCTCTCTACATCGGAGATGTTCGCATGCCCTGGTGGTACTTGCCTGCGACCGGGATGGAGACGGATGGGCTGCAGACGCCCAAGGCAGCCATGCGGCAGTCGTCGTTCAAGCCTCACGAGGCCGAAATGGCCGCCAAGCTCTACTGGCACGATTGGGCCGCTCTGCGCAGCCCTGACCAAGAACTTGGGGCTGGGCCTCACAATCAATTTTTCTCTAAAGCGGTCAGCCACGTTTTTTCAGTACTGGCAACTGACCCCTCAAGCACGATGCCTTCAAAGGAAGACCTTCAAAGAGGAAGCCCTACTCTTATTGCTTTAGGGGCACGACTTGCAGGCGAGATCCTGAAGTACCCGTATCCTAGGGCGAGCTCAGAGGAGCAAGCCGATCTTACGCAAGAAGATCTTAACCGGCAAAAAGATGCGCAAACATGGCTCGTAAAGCTGATTGAAGAGGCCGACTCGGAAGTAGCGGCTTCTGTGTTGGCCGAGTGCGCTAACGCTGCGATGACCTTCCAAGCGCGTGCCGCATGTGTAACTACGTCCAGAATGCTGCTGGATCGCGAACGCGCACAGAGAGAGCTTACGAAAGAAGGCAAGTCACGCAACCCGTCGGTGCCTGTGCTGTCTCCTCGCGTGGTCAACGTTCTCATCGCTGGAGCTTACGGCGCGGGCTGATCTGCAACGCCTGCAGCGAGTTGAGTTGCGGGCTGAGGTGAGCGCTGGTTTGGACTGCAAAGTTCAAACGAAACTGAGCTCGTCGAAGCAGGAACTTAACACTAATCAAGGCTCGTCCTCGATTGGGTCAGTTTAGGAGAACGGTATCCGATGACCGATAATGCAACAGAAGCTCCAAAATTAGGAGAGAGATCCGTGAGCACCAGACGATCCGAAGCGATGCTTGCCCAAAGCCAAGGAGAATTTCTTCTTCCTGCGGCGCCTATGTACGACCATCTCTATACCCGCCTGACCCTGCAACGCCTTGCAGTCTCGTCGCCAACTCCCGACGAGGTGGTGGCCGCCTGGATGATTTACTCAATCGGCGAGTTGTCTCGCAACGACCTGAGGTTTTTTGCTGGACGCGTAATTCAAATCGACAGCTTGATCAGCGAGGGCGTGCTGCGGCGCTCGAAAAGAGCGGGCAGGAAAGAATCAGCTATGTATCGACTGACCGGTACCTCGCCACCTGAAGCGGTTTTGCAGGGGCGTATCCCAAGCCCGAGGCCGCCTACCAGATCCGAGGCTATCAGCGCGGTCCGGTGGAGCATGGCGATGGCTAAGTACCGGCGCGAAGCGAAAAATATTCGCTCCGAGATGGGCGGGGATCTGCTCTCGATTTTCGCTTGGCTCGGAGATTCTGCGAGGGGCGTCCTAACGCTACGCAAGGCGAAAGATAAGGACGCAGATCCAAGCGCCCGGTTCACGGCCCGTATGGCGGCTCCAGCGATCGCGCAATTGGCAGCGCTGCGCGAGAGCGGCGAAGATGCCAAGTCTCCGCCCGAAACCAAGATGCCTGCCGCCTGGCCAGCCATCGAGCGCTGGCTGAGCAGCTACTCAGGCGAAAAGTACCTACCAGAGATCGCCCCGTTTTGGCCAGACCCTCCGCAGGCTAAGTGATACCGTCGTGCCATGGCTAAACTCGTCGTACCGCTCGGGCTGATCGTGAATCCGAAAAACGGCGCGCTCGCGTACAGCGGAACCTACGATGCTTTCGCAGCGGTCGGCTGGAAGGAGATCCTCATCCTCGCGCTCGCTGGCAATCAGATCGGTGGGGGGTACATGAACAGCGAGGATTACAACTCGTCATTCCTGCTCACCGGCTACCCAAGGGCCCATACAAACCCAGGCATCAGCGACGCGAAATACGAGGGCGCAGGCTATGGAACTGTCCTTTACACAGCCCTGTGTCACGCGGTGGAGATGCAGCGCATCGGGCGTGTCGATCTCCCACAAGTCGTGCTTAATCGCCCCGAAGCTGGCGTCAGTTCTCTTGACTTCGGATCGAGATCCGAGGAGGCCAACAAGTGGTGGCATAATGCCATCGAGATATACGGCGTCGCGGGAGAGGCGCGGAAAAACATCAAGATCAAAGTAGACTATCTTCCGGGATGGGAGAAACTGCCGTCAAGAGTGAGACGAGACGAGGCGCTCTCGGCCGCCCTCCAAGACGTCGATGCATTCGAACTCGCATCCCACGTCATTGATGAAGATGAGCTGAAGATCGAATTTGACGACAAGGCCCGAGTGGCAAGGGTCGAGCTGATTGATATTCCTGTGGATATTTACAGGTATAAAGAAGCGCGGCGATTCGTCGCGGCATCGATCATTCCGAGCAGCCCAGAGCTTACGACGAAAAAATTCAGCACACTTGCGCAGGTGCCTGCTCAATGGATAGTCGCCAATCCAGAGGTGCTGCTCGCAGTCAACGTCGCTCAACTTCGTAGCCTCAAGAGCTACGGCGAAGAGCTATTCATCGCCCTGGTTCACGCGCTTGAGACGGCTGGCGCGTCAAGGGCGGACGCGAACGAGTTCATCCAACGCTATGAGCTCGGCCTGGACGCCACGCAGGCTTCTGGCGCCGCGGTGGGCGCTACCGACGGGAATCGTGAGCAACTCACGCAAAGCCTTCTGCGCCGCCGCCAGAAGCTCGGCTGGACGCGATTCTAAACCCCCGGTTTAGGTGCTTGCAGCTACGGCTGGCAAGGCTTCAGCCAGGCGTTGTACAGCTCCACGCTCTTCGGGCCAAAAATCCCGTCCGGTTTTGCGCCAATCAGCGTCTGAAAAGCCTGAATGCCGCCTGCGACCCGAATGTGTCGGCGGGCCTTGATCAGCGTCAACAGCAGCGGGAACTGCGATCGGTACTGAGCGTCCCACCAGAGCACCACCAAGGCGTTGAGACACTCGGGCGTCAGCATGGCATCAATCAGGTCCTGGGGGCGCTCCTGATGGCCGTAGCCCTGCAGGGTCATGGATCGGGGCCTCACGAGGCCGGCTCGGTCAAGCGACTTCTCATGCTCTGCCCAGTCCCGACGATGCCAGGCCATGACCTTCGCGTACGCGTCGGCGCCGTGGAAGTTTCGGAAGTAGACCTGGGGGCAGCGTCCGTTGATGAAACTCGCAAACTCGTCCGATGGAAAACCGGCAAATGTCCCGCCATTCTCGATGGAAAGCGGGACTTTCCGCTCGTCTCCATGGCTCTGCATGGCGAACCAGGGCTGGTCGATCAGGCAGGCGTTTGGATGCTGCGCGCGAATCGTGCGCCCCATCACCAACGCTTCTTTTGGCGTCGTCGTATCGCCAGCGCCCTTGTCCGTGTCCCACTGGCCCTCTGCGTCGAGAAGGGAGAATCTTGCGTTGGGATGAGCCGTGACTGCATCGGCGACTCGCTTGCCCTTCTCGGCTCCCGTAGAAGCGCCGTCAAGCCCGAAGGCTAGCGCATATGGCATGCCGTGCCGCGAGAGGATGTCGCGCTGACTGACGCCAATGCTGCCATGCGGAGCAACGAAGTCCACGCCGGCCGCTCGGCTGTCTCTGACGATTGTCTCGAACTCTCCCGACTTGAGAGAGTCCATGTAAACCTGCAGGCAGATGCCAGTAGGCAGCGTTGTGACCCATTGATTATTCAACTTGTACCTTATATTTCTGCGCCGCTAGACGCGTTGAGTTTTTTCTGCAATCGCTTGACCTCTTCACGCAGTCGGATCAGATCCTCTGCCTGCGATCCAACGAGCGCAATCAGCGAAGAGATCGAGGCTGCAAAGCTTTTTGTGGTCGCGCTTACCGGTGAGAATTGGTCGCGATTTTTCAACTCGCGCTTCGTCTCACGGTGATTCGCCTGTACGCTGGCGATCCATTCGCGCAGGACGTAATCATTAATGACGCAGCCCTCTTCGCTTGCCTGCCAATCCTCATTCTCGCGCTCGTGTCGTCGAATCTCGTCGTAGTTGACGTGATCCAGAATACGCTGCAAATCCGCAATCGGGATGGATGCGTCTACATCCCATGCTGTTGTTGGGCCGTCGCAACTAACGAACTCTGTGCGCGCAGCAAGACCGCCATCGCCGTCACAGTACAGCGTGGCCTTTGCTCCCACGTTAGTGAAGTACAAATAGATGCTGCCGTCAGCGCCCACGCGCTCTTCGCAAGGTGCGGCATCAAGCGTGAGAAGCTTTTGCTTGACCTCTCCTGCGGTCACCAGCGCCTTGTCCGTCGGTGCTCGGTCAACCATTTGTCCGCACCCTCGCAGAGAGCCATGCAACGGTCCGGTCAAGATCGAGCGGGCCGTCGAATTGAGCTGTCATCATTTCGCCTGGCGAATACGAGCAGTGGTACCCGTTGCTCCCCGCCATTACCTCGATGGTGCAGCGGTCCCACTTGGCAAAAGCTGGTTTCCCTAGCAAATCTGGCTTCTCGACGACGGTGCACGGCAACATTCCGCGCCGAGCCGCCTCGTCTAAGAGCGTGCGCAGCATAGCGATTTCTTTCGCGACCAGCTCGCGAACCTCCGGTAGATCTGCGACGCTCATCGAGGCCCCCCTCGGCTCAGGCCGGCGACAAAAATCAAGATCCTGTGACCCGCAAAAGCGCCGGCGAACGACAGAGAAACCAGCAGCAATGCACCAAAAATTGTCCCAATCGTAAACATCATCAGTCTTCTCCTTCTTTCTTCTTCGAAAACCTTCGACAGATTTTAACTGGAGCGCGATGATTGCGCAACAATGATCCGTCACAAACCTGCGGGCGCACCGTCAAACACTGAGGCGGTACGAGAATTCATGTTCGGAGAGCTCAACGAGGACGTCTCAGACGAGAGCATCCTCGATTACTATGACAAGCCAGCGCAAGAGCTTCTGCGTGGCCGGGACAAGGAGGACATTCGCCAAGGAGACGCCGTCACATGGGTCGGCAGCGCCGGCGAGATGCTTCTTATCGATCCAGACTACGCTCTCGCGATAGAGGGAAATACATTTGATGAGCACAAGCTCGCATCGCTCGTGCACGCCATCGAGAATAAGCGTAGGCCGACCTTGTTTGTCGGCTATGGCACTGTGCACTTCATTGATGCCGACGATGTCGAAGAAAACCGCCGATACGATCCTAACGGGTACAACACCGGCGATGGCGTGTGGCAGACCGAGAGGCCGCTCGACGAGTCCGACATCGGCAAGCTCCAGTACACGATCCGCGACGGCAATCACCGAACATTCGCGGCGCTCATCGCAGGCGAAACGAAAGTCTGGATCCTGCTTGACGACAATCAGCTCCAAGACGTGAAGGAATACCGAGAAGCCAAGAAGAAGAGCAACGTGCGGGCATTCAGCAAGAGGCGAGGGCCGAGATACACCAAGCTGCTGAAGGCGCTCGATCTAAAGCTGCGAAATGATTGAACTTTTTTTCGCAAGATACAAGTGTAAAGCAGATGCCTAAGTAGCTGAAATTAAACAGCTTCTTGGCAAAATAAATCAGGAGCGCTTCGACGCAAGCATGATGCCTGCTCCGACCGCAGCTCCAACAGCGCCAGCGAGAAGCGTCCGTCCACTCACGAGGCCGCGCGATGCGTTGATGGTCTCGATCGTGGGATAGCTGATGATCGCGCCTGCGACCGTCTTGAGGAGCCGGCGCTCTTCTTTCTCACGAGCCGGACCATAGCTCGACTCTGGGAATCTGCTGAGATGAGTAATGTTTGCGTCCGCGGTATTCATAACAGCCCACCTGACAGCGTCTGGACCCATGCCTGGCCTGATTCCTGCGGCGGCACCAATCAACTGACGGGCCGCGAGGGCTAAGTCGCTCGCCGGGCCAGTAAGTCCACCGATTTTGCCAGCGTTTAGATAGGCATCTTGCAACTCGTACATTGTTGCGCGACCAAGAACCCACCGCCGAGCTGTCTCAACCGCCATTCTCGGTCGATTGTCTCCGGCAGCGACGTGCTTGAGCGCCGTTTCTACGCATGCTGCCGCACACCATACGCCAAGTTTGAGATCCCACTGGGCCAGCTCATGCACAACCAACTCCGCGCCGATCTGAATCTTCGCCCACTCAACAAGCGCGTTCCGAATCGCCATTGACTGCGTTCCGCATTCGATCGCAACAGACGACGTCTCCGTCAGAGTCAGCGAATCGTACGGGGACCATGCGATGTCCTCTTCAAGCATCTCTGGGCATACGCAGGCCGCGAGAGCAATCCAATCAGGACCGGAGTTGCTAAACACTGCGACCTTGCGCCAAACGCGATCATCAATGCCATACCTACTCATGAGCGTCTCCTCGCATACATCGCTCCTGCGCCAATCAACACGCCAGCCATTCCAGCAGCAAGCGACCTTCCATTCACCAAGCCGCGGGACGGCGCAATCGGCCTGCTTGTTGGAAAAGTAAAGATCGCCTGCTCAACCACGTCGCGGAACAGAATCTCTTCCCGGCGAGTCCTCTTGTCCCAGTATTCATCCATCGCCAAGTCGTCGAGCCGTATCGCCGCACGCATTTCGTCTGAGTCTGCCTTCTTATTTGCAGGCTTTTCGGTAACCGACTTTTTAGCATTCCTCATCAGCAGGCCCGCCTCGGCGAGTAATTGCTCCTTCGTTCGCTTAGACGGAGCTGCGCGAAAGTCGCTCGCCGCACGAGCAAGTCGTAGAGAGCTGACTGCCGTAGCGGCCGCAAATGAGGCTGCGTAGTTTGCCGTCACAAGATCTGATACTGTCTGGTTGCGACCTACGTCTGCAATAGTGCCTTCGAGCAATATCGCTACTTGGTCCGCAGCATCAAGCGCTGCGAACATGATCCGCTCGCTCGTTGCCAAGCCGACGACCCAGTTGCGAGCAAGGGAGATCATGCCTCTGTATGACGGATCTAGTGTGGCCGATAGATTCATGGCTGCTTCCGCGATGGCGCAGCCACACCAAACGGCCAGTTTGTTATCCCAAGCCGCAATTTCGCTCAGCGCATCGGACGTGGACCTCTTGCTGGCCACCCATGCCGAGAGCGCATTGCGCACAACAGCTCGGGATGAATCGCCATGGCACTCGATAGCCATCTTCTCGGCATCCGCCAGCGACTTGGGTGGCGCAGGAATATCCTCATGCATCACTTCGCGGCAGAGGCTTGCTGCGAGCGCGACGATAGCAGGACGCGGCACATACTTACCGTTACGCGAGGCGCTGTCTGCGAGGATGTAGACATCATCATCAATGCCGTACGTGCTCATCGGCGCCTCGCGATACGCATAATGCCGGCGCCCATCGCAAGGCCCGCAGCGCCAGCGATAAGCGTGCGGCTTGAAAGGCCGCGCGAGGCAACGATATCGCCAGTCGGAAAGCTCATGATCGCGGCTGCCACGGTCAGCGAAAGATTCTGGCGCTCAACATTCTCGTTCGTGTCTCTCGCAGAAGAAGCCGCCAGCGCAGCGTACACAGCTGCATTGCCAGTGCTATATTCTTGTGTCATGAAGTCCCCACTCGTCACCGATTCCATCACAAAGAAAGCCGCCATTGAAGCAGAAGCATGCGAGCCGAAGGTGGCCCTAGAGAAGGTGGCCCTAGAACCCATGTCACGCAACGAAAGCTGCGCCTTTCGAACTTCGCTGACTCTCGCCCGTCCCACTGTCCAGGCCCGCGCCGCCTCAATCGCATTGCGAGGTCTGTCTTCTCCGTCCGGAACGTATTGTAGTGCTGTCTCAGCAACTGCTGCCGCGCACCAAACACCTAGCTTGAGGTCCCAATGAGCGAGCGATCGAATAGACCGGTCGGCGCCCATCCCATAACAGTCAAAAGTCTCTGCCCACGCCGCAAGCGCGTTGCGGATCACGCGGTCCGCAGAATCTCCATGGCATTCCACCGCGAGGTCTGACCTCTCTATGTCAGCAAGCGATTTCGGCAGAGTGAGCTTGAGGCCCTGGTCAAGCAATTGAGGGCATACGCTCGCCGCGAGCGCCACCAAGGCTGGGCCAGCAGCAGGTCTTCCAATGGCGCGCCACACGCGCTTGTCGATGCCGTACATTACGATCTCCTCGCGATACGCATAACGCCAGCGCCGATCGCGACGCCTGCAACGCCGGCGACAAGCACGCGGCTAGAGACTAGTCCGCCCGATGCCGACTCTTCTTCAAGGCCCTGCTTTTTCATCCACTCGCTGATGATCTTCTCTTGCAAACGTGTAGTCATCGGAAACGGGCGGATCCATCCGCCGTACGTTCGTGACTTGAAGTTCGCTATGAACAGAAGTTTGGGCGAAAATTTCTTCGTGAGCCGCGTCAGCTTGAAGCCCCATGCTTTCAGTTTGGCTGCGTCTGATAACCCGTAAGCGCTGCCTTCGCCTACCTTCGCAGAGATCCGTACCGTGACTTCGAAAGGACTGTAAAAATAGTCGCCAATGTTCGTTTCAAGCACGCTCATCCGAGCAAGTTCAACGCCGATGATTTCAAGAGACCCATCTCCGTACCCGTCTTCGCCCGTCTTGCGCTGAACGCCCATCGCTCTTACCCCGCTCTTGTCGTGCGGAGACGTGAGCAGTCCACATGCCCAATACCAATTATTCGCGATGGCGAACGAGATCGCTTCAGTCACATCGTTCAGCTGATTCTCGGTGATCGCGCTCATCATGAGCATCGCCAGGATCATCTTCCGAGTAGGATCCTCAATCGAGTCAAACGACTCTGGAATACTTTTGCCGACCATTACAAACCGAGCCGATCCCCGTAACGGTCCTTCACGTAAAATACCCCGCCCACTACAAGGGCGGTCATCAATCCGACTACGAGGGCGGTAGGCGCCGCAGAGATCACTGTGGCAGGCAGCGAGGGAGCGACCGGCTTGCGGGCCACCAGAAAGACCGCCACGGGGCGATTCTCACTCGCCCCCCACTTCCGCACGGTGCCGTCCTCATTGCGCATGGCGAGCGCTGTAGAGCCTCCTCCGTCGGTGTAGCCGCCCCACACGGCTCCAGTCTGACGGCAGCGCTGTCCAAAACCTGCGAGTGTGTCGGTCCCCACGGCAAAAGCAATCTCGCCATTGGCAAAGCCAAGCACTCCCGCGCGCCCTTCGCGCTGCCCGTTAGATCCCGTGACCGACAGAGAGGGGACCCTGCCATCAATAACCAGGGAAGGGTACATCTGCACTCCGACGCTTGCCTGCGTGTTGATCGGCCCACTGACCGACCACTCTGCGCGACCATCGACGACCGATAGGTAGACTCCGATCGCTGCCTCTCCGCGATCCGATGGCTCCAGGATCGCTACCCCTTTGTCGAGCTCGGCGAATCGCGGATTCACACAATCGCTCGATGCGTAGCTCGCTCCGGCGTCGCAGTTATGGAACATCGGCCCGTCAAGCGCGGCGAGCGTGAGCGGGTCAGCCATCACTTCGCTCAAGCGCACAGGCGTGTACTGGCCATTACCTTTCGGCGAGGCAGCAAGGCCTAGCAAAGAAGGCTCGAAGATGACAAGCTTGAGCCCGCTCGACTCCACCAGACGGACTTCGCTCATGAGTTATTCCTGCTGAGATTGATAAATGCGATATGCGCCGTAGGCCAAGCCGCTGATAACAACCGCTCCGATCGCATACGGCAGTGCCTTTTTGGCAATCTCCGCGACCGAGCCACCGAGCATAGCAGGACTCGTCGAGTCCGCTGGGCGCACGATCGGCGTTCCGCCGGGAACAGGAACAAGCGGCTGCGGCAACGCGGGCGCGACTGGCTGCGCAGGCTGACCCTGCTGCACTGGTGGAGGCGCTGGCATCTGCACGATCTGAGGCTGAGGAGCCTGACCTGGATACTGATAGATCACATTGCTGCCCGCAGGCGGCTTCGGAGGAAGCGGCTGAACCTGAACGGGAGACTGACCAGGAGCGCCCGGAGGAGGCGGTACGAACATCGGTGGCGGTGGCTGGCCGTTGTAGAGACGAAGGCTGTCAATCATCGACAAGTCGCTGAACGGGACGTTGTCCAAGTGGTTGAGCATCACCTTTGCTTGAATCGGAGATCCCACTGGATTCATCGGCATGCCGTATGCGGGCATATGCCCAGGCGCAGCAAAGTAGATCACTTCGCTTTCGCGGGCCGCTGAGAAGCGCGAGGCGCCCGTGAAGCCGCCCACATGCCATGTGGCGATAATCATTGCGAGTCCGAGGCCGTCCTTCGTCATGCGTTGTCGCGCTGAGTTTGCAACGAGATCGAGCAAAGCTTGCGTCACAACTCCGCGACCCTCGCTCCGAGCACGCTTGAGCCATGTCCACAGCCGACGCAGCATCGGGCCATCAATCACGCCATTCTCAGCGGGTCCCATAGAACCGACAGCCCCACCGTCGTAACTGCGCTCGTTATTCGTCACGCCGCGGAGTAAAAGCTCTCGGCACTTCACAACTACCGTACGTCCGTTGGTCCACGCAATGTACGGCGTATTGTCTGCCGCAGCGACCTTGAAGATCCACCAGACCGCATCGGTCCCAGGAGCGTTAAAGATCACGGGACGAGGGTAGGATGACGGGGCCGCATTGACCGGCTGAAAACTCGCGTCGACTTGACCTGATGGGGCGACGAAAACGGTGCGTACTTGGCTGTGGATCGGGCGCATGGGGCAACGATACGTGAACTGAGCTAGTCCGTCTACCATTCTCGGCGCAAAAGATGTGTGGCCTAATTAGACTACTCGCGTTCAAATATGCCGCCCCGCCCTCAGCTATCCCCTATACGCTTTTAGGGGAAGTATGTTGTATCGTTTAGGTTCCCCATCATCACCGTCGCGAACGTGCGGAAGTACCGAACGAACGCATGATAGGCTCGATTTCGAGCTCTCAATAGATGCTGAGCGGGGCCCCCAAGCGTCGACCCGGTAACAGGCTCGTTAAGAAGAACGAAAAACACAGAGAGCCCTAGAAGTTGGGAAATCTGAAGAGCAACGTACTCAAAAATACGCACGAGCTCATCAGGTGCATCGTAAAATGCAAGATTGGGACTGCTCACAATCTCGTTGACGCCCAGGCACGCTGTTAGCCCACGAGTGGTATTGTACAGGCCTCCAGGGCCGATAAACGCCTGGATAGAGTCTGCCTGAGGTGTCCTTTGCGAGTGCCCCAGCTGACTCAATGGCACGGTTCTCGTGATGTAACCCGAGCGGCAGAAGTGCAGCGCTGAAGGTGTGCCGCTTCCGTCGTTGACGGGGCCTACTGCAAGTCGAGAGAAGGTAGTGAGCGTCTGCATCACCGCTCGGGCGTCGGTCACCCCCATCATCGTCGCGCCAAATCCCTGGAGCCGAGAATCTCCGATGACTCCGACCCGCACTGGACCGATTAGCCCATTGAGAGCTACCGCGGCAGCCTCCATTTGCGCCGCGATCGCCCCGACTTTGGCTTGCCCAAGGTCGTTCCAGTGCGTGGCGTCGAAGTAGTCTACCGGAAAAAGAAGCGGTGAATCAGCATCGAATGGGAGGAACGAGAAGTTGCATGAGTTCGCAACATCCAGTTTATAGGATGCAAAGTTCGCCGTAGTGGCGGCACTCACAACACCAATCGCAACGGAATGGATCCTCGCGTTCGCGTAAGTTGCGCTTCCACCCGACTTGCAGAGCTGCAGTGGGTGACTGGCTGGCGTGTTGTCCAGGACAACCGCATGAGATCCAGAAAGCGGGATGACCGCTTGAGCGTCTCCTGGGAAACGAGGCTCTCTGGTAATTTCCAAAGACCAGCTTTGGTCGAGGTTGTGTCGAAAAAGAAGCGTGAAAACATCGCCGCTTTTGATAGATCCAAGAGGAGTCGTAGCCGCAATCGCTACGATGCCTGGCTTCGTCGTAACAAATACGTTGATCTGATAATTGGCTTCGTCGAAGTCAATCTGAAGCGCATTCTCATTGCTCGTTGATCCTCCCCAGTTCGTAACAATGGGGCCTCCACCAAGGACCTGCACACGCATCGCAACATAACGACCAGGCTGATTGAGTCCGGCGTAGGTAAGCGCGTCTGCGGCTCCATCATAAGCATACTGCAGCTGTACCGAGTCGAAGCCGAGGACTGGATTGCCATTTTCATCCCAATTGCGTGGGAATCCCTGGGGATTCGCTGATCCTCCAGGCACCGTCAGCGTGCGGTTGTTTGGCCCCCGATCAGGCAGAGAGCTGTACGGGCCAGCGTAGCGATTGTAATTATCGTACGCGTAGAGCAGGCCGCTAAAAGCGGCGAGCGGAGAACTTGACGATGATGTGCACGCGGCAACGAGTGTGTTCACGTTTTATGTACTCCCGAGACGGACCCAGGCGAATAGGCCGCCTGCGGTGGGACTGCAAAGAAATCCACGCATCCCGAATGCATTGTTAATCATAACCGACGCAAAGCCTTCGATGGTGCTCGCGTTGGCAGTTACGACCGAGATGATCTCCGTCGCCGTGCATGCCCCGACCGCGTCTTTGACGATGATCGCTCGCCCGACCTGAGCCGCGCTCGGCGTGGGAAGGGTCACGGTAACCACAGTGTTCAGAGGCACCCCGATATACGAGATGATCTCCTCGCCAGGCGTCACGATATGACTTACGCCGTTCACGGCCGTGAGGGCTGACAGGCTCGTTCCTCCAACATGTGTCCACTGAAAATCTCCAGCTGGAGTCGTCGGGATGCTTGCATAGAGTCCGGGCAAGAACGTGCCTGGAGTAGACCCTTCCACCCACGCGAAGGTAAGAGATGGGACTCCTACTAACGGCAGATTTGATCCGAGCGGGCGGATCGTAAATGTGGGAGAAGAATTGACGGGGGGATTGCTTGGATCGGTAGCCATACAGCAAAAGTATCATCGCTGTTCATGGAGAGTCAATCATCTCGACAAGCCATCGCGGACCGAGTACTCTATCTCCCGTCACGTTCCTGCGCTGCGGTGAGTGTCTTATAGCCTTTCTCCTTGAAGATCTCATAGAATTTCTCCTTGAGGTTCTCACAGGCACTCTCCCCAGCGCAGGGGTCCGTCGAATCACTTGATCCAAATCGAGTTTCTCTCGCGCCAAATGCCACCGTTTGCGCCCGCTACTCTGAGGGGATAGTTGCCGCTTCGGAAGATCGTCTCAGAGCTGATGTCTGAGCGCGCTTGATTCAAGTCGTCCCAGTAGCACCACGCGTACTGCAACGTCCGGCCTCGGCGCGTAACCAGATCGCTGTAGAGCGCCCTGAAGACGCCTGCGGGCAGGCGCATGAACGGAACCCACACTGTTGAGTTTCGGCTGATCCCTGCCTGTGGAGAGTTGCTCCTGTCCCTGTACAAGCCGCCTCGCGAGGTTGGCGAGTGTCGCCAAAGCTCGATCTGGCAAGTAGCAAGCTGAGGAAACCATGCGGCCCACTCCGTGACAACGGATGTGCCCAGCCGCACAAATTGAGAGTACATAGGCAACAGTGGATTGGTCGAGTCGGTCTGCGTTGCACTCGCTCCCTGGGGATGCTTTCGAAGCTTGCGTTCGGTCCAGCGAAAACGAAAAGCACTCGCAGTCGTCAGCGTGAGAGCGATTGCGGCGCTCACAGCAAAACCGACAGCGTAAGAGGCGATTGAAGCGTTCGGGCCTGTCGGCGGAGCGAATGATGCGAGGCCAAATCCGATCCCAATCCCCGCACCGGTCGGCGTCCGAGGCAGAAGGCCATAATCCCCAAGAGCCCCGTAACCCAAAGGTGTCCATGGACCTGCACCGCTGTTCGTTAAGTCGATCTCAAGCGTCGTGTCAGAGATCGCCTGATCGCTCGAAAAGCTCTGCATCGGAAACAATTCGTATCGCGAGTTGAATGTGCCGTTCGGAGCCCCGCCAGTCAACCGCTGAATAGACGGCACAACCACCTCCATCCGGTACGAATCGAACGCGAATGGCGTAGAGTCTTCTTGCTGCCAAACATGCAGAAGAGTGCTCTCGTCAAGAACGCAGGTGTACAAAAGATCGGTGTCTTGCGCTCGCGCGCGCCATCCCAGTCCGTAGCCTGCTGCATCTGGAAAGGTCACAAACGAAGGGAAGTATGAATACGGAAGACCAGGAGAAAGAGACATGGTGCGAGCCTACGACGAAGAGCGATGGGTGACGAGATTAAACTTGTCCCCACGCTAAGTGAGCGGATTGTTTGGCAAAGAAATCACTTTGTTTGCTAAAATCATCAAGCTGGGCCGATGACGGCCTAGCAAAACCCGACCCAAGAAGCCTTGTGTCGAGCAAGCTTCGTCGGCTAGTGTGATGATTCTATGACCGTATCTCGAACCAGCAGCGGAACATTACTTGTGACAGGTATGACAGAAAGTCAGACCCCTGCCGCGCAGACATCTGCCTCGCAGTGGCCGATTGGGACACAAGCTCTTGACCTTGTGAATGGACGCATTTTCGAGGTGGGATACGACAGTTCCACTCTGCTGCATACGTGGCGTTTTGTCTCTTCTACGACGGGGCTTGATGGGCAGCAGACGATTGTCTGGGGAGGGGCAGCCATCGCTGTAAACGTGAATCAGAGAATTCTTGACGCTTACTCAAGCACTCGAAATCCTGCCGCCGTTGTTGGTGGGATCACTCCCGCAAATTTTGCAGCACAGCCGAATGCTGTTGTTCTATTTGGCTGCAAAATGACTGGAGTTCGATGGACCAGACAGAGCACTACAGGAGCTATTGCCAGCATTGGTGTATTTCGAAATGGCGTCATCATCGCTCCTGTTTTTGCTATCGCAGCGGGCGGTCCGTCTGTGGGGCAGACGGTATTCGCCACTCCCGTTCAACTACTCGCGGGAGATAGGCTCTCTTGCCAAGGAATTTTCAGCGTAGCGACAACCACTCAAATGATCTTCGAGGCATCACTCTTGCCGCCAGCATAAAAGGAAATATCCATGCAAATTACCCCAACTCAGTTCTACTACCTTCTCACCATTTCGCCGCCCGAAGAGCAGGTCTACGACAGCTCTGTAGTGAAGTGTATTGTCGAGGCCGTCAGCAAAGAAATCCCCGCTCCAGTGTACTCTGTGGGGGACACGGTTCTTTCTTTGAACGGCTCTTGGATTCCAGTTCTTTTTGAAAAAGAGGTTCTCGTCAAAGTCCTTGTGAACGAGTCGGCTATCGTAGCTCTTCTCTCCCCCTAAAAAGCACGAGATGCCTCAGAGCTGCCTCAATGAGCCTGCGGAAGAAGCCCCGCAGAGCGTCGCGGTTAGCCTACGAGGAGGTAGCGAGGAGTACCGCCGTTTGATCGATCAACCGAAAGTTTGACCGAATCTCCTGGTGCTAGGATCACGTAGTTAACACTCGTGATGATCGCATTGACTGTCACGTCTGACTGGAAATAGTCAACACGGCTGGCGGTGCCGTTCGGAAGACGGAGCGCAAACGGACCGTCCGTTGTAGACGATGGATCACCTGTGTTTTTGATGGTGTACCAGCGACCATCCTCAAGCAAGGCCGCGTCTGGAAGCTGAAGCAACGCATAACGAAAGAATGTTGCCAGGAGCGAGGTATCGGGATTGATTGCTCCTCCTCCGGTTGAATAATTCGCTGTCAGTCGGAACTCGTCAGCGTAAGCGTCAAACTCGAACGGAGATGCAATGCCAACAGTCGCATTGTTAACCGCCGCCATGGGTACAGCGGGCACGTTGAACGTTCCGAAAGCTTTCGAGCGATGAATCCAATTGCTCGGGTGTGCTGTGGAATCTGCGTTGCCTCCAGAAATCGGATTAAGCGGAGCTGCTCCGAGCACCGTGATCGGCGTGAGGATCTCAAGCTGGCCGCAGAGCACCCTGCCTGAAGTCGTTACGTTAAAATAGCTGAGAGGCGTCGTATCGATCTTGCTTCCGACGCCCATCTGCCAAGTGATCTGCGCGCCTGCCGTGCCTTCCCAGACAGAGGCTCCGCCATTGGAGAGCAAACAATCTTCGGTGGTAATAGCAACCCCAAGGTTGCCTCCGAACGTCGCCAATGACTGCACGCCGTCTACGGAGAGGCGTTGACCACCTTCGATGCGAAGGTCCACAGAGCCGTTGCCTGAGAACGATTGCTGGACAGCGAAGCTAAGGCCATCGCTGCCGCTGGCGACTCCGGCTGTTCCACCGTTTCCTGTGAAGGTTTTGTTCAACACGTCTGCAACCGCAGCGCTCGAACTCGCAAACCCAGCAGCAATAGAAGAATCGCTGCAATCGATAAACTTCAGGTCAATTGTCCCGCCGTTTGTAGTCGACTGCTCTTTGCATCCCACAAACGTGCAGTTGATGAAGCGCGCGGAAACGGTACCAACGCCAGTCGGAGCTGTGCCTGGAAGCCAGTTGAAATCACATGTGTTAAAAGCGATATTCTCGAAAACAACTTCTCCAACACCGGCTGCCGTGTAATTGAAGGTAAATCCAGAGAGAACGTTGGCGGCGGGTGTTGGTCCCATTCCGCGATAGTGGATGAATGACGGGACGGTCAACGCGACGGACTCGCCGACATCGCTTGCGGCGTACGTGTCTGGCTGAAGCTCAACCAAACGCTGACTTGCAAGCGTCGGAGCGCCCAGCGTCGTCCCTGTGCCAGCAAGAGCCGCCGCAATGCCCGCAGTCAGCGATAGCAGCGTGGAGACGCCTGGGTCGGTCAGCTTGTAGGGATCCTTGCCGACTGTGAAGCGCTGATCCGGCAGCACGGCTGCCGCCATGGTTAGCTGTTGCAGCCATTTGTGTAGACCTGTGGTGCCATCAAGCACGCACTTATAAAGAGTATCTCGCTCCGCAGGATTAACAGCGGCACTTGTGATGTGGGCGGTCTGGCCGATCCACTGAGCGCCTGGAGCATACTGTCCGGTGGATAGGTCTGCGAGATCGGTGAATTCGAGATGATTGGTTGCTGGATTTTTTGCGAGAAATGTCATGATAATTGCTCTTTCTAATAACTATGAAGCGATCTGCCAGCCCGCCGTAATCGCGGACAATTCCACGCTGCTTCCGGGTGCTAAAATCAGGTAATCAACGCTCGTGATGTTCGCGGCAGTGCCCGAGAGAATGCTGTTAATAAGCTCTCCCGGCGTTGGAATGATGGCCACGGAAGCCGCCGTTGGATCAGAAGCGTTCGCTGTATTCAAGATCTTCACTCGCTTGCGTGATACAAGTTCCGTAGAAAGGGGAAGCTGACACAACGCAAAGGCATTGTTGGCGCGAATCGGATCTACCGGCACGCTCTGTGTGCCGGTCAACTCAAGCGTATCTACTGCTCGTTTTGCAAGGATAAGAACCGGCCCGAGGCCATCGACGTTGAAAGAGTCGGTCGAGAACGCCTGTCCGTTGGCGGTAGGCAATGCCGCTTTAGATGTCAATGCTGGATCCACTCCCGCATCAATGTCTGTGGGGTCCGTAGACCCTGCCACGTCTTGCATCCACAACGAACCGGTGCCGTCTAAGCTTGTTGCGATGTACGGCAACGAGACGTTGCTTCGTTGCCCCCCCGTGATCTTTGCTTGAGCCCCTACAGCAAGAGAGATGATAGGGAGTGTCGCTCCTGCGTTGTTATACCAAGAGCACCCAACAAACTCTCCGAACACGGGACCGGAAAGAGCAGCGGAAAGTGCAGGTCCGGCATCCGCACTCATGATGGCACTGTACGCGCGAAAAAGACATGTGCCCCCAGGAGCTACAGAGACATTGAGCAGATTGATCCGGCCACTCAAAGTGGAGCAAACCAAAAAACCAGGAACAGAAATCGAAAGTCCCAGTGACAAATTCGCATCAAACGACGCATATACGCCGAATGTTCCGTTTGCGAGTTGGTCGATAGTGACTGGACCCAACGCCTCCACGCGATCCAAATCACAACGCTGGCCATTGCTCGTGTAATGGATGACAAGTTCATTGAACTGCAACGTCGCAAGCCCGTTTTGCGCAGCCACGCCACCGCCAGTGATTGTGATGATGCCATCTACCCACACTGTTTCAGCGGTACCCGAGAGACCCATCATTGAGACGCCTGGGGGCAGCGAGACGTTCTCGACGTACCTGTCCGCATGAAGCTCAATGGTTGCTGGTGCACCGGGATTCGCTGCTTGATAAGCGGCGACAGCAGCGAGCGCTGAGGCGATGGTCAAGTATGTCCCCATGCCGGGATCGATCAAATTCAGAGCAGCTTTGCCTACGACGAATCGCACTGTCGGCAGCGGCGAAGAAGAGCCTCCTCCTCCACCAACAAACGCCCACGCACGATTCCCTTGCGGATTCGTTAACACGCAAATGTAGAGACCGAACGGGTTTACGCCTTCGTTCTGCTCGACCCAAACCTCCTCCCATGCCTGTACGCTATCTGGAGCTGGCAGGTTCGAGTACTTCTCGACCTGCATCGCATACACTGGCTGGCTGCCTGGTGGATTTGCTGTACCTACGCCCATGGGGTTTCCGTTCTATAAAGCATCAAGATTGCACCGGTAGGCACGATACCAGAGATTAAAAGCGAGTGTACAAAAAGAAAAGCCGCTTCAAAACATCAGGATGTTCCGAACGGCTTCAGTAGCTGACTGACCAGGGAGGCCGGCGCTATCTACTTCTTGGCGCTTTTCTTAGCGCCCTTCTTGGCGGTTTTCTTCGCGCCCTTCTTGGCGGTTTTCTTGGCAGATTTCTTCGCGGCTTTCTTTGGAGCTTTCTTAGCTCCCTTCTTAGCTCGCAGGGCTTTCTTGGCCGAATTGAGCTGGGGGGTGCTGTTGCAGGCCACGATTACAGTGGCTCCTGCTTTTTTCATCGAACAGCCGCTCACTTTTTTGGGGAGCGCGCGCTTGCTGCTCCGTTTGATTTTGGCCATTTTCGGGCCAGACTTACGTGCTTTTGCCATGTTGTTTTCCTGTTTCTGTCGTACGTTTTTTTGTGAATTGAGAGCGCGTCGCATGTGCGATACGCGAAAGAATTGAGAAGAGGAGGCTAGCGTCGGCGACGACGAACCTTGCCGCTTGCAGAGCGGGTTCCAAAGGACCCGACGTTCATGGAGCCCACCGCGTGCGCGTTGGATGGATGCCTGATGTGCGAATCGCTCATCGATACGCGAACCGCCGACTTCCGCGACTTCACCTTCGGCGAATTGATTTTCATCGCCTTCTTTGGCGCTGCTTTTTTCGGCGCCTTCTTGGCTGCTGCGCGTTTGCGAAGAGCTGCTGTTGCGCCTTTCAATTGGCTATCCGTATTGCAGACTGCGACCACTTCGGACGCGCTCGATCGAACAACCTTGCAGTGAGCTGGAAGCTTGGGGATCTTCCGCTTTTTTGGGAACTTGACAACAGCACTTTTCTTTGCTGGCTTAGCTTTCGCCATGATGTTTTTACTCTCCGTTAGGCGCTCCGAAAAATTGTAACGAAGCGCAGTTGAACTTACACGATGAGATTCGATTATCGTCTACGTGTCAAGTGTTTCGTTTTGACTTTCGCGACGACATGTCGATTACGTTTGAGCTCGCGCTGCCGGTCGAAAAATAATCGCCATCATCACCTGTAGCAAGCGACTCACTGAGAACGCGCTCCGCATAAGACTCGTCGGCGCCCTGCATTGGATCAATCAAGCCGATCTCCGTCATCTTGAATACAGTCTCAATATCCGTTGGTCCGCCACGGTTTTTATGAGGAATCATCCTGCGCAAAGTCTTGTCTCGAGCATCTCTGCGCATCAAAAAAACAGCATCAACATCATGCTGCATTTTGTTCGGTCCAGCGATCTTTCCAGTCGATGTGACCTGCCCAATCAGGATGTTGATGATCTTCCTCTCTGAGGCCACCGCACGCAAGCGATCAACCAAATACTGGATCTGAGATACGCTGCCAAATGTACCTCCGATATCTGAGCGCTCGCTGCAAAACTTATTCACCGAGTCAATGATGACAACGGACGGCTCGACGCGATCGATCGCTTTGAAGACCTCCTCTGTCAGCCCTGTGTTGAGGACTGCGATCTTCTCTTCAGTCTGTTCCGTGAGCAAAACTCCTGTGCGGGCCGCCCTCTGCCCAATGGACTCCATCTGCTCCTCTGCAGACACGATCAGCGCTCGCTCTTTGACGAGCGAGGCAAGCTGCAGCACGATTGTCGACTTACCGAGGCCTTTGTTTCCGCCTATCAGGTAGGTAAAACCACGGACCATGCCGTTGGTGAGTTCGTCCCACGGGCGGAATCCTGTCATCAGCCTGTCTTCGGGGCGCGGCTTATAACGACCCAGCACGATGATCTTCGCCGCCTCCTCTGACGACGTGCTCGCAAGCACGCGAAACGAATACTCCGCGCCGCAGCTCGTGCATAGCGTGCGATACTCGTCGGTCACAAGATCGCATGCTATGCAGGTGTATTGCGCTGGCGCTCGGATCATGGCTCGTGGCTCGGAATCTTAGGCATAGACCGAGCATATCACAAGCGAGCAAAGCCCCGCACGACTCGCCTGCCGATTATGGCAGGGCCAACTCCCACAGTCAGCCCTGTGGCCAGGAGAAGCCCATGCAGGGCGGCTCTAAGCGATGCCCGGCACTTCGCGACCCGATTGCAGATGTCGCGACTTCGCAGCCCGCTTGCAGATATCGCTCACAAACGTCACGGCCTCCATCTCGCCATGCTGCCGCAGGACCTGAACGAATCGCACGGTGGTCCGCAGGCGATCGTCATGCACTCCGGCTGCAGTGAAGTCGGCCTTTCGCTTCGCAAAAGCACCTGCGATAGCGCCTCCGCCATCCTTCTCAAGCTTCTCGAACGCTGCGAGATGCTTGTGCCATGCCTCAGCGCCATCCTCCCCCTTGAGCAGAAACGCCTTCTCCGGATCCTGCGGCGCAGAATCAAGGACAGCGGCCACGACGGCTGCCTCTGCGGCCTTGGCGGCATCCTCGGCGATGGCTTTCAGCTCTTTTTTGATCATCGCGCCAACGACCTTGTCGATCTCTTTTTTGTCGGTCGTCTCCGGCGCGTATTTTCGGCCGGTAACCAACGCGCTGTTCCAGATGATTTTCTTCCGCTCGTCATCGAATCCGCTCGAAAGGATGCTCAGGTTCTGCGCGATCGCGGCAATGCTTTCGCTCTTCATGAGAGCGGTCACCGCTGCGTTGTATTCTGCGACTTGCTCCGCAGGAAGGACGACCTTCTTTGCGACTTGCTCCACAGAGGTCTCTACGGGAGCCTTTGCAACAGGCTCCGCAGGAGCTGTCGGGGGAATCGCGACTGCTTTCCGCTCGTCCTTCAGCACCTTCTTCGTCGTCACGATCCGATGCACCTCTTCTTGAAACTTGGTCGCGGCTTGACGGCCCTTTGCGATAAGCTTCATCGCCTTGAAGAACGCATCGCTATTCACCTCTGGACGATCTGCCCACTTGCAGTAAATGCCTGCTAAACCAACAGCAAAATCATCTTTGACTGACACTTCGTTTCCGAGGATCGTGATCTGCTCATCGATTTCGTTGCCGACCATCTCGTCCGAAATGCCACCCACTAAACCTAGATTGTTCGCCGGGTTAGCGAACTTTTTTTCTGCCACAGCAGCCGATGAGATTGCAGCCGGCGCCGCAACCGGCTCCGCTCCAAGCATCGTGTCTGCGTCCGACTCGTCAACCATACCTAAACCGAGGATGGACAACGTTCCTCTGCGTTTTGCCTTGCTTTCGCACTTCATCAGCAGGTTTTCGTCGATGCGTCCGGCAGGCAAAAAGGCCACAGATGTCTCTTCTCTACCGTCGGGAGTCGAGATCCGTACCTTGCAATACGCGAATCGACTCCCGTCTATCTCACGCACGTCTGGACCCTCCAGCACCACCCTAGAGAGCTTGCCGCGGGCCGCCAGCTGATCCGTTGCGCCCTTTGTGACATAGGCCACCAATCGGCCTTGGAACGCGATGTATTGGATCGGCATGGTCAGGGGGTTGAGCCCTAGGTGCTTGCAAAGCAGCAGGTAGTACTCCGCCCTCTGCGGTTCGGTCATGAACGCGATGTCATTCTTTTTGATGAACCCCTTCGCAAACTCTTCAATCGCCTGTGAATCTTCTGGGAATTCTTCTTCTGGATAGCTCATGTCTTTGTCCTTGTTGCATCAATTGTCGATAGAATCGTCGCCCGCAGTGTTGCCAGCAACGCAGAGTCATGTACTGTGCCTGCAAATGGCTGGTAAAGCAAATTCGAAGAGACGGAATATGTCCTCCAAAAAACGTGGCATTTACTACGACTTTCGAGGACCCAAAGAACTGCGCAAGCAAAAGAGGGAGATGGAACTCTCTCTCCAGGACATCGCCAAGCTCGTGGGAGCCAAGCGACACGCCGTCTGGAAGTGGCTTCGAGGTCTTTCGCGCCCCGTACTCCGCGTTCGTCGACGCTTGCAATACGGACTGGCTATCCGCATGGAGTGGTGGGTTTCCCCAGAAGAGCTCGCAAAAGCGAGAGAATCACTCGAATCGTTCAATCGCCAAGAAGAACTGACGGATCAGATGATGCGCGACCGAAGAAAAGTCGTAAAAATCATTGGAAAGGCGCGCTAACGTGGATTTCGACGATTACTTCATGAGCATTGCACACGCGGTCTGCGCCAAAGGGACCTGCTCTCGACGCAAGGTGGGCGCAGTCGCCGTCCGCGACAGACGGATCCTCGCCACCGGGTACAACGGCGCTCTCGCGAAGACGGCCCACTGCGATCACGAACAGCACCAGGACCCGTCGCAAGACCCTGCGCTCGTCCGCATCGGGGACCGGTGGTCTTGCGCGCTCGCGGTGCATGCCGAAGCAAACGTTGTGTCATACGCGGCTCGCGCTGGCATTGCTCTTGAGGGCTGCAGTATTTATTGCAACACATACCCGTGCTTAAATTGCACGAAGCTCATGATCGCCGCCGGGGTCCGAGATGTCGTTTTTCAGGCCGATTATGCCAACGATCCGCTCGTCGAGCAGATTGCCGCAGAAGCCGGCCTAGTACTCGCGCGGCGCTGACTCTGGGGTGATCGTGATGCTCACCGTCGTCTCTTTGCTTCGAACGGCCTTCACGACCCACGCATCGACGCCCTTGCCCTCTTTATCGTCGCAGCCAAGCCAAAAAGCCACGGCATCGCGATAATGCTTTGCGCGGATCACTTCGTTGTCACCGTCCCAAAGATGAGCGCGTGGCGAAGCGAGCGCGATCTCCACCGCCCTGATCGGCAACTCGGGTGGGTGCGTGCCGAAAAGCCTGATCAGTGAGGAGAGCGTAGCCTCTTTAGCCAGCGTTTTAGCAGCAATTCGATCCTTCAGCTTCGAGAGTGGGTTGCCTATATTGAAGTGCTCATTCATCTCAAATTTACAGGTCCGCGGACCGAGCCATTTCACGCGCACAATGCCAGTATTTCGCTGCAATTCCACGATATTGAATAGCGTCCATCGGGATGATTTTGCCATTGGGTTTCTGTTGACACCTCTGTTGTCTGAAGTGTATACAGTTGGCAATCAGACAGTGGAAGAAAATACTGCGAACTCCCAGATCCGTACGACAATCGAGCAGGATCTGCCAGAGCGACCCAAGACCATCACCGAGTGCGACCAGTACGTGCAGATACGACGCAACAAGACGTTCGTTATGGGCACGCCAGGATGGGCGTGTCCCTGGATAAGCTGCGAGCACCACATGGCGATCCACGTGAACGGCAAGGGAGCGCTGCGCGTTAATCCTGGCCATCAACTCACCGAGTCGCCAGAAGAAGACGTTCCCGACCTCATCCTGGACGAGCAGAAGCACACCTGCTCGCGCAAGATGCCAAAAGAGCCGCAGACATTCGATGCTATCGGTGAGCAGTTCGGTTTGACCCGCGAGCGCATCCGGCAAATCGTGCGAAATGCCTTGTTCAAGCTGCGTTACCTGCCAGTGTTTGCTGACGAGGTTGTCAAAAGAGATGGAGACGCGCCTCAAGCAACAAGGGCGTCGAAGTATCACTACGACAAGACTGCATGCGCGGCTTCCCCGCAGGTCGGTCAGATCTGGAAGGATCGACGCAGCGGAGAGCTGGGAGTCGTACAGAGGGAGCCGGACCTTAGTGAAAAGAAGCCATTCGTCCTGGTCCGGTTCGGCGGGGCTGGGGCCAAAAGTTTTCGTCTTGGCAGACACGGTCTGGGAGCGTTCGCTGAGCAGTACCGGCCCGTCGAGGTGAACGAAGAGGTGAGCCAGGAGATGGTGGATCTCTCGCTTGAGGTCCAGAAGTTCAAGACAGGCGGCAAGGCCGTCGAGAAGAAAGAGAAGAAGAAGGCAGCATGACAATCAAGCATATCGAGATTACAGCGGAGCCGAGGCACGACAAGGCTCGCGCGGCGCTAATCGCTATCAAAGATGCAGTCGAGGATCAGAGAGATAGACAGCGCATTGAGGACGAGCTCATTCGCGCTCTTGTCCGATCTGGCGTTCTAGAATTGCATGAAGGGCCGGCCAAGTGACTACAGCCGCATCTATCGATGAGGATTCAATCATGCCGCCCATCGACTCTCTTACGCCAGGGCCGCTCTCTCTCTGGGCCGAGGGGCTGCGTTCTGCTTCGTGGACTCCACGCGTCGAGAAGTACCTGTTCGACTGTTTGGCACATGACAGCATCACAGTTCAGGAAGGCGCTCTCAACGGGCTGAGAGATCACTGCCATCAGCCGGGCGTGAGAGATCACATCCTGCTTTACATACGCACCACGCCTCACCGAATCTGCAGGCGAATCGCTTGGGACGTCCTTAATCCAGAAGAGCCATTCACGGACCGCGCGTCACAAGGCATCTTGCGAAGCGCAGAAGAAGACGCCGCCGCAATCCGCAAGACACTGAGAGAGATCCAAGCAAAAAACCAGAACAAGGTCATGGACCTTGAGGCTCGTGGTCTCGACTCTGAATGGTGCGTGTTTGAAGTCCGCCTTGCGCTCGACTATGGCTGGAAACTCTCGACCCATCCGAGTTTAACAAACGTGGTATCGCATTCTTGCATCCAGCGATTCCGAATCAAACAACTTCATCAACTCGAAAGCGATCTCAACGCCGAGATCGCAAGTGCTACCCCCTGCTCCTGCATCGAGTGCAAAGTGCGAGGAAAAAAATGAAACCAAAAGCTTACCGCGCCACGATCACAGTGAGCCGCAAAGTAAGTCGCGAGGCCACAATGACGGCAAGCGTCACTTTTGCAAGCCAGAATTTCAAGACGCGGACAGCTGCGTTCAAGCACTCTTGGAACCTAGCACAAGGACTTGAGAAGGAAGTCGGCGGTGGATGCGTCGCAATCGAAAAACTAACACGAGGCGGATGGTCTATGGTCGGATGCGTTTTTGACGGAAAATTTTCGACGGCAACTAAGTGAAGCATCTATCCAAGCCCATTCCCGATGGACTCGCGGCCTGGTGTCGAGAGCAGACGGACGCTCACATGGTCATGCGCAAGATCGCACAGATTGATCGTCGCCTCGTCATCTGGTGTGCCTGCGCATGCGCAGAAACGGCGGCGCCGTTCGTTCCGACTGGAGAAGAGAGTGTTGCTACTGCTATACGAGCTGCCCGAGGATGGGTCGCGAGGAGTGCGACGCTAAAACTCGTTAGGCAAGTGAGCCGGCGTGTCAGAAAGGCCGCAAGCGGCGCGGGATCCCACGCGCTAGCCTCCGCAGCTCTCTCAGCTTGGAAAGCATGTTTCCTTGTGTACGCGCCGGATATTGCTGCTCCAGGCGCAGCTGCCGATGTTGTATTTTACGTCGCGGATGCCACGTCATTCAGTCAAGATCCCGGCCAGTCAGACCCTGCCGCCAGCGCAAGCAGCGCTCGGTTTGAGCAAACGTATCGAAGTTTATGCGGAGTCATTGCCGATGCGGTAGCTACGCTTCCCGCGGAACGAATTAAGAAGGAAAATTCATGAACAGAACAAACAAAGAACCCACTCAAGAACAGCTTGTCGAGCGAATCAAAAATCGTTTAGATTGTGATGTGATGCGCTTCGAATTTGGTCACTACCACCGTTACTTGACCAAAGAAAACATTGGACAATTCCTCAGTATGCAGGATGCCATCGCCGTACTTCCTACGTGGCAAAAAGAGAGCTGGGACGAGGGCGGGTTAATAGATCTTCTCGAAAAACACATCAAGTCGGCGTACGACTACGCTAACAGAGAAAAAGAGATTGAAACGTTGCGGTCCATAGGTCAAATCAGCGCGATCGCATGGCTGCTCGGGGAGGAGGAGCTTTCTGACAAAATCTTCTCTACTCATACCAATTGCTACGGAAAAAATATTTTCGCCATGGTCGCGGATCGATTCTTGATCGATAAATCCAGGTGGGATAACGGAAAGCGTGTTGAGATGCCTGAAGAGACTGGACCCGTCATCAATCCTGACGGCACGGTGACGCTCCCCGTCCCCGAAGAGATCCAGGCGCAGATGCGTCAAGCCAAGATCGACCAAGCAAAGGCTAGGCGAGACGCTGAGGCTCACGAGGCCTATGAGCGAGAGCATGGCGAAGGTTCTGTTCAAAAACTTATCGAAAAAGGCAAGAAAGTGCTCGAAGAGTGGAAAGAGCACACGAAGAAAACCGACCCAGAGCTGCATCTTGACGGCATGGGTATCGCCGACCGAGCGTGGCATCTCGCGACCAGCGCAAAAAAGAACTGAGCATCCTTTGAGTCGAGACAGGCGGGCGACGATTCGGGTATGCTTTGTCCATGAAAGCAAGACGAAAAATGCACCCTCGGCCAAGCGGCGGGTTTATGGACGCGCTCAATCGCGGCAGCTCGACCATCAGCCGTGTCGACTCGACCCTCGGCCAGGCTCAAAGCTCCGCGAGCCGTGGCAAAGCCATTCTTGCGCAGCCAGCGGCGAAAGTTGCCCTCACGCTCGGCGCTATCGCAGCGCTCGGCACGCTGGTTTACTACGCGTCCAAAGTGTAGCGAAAAAACTGGCCAGTTCTCTGGATTTGCGAAAATTTGAAGGTAGGATCGCGGGATGATCCTACACTTGCGCAAAGTCATCATCATCGGCCCGGACGAGGTCCGAGTGGTCGCCTACTCACCGGCCAAGACGTGGGCTGCAGAGCTTGACCTGCTCACCAAGATGCTCCGCAGCAAACACTTCAGGCACGGCAGCGTCCTGCTCGCGGATGAGCGTGACATCGAAAGCCAGATCGCTGGCCGCGCCGACCTGCACCGATGCTCGGCCTGCGACGAGCTGCGCTCATGCAGCGTGTACGAGAATGCTTGTGCTGATATGGCAGAGGACATGTCGCTCCTCACGGTCATTCGTCAGCCAAACAACGTTTATGAGTGGGTCGGACCACCTGCGGTTGTAGAGATGGCCGGCATCATGACGGACGAGCGCATTAGCAACCAGCTCAAGCGCAAGTTTGGCGTTGGATCCAGCAAGACTACGGGCGAATCGATCCGCGATTCGTTCAAGAACATCATCCAAGAAGAAGCGGGACACGTTCGAGAGTTCGTCGACCGCACCCGTCGCCGAGTATCCAAGAAGGTCGTCACGACCGCGGGTCACGCCGCGGGAGCGGCCGTCGATCAACTCATCGACAACGTCGTTGACATTGGCACGCAGCGCTTCAAGACGGCGTTTGACGCCTCGGGAAAGATTGGAGCGACCGATCGGGCCGCGCGCCTCCTGGGTGTCGACCAGGACGCCAGCAGAGAGCAGATCGAGGCGGCTTACAGAAACATGGCAAGGGCCTACCATCCCGATCGCAACAAGAGTCCTGAGGCCGCGCAAAAAATGGCCGAAATTAACGGGGCCCGACAGATTTTGCTTAATGCCTTAAAGTAGCAAAAAACCAGCAAAAGAAACAAGAAGGAAAGAGAACATGCTTGCATCACAAGTAGCACAAGAAGAGATCGTCGAGCTCGCGGCTATGACCGCGCACAACGTCAACAACGCACTCCGCGCCGGACTCGGCGAGACCGTCAAGCCAGCGTGGCAAGACTGCCTCCCATCGTTCCGCAAAACGGTCATGCAGGGCGTCCTCGGCGTGATTCAAGGCAACGGTCCAGAGAAGAGTCACGAGAGCTGGACAGCGGCCAAGGCGGCTCTCGGCTGGACCTACGGGCCGGTCGAAAACGAGGCGCTGAAAACGCATCCATGCATGGTGCCATACGCTCAGCTGCCCGACGCGCAGAAGCAGAAGGACACGATCTTCATTGCGACGGTAAAGGCAGTGCTGCGAGGAAAAGCGAAGGCCGAGCAAAAGGCGAGCGCTAGCCATCTGTCCTCCTATTCTCATCACGGACGAAAGTTTTCGTCCGGCAGCCCATCTATTGACAATCTTCTAGGCGGCGGACTCGTCGCCGGTACGCGCGTCCTCGTCACTGGCGGCCCAGGAACAGGCAAGTCCATTCTTCCTGAGCGTTGGCTAAAAGGCACTAACCACGTCACTATTTCCAGCCCAGGCCTCAAAGCGCTAGAAGCGTCATTGTTGAATGCGGAAAGTCATCAGTTTCTCGAGCAAAATATGCCATTCGCCGTCTTTATCGATCCTCTTGATGCGTCATCGGAGGACGAGCTTAAAAAAATGGTGGATCGAATCGGAAGTCATGCCAAGAAAACCGGATCGTGCGTAATCGTCACACGGCAGCAGGGAGGTCGGATCGACCATATTATTGAGCATGCGTTCGACGTCGTCATTGTTTTGGAGCGAGACAACGGCGGGGGAAGCGATGTGACCGTATCGTTCTTGAAAAATCGCTACGGCAGCCTAGACGCAACAGCCAAAGTCTCGCTCAGCAGTTAGGATCGGCGAGCGAGACGCATTATCCCGGCACCAAGCGCGATGCCCGCGACGCCTGCAACCAACGTAGTGCGCGGCAGACCCCGCGAAGACACGATCTTCACTGCGACAGTGAGGGCTGTCCTGGCCAGCAAAGCTAAAATCTAGACGCCTCGGCGAGCTCGAATCATTCGTTCCATGAGTTCTTTGTAGGCGGCAGGCATGTCGCGCTCTCTGCGGTTGGCGGCGAGTATGTCGTTCGCCGATTTTTTATCGTATGCCGAGGTGGCGTCTGACAGGCTCTTGACCCAAGCGTTGAAAACTATCCGAGAGGCGTCTAACTCCTCCCTTGCGGTATCTTGGCGCATCATAAGAGCACGCACTTCTTTTTTCGAACCTGAAATGATGACGCCAGTCTGCCGAGACGTAATCTCAAGAGTAGATAAAACGTACACGACTCTCGCTCTCAATAGCCGGTAGAGGTGACCTCCAAGCCCGTCCTCTCGCTGCACCACGAGGGATGGGCTTCCCTTTTCCGTGCAGGCCATCCCGAGGCCAAGATCCTTTGCAAGTCGGTCGGCGTATAGTGCAGCGGCTAGTCCGGTAGGAATGCCGTCCTTGCCAAGAAAGCCTCGCGGAATCGGAAGAATCGCCTCCGTTTCTGTGAAAGAAGATGGCTCTGCCTTGTACGGCGTCACAATGAAGTGATGCATCCTGCCTGATCCTCTCAGCGTAGCGAAGCTGGGACTCATCTCGGTCGCCCGGAGAAGATTTAGGATTGTGTCGATAGCGTACGTATTCATAACTTCCTCATCACATGCATCGCGCCAGCACCGAGCGCGACTCCGACGATGCCGGCCGCCAGGACGCTGCGCCCCGGCGCTCCACCCGACGACGCAACGAGGTCGCTCGTGGGATAGCTACGAATCGCTTCACTGATGATCGGGCGGAAGGTGCGTGCTGCGACGAGAGGCGCGAGTTTGGCTGCGGATCTCGCTCCTTCATATACTCGGGCAATCATCTGCG
>Ga0315287_10000515_pt1 | contig 33914 bp, 31 predicted proteins | sample YL17G11_0_MG_FD_205037 | JGI IMG/M metagenome (GOLD analysis project Ga0315287, IMG submission 205037) | Sediment microbial communities from Yellowstone Lake, YNP, Wyoming, USA - YL17G11_0 | ecosystem: Environmental > Aquatic > Freshwater > Lake > Sediment | place: USA: Wyoming | collected...
TTGACCCCGGCCCGGGCCAGGGTGTCGAACATCTTGGCCGCAACCCCGGCCGCGCTCCTCATGCCCACCCCGATGATGCTGATCTTGGCGATGTTGGGGTCGGTCCGGAGCTCACCGGCATGGAGCTTCCTGGCCACTTCCCCGGCGATCTTCTTCGCGCGCGGCAGGTCTTCCTTGCGCACCGTGAAGGTCATGTCCGTGTATCCCTCCTCGCTCGCGTTCTGCACGATCATGTCCACCACGATATGGGCCTCGCCCAGGGGCTTGAAAAGCATGGACGCCACCCCGGGCCGGTCCGGCACGCGCGGCAAGGTTATCTTGGCCTCGTTCTTATCGTATGCGACTCCGCTTACAATTACCTGTTCCATCTCGTCTCCTCCTTCAACCACCATAGTTCCGGGTTTGTCTTCAAAGCTGGAAAGCACCGCCACTTTTACCTTGTGATTCTTTGCCAGTTCCACACTGCGGATGTGCAGCACCTTTGCTCCCAGGCTCGCCATCTCCATGATCTCGTCGTAGCTGATCTCGTCTATTTTCCGGGCCTGGGGGCAGACGTTGGGGTCCGCGGTGTAAACGCCGTCCACATCCGTGTAGATCTCGCAGATGTCGGCCTTGAGCGCCGCGGCAATGGCCACTGCGGAGGTGTCCGAGCCTCCGCGCCCCAGGGTGTGGATGTCGCCTTTTTCATCCACGGCCTGGAACCCCGTGACCACCACGACATACCCCTGTTTCAGCAGTTTTTTTATATGATCGGTTTCGATATCTTTTATCAGCGCATCTTTGAAGCCGCCCTCCGCCCAGATCGGCACCTGGGTGGCGCAAAGCGAACGCGCCTTTCCTCCTAAATTGTTAATGGTGACGGCCAAGAGCGCGCACGCGACATTCTCGCCGGTGGAGATCAGCGCGTCGTACTCGCGCAGGTCCGGGAGCTCGGTGATGTCAGTCGTCAGCTTGATCAGGCGGTTGGTCTCCCCGGACATTGCGCTTGCCACGACCACCACATCGTTGCCTTTGCGCTGCGACTTTAGCACCCGCTCCGCCACATTGCGGATGCGCTCGTGGTTGGCCACGCTGGTCCCTCCGTACTTTTGAACTACTAAAGCCACTTCCTGCACCTCCTTATAATTCAGCCTGAAAGGCTGTTGATTCTCGCGCTCCACAAACCGGGCTTCTCCGATGAAATTTCCAGATCCCTCCGGGTTTCACCCGCAACTGATAATTTTATCCATAAAGTTCTTTTTGGGAAAATGGCCGGGAACTTATCCGCCCACTCCACCACGGAAACCCCCTCCCCGTCAAAGTATTCCTCGTACCCGGTGCTTTCCAAATCGCGCATCGATTTCAACCGGTAGAAATCAAAATGATAAAGCCAGAGCCTGCCCTGGTACTCCCGGATCAGGACATAAGTCGGGCTCGCCACCAGCGCCCCGTCCTCAAACCCCAGTCCGCGGGCAATGCCTTTGACCAGCTCGGTCTTTCCCGCGCCTAGTTCCCCCTCGAGCGCCAGGATGTCTTTTGCGGACAAATTTTTGCCCAGCCGCTCCCCGATCTCCTGTGTCTGTTCGCAGGAATCCGATTTCAGGACCAGGTTCATTCTTCCATTTCCAAAATTTGTTTTTTCAGCCATGCGGACGCGGCCGGTATTCTGTTGATCAGGTCGGAGGCGATGATCCCGACCCCACCCATCTCCTCAAACGCCAGGTCCCCGGCCTTGCCGTGGAGATAGACGCCGAGCGCCGATGCTTCCAGCGGCTCGTATCCCTGGCTCAGGAGCCCGGCGATGATCCCGGTGAGCACGTCCCCCATTCCCGCGGAGGCCATCCCGGGATTTCCGGAGAGGTTGATAAAAGTTTCCCCGGCCGGCCCGGCCACCACGGTGCGCGCGCCTTTCAAGACCAGGATGACATTCCATTCCTGGGCAAAGCGGCGCGCGACTGCCACCCGGTCCCAACTGAGTTCTCCGACATCCAGGCCCGAGAGCCGGCTCATCTCGCCGGGATGCGGGGTCAGGACCAGGGGCGCCTGGGTTTTTTTCAAAATACTCATCTGCCGGGAGAGGGAATTAAGCCCGTCCGCATCGATCACCACGGGTGCGGTTGCCGAGAGCAGGACTGCTCTTACGAACTCGTCAATGCCCTGGTATTGGCCGATGCCGGGCCCGAGAGCAATGCAATCCTTTCCTTTCATGAACTCAACAGCCTGTTTGGCGGAACTTTGGTCAAAGCTCTTGGCGGCCGCGTCCGGGAGCGGCTCAATCATGAGCTCCACGGCCTTGGCTTCGAAAATTTCGAAAAGCGAGGCCGGCACCCCGAGCGTGACCAGTCCGGCGCCGGTCCTGAGCGCGCTCATCCCGGCCATGTAAGCGGCCCCGGTCTTTCCGGGCGAGCCGGCAAAGATCAGGGTGTGTCCGTTGTCTCCCTTGTGGGCGTCGGGGCTGCGCGGCCTGAGCAGGGAAAAGGCAAGCTCCTCATCAACGGCGAAAGTTTTGATCGGGTCCATGAGCGCGGCCGGGATGCCGATGTCTATGATCTCCAGGTCGCCGCAGCATTCCGCGCCCGGATAGACCAATTGTCCGACCTTGGCCAGCCCGAAAGTGACGGTTGCGTCGGCATAAACGGCAGCGCCCATTATGTGTCCGTTGCCCGCGTTGACCCCGCTTGGGATGTCAAGTGCGAGCACGGGCGTGAATTGTTCATGGCTGACCGCGTTAATTATTTCAATGACTTTTTTTGAGAGTCCGGTCACTTCGGCGTCCAGGCCGGTGCCGAAGATGGAGTCCACGATCAGGTCGGTCTGCATGGAGAGTAGGTCCTGCTCTTCAATTTCAGCCACAGTGGCTATCTCGATCACCTTGCCGTCCTGCTTGAGCAGCCGGTCCAGGTTGAGTTTGGCGTCGCCTTTTAGATCTTTTTTCTTGGCGAGCAGAAAGACCGAGACATCAACACCGTGGTTCAACAGGTATCTTGCCATGACCAACCCGTCCCCGCCGTTGTTGCCCTTGCCGCAAAAGACCGAGGCGCTCTCAATCCCCGGCCAGTTCTCCATGACGTACCTGAAGGCGCCCCTTGCCGCGGACTCCATCAAGACCTCCCCGGTGACGCCGAATTCCTCGATGGTCTTTCGGTCCAGCTCCTTCATTTCCTGGCCGGTCACGATTTTATTTTTCCACAAGCCGTTCATTTTGCCCCTCCTGAATTGTCAATTACCGCCATTGCCGCCGCGTAGTCCAGTTCGTGGCTCAGGCTCAAATGGATTTTTTTCGCGCCCATATTTTTTGCCCTTTGCCTTGCCTTTCCGGATAGCCTGATCAACGGCCTGGTCCCGGGTCCCGAGACCACCTCGATCTCCTTGAACCTGACCCCGGCGAAAATCCCGGCGCCCAGCGCCTTCATCACCGCTTCCTTGGCCGCAAACCATGCCGCGAACTCCTGTTCCGGGAGCGCCAAAGCCTTGCCCCTGCTGATCTCAGCGTCGGTGAAAACCTTTTCCAGGAACCGGTCTCCGAACCTTTTGAGCAGTCTTTTCGACTGCGTGACGCTGACCAAATCTATGCCTGTGCCCAGGATCATTTTTGCCCGGCTCCCGCGTTTGTTTTCAGTTCAATTTTGGCTCAGCCCTGGTGGCGGATGAGTTCGGCCATTTCCCGCACCGCCCGGTCCAGTCCCACGAACAGGGCGCGCGCGATGATGGAATGGCCGATGTTGTATTCTTCTATGTCTTCGATCTGGAGCAGCCGTTTGAGGTTGTGGCAATTGAGTCCGTGTCCGGCGTGAACCGCCAGTCCCAGCTTCCTCCCGGCCTTGGTCGAGTTCAAGATCGCGGCGAACTCCTGGTCTTCCTCGTGCGGGTTCTTGGCCTCGCAATACTGGCCGGTGTGGATTTCGATGGCGTCCGCGCTCACCTTGTGGCTGGCCTTGACCTGGTCCAGGTCCGGGTCTATGAACAGGCAGGCGCGTATGCCCGCTTCCGTTAGCATGCCCACGGTCCGCTCGATCGAGTTCTGGTGCTGGACAATATCCAGTCCGCCCTCGGTGGTGATCTCCTCGCGCTTCTCCGGGACCAGGGTCACGCTGAAGGGCTTGAGGTAAAGCGCGATCTTGACCATCTCCTGGGTGTTTGCCATTTCCAGGTTGAGCCGGACCGGCACGGTCTCCTTCAAAATTTTGAGGTCGCGGTCCTGGATGTGTCGGCGGTCTTCGCGGAGGTGCACGGTGATCTGGTCCGCGCCCGCTTCCGATGCAATGTATGCCGCATAAACCGGGTCCGGGTAGGGCACCACTTTCCGCACCTGCCGAAGGGTGGCGACATGGTCAATGTTCACTCCCAGCCTTGGAAACATTTTTATCCTCCTCCATCGGCTGACCAGGTCAGCCGATCCTTGACTCAGCCAATAGCTTTCTTGAAGGCGTCCGCTATCTCCTGAGCGAGATCCCGGATCAGGCTTGGTTTTTCACCCTCCACCAAAATCCGCACCAGGGGCTCAGTGCCCGAGTAGCGCACGAGCACCCGGCCCTTGCCGGCAAGCGCCAGCTCGGCCTTGCGCACCGCCTTCTTCACCTTGTCCATCTGCTCGATGGGTTTTCTGTCCTTGACTTTGAGGTTGATCAACACCTGGGGCAATTTTTCCATGACCATCGCGATCTCGGACAGTTTCTTCTGCTTCTTCTGCATGACCGCGAGCAGCTTGAGCGCGCCGATGATCCCGTCGGAGCCGGTGGCGTAATCCAGGAAAGTGAGATGTCCGCTGGACTCTCCCCCGAAGTTGTAGCCCTTGTTCCGCATCTCCTCAACCACGTAGCGGTCTCCCACCCGGGTCCTCGTCACCTTGCCGCCATGCTCCTTGATCACGCGGTCCAGGGCCAGGTTGCTCATCACGGTGGTGACCAGGGTCTTCTTCCGGAGCTTGCGCTCCTTGAGCATCTCCGTGCCGCAGATGGCCATGATGAAATCACCGTCCAGGTAGCTGCCGTTCTCGTCGGAGATGGCCACCCGGTCGCCGTCCCCGTCCAGGGCGATGCCCAGGTGCGCCTTGTGCTTCTTGACCAGGCTGCAGACCTGCTCGGGATGGAGCGCGCCGCAGTTCTTGTTGATGTTCTGGCCGTTGGGCCCGACGCTGGCGCTGATCACTTCCGCGCCCAGTTCCGCGAAAATGACGGGCGCGACCTTGTAGGCGGAGCCGTTTGCGCAGTCGAGCACTATGCGCAGTCCGTCCAGGGTCATTTTTTTGGGAAATGTGCTCTTGCAGTATTCAATGTAGCGGCCCTGGGCGTCGTCCACCCGGAATGACTTCCCGATCTCGGAGTGGATGGGCCGCAGAGAATCGATCTTGCCGGAAAAGATCAAATCTTCGATCCGGCTCTCCTGATCGTCCGGGAGCTTGTAACCGTCGTCCGCGAAAATCTTGATCCCGTTGTCATAGAATGGGTTGTGGGAGGCGCTGATCATGATCCCGGCGTCCGCGCGCATGGCCGTGGTGATGAAGGCGGCGCCCGGGGTGGGCAGCGGTCCGAGCAGGATGGCGTCCACGCCCATGGAGCATATGCCCGACGCGATGGCCTGCTCGAGCATGTAGCCGCTGAGCCGGGTGTCCTTGCCGATCACGATCCTGTGCCTGCGGTCCTTGTTCTTGAAAATGTAGGCGGTGGCCCTTCCCACCTGGATCATGGTCTCCGAGGTTAGCGGGTAAACATTGGCCACGCCCCTGATCCCGTCAGTCCCGAACAGTCTTCTCAAGCTAGCCCCCTCTGAAAATTAATAAATTTAAACCGGCCGGCCGGCTTTGATCGCCGCGGCCATGCTCGCAAATTTTTTCATTTTTCCCGGCTCGTGGACGCGGATGATGTCCGCGCCGGAAAGAATCCCCGCGACCACTGACGCGGCGCTGCCTTCAAAGCGGTCGTCCTTCTCGGCTTTGAGCGCTTTGCCGATGAAGCTCTTGTTGCTGGGCCCGAGCAGGATCGGCCTTCCCAGGGTTCGGAGCCGCCATAGGTCGCGGATGAGTTCCAGGTTGTGCTCCACGGTCTTGCCGAAACCGATGCCGGGGTCCACGATGATTTTTTCCGGGTCCACCCCGGCTTCAATCGCTTTTTCCATTCGCTCTTTTAATAATTTTATTACTTCTCCGAACAGGTCTTCATAGACCGGGTCTTGCTGCATGTCCTTGGGCGTGCCCCGGATGTGCATCAAGACCAGCGCGGCTTTGGTGTCCGCGGCGGTCTTGGCCATTTGCCCGTCGGTCCCGAGCGCGCTGATGTCGTTTATTACGCTCGCGCCGCTGTCCATCGCCTGTTTTGCCACTTCCGCCTTTTGAGTGTCGATGGAGATAATTGTTTTCGGCAGCTTGGCCGAGATTTTTTTCAGGGCCGGTATCACGCGCTTTATTTCTTCTTCCAGGGGCACCGGGTCCGAACCGGGGCGAGTGCTCTCGCCCCCGATGTCAATGATATCCGCGCCCTGCTCGGCCATTTGCTGGGCGCGCGCGAGCGCCTTTTCCGGGTCCAGGTATTTTCCGCCGTCAAAGAAAGAGTCCGGGGTGAGGTTCAGGACGCCCATGATTACCGGCTTTTCTCCGAGTTCGAGCGCGCCGCAGAGGAGCGGCAGGCGAAATTTTCTGCGCTCGAAATTCCGGACCACGGCCATAAGTTCATCGCCGAGCTTATCGAGCTGGAAAGGCTGGGGCTTTAGTTTTTCGGAGAGCTTTTCAAACTGGGAGAGAGTCCCCATCAGGATGACTTTGCCTTTTTTTTTATCATTGACCAGCGCGCGGGAGGGGATCGCGGCCTCGCCCGAGATCGAGAGCATTGTCTGCTTGAGTATGAGCGCGGCCGGGGACGGCACATTTTCCAGCTGGATGCAAAAATGGCGCGCTTTTTTGGCCATAATTTTAAGGCCCATTTCCGTGCACTCGGTTGCGGCGAGCCGGCGCTCGGCTTCGGCCTGGTCTCTAAGCGCGGTGACTGCGGGGTTGAAATCGGTCATCAAGTCTCTCCCACGGGCTTGGGCGCGATCACGGGAGGAGCGGTTTGCGGTTTTTCCGGGACCGGTTCTTTTTGCGCGACCTTCAGGCTCGGACTGCCCGCGGGCTTGCTGATAAACGGGTCCAGAGGCTCTCCGCGGATCAGCTTGTTGAGTTCATCTTCTTCCAGGGTTTCGCGCTCGAGCAGGGCCTGTGCGATTGCGTTCAGGGCCGAGAGGTGATCAATCAAAAGCTGCTTGGCCCTTGCGTAGGCGTCGGACACGATGCGCCGGATTTCCTGGTCGATGTCCACCGCGGTCTCCTCGCTGTAGTTCTGGTGATAGGCGAGTTCGCGGCCCAGGAAAATCTGCTCCTCGCGCTTGCCGAAAGTGAGCGGCCCGAGCTTTTCGCTCATGCCCCACTCGCATACCATTTTATGGGCGAGGTCGGTTGCGCGCTCCAGGTCCGAGCCGGCGCCCGAGCTAAGCTCCTTGAAAACGATCTCCTCGGAAGCCCTTCCCGCGACCAGCACCGCGATGATGGTCAGGGCCCTCTTCCTGGAGATCAGGTAGCGGTCTTCCTTGGGAAGCTGCTGGGTGATGCCCAAAGCCATTCCCCTCGGGATGATGCTCACCTTGTGCACCGGGTCCGCGTCCGGGAGCAGCCTGGCCACCAGGGCGTGCCCGCCCTCGTGAAAGGCAATGATATTGCGCTCTTCTTCGTTGATGATCATGCTCCGGGTCATGCCCATCAGGACCTTGTCTTTGGCTTCCTCAAAATCGTCCATGTTGACTTTCTTCTTGTCCTTGCGCGCGGCCAGCAGAGAGGCCTCGTTGACCAGGTTGGCGATCTCCGCTCCGGAAAACCCGGGCGTTCCCCGGGCAATGGTATCGAGGTTGACATCCTCTCCGACCGGCGTGTTCCGGGTATGCACGACAAGGATCGCGGCGCGGCCTTTGATGTCGGGCATGGGCACCACGATGTGCCGGTCGAAGCGGCCGCGCCTGAGCAGGGCCGGGTCCAATATGTCGGGCCGGTTGGTGGCCGCGAAAGTGATGATGCCCTCCTTGCCTTCCACGCCGTCCATCTCCACCAAAAGCTGGTTCAGGGTCTGCTCGCGCTCGTCGTGCCCGCCGCCCAGTCCCGCGCCCCGGTGCCTGCCGACCGCATCGATCTCATCGATGAAAATTATGCAGGGGGCCGAGCGCCGCGCCTGGTAAAACAGGTCCCGCACGCGCGCCGCGCCCACGCCCACGAACATCTCCACGAACTCGGACCCGCTGATCGAGAAAAAGGGCACGCCCGCCTCGCCGGCAATGGCCTTGGCGAGCAGGGTCTTGCCGCACCCGGGCGGGCCCACGATGATCACGCCCTTGGGGATTTTGCCGCCCAGGCGCGTGAACTTTTTGGGGTCCTTGAGGAAATCGATTATCTCCTGAACCTCGAACTTGACCTCGTCCATCCCGGCCACGTCCGCGAAGGTGATCTTCTTGGTGTTCTGGTCGATCATGCGGGGCTTGGCGCGTCCGAATGACAGCGCTTTTCCCTGGTTGTTCTGCATCTGGCGCAGGAAATAGATGAAGACGAAGGTGCCTCCCAGAATGATCACCGCCCAGGTGATGAGCTGGATGATGTTGCTCCGCCGTTCCGCGTCCTCAACATTCACCTTCACGTTCTGGGCGACCAGAAGCCCGTAAAGCTCCTTGTCATCCTTGGGACTCGAGGTGCGGAACTCCTTGCCGTTCTTGAATTTGCCGTCGATCAGGGTGCCGGAAACGGTCACCTCGGACACCTCGCCGTTCTTCACCGCGTTGTAAAAAGTGGTATAGTCAACGCTCTCGCGCTTGGCGTGGTTTCCCACATTCATGTAGCGCGCGAGCATGATCACAATCGCGAACAGGAACACAAACGCAAGCAGGCTTTTTAAAAATTCTTTCTTGTTCAAAATAAAACCTCCCCTGCATCAAGGGACCCTGGTTCCTTGATCAGTATGATTTTAACACTCAATGGCCGAGGGTTCAATATTGCCGATTCCATACATATAAAGTATAAGAATCCCCGGGTTTAAGCGCCAGGCATCCTCGACAAAATCCTTTAAAAACAATATCATAAACCTTGATGGGTTTAGACAAGCAAAAGGTGCGGAAGGTTCTGCTCATATTCCCGCCCGTGATCAACGCCCGGTTCACCAACAACATCTGCGAGCTGCCCATGGGCATTGCCAGCCTGGCCGCATTTATCCGCAAGGACGTTGAGGTCATCTGCCTGGACGCCGCGGTCGAAGGCTATCATCACCTGGAAACATGCGGCCCGGGACTGGTCCGCTTCGGCCTTTCCGACTCTGATATCATCAAGCGGATCGAGGCCACGAAGCCGGACCTGGTGGGCTTTTCCTGCCTGTTCTCCTCCCAGTTCGGGATCATCAGGGACCTGGTCGGGGAGCTGAAAAAACGCGCGCCGGAAATCATCGCAATCGCGGGAGGCACTCATCCCAGCTTCCTGCCCGAGTCCGCGCTGGGAACGACCAAACTTGACTATGTTATCCTCGGCGAAGGTGAGCTTAGTTTCTCGCGGCTGATCGCGGCGTTAAACAAGGGAATCGGCGTGGAAAAAATTCCGGGCATCGCTTACAAGGCTGAGGGCAAGGTTGTGGTCAATTCCGAGGTTGAATACCTCCGGGACTTGGATGCGCTGCCCTTGCCGGCCCGGGACCTGTTCAAGGTTGAGGAGTATTTCAAAATCAATGTGCCCATGCAGTCGCTCTCGCGCTCGCGGAGAAACCTGGCGGTGGCCACCAGCCGGGGCTGCCCTTTCCAATGCCGGTTCTGCTCGTCAACCATTCATTGGGGAAACTGCTACCGGTCGCGGTCCGCTGAGAACGCGCTCAACGAGATGGATGAGTTGAAGTCAAGATACCAGCTCGGGGAGATAAAATTTGAGGATGACAACCTGACCTCGGACAAGGAGCGGGCGAGAAAACTTTTTACCGGCATGATCGATCGCAGGCTCAACCTGAAATGGAACACGCCCAACGGCATTGCGGTCTGGACCCTGGACCAGGCCATGCTGGAACTGATGAAAGAGTCGGGCTGTTATGAGATCACGGTCGCGGTTGAGAGCGGAGACCCCGAGGTCCTCAAAAACCTGATCAAAAAACCGGTCAACCTGGAAAAGACCAGCGCCATGGTCAAGGTGATCAAAAAACTCGGGATCGAGACCAGCGGCTATTTCATCATCGGCTTCCCCGGCGAGACCCGCGCCCAGATCATGAACACCGTCAATTACGCCAAGTCTTTGGAGCTCGACCGCTGCTACATCTTCATCTTCACGCCCCTTCCCGGCACACCGCTCGCCAAGCTGGCCATGGAAAAGGGCATGATCAAGCCTGACCACGACTTCGAGAACGCCAATAACTACTTCCTGCCCCGGCTCCCGCTCTCAGAGGTGCCGCCCGACGAACTACTCAAAATCCACCGCCGCGCCTTCTGGTCCATCAACCTCGCCCTCCTCTACAAGCACCCGGTCCGCTTCTTCAAAAAATACTTCCACACCCTTATCAGCCACCCCGAGTTCATCCTCAAATTCTTCAGAGCGCTTTCCCAATAATTTTATTGCCGTCAGGCCGCGGCCTTCCACGGACTTTTGATTTGCCCGGATTTGCCGGTCGGCTTTTCCAATGCGGCGAATTTGGTATTATAATAACAATGTAGAATGGCTAACAATAAAAAAAGTATCATGGAAACCCTGAAAGCGAACAATAATGAATTGCGCACACGGTTTTCAGTGAAAAGGATCGGGCTTTTCGGCTCTTATGCTCGCGGCGAGCAGGGAAAGAAAAGCGACATCGACCTTCTTGTTGAATTCGAAAATCCAACTTATGACCATTACATGGACCTGAAATTTTTCCTGGAAAAGCTGCTCCGGGCAAAGGTGGACATAGTCATGGCCGACACCTTAAAGCCCAGGATCAAGCCCTACATTGAGCAAGAGGTCATATATGCCCAGGGATTATAGACTCTACCTGGACGATATCCTTGAATCGATAAACAAAATATTCTCTTTTGTGCGGGATATGGATTTTGAGCGTTTTTCTGCGGACGCCAAAACCGTGGATGCTGTTGCAAGGAACCTGGAGATCATCGGTGAGGCTGCGAAAAACATCCCTGACCGGATCAGGAAAAAGTCCGGAATTTCTCAAAATGAATGGGAAAAAATAACCGGACTGCGCAACATCCTCGCTCATGAATATTTCGGCATCAACCTCAAGGTCGTCTGGGACATCGTGCAAAACAAACTCCAGCCTTTGAAAACCGCTTGTGAAAAGATGATGGCAGAGGAAAAATTGGTTTAAGCGGATTCCTAATCCTCGGCCGCTGGCATTTCATGGACACACCTCTAAAATTCCTTCCACACCCTCGCCACCCACCCCGAATTCATCCTCAAATGCTTCCGAGCGCTGGCGCAGTAAGGGCGGACCTGCGTGTCCGCCTGCGGGAGATTTAAATTACAGCTTGCCGCGCGATGAAGCGACCTATTGCACCCGAGCCCAATATTCCACGGCTATGGCCATGTTTTTTCCGGTGGAGTCCAGCCAGAAGAAGCCTTCGTGAGAACCGACATCCAGATAGCCTTCCCAGCCCTGGCAGGATGTGATGTTTAGTTTCATTTCTCCAACAGAAGTGCTTGTAAAAGTGCCGTCGGATTGCGCGAACACAGAGCCGTTGCTGTCTTTAACCTGGGCGGAAAAACTCCCGTTTGAGCTGAAAGTAAACAGATAATATGGCCATTGCGACGGCAAGGTGCCTTCCTTGATTGTCATTTTCCAGCTCCCGATAATGCCGGAACTGCCGGAATTCCTGACAAAAGGATAATCCTTCTTGGGGCTGCCCGCGTCCTGGTTGTACTCCGAAAAATATATGCGCGACACGGTCGTGTAATAATATTGCGCCTGCACGTCACCCACATGGACATCAGGATCGCAGCTTGCAGACTTTGAGCCGACTTTCAAGGTCACCTTCTGGTTGTTGCCGTCTTTGCCTAAAGTGTAGGTGCCGCTCAATTGACATGTGCCCTGGGTGGCGGTCCATTGACCGTTCGAGTTAAATGTATAGGACACATCCCCGTCCAGGGTGCGCCAGGTCCCGACAATCGATCCGCCGTTGTTGGCCCCGCCTCCAGAAAATATTCCCCCGCCGCCGCCGCCGTTATCGCTCCCGCAGTTGATCATCACCATTGTTGCAACCAGCAAACTCACAACCAGAAGGCTCCTGGTAATTTTATTCTTCATGGTCTCCCTCCCTTTGGGCTTTCCAAGATAATAGCCAGCCAAAAACCCGTGTCAAGAAATTCATATTGAGCCATACGAATCTTACTTATCTGCAAGCATAGGCTTTATGCGCTCGCTCATGGCCTTTGCCGCGATCCCGACCGCGCGAGGGTTGCAAAGGGCGTCTTCGTGGAGTCAAGGATAATTGTTTTAAAAAACGGAGCTATTCTTTTTCGATTAATCTCTGAAGGTCTTCTTTGGACATTCCGCACTGTTTGAGGATTCCGATGACGGTCCCTTTTGCCAGGTCGACATGGAGCGGGACCACAGTCTTGTATTCGCCTTTCCTCATGCTCACATGGCTGCCTTTTTGGCGGACGATTTCAAATCCGGTTTTTGGAGATGTTTGATCAAGTCTGCGCCGGACAGGACCGGCAGTTTAGTCATTCACCGCGACCTCGAGCGGATACAAAAGCGCCTCGCCGCTGGACTCCGGGAGGTCATCATGGCCGAAGCTTTCCAGGAAAAGCTCCACCGCCTCTTTTAAATTGGCCTTCGCATCCTCAATGCTCTTGCCTTGGCTGACCACGCCCAGTTCCACGCAATGCGCCACAAACCAGTCTTCTTCTCTGGTGATTACCGCGGTAAATTTTTTAGACATTCATGCCTCCAAGCTTATAAAGTTATTCTACCATAATTCAATTCAAAAAACTAAATTTTCATTTTGCCGCAGACAGTATGGGCTTGATGCGGTCGGTTATAGTCTTGGCCGCGATCTGGACCGCTCTCGGGTTCCAGTGGGCGTCGTCGGGGAGGTAGAGGTAGGGGGAGCGGTTGGAGGAGAAATCCGGACGAAGGTCAATGTAATCGATGCCGCGCTTTTTCAGTTCCTGGAAGAGCAGGTCCATGAAAACGGGATCCTGAATTTTGGCGCGGCTTGAGGGCTTGAAAAATTCCGGATATATCGTGCCTGACTCCGGGAGCGGCGCGAAGATGAAATGTACGCCGCGCTCCTGCAATCTCCGGTCAAACTCCTCAATATTGTACGCGACCGCCCGCAACTGCCGCTCCTCCGGCGTCAGGGTCAATCCCTGGATTTCCAGGCTGATCACGAGTTTTTTCTCCCCGTCCACATTTATCTCTTCAATATAACTGGATAAATCCGAGACCATCTGCGGAGAAAACCGCGAGATGACTTTTTTGAAAACCGCGGCCAGATAGTTGTCGCGCTCCAGCCTGACCTTGAAACCCTGAACATCTGCACCAATGTCCCCCAGCCTTGCCTTCCAGCCCGTTTGGTTCCAGGGCGGGTTGAGCGGGAAGGGCTTTACCGCGCGATAGACCGGCGCGAAGACCAGAACTTTGGGCGGATTTTTTTTGAAGCGCGCGTCCGCCAGAAACTCCGCCATCGCGAACGGCGCCTCGCCAGCATAGTTGTAAACCGGCTCGCCCAGGATTTTGCCCATCTGATAGGTGATGGTCTCGTCGTCGTTCAGGCCTCCGCCCGCGGCATAGGAATCGCCGGCCACCACCACCCTCGGCTTTTCGGTTTCGCCGAGGTTGCGGAATCCCCAGCGGTCCGTCGTAAATGTCTGCTCGCTCCATGACTGCATTTCTTTGACGCCCTTGATCCTGCCCAGGTCCCCGCAGATTTTCATGGTCAGGCGCGAGTCGGGCTTGAAATTGAACGGCCCGATTCTCAGCCGGTTCCAGGGCCGGTAATCCGGGGGCTTGAAATTGAGCGAGAGCGCGAAAAGCGCGAGCCAGGTCAGAAGCCCCAATATGAAAAATCTTTTCTGCGAGTTCATTTTTTTACTCAGTCATCTTTTCCATAAATTGTGGTGCAGGCATCCCTGCCTGCAGAACCTCTTTGCGCAGGCCGGAGACCTGCGCCACAATATTTAAATTTCCGGCGCGCCATTAAAACCTCGCGTATAAAAAGGGCATGCCGCCCTTGGTGTAAGCGACCATCAGGCTGAGCACGAAGCAGATGATGATGAAGATCACCCAGTAAAGTTTGTAGTTTTTGCGCAGCTCCCATGAATTCTTGAACCCGAAAACGATTGCCAGCATCATTGCTAGCGCGGCGAGCGTCTTCCAGGAAACCATGGGCCCCAGCCCGTCAAAAAAGAACATTGACTTCAACCAGCGCAGCGACTGTCCGAAATTCTTGCACCGGAAGAACACGCCCCAGCCGATTGTGACCATGACGAATGTGAACACTGTGCGGACAGCTTTCGCTGCCTCCCCTTTGGGCGCGACCCGCAGACCGAGCACGCGCTCGACGGCCAGGAGCGCGCCTTGATAGCCGCCCCAGGCCACGAAGTTCCAGGACGCCCCGTGCCACAGCCCGCCCAGGAGCATGGTCAGCATGATGTTTATGTAAGTGCGGATCTTTCCTTGCTTGTTCCCGCCCAGCGAGATATAGAGGTAATCGCGGAGCCAGCGCGAGAGCGTCATGTGCCAGGTGCGCCAGAAATCCGTGAAGGTCGCGGATTTGTAGGGCGAGTTGAAATTCTGCGGGTATTCGAACCCGAGCAGGAGCGCGAGCCCGATGGCCATGTCCGTGTACCCGGAGAAGTCGAAATATATCTGGCCGGAAAAAAGCAGCGCCGAGGTCCAGGCCTGCAAGAATCCGGGCGTGTGCTGGCTGAAGATGGGGTCGCAGAAATATCCGGCGCTGTCCGCGATCAGGATTTTTTTGGCAAAGCCCATGAAGAAAAGCGCCATGCCCTCGGTGAGGTGGTTGAACTGGAAAGTCCTTTGCTCGAACTGGCCGCGGATTTCGCGGAAGCGCACGATCGGCCCGGAAACAATGTGCGGGAACATGGTCAGGAACGACGAGAAGGTGACGATCGAACCCGCGGCTTTGACCTGGCCCCGGTAGAGGTCAATCAAATAACTCATGCTCGTGAAGGTGTAGAACGAGATGCCGATGGGCAAAAGCGCGGATGGCACAGCTAAATTTTTAAACTGAGGAAAAATCCTCAGGGTCCCCGCGAAAAAGCCCAGGTATTTGAAGGAGCAGAGCAGCGCCAGGTTGAAAATGATCCCGATGGCGAGCAGGGCCTTGCGGCCCCCTCCGGGTTTTAATCCGCCAACGCCCAGTCCCAAGGAATAGTTGACGATCGCGGCCATGACCAGCACGGGCAGGAACGCCGGGTCCGCGAATAAATAAAAAGTCAGGCTCGCGGCCAGGAACCAGAAATTCCGGAGCTTCGCGGGCAACAGCCAGTAAACCGCCAGCATAGCCGGCAGGAACGCGAACAAGAACGAGTAATCATAAAAAGCCATGATCGATCCTCAAAATCATACTATGCGAGCGGCGGTGGAGGCAAGCAGGGGAAAACAGCCGGTAGTCAGTAGCAAGTAGCCAGCCGCCAGGGGAAGGGAGAAAGAATTGGAAATTGGGAGAATCGTTTTCGTCATTCCAATGAAAATGGGAATCCAGAATTATTTTTGTTCTAAGCTCTGGTTCACCAAGGATTTGTTGTTTGAAAAGACTTGATTTGAATTGAAGGGTTAAGAAAAAGAGACTAGAATTTCAGTAAAATGGATGAAGGAAAAAACACCTGGAGCGAAGAAGAGAAACTTGCCTTCAGAAGGATAAATAGGAGCTACTTGCTTTGGGGCGTCCCATTCACATTAATAATAATACTATTTTCGATCATAGCAGGTAAAGATGTTTTTGGGTCACTCATATGTTTCGTTTTATATTTCGTCATCAGTTACCTGATATTCAGGCTGGCCTTCAGATATTCGGAAACTTACAGGAGACGGAAGGTTGCATGGTATGTAACAGAGTTCAAGTTCAGAGGGATAGATATCCTTGGAATTGTCATTGCCTGCCTTGTGGTCTTGGCAATTTTGGTTTTTATAAATCACCACTGAAACAGAAAAGATAAATTAAAATGAAATTATTGTGTAGGTTCTCCGGGCTTCTCCTGCTCGATGGCCTCGAGGTTGATGCCGAGTTGCTTGAGCCGGCGGTAGAGGGTGGTGCGGTCCAGTCCCAGGGAGGTGGCGGTCTCCGGGACATTGTAGTTGTTTTCCATGAGCCGGCGCAGGATGAACTGTTTTTCAAAGGACTTGCGCGCGTCCTTGAAATTGTTCTGGGAAAAAGGACTGGTGTCCATGTCCCCGACCATGATCCCGGGCGGCAGGTCCTTGATGGTGATCATCTCTCCTGAGGAAAGGATGACCATGCGCTCGATGATGTTTTTGAGCTCGCGGACATTCCCGGCCCAGTAATACTGCTTGAGCGCATCCACCACCCGGGGGTGAATTTTTTTCACCGCGAGCTTGCTCTTGGTGGAAAAGATTTTCAGGAAATGGTCGATGAGCAGCGGGATGTCGCCTTTCCTCTCCCGGAGCGGCGGGATGTAAAGCGGTATGACGTTCAGCCGGTAGAAGAGGTCTTCGCGGAAGTTGCCCTTTTTCATCTCCTCTTCTAGGTTCTTGTTGGTGGCCGCGACCACGCGGATATCGACCTTGATGTTCTCCCCGGAGCCTAATCTCTGGAACTCCATTTCCTGGAGCACGCGCAGGACCTTGGCCTGGGTGGCCACGCTCATGTCCCCGATCTCGTCAAAGAAAATGGTGCCGCCGTCCGCGATCTCGAACTTGCCCTGGCGTTTCTTGTCCGCACCCGTGAACGCGCCTTTCTCGTAGCCGAACAGCTCGCTCTCGATGAGTTCTTCCGGGATCGCGGCGCAGTTGACCGCGATGAACGGCCCGTCCCGGCGCAGGCTTATTCGGTGGATGCTCTTGGCCACCACCTCCTTGCCCGTGCCGTTTTCGCCGGTGATCAAAATCCAGCCCTCGGTGGGCGCGACCTTCTCTATGGTCTCGCGCAGAGCAACCACCTGTTCGCTCTTGCCGATCAGTTCCTCCTCGCCGAGCGCCTCGCCGCGCAGACGCTGGTACTCGCTGGAGAGCCGCGACAAATCGAGCGCGTGCCGGATGTCCAAAATAACCTTTTCCAGGTTGAGCGGTTTTTCCAGGAAATCGAACGCGCCCAGCTTGGTGGCCTTGACCGCGGTCTCGATGGTGCCGTGCCCGGAGATCATGATCACGGCCAACTCGGGCCAGCGCTTCTTCACCTCTTCGAGCAGGCTCAGGCCGTCCCGTCCCGGGAGCCAGATGTCCAGGAGCGCGCAGTCAAAACTTTCCTTCTCCAGGATCGGCAGCGCCTCGTCCGCGCTCTTTGCGACCCTTACCTGGATGCCCTCGTCGCCGAGCGCCGCGGAAAGGCTCTGCAGGATCTTCGCCTCGTCGTCCACCAGCAATATCTTGGGTCTCTTTTTCGCCATTATTTTGCGCCCTCTTTCGGAATTTTTTCCGCGCCCCGCTGCCGCGTCGGGAGATCGATGATGAAGCGCGTGCCTTTGGGCTGGTTGTCCTCAACCTGGATGCGGCCGTAGTGGTCGGTCACGATCCTCTGCACGATGGCCAGGCCCAGGCCCGAGCCCATGTCGCGCGTGGAAAAATACGGCTCGAAGATCAGCTTGCGCGCCTGGCGGGGGATGCCTTTGCCGGTGTCCGACACCGTGACCCGGGCGCTGTTCAGGTTGGCCTGGAATTTCGATTTGAGGGACACCTGCCCGGGCTTGCCCTCCAGGCTGTTGATCGCATTGTCCACCAGGTTGATGACCGCGCGCTTGATCTGGTCCCGGTCGAACTCGAACGCGGGCATGGCCGAGTCAGCCTCGAGCGCGAACTCCACCTGCGGGTGGCCTTCCTTGAACAGCGCAACCACCTCTTCCAGGATTTCATTGACCTGGTTTGCGGCCAGCTTGAGCCCGGGAAGGCGCGCCAGGTTGGAAAACTCGTCCACCAAACGCTTCATCTCCTCGACCTGGCTCACGATCATGGAGGTGCATTCCTTGAGAACATCGGAATCCTGGCCCTCGAGCACCGGCTCGTATTTGCGGAGCAGGCGCTGCGCCGAAAGCTGGATGGGCGTGAGCGGGTTCTTGATCTCGTGCGCGATCCTCCTGGCGACCTCCCGCCAGGCCATGGAACGCTGGCCGCGCACCAACTCGGTCAGGTCATCGAAAAGATAGACCTTGCCCAGGAGCTTGCCCGCGGAATCGATCATACGGCTGATTGAAATCCGGAGGTAGGCCCGCCTATCCTCGCCCTGGTAAAAGACCTGGCGCACCGCGGTGAGACGGTCCTGCTCGGTCAGCTCGCGCTCGGTCTCTCCGATCACCTCGGCCAGCTCGCCCGCGACCACGCTCTTGATCAGGTTGCCTACCAGTTCCTCGCGGGTCTTGTTCAGGATCAGGAGCGCGGCCTGGTTGACCGTAAAAATATTCCCCTCCGGGTCGGTCGCGATCACGCCCGAGTCGATGTTGGCGAGTATGGTCTCGATGTAAATCCGCCTTTGCTCCAGCTCGTCGCGGCTGTGCTTGAGGTCCCCGGTCATCTTGTTGAAGGACTTGACGAGCGTGCCCACCTCGTCGGGCCGGTCCATCTCAATCCGGTAGTCCAGGTTCCCGGACGCGACCTCCTGGGTTCCCTCGGCCAGGAGCTGGATCGGGATGGTGATGCTCTTCGCGAAATAGAACCCGTACCAGATTGAAAGGAACATGACGGACAGGGTGACCAGGATCAGGATCATCCGAAACTCGCGCCGGATCGGGACTTCCTTGGCCTTCAGTTTCTCGTAGTCCTTGAACGCGCTCAGGTTGGAGTCCATCTGCTTGGCCATGCCGGTCGCCAGGTACTGGGTGAGCACCACCGCGCCCGCCACCTGCCGGTTTTCATCACTTCCTGAAAAGATCGGCATCACCCCGCGCACCAGCTCGCCCTCGCCGTACTGCTCGCTGAAATATCCCTCGTACCCGCCCAGCGCCTTGTCGATCACTTCTTTGTTGGGGCCGGGCATCTGGCTGAATTCCTTGCCCAGCGCGCGAATGACGGCCTCGCCCGCGCCTGAAAAAACCTCAACCGCGTCCAGGCCGTATTCCTTCTGCCCGGCCTCCGCCACTTTTTTCAGGCGGGCATTGTTTTCCTCGGAGAGCAGCCGCTCCTCGGTGATCTGCGCGCTCATGTTCTTGGCAAAGTGGAGGGTGTCCTCGCCCACCATCTGGTAGGTGTTCTTGACGATGTCCTTGCTGGTCTCGAAAATCTGCGACACCGCGGGGTCGAACCATCGCTCGATGCTGGTACTGATGAAGTAATTGCTCAGGATGAAGAGCACCGTGGCCGGGCCCAGGCTCAGGATGATGAACGCGCTTACCAGCCGGGAGCGCAAATGGGCGCCGAAAATGCCGTGCCTGGTTTCGAAAAAGAGCTTGACCAGGTTGCGCACGAGCAGGAAGATCACGACCAGGGCGAGTATCAATACCAGGTTCCAGAACGCGAAGAACAGGGTTGAGGACAGGAACGGGAACGCGGTCTTGCCCTCGGAAATCTTGATAAACTGCAACTCCAGGAAAAACGCGGCCGCGATCACCACCACAAAAATCGCGATCAGGACGCCCTCGCGACGCCGGCGATGACGGTCCTGCTCTTCCAGTTCACGCGCCCGGTCCCGGACGCTCCCTTCCCGCGGCTCAGTCATTTGCTAAAATCATAGCACCTATGTTTTATGCGAACAAGCAATGCCTGAATATCATCACACCGCAGAGAACGCAGAGGAATTATTCCATAATTCATCATTCAGAACCCAAAATTTGACGTTCCCCGCTCGTCGCATTTCCCGAACCCCGAACCCCCAGCCCCGAGTCCCTATTTTTCGAGACACTCATCCTTCAATTCTTTCGGCCCGTACGCCGTCGCCTTTCCGTCCCGGACATAGCTCTGCAGGAAGCACCCGTATTGATATTTGGGCGCGTCCAGCTGGAAGTTGACGTGGTGGCCGTCAAGGATGTCGTCCATCTTGTACTGCACTGCCACGCCCGTGACCTTTTTGCCCTGGCTTGTGAGGTTCCCGCTGATCGGATAGTCCAGCCGCTTGCGCCCGCTCAGCTCCAGGTATTCAAGCACGCGGTCGTCAACCACATCCCCGGCGAAATCCATGCCCATCCCGGCCATCAGGCCGTCCTGCGATTCCGGCCGGAAGAAATGGTCGAACAGGCCCATGCTCATCCACACGTCCTTGGGATTTCCCTGGAGCGGCTCCTTGATTATGTGGGGCGCGAAAGTGATCGGGTCCACCGGGGTCATGGCCATCTGGAACAACGCCATGCCCGGATGGAACTTGTCCAGGCCGATCACCTCAAACATGCCCTTGCCGCTCTGGTTCAGGCTCTTGATGTCAAGAATATTCCCGCGCGAGACCAGGAGCTTCCACTCCCCGCCCTCGCCCGAGGGGATGATCGCCTTGAAAACCGGCTCCACGCCAGCGAGCGGGCCCAGGATCAGGCTGCCGAGCGACTGGCCCATGCCGAAGAAAAGTTCGGTATTGAAAAATATCTCCTTGCCGCCGGCTTGGGTCTTGGGACAAAGCGTTGCATCGATCTTTATCTCCTTGAACAAGCGCACGAGCATCATCTGCTCGGCCGCGCTCTGCAGGACATTGTTCTTCAGGCCCTTGCCGTTGAACACCGAGTAATACAGGATCATCTGGCTGTCCCCGTGCCGCTCCCTGCTCTGGGGCACCGCGGAGCCCATGGCCGCGATCCCGCGCCTGGCCGCGATCAGGGCCGGGCCTTCGCCCTTAGCGGGCTTGCCGTGCGGGTCAAAGGTTTTTCCTCGGTCAATCACCTGGAAGGAATCCCCCGCGGTTCCGTGGATGAACATGAGCAGCGGAAATCCCTTTTGGGGCATTTTCATTTTGGGGATGGCGATGGTGATCGGCACATTCTCGTACCGGGTGAGGATGGGCATGTTGTTCTTGTCCCAGTAAACGCCCCCGCCCATGAACGAATAGGGCGGGAACCCGCGCTGGAACTGGGGCGCGCGCCACACGCTCTTGAGCACATAATAGTCGGGATACTCGCGCGCGAGCGTGACCGGCTCGACCAGTTTTATGAGCGGCATCTTCTGGACCGCGTTCCACATCCGCAGCATCTCGTCGCTCGCGTTCGCGGTTGTAAAGACCGTCGCAACCGCGATCTCGTCAATTTTAACCGGACTTTTCGCGCTGCCAAGGAATTTTAAAAGCGGAGCGTATGCCGCCTGCGCCTTGCTCCCGAACTCGCCTTCCAGATTTTTGCCCGCCATCACGTCTTCAAATTTTTTGCTCGCGCCCAGCGCGCCGTCGCTCCCGCCCAGCGACTTCAAGACTATGGCCGCGTAAGTTGTGTTCTCGCGGAGCACGAACCCCGCAACCGGCATCATGGCCAGGATGTTCTTGTGGCCCGCGGCCCAGCTGATCTCCTTGTCGTAATAACGCCAGATGAGCGGGAACTTTTTGCCCTGGTCCGGGCTTTTCGGGTCTATGTCCATGAGCATGATCTTGGTGTCCGCGGAAAGGGAATCCTTCGCGGTCCCGGGCAGATTTTTTACATTGACCGCGCCGCTGAACCTGAAATAGATGGTGGGAGCTATGCTCCACCCGGCCTTCTCCGCGACCGCGGGATAGGACTGCAGCAGCCAGAACATGAGCGTGGGGGGAAAGCCCTGGAGGTTGACCGTGCCGTCAGCATTGCGCCTCATGTCGTTCGGGAACGGCATCTTCCAAAACCCCGAAACTTCCGACACCTCAAACTCCGCCTTCACGTCTTTTGCATTCGCCACCCCTGCCATGCTTGTTATCAACAAGAAACTTAGAAACCAAACTAATGTGCGAGGGGCTTTAGCCCCGATTCTTTTTTTCTTCATCTTCTTTCCTCCATTCCCAATTTTCTTCAAACTTAGAAACCATACCAATGTGCGAGGGACTTTAGTCCCGATCCCATTCTCCTTCATCCATTTTATTCCATTCTTCAAATCTTTAAAATCGATTTCAGTGTGCGAGCGACCTTGGTCGCGATTCTTCCGTTCCTCGCCCCCCTGCCACCTTCCCCTCTCCCCCTGTATTTTTCGCTTGACAGCATTATTGCAAAATGCTATTAAAACATCCTTTGGATGTGATTTTGAGAAAGGCGAGAACCGCATGGGAAAGCCGGCATAACATGGCATAAAAATCGTCCGGACGCGGGAGCAAGTTAAAGTCCATAAAATGAAACATTGGGAGAACAAAATGAAAAACAACATTAAAAGCTTAAAGATCCTGATATTTGCTCTATATATTATTTTTCTGTCGGTCTCGTTTTTCATGGCACAAGCTGAACAATTCTCAAGCCCGCGAAATGTGGCAGAGGCTTTTCTCAGGCAAGGACAAGCTTTTTTCAAAAACGGCCAAATCGACCAGGCCATCCAGGCTTACAGCCAGGCGGTTGCGGCTGATCCCAAATTTGCCCTGGCATACAGCAACCGGGCAGTCGCGTATCACGCTAAAGGCCGGCTGGACCTGGCTATTCAGGATTTCAACAAAGCAATAGAGATTAATCCCAAAGATGCCGGGGCATACTATAACCGGGGAATCGTTTATAAAGACAATGGTCAACCGGACTTGGCCATTCAGGATTATAACAAAGCCATTGGGATTGATCCCAAATTTGCAATGGCCTACAACAATCGGGGAAGTGCCTATAAAGATAAAGGTCAACTGGACCTGGCCTTTCAGGATTACAACAAAGCCGTTGAGATTGATCCCATATTTGGTGAGGCACACTATAATAGGGGAAACGCTTATAAGGCTAAAGGTCAACTGGACCTGGCAATTCGGGATTTCAGCAAAGCCATAGAGATAAATCCAAAGGATGCCATGTCATACAACAATCGGGGAAATGCCTATTCTGCAAAAGGCCAACCGGACCTGGCCATTCGGGATCTCAGCAAAGCTATTGAGATTGATCCCAAGTTAGCCATGGCATACAACAATCGGGCAGGGGCTTATAAAGATAAAGGGCAGGTGGACCTGTCCATAGCGGACTATAACAAAGCCCTTGAGATTGATCCCAAATTTGCCGAGGCATACTATAACCGGGGTATTGATTATAAAGACAATGGCCAGCCTGACCTGGCCATCAGGGATTTCAGCAAAGCCATCGGGATTGATCCCAAATTCACCATGGCATACAACAACCGGGGAATTGCGTTTAGAGATAAAGGTCAACTGGACCCGGCCATTCAGGATTATAACAAAGCCATTGGGATTGATCCCAAATTTGCCGAGGCATACAACAATCGAGGCAATGCTTACAAAACTAAAGGTCAATTGGACCTGGCTATTTCGGATTTCAGCAAATCAATAGAGCTTAATCCAAAAGTTGCCGCGGTATACTTCAATCGGGGCATTGCTTATAAAGCCAAAGGTCTACTGGACCTGGCCATTCAGGATTACAGCAAGGCCGTTGAGCTGGATCCCAAATTTGCCTTGGCTTACAACAATCGGGGAAATGCTTATAAAGATAAAGGTCAAATGGACCTGGCCTTTCAGGATTATAACCAAGCCGTTGAGACTGATCCCAAATTTGCCGAGGCATACAACAATCGAGGAAATGCTTTTCTAGCTAAAGGCCAACTGGACCTGGCCATTCAGGATTACAGCAAGGCAATAGAAATCAACCCAAATTACGCCATGGCCTACAACAACCGGGGAATTGCTTATCAGGCTAAGGGCCAGCTGGAATCGGCAAGAAAGGATTTTGAAAAAGCCCTTGAGCTTAACCCAAAAATAACTGAGGGCAAGTGAATTCCGGCAATCGGGGTCGGCAATCCGGGGTCAGGGCTACACTTTAAGCTAAACGCTTTGTGACTCGGGGCTGACCGGGTATCGCGGCTGATTTATCCGCCGTAGTCCTGCCTTAAAAGACGAAGGCGGACTGTCCGCAGAAGTTTCAACGAAGGCGGAAGCCGCTTCCTCCTTCCTCCCGCGAAAAGCGGGACTTCCACCTCCGCCCTGCAGGGCAGGGCTACAGCGGACGAGACGGCGGACATGCGCGTCCTACCTGCAATCCGACTTGCTTCACTCATTTCTAGCGGATCAGTAAAAGGTCGGTCGCTTATTAGCAATTTTTCTGGGTAATTTTGATGAAAACAATGTGGTCGTATGATTTGCCGCGACGAGAAACTTCCTTCTGAACGCCGGCAACAAGATCGTCTATGGAAAATGTCTTGCCGCCGTCCATCTCTATGGTCAAGGGCAGGATATGATAGTCCCCATCTCCCCCGGTTTTTAAACTGACACTCGCGGTTACCACCCAATTCATCCTCTTGAAACTCCTTACCGGATGTTAGGGTTTTAGCAACCCTTGGCACTTCGATTCCAGATTACCACTCCTCCTCGTGCTTTGTCAATTTAAAATCGGGTCCGGGAAGCGGGCTAAAATTTTGGAATTTCAGTAGGGGCGCGGTCCTGCCGCGGCGAAATGCCCCTGCTGTGCTTTCATTCAATCCTTGACTTTGCCCAACCATTTATTATCTTCAGAGATTGCGGCTGAAAAGGCCGCTGAAAATTTGAAAACCTGTGGAGGCTGAAATCCTCGGATTCTTTAAAGCAGTAAAAAAAGGGAGGAAGTAAATGAAAGAGTCAATCTCGAAAAGGAAATGGGTAATCGGAATCGTGCTGGCATTGCTGGTTTTGGCCGGAGCGGCCACCAAAGTTATCTCAGCGGGCGCCGCGGACTACACCCCCTCGGACAACCAGGTGTTTTTCTACGAACACACCAACTACGGCGGAGCCTGGATGAGCCAGGAATTCGACAAGCTGGTCCCGGACCTGACCAAATGGAGGCTTCCCAATTCCTCGGCTAATTGGAACGACCGCATCTCATCGATCAAAGTGGGCAAGAACGCCAAGGTCATACTCTTTGAACACACCAATTACAAGGGCGCGACCATCACCCTGCTCGGCACCGGCAGCCACGGCGCGGGCAACTTCCCGGCCATGCCCTCGGGATGGAACGACAAGGTGTCCTCATTCAAGGTGGTCATGGGAGACATCCAATAGGAAAACAGCAGGACTGGTTTTTACAATCAATCCCGGTCCCGGTTTTTTGCAGGCCGGGCGTGAATTTTATGCCAGGGGCAGGAGTTGTTGCGGTTTTCGCATGAGACCGGCGGGCTTGCCTCTGGCTTTCTCTTCACCCGGCAAGTAAAAAATTCGATCCCTGTCGCTTTCCATAATCCCTGATTGGCGACGCCGCCTATGAAGGATTATATTTAATCCATCAGATCAATTTATCAAGGAGGCGCTAAATGAAAGGGTTTCTGACTTTTATCCGGGAACAGGGCGTGATCGGGCTGGCGATCGGGTTCATTCTGGGGGGCGCGGTCTCCAAGGTGGTGGCCGCGTTCGTGACCGACCTGATCAACCCCTTTATCGGCATTTTCATGGCCGCGACCGGGGACTTGAAAGCCGCGGCATTGGAAATCGGGCCCGCCAAGATCATGTGGGGCGATTTCGTCAGCACCACCATCGACTTCCTGATTGTCGCCTTTGTCATTTACTTCGGCTTCAAGGCCCTGGGCCTGGAAAAGCTGGACGTGAAAAAGGCGCCGGGGCCGGGCCCAGGCCCTGGATCCGTGCGCCAATGACCGGGCAAATGAAAATGCCGGCGCGTGAATCACTCGATTCAATCAACCGCTTTTTTATCCGGATTTCTCAGGACCGCGGGAGTTGAGCCGAAAAATTTCTATGGTATCCTAGACAGGTTGAATACTTTTCGGGGGTGCGCAAATGATAAAGAAAGACCCAAACAGTAACCTGCTGATCAAGATCCGGGGCGGCGCGGAAGACGCCAACCTGGAGCGGGAAAACCCCGAGCTTTACCGCGAGGTGTTCCCCTACAGCGAAGTGCCCAAGACCGTGTTCGATAACCGGATCATCCCCACGACTCCGCCCAAAGATTTCTGGATCACGGACACCACTTTCCGGGACGGACAGCAGGCGCGCAAGCCCTATACTGTAGAGCAGGTCGTCAAGCTTTTCGGCATGCTCGGGAAGCTGGGCGGGCCGAACGGAGTGGTCCGGCAGAGCGAGTTTTTCCTTTACTCCCAGAGAGACCGCGAGGCGGTTGAAAAATGCCGCGCGCTGGGCCTGAAATACCCCGAGATCCCGGGCTGGATCAGGGCCAATCCCCAGGACTTCAAGCTGGTCAAAGAGATGGGCCTTAAAGAGACCGGGATCCTGACGTCGGTCTCCGACTACCACATTTACCTCAAGCTGGGCAAGGGCCGGAAAAAGGCCATGGACGACTATCTGGCGGTGGTCAAGGAAGCGCTCGCGGTGGGAGTCACTCCGCGCTGTCATTTTGAAGACGCCACCCGGGCGGATGTTTACGGGTTTTGCGTGCCGTTCGCGCTGGAGCTGATGAAGCTGGCGCAGGACGCCAAGACCATGGTCAAGATCCGCATCTGCGACACCATGGGCTTCGGCCTTCCCTATCCGGGCACGGCTCTGCCGCGCGCGGTGGACAAATGGGTGCGGGCCATGATCGATGACGCGGGCGTGCCCGGGGAATGGCTGGAATGGCACGGCCATAATGATTTCCACAAAGTCCTGGTCAACGCCGCGACCGCCTGGCTTTTCGGGTGCTGCTCGGCGAACGGCACGCTCCTGGGATGGGGCGAGCGCACCGGCAACCCGCCCATCGAAGGATTGATCATTGAATACATTTCCCTGCGCGGCGAGTCTAACGGCGCGGACCCCAGGGTGATAACGGACATCGCGGAATATTTCCGCAAGGAAGTCGGGGATTACATATCCCCCAACTACCCGTTTGTGGGCGAGCAGTTCAATGTGACGCAGGCGGGAATCCACGCGGACGGCATGATCAAGAACGAGGAAATCTACAACATCTTCGACACCAACAAGGTGCTCAACCGGCCGGTGGACGTGCTGATCAACGACAAGTCCGGCAGCGCGGGCATCGCCTGGTGGATCAACAAGCACCTTAAATTGGAAGGCTCGCGCCTGGTGGACAAGCGTCATCCGGGCGTGGTCAAGCTTTCCAAATGGGTGCTGCGCGAGTATGAAAAGGGAGGCCGGATCACGGCCATCAGCCACAAGGAAATGTACAACATGGCGGCCAAGTTTTTGCCCGAACTGTTCGTGTCCAACTTCGACCGGCTCAAGGAGCACGCGGACACCATGGCCGCGCACCTGATCGAGCAACTCTGCGAGCGCGCTGATATCGGCACCATGAACGCGAAAGTGATGGGGTCTGCGCTCCAGGAGTTCCTGGACGAGAACCCCTTCATCCAGTTCGTGTATGTGGTTGACGCATCCACGGGCAAGAAGGTCACGCCCAACATCGCGCACATCGAAGACCGCGCGCTCTATGAGAAGGCGGGCATGGACTTCGATTACTCGGACCGGCCCTGGTTCCAGAGCCCGATCAAGACCGGAAAGGTGTTCGTGTCCGACTTTTACAGCTCGCGCATCACCAACCGGCTGTGCATCACCGTTTCCGGCCCGGTGAGGAACGCCAAGGAAGAGATCGTGGGCGTGCTCGGCGCGGACCTGATGTTCGAGCACCTGGTGAAATACGACGAGATGGCGGAAAAGAAAAAATTAGGCAGTGACGGGGAGGTTGAAGAGGTTGACAAAGAAAGCTGAGTATAAGGTTCCCAAAAAAGGCGAGAAGCTGGAATATAAAAAAGGCGCGCTCCGGGTACCGGACGACCCGATCATCGCCTTCATAATCGGGGACGGCACCGGTCCGGACATATGGGAGGCTTCCCGGCCGGTGTTCGACGCCGCGGTTGAGACCGCTTATCAGAACCGGCGCGCGGTCTTCTGGATGGAGGTCCTGGCCGGAGAGAACGCCTTCAACAAGACCGGGTCCTGGCTGCCGGAGTCCACCCTGGAGGCGATCAGGAGGTTCCACATCGCGATCAAGGGGCCTTTGACCACTCCCGTGGGAGGCGGCATCCGGAGCATCAATGTCACGCTCCGGCAGGTGCTCGAGCTATACGCGTGCGTGCGGCCCGTGAAATACATCAAGGGCGTGCCCAGCCCGGTGAAAACCCCGGAAAAAGTGGACATGGTCATCTTCCGGGAAAACATGGAGGATGTTTACGCCGGCATCGAATGGCAAAGAGGCTCCAAGGAGGCCGGCGAATTGCGGAAATTCCTGGCCGGGAATTTCAAGGTCAACCTCCCGGAAGACGCGGGAATAGGCCTTAAGCCGATCAGCGAATCCAACACCAAGCGCCTGGTGAGGAAAGCGGTCAGATACGCCATCGATAACCATAAGACCAGCGTCACCCTGGTGCACAAGGGCAACATCATGAAGTTCACGGAGGGCGCGTTCCGGAGCTGGGGATACGAACTGGCCGCGAAAGAGTTCGGGGATGTCACAATCACCGAGAAAGAGCTCTCGGAAAAATTCGGGGGCATTGCTCCGAAAGGAAAAATCATCATCAAGGACCGGATCGCGGACTCCATGTTCCAGCAGGTGCTGCTCCGGCCCGATGAATACCAGGTGATCGCAACCCCCAACCTCAACGGCGACTACCTCTCCGACGCGCTCGCGGCCCAGGTGGGCGGCCTGGGCATGGCGCCCGGCGCCAACATCGGAGACAGCGAGGCGGTGTTCGAAGCCACCCATGGCACCGCTCCCAAATACGCGGGAAAAGACATGGTCAACCCCTGCTCGCTCATACTCTCGGGCGCCATGATGTTCGACTTCCTGGGCTGGAAAGAGGCCGGGGAACTGATCCGCAAGGGCATTGAAAAAACCGTGGCCCAGAAAATCGTGACCTACGACCTGGCCCGGCTCATGCCCGGCGCCAAAAAGGTGAAATGCTCCGAGTTCGGCAAGGCCATCGCCCTCAACATTCAGAAAATGAAGGCATGAGCGAAGGTTACCGGAATTTGTTTATGAATAAAATTCTGGTAAAATACCAAAGAGGTGAATTTTGACTATTGCCGCAGCATATCTAGTTTCTGAAGGGGTTGTTTTAGGGGCTGATAGCACAACTTCGATATTACTTCCTGCAGACAAAGGTTCAGGAGTTAATCAACTTTTGAACCATACTCAAAAAGTTTTTGAAGTCGGAGAAAATTCAAACTTTGGGGTATGCACTTGGGGAGCGGGTAGTATTGGAGAGGTCAGTCATCGGACAATCATAGCCCAATTAGCTGATAAAATAAGGGAGATAAAAGACATTACGGTCGAAAAAGCAGCTAATGAGTTGCTTAATCTTTCATTCGATTTATTAAAAAAAACCGGGACAGATTTTGTAGGATATTATTTGGGGGGTTGTGATCCGATAACCCACATGCCCGGATGTTATAAGATTGAAATAAATCAAAAAAACGGGACCAAAGAAGCTTTTCCAATAGGTCAATGTGTGTTTTCTGGAATGCCCAATTTTTTTACCAGAGTATTCTACGGTTTTGATCCGGGGCTTCCTCTCAATTTGGTTAAAGAGATTAAATCTCTTAGTAAAGATGATAAATTCAATATTAAGCTCGATGAAATTTTCGATACCGCATTCAAAAATGCTTATGCTCCACTAATTGCTGAGGGATACAAAGACTTGCCAATCAGAGAAGCAATCGACTTTGTCTATTCCTATCTGCATCTAACAATAAAAGCGATGAAGTTTATGTTTGGCGCTCCCGGCTGTGGAGGCCCAATTGAGATCGGATTCATTACAACAGACCGTAAATTCAGATGGGCGGTTCATAAATCTTTTACAACCGCCATGCATGAACAGGAAGGGGGGAATTATGTCGGATAATAAATCCAAACACTTGGCTCGTAATGTAGTGGTTGTTCAAACTAATAGTCATAATTCTTTATTGCCTTCAACTATTAGTAATGCCGACCTGTTACGTTTTACAGGTGATATGACCAAGTCAATTAGTCTAGCCATCGCTCCGAGCAGACCTGTTGCAGCAGGAATATATGCAGACATTAAATTGCTATTTGGTTCCTGGGTCGAGAGCGGCGATGAAGACAAGCATCTTGAGGAATTATACCAGAGCAGACTTATTCCTTCCAGCCTGCCGGATGAATGAAATACCTTCTCGACACTGATATAGCCTCGTATTTTCTAAGAGGTAAGTATGATTTAGTGTCAATTTTTGAGAAAAGAGGTTATCCTCAAATAAAGCTGTCAAGGATAACAGTAGCTGAACTCGAAGTGTTGGCCTATAAAAATCCGAGTTCGAAAATCAACCATCCAATCATCCATAAACTTGCTTTTAATTTTGGAGTAATAGAAATCGACATAGACACCTGGCGCATTTTTTCAATGATCAAAGCTGAAATTAAAAAACAGGGTAAACCTAGAGGAGACTTGGATATCTTGCAGGCGGCTATTGCAAAACAAAATAGCCTTGTAGTCGTAACGAACAATGTGCGACATTTTGAAGGGCTGATTGACACTGAGAATTGGATAAAAGAATAAATAGCGCTTTTCAGTTCGCGTCAAAGTTCTGCTTCCCGCGCCTGAGCGGGACCGAGGGGGACCAACAGGCGCAGGAGACCGCGAAAACAATCTTTAAAGACCTGGGCCTGGAGCCTTTCGAGGATGAATTCCCGGCAAGTTATCTGGTCATGAATTTTTTCTCCAGAATCGCGCTCGCGCCGTTCGGGTCGCTCTTGATTGCGGGCGCGATTTTTTACCGCTCCCGGATGCCCTATGCCGCTCTGATTTTTTTCCTGCTCGCGCTGGTCGTCGGACTCGGGTTCGCCCTTTATTGCCAGGCCTCTCCGGGAGTTCTGGGCTGGGGCAAAAAATTCACAACTAAAAATATCTTCGCCAAGTTCGGCCCGGAAAATCCGGAAAAAGAAATGGTGGTGGTTGCGCATTACGACAGCAAGAGCCAGACTTTTCCGATCTGGCTGAGGATCCTCACTTATTATGTCGCGGGCATTCTTTCAATCATTGCTATACTGATCGGTTTTACTATCGTGTTTGAGTTCGTGAACATTCCAATCCAGCAATATGCCTATGCTGGAGAAATCCCCGGCGGAGGTGGCATTTCGGAATTTTACGACCTATTCGCAAACAAGAGTGTTCACATGGTTTGGTTCTGGATCATTTTTTGTATTGGTCTTCTTGATTTCCTGCCAATCTTCAACCGCCTGGGCAACAAATCTCCGGGCGCGATTGACAACGCGAGCGCAATCGGCGTGGCGCTGGAGCTGGCGAGTATTTTCAAACAGGACCCGCTCTCACAAAGCCGGGTCTGGGTGGTGTTGACGGGCGCGGAGGAACTGGGACTGGTGGGCGCGCGTGCTTTTGTGGAAAAACACGGCAAGGAGCTTGACCCGGAAAAAACATTTGTCATCAACCTCGACATCCTGGGCGCGGATCACCGGATCAGCGCACTCGAAAGGCTGGGCGTGCCCGGGAAAATGACCGACCGGGAATTGAACTGGTTGGTCAAAGCCGCCGCGGTGCTCCGCTCCATGAAATTCAAGCTGATCAAGGCCTCGATCGGGTTCAGCACCGACGCCCAGGCGTTTTTGAAAAAGGGATATCGCACCGTGAGCATCGGCTCGTTCAGCAGGTTCGTGCACACCAGCCAAGACACACCGGACAAACTGATCACGCAAAACCTCGGAGACTATGTGGCGGTAATCAGAGAAGTCGTTTTTGCATTGGACCAAAAATGAACCCTCCCCTCATCATCTCCGCCTCCCGGCGGACAGACATACCCGCGTTTTATCCGGGATGGTTCATGGAAAGAATTCGGGCCGGGTCCGCAAAAGTCCAACACCCGTTTACCAAGAAAGAAATTTCGGTCTCGCTCCGGCCCGAGGATGTGGTCGCGCTGGTTTTCTGGACCAAGGATTTTTCGCCCATGCTTGAACATCTTGAGGAACTGGAAGCGCGGGGATTCAACTGTCTGGTCCATTATACGATCACTGGTCTGGGCAAGAATTTTGAGCCGAATGCGCCGGCGCCGGAGCAGGCCGTTGAATTTTTCAAAAAGCTTTCCGGGCGGATCGGCCCGGAACGGGTGCTCTGGCGGTTTGACCCGATCATCTTTACAGAAAAAATCGGCGAAGAAGAGACCGTCGCCCGGTTTGAGAAGCTGCTGGAAAATATTTCAGGTCGCGCCATGCGCGTGTATTTCAGTTTTGTGGAATTGTATGCGCGGGTTTTGCGGCGAATAAAAATTTATGAAAGCGAAAACCAAGACCGGGTCCTGGTTTCGGAACTTGAGAGCAAACAAAGGGTCAGTCTCAGGCTCGCGGAGCTTGCCCGGTCAAAGGGGATGAGCATCCATGCCTGCTGCCAGCCGGGCCTGGCCGGGTTCGGGATCGAGCCGGCAAGCTGCATGGACGCGCATCTGATCGCAAAACTCACGGGCAAAAATTTTGAACTCAAACCCAGCCCCACCCGGAATTCCTGCGGCTGTTATTACTCCCTGGACATCGGCGCATACGACAGCTGTCCGCACCTGTGCTGGTACTGCTACGCCAACAGCCATCCCGCGCTGGTCAAAAAAAGGCACGCTTCCCATCGCCCGGAACAGGAATTTCTGGTAAAATAGTAAGTCCAAATGGACCAGGCAAAAAAAATATTGCTGCTCCTGGTTTCTCTTTTCCCGCTTTTTGCAAGAGCCGGGTCGCAGGAACAATACAACCTGGACGGGTTTTACCAGCAGGTTGACGGCTGGATCTACGCGCACTGCGACCCTCGCTATCGGAAAAATTTTGACGCCCGAAACCTGACCGGTCATTTTTCCTATCAGCCGGGCGGCAAGCAGGACCTTTACGGGTCGGTGGATGTGGTTTACCTGATCTTCGGTCTGGGCGAGATGGAAGACCGGACAACGCTCGCGGGCAGAGCGGAATGGGCCAAGGTGATCCAGGGCTATCAAGACCCGGAGACCGGCTGGTTCAAGTTCGGCAACGAAACCCCTCACTTCAAGGCGCACGCGACCGCGTACGCGGTCGCAGGCCTCAAGCTTTTGGGCGCAAAGCCTTTGTACCCGTTGCGCGACGCCCAAAAAATCACCAGGAGCAAAGAGGCGACCGACCGCTGGCTCAAGAGCATACTCTGGGATTACATCTGGGTGGGTTCCCACCAGGGGGGCGGAATCGCCTCCAGCCTGCAGATGACCGGCGAGGCTGATGACAACTGGTTCAAGATTTATTTTGACTGGCTGGACGCCCGGCAGGACCCGGACACCGGTTTGTGGCAGCTGGCTTTCTGGAATGCGTTCCATAAAAAACCGACCAGGCAGGAGATGGGAGGCGCGCCCCATTTCTGGTGGGTCTATTCACATCAAAGCAGGTCGCTCCAATATCCTGAAAAAATTATCGACACCTGCCTCGGTCTCCAGCTTCCGAACGGGATGTGGGACGACAAAAAGATCAAGGGCATTTTTCAGCCTTACTGCATAAACCTGGACGCGCTCTGGAGCATCAACCGCTCCCGGGTCCAGCTTGAGAAGCAAGGCAAAAACTACCGGGAGGATGATATGGAAAGGGCGTTTGAAAAAGCCCTGGCGCAGATCACGCAGAGCCTGAACCGGCCGGGTTCTCTGCAAATACTTTACCAAGACTCCCACAAGCTTCCCGGGGCAATCGCTTCGCTGGCCGAGATTGATGAATATTTTCAAAAGTCAAAAGGCAAGACGAAAATAAAAACCAAAAAACCGCTCAAGCAGGTTTTGGATTATGTGAGCTGGCTGTAAAACATGGAACTGCTGAAAAAAGACCTGGAAAACGCCTGCCTGTTCACGCTGGCGAAAAATCCTGACCCCGCTTTTCTCAAGGG
>Ga0315287_10000520_pt1 | contig 33820 bp, 45 predicted proteins | sample YL17G11_0_MG_FD_205037 | JGI IMG/M metagenome (GOLD analysis project Ga0315287, IMG submission 205037) | Sediment microbial communities from Yellowstone Lake, YNP, Wyoming, USA - YL17G11_0 | ecosystem: Environmental > Aquatic > Freshwater > Lake > Sediment | place: USA: Wyoming | collected...
TAGTTTTAGCGAATAGTAAATAAAAAGTGCAATGTAGGCACAAAACGTGTCATAGTTGGCATAGGAGGATTGATGTCGGACTATTTCGAAACGAAAAAAGATCACGGTAAATTACGATACTCGCTCTTGTACTGGCCGTTCGTACGAGGCATAGTGCAAATTTTGGAGTTTGGAGCGAAGAAGTACTCGTTAGGTAGTTGGAAAACGGTACCGGACGCCGAGATCCGGTACCGAGACGCCGCGATCCGGCACATAATGGACGCAACTCACGACCTAGACCCAGAAAGCGGCCTAGACCCACTGTTGCACGCGGCGTGCAATTTAATGTTCTTGTATTTTTTCAAGTGTGAAAAGAGGAAAACGATTCCCGATTCGATCGACGAAGTGCCCAGATAGTGGCACGACGATTACAACTACAACGGGCATATGGTATGCGAAAAGTGTTGGGGTGCGGTGGCACAGTGCTTGCAATAGATAGGTGTACCATGAAAAAACTAACACTAACCCTGGCCCTGCTCTTAAACGCGTGTGCTGTCGAAATTGCTCCAGATTCGGAAGAACCGATCGCCGAAGTTCAAGGCGATCGGTCGACTCTAGACATACGCGCGGCGGTAGTGGCTGCTTACGAGGCCTCCACGGGACACTTAGTCGACATGGAAGCTTGGAACGATCTAGCCTCGATGCAAGTACGCTTGGTCGATTACGCGGGGTATTTAGTGGATTGGAAGCACGCAAATTATGGCGAATACGGTCGCTGGATCGAAGACGGGGGTATTTGGGTGCGTTCGGACATATCGGAGGTAGACCAAAAAGCGGTATTTGTACACGAGATGCTACATGAGCTCGCCCACGTAGTAGGAGGTAGCGGCAATAGTTGCCATGACGATAAACAGATCTTTTCCTGCCCCGAAAGCGCCGAGTATTTGGCTCGCGGGTATTTAGATCTGGACGGCGCGTTCGTGGCCGAATATAAGTGCGGAATCTCAACCTGTAAATAACTAAGGAGGATTTTATGGAAAAAAAGCTAACGATTCGAGAAAACGAAACCGTATTTATTTGTTTACTGCCCAGCGAGTACAGAGGGCGCCGCGTTCGACATCTCGCTACGATCGGTAGCCAATGGCACCGCTGTTTGATTGGTGATTCGATGGGCTACGACGGCGACGGCCTTACGGCCGGCGAGGCGTACGATAACGCAGTGTCGGAGGTGCGTCGTGGATAATCACATTACCTCTCTAGTACCCCCTCCGATGCCAGTATCGAACGCGTCGCCCGCGAGCGCATTTGTCGAAGAGCTGGCAGCTCTACTTGAAACTGAAGCCGAGCAGCGCACTATCGTTATCGCCCTAAAAAACCTAATCGACACAAAGACAGCGTACGCCCGTGCCCTAGCCCGCGCGTTGAAGGAGACACTATGACAATTAAAGAGATGCAAAACCTTGTTTATCGCACAGCGCAAAGCAAAGGATGGTATGCTTCTCCATCGGACGCCGACAAAATCGGGGCACAACTTGCACTAATTCACTCTGAAGTAAGCGAGGCGCTAGAGTGCTTGCGCGAACTTCGAATGTCCACCTACTGCGGCCCCGATGGAAAACCTGAAGGCTTTGCGATCGAGCTAGCGGACGCTGCTATACGCATTATGAATACTATGTCTTGGCTCGGCTACGATCTTGAGACTGCTATCGAAAAGAAAAACAAATACAATGCTAAACGAGAGCGTTTACATGGAAACAAAGCGCTGTAGTACGTGTGTTCACTATGTTCTGTTTTTTACCACTTACCCCGACGCCGGTAAATGCTCAATGCACGACATAACCATAGTAAAAAACGGGCACACGCGCGCCGATCGTTGCTGGTGGTTTCCGGCAGAGCTAACGAGTTGTAGGAGCTGGCAATGCAAACACTGATCGTGATTTCCTTAGCTTATCAGCTACTTACCGTCTATCACGGATCTGAACGCGTTGAGTACACGATTTCGTCGGGGTCGGTCGAGCATCCGACCCCGACCGGGGAGTTTGTTGTCACGGCGCGCGATCGTGATCACGTGAGTAATCGCTGGCCTAAACCGCACGGTGGCGCGAAAATGCCGTACGCCCTTTTGCTGCGCGACGGGCTAGCGCTGCACGCCGGCGATGTGTCGAAGCCGCGAGCAAGTCACGGCTGCATCCGGCTATCACCTATCGCGGCGCGCCACCTTTATTCGATCGTTACTGTCGGTACACGCGTATTAATTACCACCAATTAGGTAATCCATCGGAAAGCCAGGGCCTGGGTCTGTGTGGCCGCCCTTGATTTTATAGGCGATCGTAACTTGCGCATGCGTAGTTACGCCTTTTTTGCCGCTGCGAATTTCTGCGGCGCTTACATATTGTGCCGGTAGGTGATAGTTTCTGCACGTAGCGAATACGAGTTCGCGGGCTAAATCTAGCATCTTTCGCCCGTAATCGTCTAACCATTCTTCTCGAGTTTGCGCTGCACGACCGGCAAGTTCAACGCCGATCGCGCGATCGTTCACCCCTCGAGCGTGCCACGCGACCATTTTCTCTGGTACGCATTCCACGATCGAGTCGCAATCGACGGCGTAGTGCGCGCTCGCCTTGATCCATTTTTTTCCGTCCCACGGTTTAGCAAACCAGGCGGCGATATTTTCGGCGCTGCTCGGCCGCTCGCTGGTTTCGGCCGAGTGGATTACGACTAGATCTGTGATGAGGCGAAGATCGCCATGAAATTTAGCTGGTACGATTTTCACGGTTTTACCCACAAGCACGGCAAGCCCTCTTTCGGGTCGTTGATAATGACCTCCCACACGACGAGCATGTTGTGTACGTACTCGTGTAGAAGTAGGATTTTTTCAGGCGAAGCTTTTTCCCAACCTCCGACCTCTAGATAGGTCTGATAGAGATCGTGAATGTTTAGCGCTAGAATTTCACTCCGCTCTTTATTGTCCAAAATTCCTCCTAGAACGGACAGGTTTTAATCTGGCAATTGCAATCGCCTAGCAGCTGATTTAGTCGATCTCTTATTTCTTGAAGGTCTTTTATAGGTACCGTATAGAGCCCTTCTGCTCGGTCGTACGCCCGCGAGGCCGCGCGTAGCGTAGATGTGTTGGGCTCTACTTCGTAGGCCATCCTGTACCAGCCTGCGGCTTCGCTGTACTTGCCCTTTAGGAAAAGTTCAGTGGCCTTATCGAAAGTCTTTTCGGCGCTAGGCGTGTCGGCCGCTACAAGAACACCCGCGGCTAGTACCACTAGAAGTACAGCGATTTTTTTCATAGTCCCCGCGCGCCGATCAGCGAGCGCACGCGCGGGGTATACCACTAGAGGTATTTAGGAAACGGGCGATCCAAAATATTTTGATCGCCGCTAGTTTGAGGCTTTTGCTCGAACCCGTAAACACATAGAGTGCTACGACATTTCTCCACGATGTTACCCAGAGGCAGATCGGGATACTGAGCGAGCATTTTCAACAGTATCCATGTAAACGCCCCGTTAGGTCGCCCCGAAAATTCGGCGTCGGACGACGTTCCGCTCGACTCGCAACCAGATAAAAGACACACGCCTGGCATATCGTTTACTAGTGTTCGAAGGGACCGTTTAGGGGCACCCTCCGGTAGAGAACGTTTCCGCCAAGCCAGATCGGGGGGAGCCTGTAGACGGCGCGCCGAGCCTATTTTCACGCCTCGTGCCCACGATCCGGGATTAGGCGAGTCTCGAAGTAAGCCGTCCGAGTGACAGCTATCGGAAATAATTATTACGGTCGACCCCGCTTTTTTTAGATCCAATATCCAACCGATTTTATTATCGAGTAACCAGGTGTTCTCGTCGGCCCAGTCGAAACCGTACGGGCAAATCAGCTCATCTAATCTGTCTACCTCTCCACTACCAGAGCGATACGCGTACTGTGCACCGTGCGAGGAGTTTGATATAACTACCGTATCGCCGCTATTTGCTTTTACAATGGCCGAGGTGATACGCTCGATCATCCCTTTGGCCGTTGCTCGTTCGTCAACGCACAGGCGCACGGTACCCATTGGCCAGGTGTATTGATAATGCAACGCACTGGCGATATCGACAGCGTCGTTTACGCACCCGCGAAGCGGGGAATTTTCGTACTTGTTAATTCCGAAACAAACGGCACTACTCGACACGATAGCCCTCGCTACGAAGCACTTTTTTCGTGAGCTCGGACGAGGCCTGATAGTTTTTTACAGCGTCTCGCGCTGCACCCAAATCTTTGCCCCCGGCTAACAGGCTCCCGTATTCTAGATCTACCATATCGTAAGCGTCCGCTGTGTCGTCGCAACCGGTCACGATTACGCGCTGCGTATCTAGATCTAGGCTTCTGTCGCGATACGCGGCGTTACAAGTCTCAACAACTTTGGCGTAATCAGGGTTAATTACTTGCTCGATATACGCCAAAATCTGCGCCACTGTCTCAAGTCCCGTGACCACGGCCGGGATCGCGGCCGGTATCGCGGCACACGAATAGTTGCCGCCGGCCATGCACGCAGTAATAATTCCTGTCCAAACCAATCGCGATTTCAAATACTGTAGAATTGTTTCCAATTTTCCTTCTACTTTTGACTACTTTTTGAGTAACTGAATTATGAGATCTAACTTCTTATCTATATCATTGACACGTTCCGTGGTTCGTGTCAAGTCGGTACGAATTTTAGCATGCTCGTCGGTATTCGAAGTCAAACCCGAAACTTGCGTCGCGCCGTACAGGGCTATCGCTATCGCAAGCCCCATACCTACGATCCAGGTCACCGGCCCGCGCGCGCGAACGCCTTGACCGTCTACTTGCAATTCATTGTGGGGCTCTAAGTGCGTCACTGCGTACCTACATTTCTTGAAAATAGCCGAGTTAAATATTGCCAACATTCATCACAAATTTGAGCTTTAAATGCGCGCTGCTCACCGCGAACGATATAGGTAATGGCGCCTTTTATTTCGCAATCACACCAGTAGCATTTTTTGTCGTTGTTATGCAAATAGCCTCACGAATACCGCGGGAATTGGTACCGCCGTTATCATTGTAGGAGGTGTTCCAAATGTAGCAGGTAATGCTCCGTATGTCAATGCTCTATATATACCTAATTGCGGTGCTGTACCTAACGTATTCCCATAGCCCAGTATAGGAATCATACTCGCCACAGCAAACGTACGAATAGTAGGAGTCCCCGCACATACGAGTACTAGCCATTTAAGCCCCGACGTGAGCGCGAGATTAATTGTAATAGATTTCATTCCGGTCGACGCGATGCTAATCTCGCCAGCATCTAACAGCCGCGATCCTGGATATACTCCACTATCGGCGTAGATCCCGAGTCTCGCGTTTCCGGTTCCGGCCGTGGTAACACTAATTGCTATTCGATCGAGCGTGCATGCGCGAGGCGCGACGAACGGTATCGCGTACATGCGTCCCGCCGAAATTGCCCCAGTGGTCAGCGCCGTACCTGTTGTCGGCGCAGTGTACCATGCCTCGTAATTCGTTGTGCCGATGTGTCGGTAGTCGACGCCTATGCCAGTCGCGCCATCCGGTCCAGGATTGCCCACTGGCCCCTGATCACCCGTTGGTCCCTGTGGGCCGACAGGTCCCTGATCACCCGTAAGCCCTTTATCACCGGCTGGCCCTTTATCACCGGCTGGCCCTTTATCGCCCGCAATTCCGGGTATGCCTTGAACTCCCGGAGAGCCTTGAATGCCGGGAGGCCCTTGATCCCCTATCAAACCTTGATCACCTGTCGGTCCCTTGTCTCCAATAGGCCCCTTGTCTCCGATCAACCCTTTGTCGCCAGCGATACCGGGCGCTCCCTGGTCACCAGCCGGACCTTTATCTCCGACGACTCCCGGGCTACCCTGCACACCGGGAATCCCCTGCACACCCGGGATTCCCTGATCACCGATCGGACCTTTATCCCCCGGTGCGCCCTGCACTCCCGGTGCTCCATCTGGCCCGGGAAGGCCTGTCGGCCCCTGCGGGCCAACTGGCCCTTGCAACAGCCCCTCTCCTTCAACCGCCATAACACACGTTTCGTCCGTGGGGAATGCCACACATAATCGGCGTTTACCCGTGATATCCGTGTCAACAAATATCCTAGCCCCATCCAGTGGAGAAGATGGTTCCGCAATCTCGCCTAGATCTATGCAATTGTGGATTCTGACCGCTCCGTCGTGCTTAATCGCTACACGTTCTACGGCATGAGTCCATAATTTAACTTCTGTTAATCCCAATGTAATTCGTTGTTCGTTATTTCCAGAATTGCACAATCCGTGATTATCGTCGTTGGGTAACGATACCCAACCCCCAAACATCGCGCTACCTATCTGATCTATAGATCCGTGATTGCGTATCCCGTAATTTGTAGCGCCCGTCGCGGACGCTTGAATTTCTAAAGCGATTGTTTCATCCCACGTTATATTAGGATCTCGCACAAAATCTTCGATGAGAAACGCGATAGCTTGATGCACTCGACGCGGGACTCCGTCCGCGACACTTCGCAAACGCAATACCATTCCGCAGTGAGACGTAGTGGTGTCACCTCCTAATTGTTGTATTACCGGCTGTATCCCGATCAACGCAACGGAGTCCGCTCCCGGTCCCGGACATATTATATCCGGCGTATCCTCTACTGGACCAGTTCCAATGCAAATTTGTGTTTCGCCAGGAACAAAACTGCGATGTGATATGAAAATGTGCTCTCCGGTTGCGTTGGGGGCCGCGCGTAAATTCATGTGTACTTTAGCGATAGCCGCTGCCGGAGGTGACGCCTCGGTCCCTATTTTTAGTGATCCCGATATGATGGCGTTTTCTGCAACAACATCTTTCATGCTATATTCTCCTCCGGTGATCAAAAAGGGGAGCATATCTCCAGTTCGCATATGGCACCGTCGAACTGTTGATTCATCGTTGCCAAATCGCCCGTATCATACGCTCCTAATATTAAATGCCCATCAGATCGCGCGGGAGGAGTGCCGGAAACCGTCCCGTTACCCGCAGTGAACAAGCTGGCAATTAGGGTTCCTGAAATTCTCCGCCATTCCCATCTGCATCGCTGATGCGCAGACCATGTCAATGCGTCGGTGGCCGCGATATCGGTCCCATCAACTTCAACGTGTAGTTTTAAATCATCCGAGTATAAATAGAATCCTACCGAGTTTGCTCCGCTATCGCAAAAACGCGCGATATATTTTTTCGTGTGGGCGGCGCATGTCGCGAGTTCGGCGCTAGAATACCCTGGATATATATCTCCGCCGCAACTATCGCGGAGATCTGTCGGCACTATTGCCGCAGGGTAATGCGCCTTATCCTTGTTTGTTGTGATGGTCGTCCCGAAAGTGTGGATCGGACGCCCGGCGTAGTAGCTATTTTCTTCTACCTGGCAACACCAATATAGAAAATTATCGCCAGCTGCGCCTAGTAAATAGTTGAAATTGGCAGCGTTATAAACGCCCTCATAAATCGTAGTTCCAGAAATGTTTCGTGACGTTGTATACCTATTCCACACGGCTGTAGGAGATATATTTTGATAATTGGGAGAGCCCGCCTTGTAGTAGGATACAACCGATCCCGCCGTACCTAATTTACAAAAAAACGATACCGCTATACGTTCGGCGGAGGGTCTACCAGCGAAAGTGCGAAATCGTTGTGATCCGGTACTGGTAGCCGGGTCCGTGGTAGTCATACGGATACAGTCTGTACTAATCGGACTACCACCCGCTACGGTACTTAGCACTCCAGCTTCACCCCACGTTGCTAACGTAGTTCCGTCGGGCTCTAGATTCGTGAGAGACCGCCAAACACTCAAACACCGTTTACCATTAACCGTGACAATAGCCGGTACGCCCGATCCGAATGGTCCGGTTACAGATCCCGTTACGGGATTTATTACATAACGGGGAGAGGTGTTGGTGAAGGTCAACAAATTAAACGACAAGTAACTATAGATCCCTGACGCTATAGGCAAACGCTTTGCCAGCACTAAATCTAGTAGTATGCCAGATTTCATATATCTCCTCTATGACGGACGACAAACTGCAATTACTGTTAGCCAAAATCTACCTGTTAAGCACTTGAAACACAATTCAACGAAGTTACAATTTACGTTACCTATATTGATCAGTTTCTCAAACGGCGCTGTAGTTACATCCGGTAAATCTGCCGCGTATATGCCAGGCAATTCTGGTAGATGCTCGCTACCTACGTAAGTCGTCGGCGTCGCGGCGACTTCACTTCCGCGCTGATGTCGAATACGGTTACCGCCGCGCGGTATGAACGATCCTGTACCGCCGCCTTTTAACCACACTTCGTAGCTCACTCCGGACATGTTGCTGGGCAATTCCAGTTGTTGAGAAAACCAAGACTTACCCGCGGCAACTTCTACGTTGTCCGCAAGTAAAATACCATTTGATCGCGCTAATTCCATATCCCTAACTCCAATCTTCTTCAACACTAAATGATGTATGAATTTCTCCGGCGTCGCCGGCGACTATAAATTTCCCATTTAAAAATACACAACCGCACAAATCTTGTCCGACGGCGGCGTAGCGCTCAATAAATGTGATGCCGTCGTGTGTTGATTGTATTCCGCAATACCCAGCGGTTGATAATTTACCGATTGCTATAGCGACTCCATTACCAATCGCGACATCGAAAAGATCTGCAACGTGTGCCGGAGTGCGTAGATGCCATGTGCTATTTGGTGCCCCAGTAGTAACCCATATTTTCCCGCTGTTTCCTACCGCAATCCATGTAGCGGTCGTCCCGACTAGCCCGGCGGTTACTGAATACAAATCTCCGCTCTTTGTGGTTTCAGTCCACGCCCCAGTCGAATTAGTCGTATACCACACCGCGCCGCTAGCTCCAACTGCTACCCAGTACGTATTGTAGTAGTGTACACCGTAAAGCGTGCCGCTACCTTGCGGATTTGAGGTCCAAGCGCCCGCCGGGTTTGCGCTGCGGTATCGAAGCGTTCCCGTAACTCCGACCGCGACCCAATATCCGTTACCGTAACCGACATCGTAAAAATGAGCCGCCCCTTGCGTGTTTGAGGTCCATGATCCGGTTGGGTCGGTAGCGTAATAGAGCGCGCCTGAGTCTCCCACCGCTACCCAGTATCCCGAACCGTACGCGATCGAATGGAGCGTCCCTCCTAGCGATACGCTCGTGTAGGTAATTCCGTCGTAGGTATATTGGATCGTACCTGTAGAGCTTACGACACATACGATTGTTCCGTCCGTAGCGGCCTTTTTGAAATTAACGGAGGCTGCGGCCGTACGCTTAGTCCAATTGTTCAACTGTAGGCGCGTAAGAGTCTTCCAAAGCGACTGTTGGATTTGATTGTTCGTCCCTTTCGCTAGCGTGCCAGTCGCCTCGACGACGTTACAGATTTCCTCTTGCACCGCATTTAGCCAATCGTCTGTGTTGCGTGTCGCCGCTGTTATTCCAGGGCTGCCTTCCGTAAAGCCGTCTTTACCAGCGCCGTTCCCGTCTACCAGTTTAGTCGTACTATCTATTCGGTGCATTGCGTAAATTCTCCGTAAGAGTGAAAACTCGGGATCGTGTGCAGAGGTACGCCCGCACCGACTCGCCCTTCTAGCTGCGAATCAATTTCGCTCGCGCGCACGTGCCCTACATACAGGACAGTGCCACTGTCCACTACAAAATACAAAGCTGGGCTAGAGCTACCTACTGTTCCGTTATCTACTTCGATCTCGTACTTCTGCCAGTCGTCAGTGAGCAGTAAAACGTCAGTGTTAATCAAATCACCGTGCAGATTGTGCGCAGTTATGCTTATCATATAGTCGCTACCTGCTACGCGTAGCCACATAGAGCATCGAACGTAGCGCTTCTTCGCCGTCGGCAGTATGCCTATTCCGTACGCGCCCGTGGGGGTTAGAGAGTAGGCTAACTGCTGGCGACTAACGGGCTCAGTTACTACGTTGTTGGCGACGGTGAGATTGTAAGTAGCCCAGGCTACTTTACCAGCACTGCGGTTAGTAATATCAACGCCGTATTCTACCCCGAAAACGTGCGCCCAACTCTCACCTGGCGAATCCCCGACTACAGATCCAGCAGAGTCAATCGCGTAATACCGTTCGCGCCAACCGCCGTAAGCGTTCGCTATAAGCACGGTGGCGTTAGTGCCACCTACTAGCCAAAGCTGCACTAACGGATCGTACGAGCCTGTGCCCACATCCAGTACGATCGCCGTGTAACGACGCCACGTGTTCGTAATCGTTATAGTCTCTGTTAGTTTCAATACGCCGTCTCTACCCGCTACTTTTAGATAAAACTGATCGCTCGCGCCTCCCACCAATTTCAGGTCTAGTTCGATAAATACGGCCTCAAAGTTTGCTATTCGCAACAGAGTAAGTGTTGCTACTGCGGCCGTAGTAGGAAGTAAAACTCGCTCTGCCGTCAACGCCCCGTCGCGATCTGTCTCGCAATTATAGGTCACCGATGCGCCCGCACTACCTACTACTGCTGCTCCTCCCGATGCTTGTTGGAACGAATCGACTAGTCGGTATCCGTCGAACGTCGCGTTACTAGCATTGAGGGCGTCCACTAGATTTTCGAATTTTGCTAGCGTAGGCGAGCCAGGTCCGCGTAGTTTCGCAATTAATGCCTGTACTCGCTCTTCGTCGGTTTGAGTCTCAGGCGTGAACTCGTCCGGAAGTCCCGCGACCCGTTCCCATGATTCCAAAAGCTCGGCCGGATAGGCGTAACTATCCGCATCCGGTATCGCCTCGTTGATCAGCTCAAGCGCCTGCTCGTCTACGCGCGCTAGCTCATAGGTAGCCGCACGCGCGAGGCTATCCCAATTGTCGGCTTCACCCACTTGCTCAGGCCAAAGTGGCCCTTTAGGGAGCAGCGTGTAAAAGATCTTCGCGTAATCAGAGGACAGCATTAAGGGAAAGTCACCGTTCCTAGAACCAGAATTTCGTCGATGTCACTAACCACGTTAGCGGCCGGAATCGACATAATGTGATCTTCCTCATCCGTGGCCGAGGAAATGGCCTCGTTTATTTTGCTGAGCGTCAGTGTGCTATCGGGTTCCGCTTCACGTAACAGCAAATCTTCGAGCGCTGTCTCGATAGCTGCCTGTACCGCTGTCGTGTTTGGCGTAAGGCTAGTCAGCGTAACATTAAGAGTTTTTTCGGTTAGCTCAATGATCGATACGTCGGCGGTAACGGGGCGATAGAGCTCAATATAATCCAACACCTCGGTACGTTCCGCGCCATCTGGTACGATCGTGCCCACGTCGTTATCTCGAACGAACGCTACCGACACGGTGCCAGGGCCGCTTTGCAGCGGGAATTCCCAAGCGCGCGTTACGCCGGAAACTTCCATAGCCCAGCGCGCATAGTCACCAGGGCCGCCGCCGCTCGGCGGTTCACGAATTTGTTGCAGCAAGCGCTCTAGTCCGTCGTCTTTCGTCTCTAGATCTACCCCGGTCTGGGTAGTGGCTTGCACCGTACCGTCACCGTCAATGCCTGTGATCGGGCTCACTAGAGATAAGATCTGGCCGTCGTCGCAATTCCAATCCGCGCCTGGGGAGCTGGCCGTAATCTCGACATCGATGTAGGTACCACTTATCGCGGTCAGCGCATCGGTCGTGTAGGTATATCCATCCGAACGTTGTAGCTCGGTAGCGAGCGGGATAGAGGTGGTATCAGTACCGGTGAATCGGTACGTACCTTTCCAGTACTCAGCTGCTTTTCGTTCCATACCGAACACGGCCGCCCAACGCCAAAAATGCGCCTCGTCGGCGGTATCGGGAAAAATCTGGCGCATTATGTAACCGAACAAATAGCCATACATCCCGTGTGCTAACCCGGCTATCACGCGCGCTAGAACGTACTCTACCGTGCGCCGCAAGTGCGCATCAGCGCCCGCGAACTCTGCCTCAAAATCGTTTTTTACTCGCTCGATTAGAGCTTTCAAAGTCGGTCGATCAAGTGCCAATTTCGCCCTCCCACACCGCTACATAGCGCGGCGCTAGGTCCGTAGGTCGTTTCACCCAAACGCCAACTTGGAGTTGATCGTCGTCACCGCGCGATGCCGTAGGCTCGACAGATTCGGCCACGCCATCATCAAGCAACCACTTGAGCGCTTCGTTCATCAAATCTACCGCCAGCGCTAAATTTTCATCGTTGATTTTCTTACCTGATAGCAACCAAAGCCTAGAACCGATCAAGTCGCGGGCGACGTCGGGGTACGTATCCCCCCAAAAGCCAGCCAAGTTCGATTTGTCGGGAGCTTCGTCATCAGGCGAGGCGCGGCGCCAGGTAAGGAGCGAAATCGCGATCGCGGTCTCAAGTTCGTTGCCTTGCTGAATACCGCCATCAACGAACAAGTCGCCCTGGCCAAGCTCGTTATCGAAAGTCAGGGAAATCATGTGGCTTTCACTTTCGTCGCGGCCGGCGAGGTCGGCGAATAGGTGAGCACAAGGGGCGGCACAGGATGGTCGCTAGGCGAGCCAGGCGCGGCACACACGTGCGTGTGCCCGGAAGCGCCCGCCCATAATTTCACCGCGTCTAGATCGCTTTTAATCCCGTCCAACTCGCTCTTTACTTTCGCCGCGAGCGCCACGAAATCAGAGCCGCTTTTCGCGCCTAGGTGTACTTTTCCAGTAGAATCCAAAAACACCCCAAACGTACCGGCGTAATACAGACCGCCTTCTCCCTCGCCGATACCGTCGCCGCCCGGTGTATCGTCGCGTTTCTGGGCGTCCACTAGCACCGCAGCTGCCCGATCCCCGGCCGCCGCTAGGAAGAGCCCTTCCGCACCGACTTTCGGCCGGAAGTAGAGGCCTTGCGGCTGCATATATTCGACTTCGTCGCTAGTGCGATCGGCCGTCCACTCGACCTGTACTAGAGGTAGCGAAGTCGCATCTTTCGATCGCCCAACAAGTCCGCGCAAAATAGCCGAATTGATCCGGCTCCATGTTTTGCGCATCCATGATCGATCGGGGGTCACTTTACTTTCACCGATTTCGGGGTAAAAGATTTTTTACCGCTCGCGTTCCAGGCCTGGTTTCTATCTGGTAACTCTAGCATAGAATAGGCCTCGGGGCTAGTGAATTCTAACTCCGTGCGCAGCCCCTCAATTCCGAGCAAAAACCTGGCCGAAGTAACGAGTAAAGATGCGTCCACTTTGAGCAGATCGTCTTGAATACGTACTTGCTGCCCGGGCTCCCATAAAATACCGCCAGGTCCGACCAACCCGTCGACCGTGTAGGCCAGTTTATCCGATCGCGCCGCGCGTACCGAACGCTCCCATTGCGCGCGCTCGTCCATGTCTTTTTTCGCGCCCGCGATTTCGGCCATGATTATGATCGGCCGATAGCGTAAAATCGATGCGTCTTCGGCCTCCCCTTTTACAGTAACCGTACTCGATCCAAAATATTCGTCGGTCGATGAAAGTTGCCCTTTAAAAATATACTTGCTGTAGCGATCTTGCTCTGCATGGGTGAGGCGACGACTAGTGATCGTATTGGGGTCTAGCACGCCCGCAGCAAGTCCCGCGATCAAGCCCGTAATACTGCCAAGGCTCGAAGCGGTACTAGCCGAATCTGAGCGCACGATCGCGACGCCGCCGTCCGGAGTGGTAATCGGAAGACACGCCCGAATGCGGCACGCCCGATCGATAGCGTCGTGTGCCGTCTCGCCCTCGTCCAACTCGAAACGCTTGAACTTGCGCGAAATATTCGAGCGGTCTTCTACGTCAATACCAAAAGGCTCGCAAAGATCCTTAACTAGCGTCTCAAGGGTGACATTTTTCCACTGCCCCGTTTTGTGTATCGCCGAACAATCAACAAGGTCCGCTGTTCTCGATCGCCCAGAGGCGCTAAGTTCGTAGGTGCTACCGGTAATCTCGTGATCAGATTGCGTAATATACCCAGTAATAAGCGTCTGTTCACCCCACGAAAGGGTACATTTAGCGCCAGGCCAGATCTGCCAAGGTTCACCTTCCAACGTCCACTTATCGCAGTACCGCAACACGAACGAATGTGCGAACTCGTCAAGGCTTTTATTTACCTCAACTTCCAACCAACCGATAAATTTTATACCGTCGATCTTGAGCGTAAACTCAGGAGCGGAGTCCGTTAGGTTAAACATTCGAAATCACCTCAATCGCAAGTCCCCCCGGAACAAACGACGGATGATTAATTTCGTCTAAGTTACGCGCTTCAATATCGAGATCGCTATCTGCACGTTGGTACAGGCGATACGCGATTACGATCGCGGGTTCGGTCTCTTGCGGAATGTACGAGGTAACGGTAGGCAATTCTCCGGCGACGTTAGTTAAGTGCTGAACCAGAGCCACACGTAACGCGCGCATACGCTCATGAACCAATTCTAGTTGAGGACCGTCACCCGAAACCAAACTCGTCGGGGACACACTGTCGTCGATCGCACTTTGGCTGTCCATCTCGTCGCTTTCGGCGAACGTATTAAACTGAGTAACTAAAAGATCTCGTAACGCAAGCGCACGCTGAGCGCTGGTTTGAACTATCGTAGGTTGCGCGGTCTGCACGGTCTGGGCGTTGGTTTGCGCCAGCGTCGCAGAAACTTTAGCAACACCCACTAGCATACTGCCTTTTACCGCCCGTATAAGCGCGTTCTGATTCACACGCTGCTTGTCTCGCGCCGGCGTCGCGATCGCTGGTACAGACTCGATAGTAGATCCTAAAGTGCTGGCCTTTTTAGATACCGGGAAAAGAGCACCGATAGAATCCATAACCCGATCGATCGAACTCAACACGTCGGCTACGAACTCCTGTATCGTGTTGATTAGTTTTTGGGGCGTGTTAATTAGATCCGCTAGCGCTTTACTAAACTCGTCCAAATCGCTGGCGATATTACCGGGAACGCTGAGTAGTTTATCTATGTCTTTGTTTATGCTCTGTATACCGTCGGTGAGATTTTCCAACGCATCTAGGTTCGCGGAACGAACAAAACCCTGAACGCCATCAACCGAAAACGAGCCAACGAAATCGCTATTCAACGCCTCGTTCGCGTCGTCCACTGCGTTCAGCACGCTAGATAGCGTATCGAGGCCGGCACTCGGCGTACTCAGATCTAGGTATTTTCGAAACGTAAACTCGATATGGGCAACGCCGCCCTCCGCGGTAGTCTCGCGCACGCGCGCAGGCCCGTCAATTACGACCTGCAATTTGCCGTAGTACGGATGCACTAACTCGCCAGGGCCAGGCTTTTCTAGCGCAGCTATTAGCGCGTCGCGCGCCTTGTCGTAATTATCCCCGACGAGTATCGCCGAAACCGACGGGCGCCGCGGAAGCCTGCCCATATCGCGCGCAACGCTCGCCCCAGATTCATCAAGAGGCAAATCATAAAACACCACGCGGCGACCGACCTCATAGTCCGACGACTCGGTATAGAATTTTACACCGCGAAACGATGCTTTTTTGTATCGATTTTTCCAGCTCATGGTGTTTGGGAATTCTGCCCCGTGGCGAAATCAGGGCCGTTACGGGACTTGGACATCTTCTTTACTCGCACGCGATCGTCACTAACCGCTATCTCGATCGTACCCCCGACTTGAACCGGGGTTTGCTGGCCTTGACTAAACAGCGGGACGGTGCTCAATTCCGGAGTTGTGCCTTCGCCCCACACAGAGGGAACCATCGATGTCGTATTACGTAGATTCTCGGTAGTTTTTCGATATCTTTGTCCCGCGCCGGCGAGGCCTTCCGAGTACGCCTCGCGCTCTTGCGCGTTACGCCGTTTATTACCTACTGCCACGTCGACTATGCTCTGTATGCCGAAAGTTTTCCCGATCGTACTAACGAAATTGTTGAATGAGTCGGACTCGCCCATCTTCAGCGCGGCCTCGGTGCTCAACAATTCGCCGCGCAATTTAAACGCTTTGCCGATCCAGCTATCCAACAAATTACCGATCGCGTAACCGCCAACGGCCGCCCCCATGACACCTAGCGCCGTTGTCACGCCCACCATCGCCGGCCCTAAATTCATCAAACCGGCGCCTACCGTGCTAGCCAAAGCCCAAGCACCGCGCGCTAGACCAATACCCGCTTTCAATAGCGTCATGGCACTCGCCAGACCAGATAGCGCCAATGTCAGTGGCCCCATTACGGCCGCAAACCCCGCTACGTAAATAAGCATCTTGCCGGTATTCTGTACCGCCTCGGGATTAGCTTTCGCAAAATCCGCGATTTTACCTATCAGACTTTGCATGTCCTTGGTCAGTGGTTGCAAAGCTGGCGCAAATTTCTCGGCGAGATCTATATAAAGAGTTTGCAGGCTATTGTGGAGCTTTTTTACTCCGGCCGTTTGGGTAGTGCCCATGCTTTTAGTTACACGATCTAGCACGCCCTCACCGTTCACGGCCGCGCCCGCGATTTTATCGAACGCCGAAACCCCGTCATCCCCGACACGAGTAAGCGAGTTCAGTAGTGTCGGTAAAGACTTCATAAGACGCGGACCGAACACGGTACTAAGAACCTTAAAGCGCATCGCAGGATCGAGGCCCTTCTTATTCATCGCCTCGTTTATCATTTTGAGCAACGTAGCAGGCTCGTTCAAACTCCGCGCCATTTGCTTACCGGAAATACCGATCTTACCTAGCATAAGCGCGGCCTGCTTACTCGGTTTTCCAAGGGCCATAAGCATAGAGTTCATGGCCATTGCTGCGGTACCGCCTTTGATGCCGGCGTCACCTAACAGGCCGATGAGCGTAGTAACTTGCTCCAACGAAACCCCGGCCGCCAAGGCCGCAGGCGCGCCCGTTCTAAGCGCGTCGTAAAGTTGGCCTACCGAGGTACCGCTCGCAATAGAGGTAGCACCTAACATACCAGCTACGCGCGAGGCATCGCCCGTTTTCATATTGAACGTGTTTAGCAGATCCGTAACCGCGTCCGTGGCCATCCCAAAGTCAAGACCCGAAAATTTAGCCAGCTTCAAAACGGTCGGCAACGTAGACAGCTGCTCGGCCGCGGAGAAACCCTCTTGCGCTAACTGCTCGAGCCCTTGCGCCGCTTGCACCGCGCTATACCCGGTCGCCGCCCCTATGCGTTTCGCGCCCGCTTCGAGCTCTTTAAACTGATTATCGGTCAGCCCTTGCGTAATGCCTTTCACTCGCGCCATAGCGACATCAAAATCCATCGCCGGCGCAAGCACGGCAGTAAGCGCGTTACGCGCCTGACTACCGAGCTGAGTAATCCCTTGTCCCGCCAGCGCCAGGTTACCAGCAAAGTCGAAACCCCCCAATAGCCCGCCGCGCCCGGTACGCCCGCCGCGACCAATAGCGGCCAACGGAGCCGGCACACCCGCAATCTGGCCGGCCGCCACTATCTGTCCACCGATATTGAAACCTCGGCTAGATTTCCGCAAACCGTCGCTCGCGCGCGCCACGCTAGAAAAGGCTTTTTGAATAGTGGCGGCGGGTCCGGAAACTAAATCCCGCAGCTTGATAGTGAGCGAAGCTGTAGCGTTAGCTGCCACGTTTGTTTACTCCCATCAAGATCGCCGTCGCCGTTTCGTACCACCAATCAAGATCCTCTAAGTCTAGGGCGTAAAGCTCGCTAGGTTGCCAGTGAAAAACATAAGCTAACAAAGCAGCGCGAGCTTTCCACCCAACTACACACTCCGTTTTTTTGTGATAATCTCGCTCAACGCCTCGATGTCCGAAGCGTCAAGTTGCTCAACTTCAAACGAAGAGATCTGGCACATGCGCGCCACTAGTTTTAGTGTCTTGGCCACGTCGCCGACGGCCTCGTCCAAAACTAGCAGATCGGCGCCCTTGACCCTATCCTTGATCGTAAGCGCCGATCTCTCTTTTCCTTCATCCGACTTGATCGCAAATTTCAGTTTGTATTCCACATATCCTCCTACCGCAGTCTAGAGTTGTTTAGCTGGATCACCCTCGTAGGAGATCTTGAGATCTCCTTTACCGGACAAAGCCGGGGGATCGATCGCGCACGCGTTGGCTACTAGGTATTTTACGCCTGTGTCCAACTCAAGCACAATCGACACGTTAGCGTGGTCGGCCAGCGCTTGCAGATCGGTGTCCGACGTGTGGATCAGAGTGCCTTGCACGGTCGCTGCAATAGGCTCTTCCGAGTACCCGATCCTGCGGTTATCGGCGTATTTAGATTCGCGCTTAAGGCCGCCGAACGAAAAATCCACTTCGCCATTTTTCGCGAGAATGGTATCGCCGTCAACTTTGATTGTGATTTGTCCTGAAACTTTCATGTTACTCTCCTTATCGGATAAACGAGATCTGACCAGCAAATACTAGGAAGCTGTTTATGATGTCCGGAGGAACGATCGCATTTACGCGATTCGGATCGCTAGAGTCACGTTCGACCAAAAGATCGGCCATATACTGATCGGGATTCTCTACCCAGCCACTAAAGAACCACTCCCAAAACAGCGCCACAAGCTCGGCGCGAACGACGCTAGGAGTCGCAACTTTCGGTCGCGGGATACCGTCGTCGTCGGCCAACTTGAAATTCGCGAACTTGCTCGCTATGCGCGCCCGGATCGTGTATCGGATCGCGTGCAGCGTCCGCACGGTCGGGGACAAATCGAACAGAGCGAGATCCGAAAGCCCGGACGTAGTAATCTTGGTCGTTACCAAGCGCTCTACACACATACCGCCAGAGTCATTAGCCTTCAAGGTACTAACCCCAAGACCTAGAAGCGTATCGCGTTGCGCCCTGGTAAATCGAGTGCCGCGCGCGGCCGCGTACGCGTTCGAAAGAGAAGTGCCGCACTGATGACGAGCTGGGTCGACTTGCACGCTAGCTGCGTTGATCGCCGCAATCTGCGCCGCAACCTCCCACGGGGTTAGACACAGAGCGCTCGTCTCGTAACCGGACATGCACAACACGGAGCTATTGAAACTCCCCGCGTAGGTGGCCAGATTAGCGGTAGTATCACAGACCGCGCCGAAAAGAACACCTTCGATACAACGCATAGCAGATTCACGCGATTCCATCTCAGTCACTAGCTTCGCAATCTCGGTCGTGGTGTAGCAACCACAAACCACGGTGTTGTACTGGTCCTCGCCCATGCCAGTTACGGCCGTTGCGTGATCCGAGTCGCCCGATCCAGCGGTAGTGCCTTGCGTAATCGTAACGGTGATACCCGCAGGCATCGACTCGTTCACCATCAGGTTCACGCCTAACTTGATCTGGTTTCCAAATACGCCCTTGTGTACGGCCGTGCACTCGACAATGTCCCCATTGCCGTCAATACAAACCACGGGCAGATCCGTAAGTGCCGCAGCGGCCGCGACAGCCGCGGTAACCAAAGCGCTAGCCGTATCACTGACCGCGACACTGATCGTAAACCGGCGGCCGGCAATGTAAAACGCGATCGATCCGGAGGCTGTAGCCGTTCCCACAATCGTGAATTTATGCACGGCCTTAGCGCCGCCCACAAGATCGGTCAGCGGTATAGCCCACACTGGCGTCAAACGATCGACCGCTTTATAGGCTTTGACCATTTCGTAAAGCTGTGAGTGAGCACCGAAAAGGGCGAGCGCTGAAGCCTCACTAGGAATCGGATAAACCGACCCAGCCGTAGCGACGCTACCGGACGTGAGCTGATTGCCAACCAGTAACACGTTGTGGGGTTGAAGTTGTAACCCCCGCACGGCGCGACTCGAATCAAATTCGATGTACGAGCCCGGGGTGTTGATAACTAGAGGTATTGTGTTGAACGCAATCGACATGTCTTTTCTCCTACTGTAATCGAACTTTCACTTGAGTGCCGCCAGGTTTGCGATAGACCAAATACGTATTTCCGTTGGGCGTCGGAACTATCCAAATTCCTATAGCGCCGTCGAACGGCAATGTTGGCATTTCCTCACAAACGTACGGCTCCATAATCAGTTTTTCGTTACCTACGGTCGCATCTTCGATGTATTTCGAAACTATTTTTACCACGCCTATCTCCTACGAGTGGTAGTCTATAATCAATATATCATCGGCGATAATGTCCCCGCTTAGACCCGAGGCGCCGCCACTATTATTTATGTGAATTTGATTAGTGGAGAACACGTCAAAATCTGGAATCGCCCCCGTCGTACCGACCACTTGTTTATTTATCTGCCGTATACCGGCGACTACCGAAACGCTCACACTTTGGGCGTTCACCTGATTATGGAGCAAAGTAAAATAGCCCGCGGTCACCTCGCCTGCGGTGACTTTGTGCATCTCTTGCCGAATTTCCTCGGAGATACGCACAAACTGCCCGGTAGTACCCAGCGCGATATAGAAACCCGGCGTTGCGCCCGCAGTTTGCTCTATTACTCGTCCGCGATCTGTAGCTACCTGTACGATAGCGTTGCGCGCGGCCTCGTCGACGACCGCGTTGAGCCCTTGAATCACGTGATTGCCGCGCCCAACAACGTCCGTCGGATCTATATCCGCTGGAGTCATTGTGCCATGTTGAATCGGGTTAGACACTGGCGCCTCCAACTACCAGGGCGCGACCGCCCAAAAGTAAGGAAAATCGACCGTAAACCGGCCGTGGTAAATTGAAATAGACGTCGTCTTCCGCCTCTACGTTACCGTCCGGTACGGGACCGAGATTGTAGTCTACGTGCAAGTGATCGAAATCGTCAAGTTCGGCCTCGTCGTCATTCGTAAGATCCACTAATTGTCCCCACGAAACGGCCCAGAGCGCCACACCTACGCCATCTAAATCAGGGGTATATAGGTTACGAGCCCGGATGTCTTGCGGCGCGCTCAAACAACCGTCGAGCCCCCAAAACTGGCCAGGCGTAGCTAGCACGCGTAGTAGTAAAGTAACAAGATTCAACGCACTATCCCCGCGCGGGCTATTCGCGTGCGAGCGATCAAAAACAAACGCCGACATACGGGCGAGGCCAGCAAACGTAACGAGCGGCGACTTGTCAGTATCGCAGCCAAGAACCGAAATTACAACCGAAGGCGCCTTCGAAGCGTAGCGCTTGATCGCATCGAGAGAATACTCGCCGCCGTGCGTCGACACGGTTACGTCAGTCATAGCCGCGGCAATCGTATTCTTCGCGCCCGTGCGTAGCTCAAGGAGGTTCATAGCGTCTCTTGTAGCCAATCCGAAACCGCGTTTTCGATCTCGTTTACGTTGTCTTTACTTACACCTAAGAACGGCCGCGCCTCAATATTACGATCTTCATCCCCAAATTGATGAGTAGGCCCGTAAATCATCGAAGTAAAAGCGCTCGCCGATTTGGTATCAGCCTCGCTCGCAATATCGTCCAAAAGAGATCCGCTACTGACCAATATGCTCTGATTCCCGTGCCTCGTCCGACGATATTTCTCGCTCCACTCAACCCAGCGCTCGCCCACAGGTTCAGTTTTCTCTTTATCGATCCGGCGCCGGGTTTGGCTTTCTAAAATAGCGGCCGCCACCTCCATAACATCGCCGGTCTTGGTGACGCTCTTGAGCCAACCGTTTAAGCGCGCGCCTAATCGGTCAAGCTCTTGACTACTGACTTCTAGTGTAGCACCGGGCACTAGAATAACCTCGATAGACTAGAACGAGTAAACGTGCGCTCCGAGCTAATTATTTCGGCCGTCGAGTTTGCCTCGATAGTGTTCAACCCAGACTCAACAGTAAGGCGAATTTTCTGTTGCGCTACCGCAAGCAAGTATTTGAGCGCGTCGTCATAGCGCTTGCGTTGCTCTTCGGTGACCGTGTTTGCGGTAAACGACGCATTATACAGCGCCATATCACAACAGAGTTTCTCGAAACCGTCCGGGACCGACACAAACGGAAAACCGGGGAGACCACATACGTAACTGTTTATCGTCGAAGTCGCGTCGTCTAGCGCAGCCTGCAACACAGACGTATCGATCGCGCCGTTATTGTCGTGATCCGTGGCCACGATAACAATATCGGAACCGTACCGATCGATACAATTCTGTTGCGTAGCATACGCCACTAATCGACCTCAATTTTCACAGAAAAAGCAGGGTCGGCGCGAAGCGTGTCTAACAGCTCTTGTTGACACTTGCTCGAGGGTAATCGGTGCTTGCCGCACGCCCAAAAACGGCCAGCGCGCCGGCGCCCGCCAGGGGCTTTACACGAAATAAGAACGGTCGGGTCTTTATCTCCCCCCGGGAGGATTACAGGGGTTTCCGCACTAATGGCTTCATCAGACCCGACCGAAGATCCCGAATACGCGTCATACATCAAATCAAGGAGTTTCTCTTTACCTATACTCTTCGGGATCTTAAGTTTTAGCTCTTTTTCCGCGATAGAGCGCAGCTCGGACAAGTCGTCTTGCCCAAACTGTGCTCTAAATTCCTCGCGTGTGTTTTTCTCCACCTTATCCTCCTAAGATGTGATTACGGAAGTTCAGGAACCACAACCACTTGCAGCCTGTTACGCAGCTCGTTCGGAGTATTCGAGCTGTCAAGCAACTCAGCGTGAATCAACTTGCCAGCTGTCCACTGATGATAAGGTCCTACCATCAAAATATTCGGATTGATGCCGAGTTTTTTGCCTTCGTCGTTCGCGAACGCTTGCATTGCCGAGACCGCAGTTTCAAGATTCGCCGTGGTCAGCGCGCCTTCAGCACGAAGCGCAGTCTGCCAAAGCCCAAAGCCCGCGTTACCGCGAGCCTTGACGCCGAACCTAAACTCGTCCAACTCAAACACGTTCGCGGCGGTAAGGTCGGTCTGGGCGGTCATCTGCGGCGCTTGCCTTAACTGCCAGAGCATCGGTTTCACGATCTTGGTAGTATCGAGCAGGTACCACGGATGCGCAGCGTTAGCGCCGCCGTTGTTCAACAGATTCGAAACGCTCGCGGGCGCGTCGCGGCCTACCGGGTGATCGGTATCGAAGAAGTACTGGCCGTCGTAACACACGGTCGAATCGCCCAGCAAAAACAGAGCGTAGACGATCTCGTGAGGCCACATACCCAACGAAGCGCCAGCTGCCTCGGAATAAGTCGAGTACGCACCGACCGAATCGTCCTCGATATCATCGATCGGAACGGCCCAGGTCAGTTCGAACTTTTTGTTCGTGATCGTGTAATCGTACGCGGCAAAACGTTGAATTTGCCGCGGGCCGATCCACTCGCGAAGAGACGGCAGTTGACCGAGCCAACCGTACCGCTCGGCGCGCGTCGCGGACGAAACACGCATCGCGATCGTATCAACCTGCGACTGTTGTTTGCTGTCCAAACCGCGCTTGAACGCAGCTTGCCAGCCAACGAATAGATCCTGTAAGTTTGTGCTGTTTACAATCATGGTGTCCTATTTCCTCTATGTTAGAATCAGAAGGCTGATATCCGCGTATTTGTCAGCGGCTTGAGAGTTTGCAGCTACGGCACACGAAATGATCTGTCCCGCAGTTACGGTGTTGGCAGCACTCGGCGCGCAGCTGTCAATGTCGCCAGCGGCCGAACCGGAATAGGCTACAGTGATGACGCCCGTGGTTATCGGAGTGCCTGCGATCGAAAATGTAAGAGTCGGATCGCCGGTCGTACAAGTGCCGTCAATCACGGACCAAATCTTCGAGATCGTACCGGTTACGGGGCTCACAATGCGCAGTGTATCCGATGAGTCATCTAGCGAAGCGCGCTTCGTGAACTGTAAACAGACTTTGTTCGCGCCGATGTTGCTACGCGCGGTAGCGGCCGTCGCTACATCAGAAAGGTTATTCGCAGCCACTAGATCGCCGTCAACGTTAGTAACGTAACCGACCTCGACATGAACCAAACCGGTTACAGTGTCAAGCCAGCGAACCTTGCCGGCCACTGAACGCGTGTTAACGCCGCTCGTCTTCGCCACAGTCTCGTCGTCAACGATGTAACAAACCTCGTCGACCTGAGCGTCCGTAATCTCGTCGGCCGCCGCAGAGTTTTTCATCGCGAAAACGCCCTTACGGTACCGAACGGTCTTAGCGCCAGCGCCGCCAAGCACGTTGTCGACTTGCTCCATAGCAATACCGAGCGCGCGAATCGTAGTGCTCACAGAGCCAGGGGCGGCGTCGCCGCTTGTGTCCTGAGCAATGAGCGCGCCCGCGTAAATCATCGCGGCCGCCTTGACGGACGCTACATAATCGCCGTCACAATCCTGGACAATGTATCTATCCTGTGTAAGTGCCATTTTAATTTTCTTCCTTATCTAGTACCGGCCGCGAAGCCAGTGATTTCTTGTACTCTTCTTCCGAAACCTGCAACATTGCGCAGATTTTGAGTTGATTTGCAGTCAATTCCGAGCCTTTTTGAGGAGCTAGACCGGGTAACTGTGCGTTAGTAGATACCAAAACGGGCATTGAATCGAGCTGTTTTTGCACGATCGCAAGCTGCTCGTCCGTCTCGCCGCACGCATTAAGCCAGAACTTTTTCGAGTCCTCGGTCGGTTGGATCTTGCCCATGGCCACGTACCGGTCAATCACGGTGCTGTGCGCCAACTCACGAGCTTTTTTTACTTGCTCTTGAAGCGGCTGCACGGCCGCTTGAACGGCAGTTTCAACCAGCGACTTCACTTGCTCAGAAGCCAACTCCGGCTTCGTAGCAGCATCTTCTAACTCAGCTATTTTAGCCGCTGCTTGTGCAACAGTAGCATCTTCCGCGAGGCCTAGAGCCTTTGCGAGTTCTTTATCCATGCTATTCTCCTGTTCAGATTCCTTTTTCTCTTCGGCGTTCAACGCCATTAGATCAAAATTAGGTTTATTTACAATACCTATGCTCGTAAGTTCTGTAATGTCCCCGAGCGTCCCGAGCTTTTTATTTGCTAGTTTCGCGTCCACATAAAACGCGGGACTGATGAATTTATAACGCCCTGCGCGAAGCTCGCTCTTACCGAACTCAGTCCAGTCGGCGCGTCCCCAGATAGAGCCGTCCGGACGAGCCTGTAAATCACGGATAAAACCAACGGCCGGGCTCGGTTCGCCCTTCGGTGCACTAATCTCCGACGAGTGGTTGATATCGATCGGCAACTCGATACCGCGCCGCACCCAGGCAGCCATAGTAGCCAGCGGGTTACTGTGCGTATAGGCGCGCCCGTCTCGCCCGCGTATTGCCCCGTCGATGGGTGCGGAAATTAGTTCAATCCACTCCGGAAGATCGCCGGTAGCGGATAAAGGCAGCTCTGAGCAAAAAGCTCTATACACTGTCATGCTGTGACTATACGCCTAACGTATGGTCAAGTCAAGTAGAAATTTTTTCCAGTAATGCAGAAATTTCCTGAACACGCTCTAGAGCGCGGCCAACCTTGCGTAATAACGCGTCTTTTTCCGCCTGCAATGCGCCCCGATCTAAACTAGTGGCCTGTTTTTTTAGTTTGTTCAAACAGCTCAAACACGTAATTTTCGACGGGTCTCTCGTAAATCCAGGGGCGCCGAGAATATCAAAATCACGACAGTACGGTAATTTTACAGGTTTACACAACGCAGGACGAACGCTAGAATCGACCTCGCCCTCGACCAAGGGCAAAGGAGCGTGGTAGATCGTTTTCATCGTAGCGCTCCAGACAAGCGCTCAATCAGCGATTCCGCGTCGCCGAGGCCTCGGCGATACCCTAGGTAGTATGCGATACCTACAGCCACCACAAGGGAGATCGCAATAATCACGGGCGCCTCGTAATTGATTTGCGGTTATTGCTATGCCTAGAAGTCTCAACCAACACACAAATCCCCGCTAAAACCCAGATATTCATACACCCAGAACACACATAGAAAATCCCCGCTAGCAAAAACTGTACGCACAAACTCCCAAAAATACCTACTCGTTTCTGCATAAAATCCTCCTGTCTAAAACGTAGCAGATCGCCCGCCCTATTTCAACCCCCCAAATCGCTCTATGCCTGGATTATAGTCAAAGCCCGGATCTACCCCATATGGCACTTGCAACTCCTCGCCCGTGCGCGGATTACGCCAACCAACGGGAGGCATATCCGGTACTTGCATAGGCCCCCCTTTGCTATCGGCCTCGCGCTTGGACAGCTGGCGAACGCCGCACCGGCAACCAAAAGCATTCGGCGGGAAGTGTGTTTTCCAAAAAGGGTGTTCAACAGGCAAGATCAAGCCGTCAAAAGCCTCATGCTCAGGCCTATGCACGCGCGAGGGACCGAGGCGATACTCAAGATAGGGCATTGCCTTCGCTACGCGGGTCACACGCGCCCACTGCCCGGCCGCCCGCGCCGTCCTCAAGTTCGTATCGAAGATGACAGCTAAGCGCCTCGGATCGCCTAGATCGACCTCTTTTTCTTCGGATGTGATAGGATCGACAACGGTCTTGCGCCCCAGCCAACCCCGGTCGGCGAGGATGGGCGTGATCTTTTTGCGAAACACCTCGAAAGGCAGCCCTTCACGCAAACACTCGTCGACGGCCCCGTGCATATCAGCCAACAGGTCTTCTTCCATTACGCCCGCGACCGTAAACGCCACGGCGTGCTCTTCTTTCCACACATCGGCCCACGAAAACGCTGGTTTCAGATCTCTATCTTCGAAAAAATCCAAAACCTCGGCCGGTGGTAGCCGAGTAGTATCGTAACGCGCACTCACGCGCTACCCCCGACCCTGACCAGGTTAGCTGAATCGATTACCGCTCGCGCCGCCAGTGTAGCAACCCGATCCAGCAACGAACCGTCCAACGTGCCACCGGCCCGCAACGTGTCCAACATGCAACACAATTCGCTGTCAGCATCTACCAATTGTTCAAACGCATCAATACACAACTCCCCAAAACCCTGTATGCCGAGTTTTTTTATCGAGAGTTGAATAGCCGCGGTAGAGGCCGAGTGCAGCGCCAACCCGATAATAAACAGGCCCATCGTATACGCGGCTAAACGGCCCATACTGGTATCGTTATCTGGACACATCGCCGCTCCTATCTTCGTACAGAGCATCGATTAGCGCCAACAATTCGTACAAAAACTTAAGATCCCCATACGCAGTAGCCAAAAGTGCATCGATCTTCGCATATACCTGCTCTTTCGTCGGCCTGTCCATGCTATCCTCCTATTCCGTGTCGCCTACCCCGCGCGCCTTACACATCTGAGCCGCAAGAAGCGCAACGAACGGATTTGAATCGAACTTTTGCAACAGTCCCTGTAGCTTAGTTTTGAACTCCTCGTAAGTATGGCACGAGTCCGCAAGCGCCGCAAGTTCTTTTCGGTACGGGGACATGACGCGCTCCCATTGTCCAGTCGCGTCCGTGGCCAATTTCTCGGTCTCGACAATCTGGGGTAATCGCACCGCAGGCAATTGCGCGGCCGTCTCTGGTACCGGAAGGCGCGGCAGACCTACCGGTTCCGGTTTGCCGCCGAGTATCTCTTCTTCGCCATCTTCGACAGGGTCGGGTATTCCGAATTTATCCCGTATATACCCAGCGCCAACCTTTAGCCCGCCCTTCTCAATCCACGGAATGACCGCCGTAGTGAACAGCTGCAAATCCTCGGGCGGGTCAACGCTGATCACGAACTTGCACACGGGCGCGTCCTCACCGAAATTTAACTGCACCCACGGTCTAATAACGCCCCGTTGCACGGTCGCCATGAGCCCCATAGCGTCCGCCTTACGAATGTCCTGTCGCACGTCGTCATGCACATTGGCCTGAGCGCGACTTGAGCCGTCGTCCGTGGTCATGGTTTGCCCAAGCACGCCCTTGCTCACCTGTTTATCTAGATATTCCGCAAGGCCAGAAAACAATGGCCCAGCGCTTCCTCGATTCACGTCGATAATTTGAATGTCCATGCCTTCAGGAATCATCGCCGCAGCGTCATGGCCCAAATTCGCTAGCGCGCTGCGAAGCGTCATCCGTTCCGGTTCTTTAATACGCTCAGCGTCGTACTTACCCAAACGCAAAGGCATGCCGAAAACTTCCATGTACGCGAGCCAGTCCTTCAGCGTGTAGGTAGAAGCCATGAACGCAATCGCGGCCGCGCGCGCGAGCCCTACTCGAATCGGCAGACCCGACTTGATTTTCGGAACGTGACAAACGAACGACCCGCCCGGAAGCAAATCCCCGTCGGCGTTCATAGGGTTCTTTAATCGCAACTCTCTCTGCGCAACACGATCGAAATGAAACCAGCGCTGGTCCCGCCACTCGAATGCCCTATAAGTCCAAGGGGTCGTTTTAGTGTTCCAAATCAGCTCTATCACCGAAAAAGATTTGCCTAGCGCATCAAGCAAATCGAACAGCATGTCCCGAAACTCGGACGTACCTACCACAAATTCCTGACACATATCGGCAATCTCTTGCGCGCGCGGGGACTCGTCGGCGGGCTCTACCGATAACGCAGCGCCACTTACGGCCAGTTTGCGGGTCGAGAGCACGCTACGATAATGAAGATAGCGCTCTTCCATGTCCTCGGCCAGGGTGAGGTACGCGTCGATGTCCCCTTGTCCCGCTGAGCGCAGTATCCATGCGAGGCGCTCAGGTGTAATGCCGTTGCTCACCGAATCAAAAAGCGCGGGGCGTACGCCCGATGTAGTCGCGCGCGCAACTTCCTTGTCAAGGGATTTCTTTTCGATTGGGCGCCCAAATTGATCCAGTATTGCCATTTACTCGTCCTATTCCGGCTTCTAGTAGTGTTTCCTCTTGCAGATATCATCGACAAGCGCTTGAATTTGTTTACGCGCGCCCGTGCGCACAGCCTGCAACGTACCAGGGTTAAACTCAATGTTCAAAAAACTCTGTACTTGGGACAGCGCGGATAGCATATCATCGCGCTCAATCGAGGCCTCGCGCAACTTCGCGCGCAGCAAAACAACCCTCTCTTGGCACTCGATTAATTCTCTACCGGCCGCCGCCAGCTCTTGTTTTATTTGCACTAATTCCATTACAACAATCCTCCGCGCCTAAACCCAACGTTAGCCCTAATACGGTCCTCGCTAATAGGATCTTCACAATCCCATTGCCCAGTTTCGCGATCGTACGCCTCGTTTCGAAAAAAATCTTTCACGGCCTCGTAATCATACACCATAGGCAACGTGTCCGCAAGGCGAAAGCAATCAGCAAAAGCGTCAACTGCATCATCATGTTGCGAGGACTCTTGAGGAGGAAAAACCTCGATTTCGTTGAAAAAATCGTTCGTCCACTCCCCGCGCAAGTACCAGATTCTCCTATTATAAGCGTAAACCGCGGCCGGCCTCGCATAAAACTCTTTATCTCGTGAGCGAAGCTGCCCGATCACGCGACCGAGCCCTTTCAAGTCCCGCTTTTTTCGATCGAGCTGATCAATACCCGCTTGCCCTGGATCTTGAGGTAGGCCAATAATGCAACCCGGCCCGTCGCTAATCGCCGTAGCGCGAATTAGTGCGTCCACGGCGCCAGGCGTGTCTCGACACGAAACCATATCTAGAACTACCATATCCCGATTCCGGAACACGCCCAGCTTTATCCCACGCGACCAGTCCCCGTCCTTCGTAGTCGCCACAAAATCAGGAGGCCTAGATACCCCCGGTACCAGACAACCCTTGACCGGGGTCGCGGCCAAATCCCAACATCGCACGCACTTCACTAAATCTCTACCTAGATCTGGTTGCCTCTTCAACCGGCGCGTGATCGAATCGGGAGCCAGCTCTCGAAACCAACCCCGCTGAAAGAAGTCACCCTGCGAAGGCCTCGCCGACCAGTCACCTTTGCCTAGGCGCGCGTACTCGTGAGGTAACAACGTTTGCAAGCGCGCCTTATAGCCCGGATCTTTTTGCAACAAAATCTTATTATCCGATAGTCTAGATCGAATAAACGTCAACGACCGGGGGGGCGCATCGGGGCTATGAGGCAGTTGATCAGGCCTGTCCGACCAAACCAACTCATCGCCCACACGCACAAACCAGCGCAACACCCCGTCGCGCTCTGGTATCGGGTATTTACCTTCGCTATCTAACCACCAGGCAATGAGTTTTTTCACAAAACTATCAGGGTCGGGATTTACCGTCAATATCGTAAAAGGCTCTAAGCCAGCTGGCGCATTACGATTACGAGATTGCAAATACCAAAACTGCGACTCGGTAAAATGGGTCGCTTCATCAAACGCTATACCGGCGTATTGTTTGCCCTGATGTGCATACTTATCTTGCTCATAATGCAAGTGCCGAAACTCGATAAGGGACCGATCTAGCCTCCACTCCCTAACGGGCGACTCGCGCGCCGTAAAACCCGGTATCGCGCGAAAAACCTCTTGTGCCTCTTCCCACAACGAGCCCGCCCCGTGCAACTCTGGACTTGTGCGACGAAAAATAACCGCCTGAAACCCCTCATACAGCAAAGCTAAATTAGCAAAATGTTGAACAATAAACCGTGACTTGCCGCCGCCCGCCTCGCCCCCAAACACGATTATATTCGCCCTAGACTCGGCCGCGCGCCGTTGAGGGCCAGGCTGAAACGCTAGGGTCACGCGGGCTCTTCCCCGGGGCCGAGAACCTTTGCCCCTTTCAAAATCGCACGATCCATCTCTTCAGGCGTGCGCACGTACAGCACGAGACCCTTTGGCGCATCTGGATTACTGTCACTAACCGCAACGGGAGCCTCGACAGGAGGCCGACCGAACGCGCTAATCACCATGAACTCGACGGCCTTCATGTCCCCGGCCTGCGCCAGCGATGCCATTTGTCGGAGTATGGCCATGAGCCGGGTTTGTTTATCCCCGGCCACGTCCACTTTCTCGCGCAGCACCTCTTGCGCGGCCACGCGCAAAAACGTGAAGCTGCCTACCCCCGCACCACGATTGTTGCGATTCGGATCGTACCCTTTTTGAAATCCAGGTTTTCGCTTGACAACGGAATTTTCCATAGTGTGCTGTTAATGTAGCACAAAAAAGACACGAAAGCAAGTGCTTACCAAACTTGACTGACTTTTCGAGGGCGAGGCGTGCGCACGGGCTGGGTCTGGGGCGCGTAAAAGAGCTGCACAAGGCGCACGGCCTGGCCGTGCTCACGATAAGCGGCCTCGATCTCGCGCTTGGTCGTGTTACCGGTCTCAGTCAACACTCGAATAAGTTTTTGTTCCATACTAAGTTAATCGGGTGCTCACACGAAAACCTTTAGTAGTAAAATTTCTTTATTTTAGGAAAATTACAGTAGAAATAGGTTGCCTACCAAAAAACGTAACAATTTCAACCAAATAGGCAACTAGGCAACCTAGGCAACCAATTCCCTATTAAACCCTGTGAAATTTAAAATTTTGCCATGACCAGCTACGATACACATTAGATCACATTATACTACAATGTAAGTCGTAGCGGGTCGTTCGGAATTTCTCTGCTTAATACAAACTCTTGGGAAAAGGTCGCCTAGGTCGCCTAGGTCGCCTACTTGGTTGTAATTATTATGTTTTTTAGGTAGGCAACCTAGGCAACCTAGGCAACCTGTAATTTTCCTGAAATAAGGAATTTTATAGGTTCTAGTTTTCAAGGCGTCGGTTGTGCCACGAAATAGGAAAAACGTAGCATAACTTTTTGTGATGACTGTCCCTGAACTAAGACACTCTTGCCCTAGTAGCCGGTCGGCGCCTTTCCCGAAAGACCGCGTACGTTGTCTATAGCGGTTGCGTAGCTTTGGGGTTTTTATAGGCGCGAATTTGCGTGCCTGCTATGGATCGTTTACCGATTTTACGCCAATTCAGCGCCCGTAGTGCGGCCGATACGCGCATTTGCAGCCCGCGATCTTGCACAGGCATGCCTAAAAGATAGACAATTTGGCTAGGAGAGGCCCATTGCAAGACTCCGTCTACGATTTGGCTACTCTCTATGCCTGCTATTGCGTTGGGGGATACGGGCTGCGCTAGGCGCCTTGCGAGCATCTCTTCTATGGTATCCGACTCTCTATGATCTTCTTGGATTTCTCGCGCAATGACCTCTTCCTCGTCAGTTAGGTACCACATCTCCCCGCGGCGATAACGTGCTACGGCCTCGGACCACCATTGCGCCCGCACCTGTTCGCATTCCTCTATTACCTCGGCCGAGATCCGGGTATGGATTTCGATCGGCCAAAAGCGCCGCCCTCCCGTGGCGTCGTGTAAGAATTCCTGTTCGTTGCTAGATCCTGCGAACACGCATTTACGGGGGTGTTGTTCGTCGATGCGCGCGTAGGGAGCTCTGTACGAGTCGCTGCGTACGGTGATGTAGGCTTTGATGGCGCTGATTTCGCGCGCGCCAAACCACGACATGTCCGGATCTTCGACGATAACCGGCCCTTGCAGCGCGATCAGTGAATCTTTATCCCCGCTTTTAGGTAAGCCTTCACGGTGGTAGATCGGGTCCGGAACGATCGCACTTAAAAATTTACTTTTACGCAAACCTTGGTCACCGATCAACACCAGCATGTAGTCGGCCTGGCAGCCAGGCTCGTAGGTGCGGGCTACTGCGGATATTAGCCATTTACGAAAAAACACCCTATTTAGGGGAGTTTCGTTGGCACCGCACAGATCGATCATTACTCGATCTAGCCTCTCAACGCCGTCCCATACTAGGGCGCTTAACCAACGCTCGAACGAGTCGAAGCTGTTTTTAGCACCTTGAGCCGCGACCTCGTGATAAACTTGATCTGGCGACGCTGCGATTTGCGGTGCGAGCCTTGAGAGCCAATCTACCACGTCGTTATTGTCGTGTTCATGCCACGTGCGCGGGTAGGTCGGGTCTTCTTCGCGTTCCCATGGGGGCGGCGCATTGAGTTTTATTTCGCGGCGGCGCTCATCTAGCGCAAATAGATTTTGCGTTTCGGGGTGGTGGCGGATCGCTGCTTGAACGTTGGCGTAGCACGTTTTTACGCCGGTGCCCGTTTCGTTCCATATTAGGTATCGATGCCAATCTTGTTCTTGATGCAGCGGATTTTCTTGGCCTTGCTCTAGCGCTCGATCCACGGTGCGCTCAGCTTCGGTGCTAGGTAGAATCGAATCGGCCTCGACACAAGCTTTGAGCAAGGCCTTCCGGCAACGCTCAAGGCCGAGGATATGCGCGCGGCGGCCAATTGCCCATGCTTCCTTATTCAATGTGGCGTTGCGCTCGCCCAACTCCGCTTTTTTGATGCGTTTACAGGCCAATTCTAGGCGTTTTTCGGCGCTTTCTTGGCGTTTAGAGTTTAGGTCGGTTTCGGGCTTAGTTTGGGTGGCGCGCCAGTCGAACGGTTTTCCATGTGCGGCGTGACCCGTGCTTGCTACGGGCGCGAACGGTTGATAGTAGAATCGTGACGGATTTCTACATTTGGCGTCGGGCGCGCCGGCAGGCTTCAACAGATCGGCTAGGTGTTGCCAAACCCTGGCCCAATCGTCGCGTGGTACCGGTTCGGATAGTTGGATAGCGACGCGCAGCTTTAGTTTTTCCGGCGTACTAGAATAGGTATCGGCACAACACCAAGCGTACCCTTGCAGTATTTCCCCTAGTTTTATAGGGTCTGGATTTTCATCGAAATCGAAGACCGCGATCGTTATCGCTTCGACGCTCTGGTCGTTACGTTCCGGTTTCGTGAACGTGGCCGGTATCCAACCAGGGAGTTGATCCTTTAATAGAGGAGTGGCCTGAACGTGCGTAAACCACGCTGCGAACTCGGACCAGCTCGGAAAGTGGGCCGAGGTGGGGTTTTTATCTTTTTGATTAGTGACGAGGGTGATATTTATGGGCAAAAATCCTCCTGCGCAGATTAAAAATAGCACTAATAATTTTTTTAGCAAATAAAACTTGCACTGGGTATTTAATAGGTACATGTTTAGGAGAGGAGGATTTATGAAACTACTAGAATTATATATTAGGCAGATTAGTCGTTGTGGAAGTAGCGCCGGGGAGTTTTTGTGTTTAGTGAGGGCGAATCTCCGGGGGGCGAAGCGCCGGGGGGCGAATCTCCGGGGGGCGGATATCCGCGGT
>Ga0315287_10000522_pt1 | contig 33778 bp, 32 predicted proteins | sample YL17G11_0_MG_FD_205037 | JGI IMG/M metagenome (GOLD analysis project Ga0315287, IMG submission 205037) | Sediment microbial communities from Yellowstone Lake, YNP, Wyoming, USA - YL17G11_0 | ecosystem: Environmental > Aquatic > Freshwater > Lake > Sediment | place: USA: Wyoming | collected...
ACCATGAAACGCCAAGCCTACGGCTTCCGCGATCACGAGTTCTTCAAGCTGAAAATCCTCGGTATCCATCAAACCCGGTACGCTTTAGTCGGATGAACCTTTTTTATTGAATCATCCGTGAGCCTCCCATGATCGACCTTCCGCCCCAACTCGCCGCCCAACGCGACCGCCTGCTCGATTTGCTGCGCAGCTACGGCAGTTGCGCGGTGGCGTTTTCCGGCGGGCTCGATAGCACCGTGCTGGCCAAGGCGGCGCAACTGGCCCTCGGCGACCGCGCGGTGGCCGTCACGGGCGTCAGCGCCAGCCTGGCTGTCGGCGAGTTGGACCAATCGCGAAAACTCGCCGGGCAGATCGGCATCCGCCACGAAGTGATCGAGACGGGCGAGCTTTCCAATGCCGCCTATCGGGCGAACCAGGCCGACCGCTGTTACCACTGCAAGACCGAGTTGTTCGCGCAGGTCGAGCAGTTGGCCGCGCGGCTCGGCGCGGCGGTGGTGGCCGACGGCAGCAATCGCGACGACTGCGGCGAATATCGTCCGGGCATGCAAGCCGCGCGCGAGCGGAAAGTGAGAAGCCCGCTGGCCGAGTGCGGCCTCAGCAAGGCGGAGATTCGCCGGCTGGCTGAGTATTGGGAGTTGCCCACCTGGGACAAGCCAGCCACGCCGTGTCTCAGCAGCCGCATCGCTTACGGCGAGCAGGTCACGCCGGAGCGATTGGCCATGATCGACCAGGCCGAACGCTTTCTGCGAGAGCGGGGATTCCAGCCGTTGCGCGTGCGCTACCACAAGGGCGACGTGGCGCGGATCGAGGTGCCGGTCGAGCAGTTGCCGCGATTCGCCGATGCCGAGTTCCGCCGCGAAGTGGTCGAGCAGTTGAAATCGGCCGGCTTCAAGTACGTCGCGCTCGATCTGGAAGGTTTTCGCAGCGGGAGCATGAACGCGGTGTTGCCGGTCGAGAGTCTGCGGGTGGTGAACCGAGGGGAAAGGGGAGAGGGGAGAGGGGAGAGGGGCTAGCCGTCGGCTTTCAGCGGTCAGCTTTCACAGAGGACTGTACCCTTTGCGCCGCCCTCACGCGGAGCGTGAGGAGTACAATCGGGCAGCGAAATGTACTCCTCACGCTCCGCGTGAGGTGTATTTGCTTTTCTCCATTCACCCCTCACCTTCGATTCTGGAGAGAGCATCGCCTGCGCAAACGCAAAGGGACAGTCCCCTCCGAGCCGCGTCCGGGTGGAGCGACTGCGGCGAGGGGACTGTCCCCGTTAACATTCACACGTATCGCGTGGAACTAGAACGTGCCGTTCTGGTCCACGAGGAACGTGCTGTTGTTGGCCACCGGCATGTACGGCAGCCAGCACTTGCCGTTCAACGAGTGGCTTTCGGCGTGGCCGCCGAAGTACCACATAATACCGGCGCCCACGTTCCACGTGGAGTCGATCGAAGCGACCTCGCCGGCTGCGGCGCTGGGGTGCATGTACTGGGCGTTGCCATACAAGGCCAGCCGCTCCGTGATCGGCACCTGGATGTTGGCGCCGATGATCCAATCGCCCAAGCTGCCGCCACCTACGCCGTTTCTTTCCTCGCGGTCGAGCCGCTCGCGCTCGGGCAAGCCGACCCAGAGCCAGCTATCGGCGCCCGAGCAGAACTTGTGGTGCCAGAACAGGTTGACCTGGCTGATGGCGCGGGTTTCGACGTTATAAATATATGGACGAACGCCCAGGCTCTGCCGGGCGCCGAGGTCCCGCACGCTGCCGTAGAGACCGATGGCATTGCAGTCGCCGACGGCGTATTCCACCTGGCCGCGCCACTGTCCAAGCGTCGGGTGTGTGCCATACAAACCCCAGTTGCTGTTGAGCATCCAGTCGTACACCAACCCGAAGCTCAGCCGCTGATCGGCGTTGCCCTTGCGGTAGAAGCCCGTGGTCACGAAGGTTTGCTGTTGGCTCTGGGCAGAAGTGCCAGGATAACGTATACCGCCGTCGATGTCGTACACGCCATAGGTCATGCCGAGTTGCCAGCCGATGCCGTAGTCGCTCAGCCCCGGCACCGGCGTGGCGGCGTTGAGGCCCGTCACGGCGCCGAAGTTGCTGTTATAATAGGAATCGCTGACGCCCTTAAACGAATCGAAGCCGAAGATGCCGACGATGCCGCGTTGCGGACTGTCGTCGCAGCCCAGGTCGCAGCACGCGCCACCTGCCCCCGCGCCGCCGCACGAGCCACACGATTCTTCACAACACGACACCTCGCCGCAATTGCCGTAGGCCGTGTCTTTGACCACCGGCTTCTCATCGGCCACTGCCCTTGCCGACGGGCCATCGCCGGATATCCGCAGATAGCCGTCTTCCGCCGCGGAAAGCTGTGCTTGGCAAGCGACGGTAATGGCCAACACCACCCACAAACGTCCGATCAGGATTCTCATGACTGTTCCCACCCTGTTTGAGAGAATAGTTCCCCTAACACATTTTTAGTACATCGGAGGAATCTGCCGTACAACTGACAATCTTGGAAGAACAAGACAATTTCTACTTATCTTGCGCAGTTTCACGCAATGGGCACGATGTATCGGCATCTCGACGGCAACATGCGGCCATCAATTAAGAAAGTGCGGCGGCTGGGTAAGCGGCGCAGAGCTTACTTGAAGATCAGCACGATGATCAGCAGGATCAACGCCAGCAGCGCCCCGCCGGCGGCTGCCAGCAAGAGCCATATTGGCGTGCCCTTGCGCCGGGCGAGATAGGCCTCGATGTCGCCTTCCTTCAGCGGAGCCCGCTGCCGCAGCTTGGCAATGGATGGCGGTGTTTCGTCGTCGATGACGAATTCAGAGGCGGGCGATTCATTGAGCGGCTGGGCCACCAGCAGGTGCTTCTTGGGTCCGATGCGCGGGTCGGATTCGCCGCTGGTGAACGCCCCGGCCGCGCCGGCGGCCGACCCCTTCACGGTTGGCCAATTCAGACCGGGGGAGGTGTCGGTGAGCGACGGGGGATGGCTGGGCAGGGGCGGGACGCGGCCGCGGCCGACCTCGCCCGAGTTCCGCCGTGGCAAAGTCGAACCTCTACTCGTCCTCAGCGGTGGCGGTGTGCCGGTGCTGTAGACGGCTGCCTCGCCGGAAACGGCGCCAACCAGGCGTTTCGACGAGGCCCCGCTGCCGCCCGATGCCGAGCCCGAAGCATGGGCGGCCTGCCACGCTTCCAACACTTTGGCCACTTCGGCGGCCGTCTGGTAGCGTTGTTCGGGCTTCTTGGCCATCATTTTCATGCAGATGTCGACCAGGTCAGCAGGTGCGTCGGGGCGGTCCTCGTAGATGCTCGGCGGGGGCTGCTTCTGGTGCATCATCAGCCGTTGCGGCAACGTGCCGCCGGGGAAGGGCGGATGGCCCGTCAGCAAGTAATAGAGCGAGCAGCCCAGTCCGTACATGTCGGCCCGCGAGTCGACCCCATGACTGTCCAGCGCTTGTTCGGGCGCCAGATAATCGGCCGTGCCCAGCACGTTCTCGTCGTAGGCCACGGTGAGCGATGCTTTGTCTTCGTCGGTGAACCGCGCCAGGCCCAAATCGAGCACCTTGACCACGTTCTTTTGGTCGACCAGCAGGTTGGCCGGCTTCACGTCGCGATGGATCAACCCGGCGTTATGCGCGTGGGCAAGTCCCTCGGCGGCCTGGCGAATGTATTCGGCGGCCAAAGGATAAGCCAGCGGGCCGTCCTCCTTGACAACATGCTGCAGATCGCGGCCTTCAACGTACTCCATCACCAGGTAATGGACGATGCCGTCGTTGTCGACGTCGTACGCCCGCACGATGTTGCGGTGGTCCAACGCGGCGGCGGCCTGGGCTTCGCGGTGGAAGCGGGCGAGGTAGGACGAGTCTTCCACGCGGTTCATGGGCAGCACCTTGATCGCCACCCGCCGCTGCATCAGCACGTGCTCGGCCAAGTACACGCTGCTCATTCCACCCGAGCCCAACAGATCCAGCAGCTTATACTTGCCAAGGAAGAAGCCCTTGTGGCGGCCTTCGAGCAACTTATCGGCCTGCCAGCGGGTAATCAACCTGGCCTCGACCAACCGGTTGGCCACGAAATCGGTGTCGTTGATGGGCAGGTCGCCGGCCTCTTGCTTCAGATTGAGCAGAACGGCGTTGAGCTGGTCTTTTTCAACCAGTCCGCTGCGTCGGAGCAGATCGAGAAATGCGTCTACTTTGGGTTTGACCATACCCACGCCAGCCTGGCATTATAGTCCGCCACATTTTCCATGATATCATGAGCGGGGGGGGTATTACTAGCGGCAGACAACGGCCCATGCCAAGGCGCCTGGGGTTCGAGCGACTCCCGTTGGGGCGGCACTGTTGGGCAACTCATAACACCCCGGGACTCTGGTCCCGGGGGAGTGTAGGTTGTCCCCCCCGGGACAGCAGTCCTGGGGCGTTTGACCCTGTTCCGGGACTGTAAGAAATTTTGTGGCACGGGCTTCCAGCCCGTGAAGAAACACGGCCAGGATGGCCGTGCTACTTCCTGGTGACACAGAATTCCGCACAGTCCCCTGTTCCTAGCGCGGCCTACGGCCGCAACCAAAGGGGGTTCAGGGTTCAGAATTGGGCATCGGAATCTGAACCCCGAACCCTGAACCCTTACGAAAACATGTGCGCACGGCGCGCAGAAGTCTCAGCCTAAAACTCTACTCCGGCGCCACCGCCACCAACTCGCGGCAAACCGATTCGAAATGGTCGGCCGAAAGCGTCCGCCGCTCTTCGGCAAAACCGATCAACAGCGCCAGGTCGCCGAGGCGGTTGATCTGCCGGGCGATGCCGTGCGTCAGGGCGTGGAGCGTGGAGAGGGCCTCGGGCTCGACGATCGTTCGCCGCGCCCCGGCCACGCGCAGCCGATGCTCCACGTAGCCCGCCGTTTCCTCCTCGTTAAACGGACGCAGCAGGCACTTCACGCCCAATCGCTCTTCCCACGCCGGCAGACGGTCGAGCGTGGGCAGGATGGCCGGCTGGCCGGACAACAGCAGCGTCAGCGCCGGCCGGCCGCCCGACTCGAAGTTCAGCAGCAGCCGCAGGGCCTCGAACGTGTGGTTGTCGTCCAAGAGGTGCGCTTCGTCGATCACCAGCACGGCATGACGGCCCTTGTCGCCGTTGGCCGCCAGAAAGCGCTCGATCCGCCGGATGCTCACTTGCACGCCGGGATTGTTCGCCGCGTTGCCGCCGCCGTCGAACTCATCGGCCAGATAGGCCAACAACTCGGCCGTCGACATCTGCGGGAAGACCAGATGAATGAAAGGCGAGTAATCGGCGCCCAACACGACGCGGAGCATGCCGGTCAGCAGGGTCTTGCCCGACCCCGACGGGCCGGTCAACAGCGCCCCGCCGCGCCGGTTCTCCACCGCGTAGCGCAGCTTCAGCAAGGCGGCCTGGTGCGACTCGCCCGGGTAGTAGAACCGCGGGTCGGCCGTGTTCTCGAAAGGCTTTTGTTGCAACTGCCAGTAGGTTTCGTACATAGGTCGTTCCGCCGTAGGCTGGGGTGGCAGTTGAACTGCCACCCCAACAACATGGGTGGCTAATCCGTCACGAAGTTTTCGATGATTCCCGCCAGGGCAATTCCTGCCTCGGCGAGTTGCCGTTGAATCTCGCCGAGCCGTTCTGGCGACGTGGTGCGATGATCGCGCACCAGCACGACGGCGTCGATGCCTCGGAGGCTCCCGCCGGGCGACAATCCGTCGCGCACGTCGATGTTTTCCAGCGGCCCAAGGTCCACCAGCACCATGTCGTAGTGGTCGCGCAGCAACTCGATGCAACCGGACAGCCGCGTGTAATCGGCGGCCGGCGGATCGGGTTCGGCCGACGGCTCGCGCAGCGGCAGCACGGCGATGTTGTTGGCGGTTGACTCGAAGATCGCCTGCTCCAACGACGCACCCTCCGGCGCCACTTCGGCCCAGCCGCATTGCGGCTGCACACCGAGTCGCTTCGCCAGCCGAGGCCGCCGCACGTCGGCGTCGACCAGCACCGGCTTGATCCCCCGTTCGACCAGCCGCCGCGCGGCGCAGAGCAACAGCGTGGTGGCGCCTTCCCCGCGATACCAACCGCCGAGGGCCAGGACCTTTTGCCCGCGGGCACTGATGGCCACCAGGGCGTCGGCCAAGCGGTCGAGCTCCTCGGCCGCCCGGGCGATCAAACGCCGGCAAGCCCTCGGCCACGCGAACTCATCGACCTGCCACGCCGGCCGCAGCGCAATGGGCTCGGGTTTCACCGGCATGTCCGCAACTTCCTGCTCAACGTCCCGAAACTGTGGTCCCGCCGATATATCCGCAACTTCCTGCACAACTTCCTGCTCAATGCCCTGCACAACTTCCTGCTCAATGCCCCGGGACTGCGGTCCCGGGGGTGGATCCGCGACGATTCTCGGGCTCGCAATCCCGGGGTGTTGCCTGTGCATCACGGGAAAGCTGCCCGTAGCCGGAGCGGCAGCGCGAACCGCGCGCAGCGGCTGCTCCAACGCCGCCAATACGCTGCTCCGCATGGCAGCGGCGGCAGGCGCGGTTGACGCGGCGACCGCGCCCGGTTGCGCGTACGCCCTGATGAACGCCTGGTCCAGTGCAGTCATGGCGTCTGAGTCTCCGGATAGGTCATATTGGGTGTGCGCTCGCGCGGATAGCCGGAGCGAGCATCCGCCTGGTATTCGCGGGCGGTGTCGGATGGGCGATTCAGGGTCATCGACCGGTTTGCAACGGACGCCGCCGGCGCGCCGGACTTGGCATCGAACTGACGGCAGAAGCCTTGCCACGTCAGCGGCTCCTCTTCGCCGGAAGAGGCGACCTTTGCGGCGTCCGGGCTTTCCTTTGCAGGCTCCTTTGCTTGAGACTGCTTCGGTTGGAGCGCATTTGGTTGGGGCGCCTTTGGTTGGGGCGACAGTTGTACTGTCGCCCCAGGGGTGGCAGTGCAACTGCTACCCCAACTGCCGACGGTTTCAGCCGCCGGGGCAGACGGTCTGGGATGCCATGCCGGCAACGGGTTGGCGGCTGTCTGTGAGTCGGCCGGCTGATCGTTCTTGACCGTTCGGAACCCGAATAGGCCCACCGCCAACAGCAGCAGGACTCCGCCGGCCAACAGCGCGAACGACAATGCCGGGCTCAATAGCCGGCCGCGCGACCGAGACTGTGTCGAGGCTGGTTCCGCGTCCCCTTCGCTGCCGTGGAAATCAGGGATGCGAGCCAACACAACGACCGATTCCGGCTGATCCATGTTCCGACTCCCATTTTCTCCATAAACTTATATTGGCGCAGCACGCACGGGCTGGCCGAGCCTGCCTGATGGAGACAAGGTATCGGTTCTGATTGCGTCGATCTTGAGTATTAAAGCGATTCGGCAAGATGGGCAATTTGGGATGCACCTGCATTGCCGCGTTTGACCACGTCCCCGGCGAGGCATATACTGGACGGCTCACCGACCCTCCGAGAATGGGGATTCTGTTAATGACCCAGATCGAGCAAGCCCGAGCCGGCTGCACGACCCCCGAAATGGAGTCCGTCGCCCGGTGCGAGGACCTCGATCCCGAGATGATCCGCGATGAGGTGGCCCGCGGCCGGATGGTCATCCCGGCCAACAAGGTGCATCTAGCCAAGGGGCTCGATCCGATCGGCATCGGCATCGCCGCGCGCACCAAGATCAACGCCAACATCGGCAAGTCGGCCGTTTCGAGCAACTCGCAATGCGAGTTGGAAAAGTTGATCGTGGCCGTCCGCTACGGCGCCGACACGGTCATGGACCTTTCCACCGGCGACGACATCGACGCCGTCCGCAGCCGGCTCATCGACGCGGCCACGGTGCCGGTCGGCACGGTTCCGATTTATCAAGTGGCGCAGCAACTCGACGACATCGTCGACATGCGGCCGCAGGACTTTATCGATGTAATCCAGCAGCAGGCCCGGCAGGGCGTCGATTATATGACGGTCCACTGCGGCTTGCTCCGCGAGCATCTGACGCTGACCCGGCGGCGTCTGACGGGCATCGTCAGCCGCGGCGGCTCGCTGGTGGCCAAGTGGATGCTGGCGCACGAAGAGGAGAACCCCTTCTTCACGCACTTCGACGACCTCTGCGACATCATGCACGAGTACGACGTGACCTGGAGCCTTGGCGACGGGCTGCGGCCGGGGTCGATCGCCGACGCCAGCGACGAGGCGCAGTTTGCCGAGTTGAAAGTGATGGGCGAACTGGCCCGCCGCGCCCGGGGGCGCAATTGCCAGGTGATGATCGAGGGGCCGGGCCACGTGCCGATGGATCAGATCGAGCGCAACGTGCGCCTCCAGCAGCAGTGGTGCGACGAGGCGCCGTTCTACGTGCTGGGCCCGTTGGTCACCGACATCGCGCCCGGCTACGATCACATCACCAGCGCCATCGGCGCGGCGTTGGCGGCGTGGCACGGGGCGGCGATGCTCTGCTACGTGACGCCCAAGGAGCACCTCGGCCTGCCGAACCTGGACGACGTGCGGCAGGGCGTGATCGCCTACAAGATCGCCGCCCACGCCGCCGATTTGGCCCGGCATCGCGTTGGGGCTCGATCGCGGGACGACGCCTTGAGCAAGGCCCGCTTCGGGTTCGATTGGCCGGAGCAGTTTCGCCTGTCGCTCGATCCCGAGACGGCCCGGCGGATGCACGATGAATCGCTTCCCGCGGAGGAGAATAAGACGTCTCACTATTGCAGCATGTGCGGCCCAAAGTTCTGCTCGATGAAGACCACCGAGGAATTGCGGGAGATGATGCGGGAGAAGGCAGGGCGCTAAGTTCATTCCAGGGAGGCCGATCATGCGGATTCGGATTGGCTCGCACACGCTGACACGGGCTGAAGAGCGTGGCACCAATGAAACGGAGATCCAGGACGTCCTCTCCACCGGCTTTTCCATCCCCGCAAAGTATGGTAAGATGGGAAAGGCAAAGGTTTATGAGTTTGACCGTCTGCGAGGGGGAAAGCACTACAAGCAGAAGCGAGTTGAAGTATTTTTTGCCTCTAAGGGCGACGAACTGAATACCGTCACCGTCTACGTCTTCTACGGCAAATGGGAGTAACGGTCAGATGAATATCCAGTACGACGTGGCAACCGACCTGCTGTATCTGCGGTTTGACGACCGCAAGCAGGAGGTTGTCAATCGACGCGTCTCGGACGACATTGTCTTGGACTTGGGCGATGATGGCAAGATCGTGGGGATCGAGATTCTCGACGCCTCAACGCATCTCGATCTCACACAAGTCTTGCCGGTCGAGCACGCGGCTTCGGTGTAGATGGAGTGACAAGGGTGGCTCAAACGAGACAGGAATTGATGCGGCAGCTTGCGGAGATGCGTGGCTGCCTAGCGGAATTCGGCATCCGCGACACTCCGGATTACGCAGAGGTTCTTGTGGCGGAAGCTCTCGAAGGAGACCGAGTCCCAAACGGTGTGAACCAAGGCTACGACGTAACCTCGCCCAAATACGGTCGCGTTGAAGTCAAGTGCCGTGCGTTGCCAACAGATGGGCGACGGGAAGAGCGCGTTGACGTCCGCGATACGAAGGCGGATGGATTCGACTACTTGGCAATCGTCGTCTTCTATCCGGATTACAGCGTTAGCGGTGCCGTTCTTGTGCCGTATGGTGAGGTGTGGCCAATCATTGATTCCAGAAAATATCGCCGTATCAGCTACGGCGAGGCATGTCAAATTGAGGGGGTAGTGGACATCACGGAGTTGGTGTCGGCAGCATCCCAGCGTTAAGTAGGTTTGCTCCGCCGATGCTATCGAGAGAAACACGGTACCGGGGACCGGATATGCCCCGATGTGAGGCGATCCTTATGACCACAGCACAGGCGATTGTTCAGCGAGTGATGTCGCTGCCCGAGGATGCGCAGCGGGAAGTCCTCGACTTCGTTGAGTTCATTGAAATGCGAAAAATCGGGCAGGCGGAAAGGCAAGACGACGCGGCATGGTCGATGCTGTCGCTGGCGTCCGCCTTGCGCGGAATGGAGGATGAAGAGTCACCCTACAGTCTGAGCGACTTGAAGGAATCGTTTCGATGATCCACCTTTTTTCAGGAGCCCACCCCATGCGTTCCACTTTTGTTGCGGCTGCCGTGTTGCTCTGCGCCGGTTTCGCGTATGCCGAGGACGCCAAGACCGTGGGCGTCACGCCCGAGGAAGCCAAGGAGGGCTTCGTCAGCCTCTTCGACGGCCATTCGCTCAACGGCTGGCAAGGGGCCGTCAAGCAGTACGTCGTTGAAGACGGCGCGATGGTCTGCAAACCGGGCGGCAACGTCTACACGACCAAGGAGTACGCCAACTTCGTGCTGCGGTTCGAGTTCAAGCTGCCGCCGGCGGGCAACAACGGCGTCGGCATCCGCACGCCCATGAACGTCGATGCGGCCTATCATGGTATGGAAATCCAGATCCTCGACGACGGACACCCGAACTATAAGAACCTCCACCCCTACCAGGCCCACGGCTCGATCTACGGCGTCGCGCCGGCGAAGCGCGGCTTGCTAAAACCCACCGGCGAGTGGAACTACGAGGAGATCGTCGCCGACGGCCCGCACATCAAGGTGACGCTCAACGGCACGGTCATCAACGACGCCGACCTGAGCAAGATCAAGGACACGATGGACCACAAGCAGCACCCCGGTTTGCACAACGCCAAGGGCTACATCGGCTGGCTGGGCCACGGCGATCCGGTGGCGTTTCGCAACGTGCGCATCAAGGAATTGCCGTAGGGCGAATACGGGGTGCGAAAGGGTCGGGAGTCGATGCAAGGCCAGTGGCGGGAGCAAATGACCATTTGTAATCCAAACAAAGACTCCCGACCCCTTTATTCTTATTCTGCCCCGGCGTGGCTCATCTGGACCTTCGCCGGCACTACCCTGCTGAGCGCCTTTTTGCTGTTCCAGGTGCAGCCCTTGATCAGCAAGTTCATCCTGCCCTGGTTCGGCGGCGTGCCGGCCGTGTGGACCACCTGCATGCTTTTCTTCCAGGTGCTGCTCTTTGCCGGCTACACCTACGCGCATCTGAGCGAGCGCTGGCTTTCGCCGCGTTGGCAGGCATTGCTCCAGGGGGCGCTGCTGGCGGCGGCGGCCGCAGTGACGCTGTGGCTGGTCCCGCCCAGCGACGCCTGGAAGCCCGAGGGGAGCGACTCGCCCACCTGGCGCATCCTCGTGTTGCTCGGGGCGACGGTGGGCCTGCCGTACTTTGTGCTCTCGACCACCAGCCCGCTGGTGCAGGTGTGGTTCAGCCGCAGCTACCCGGACCGCTCGCCCTACCGGCTCTACGCGCTGTCGAACTTCGGTTCGCTGGTGGCGCTGTTGAGCTACCCGTTTGTGTTCGAGCCGGCGTTTGGCGTGCCGATGCAGTCCCGGTTGTGGTCGGGGGCCTTCGTGCTCTACGTGCTGGTGTGCGGGGCCTGCGCCGCGTGGATGTGGCGGATGTCGGGCCGCGTGCCGATGGCCGCCGCGTCCGTGGAAGCAAAGGCGCCCCAGGCCGCTTCCCTGGCGACCGCGCCAAGTTGGTGGCGCCGCATCGCCTGGCTGCTCTTGCCGGCCTGCGCCTCGCTGATGTTGCTGGCCACCACGAACCACGTGTGCCAGGACGTGGCCGTGGTGCCCTTCCTGTGGGTCGTGCCGCTGACGCTCTACCTGCTCACGTTTATTATCTGCTTCGATCATTCGCGCTGGTACGACCGCGGGCTGTGGGCCATATTGGCCGCGGTGGCCGTGCTGGCCGTGGCGGGCTCCAACGATCTTCAGAGCTGGATCGGCGGCCTGCTGCAACGAAACTTCTCGCTGAACTATGTCGAAGACCTGGTGCTGTACTTCGCGGCGATGTTCTTCATCTGCATGGTCTGCCACGGCGAACTCGTGCGACTGCGTCCCGATCCGAAGCACCTCACCGAGTTCTACCTGTTGATCTCGGCCGGCGGGGCCCTCGGCGGGGTCGCCGTGAGCTTGATCGCCCCGCGGGTCTTCACGACCTTCTTCGAGTGGAAGATCGGGATGGTGGTCTCCTATCTGCTGGCCGTTGCCGTGCTGGCCCTGGCCGCCGGGAGCGACGCCGGGCGGCTCTACCGCCGGTTGATGCGCTTGCCCGAAACCTTCGGAAAACCGGCCTATGCCCTGGGGTTAAGCCTCGTACTGCTGGTGGGGCTGGTAGGATTGGCCGCCTTGCTGCACTGGCAGCGGGACACCTCACGCGAAACGGTCGAGCAGGTCCGCAATTTCTACGGCGTGGTCTCGGTGCGAAAGTACGCGCCGGAAGACAAGCCGGTCGAGGAGCACCGGTACGTCATGTGGCACGGTGCGATCACCCACGGCGAGCAGTACATCGCGCCCGGCAGGCGGCGCTTGGCACTCGCGTATTACGCGGAGAGCACCGCCGTGGGCCGCGCTCTCCGCGATATGCAGACGAGAAAACCGACGATGCGCGTGGGCCTTGTGGGCCTGGGGGTGGGAACGCTGGCCGCCTATGCCCGGCAGGACGACAAGTACACCTTCTACGAAATCAACCCCGAGGTCTGGCGGCTCGCCGACGCCGTGGGCTGGCGGCGGGAGCACCCCGAGGACCGCCGCGAGACCAAGACGTACTTCACCTACTTGCAGGACGCCCGCGAGCGCAAGGCCGCGGTGGACGTGGTGCTGGGCGACGCGCGGCTCTCGCTGGAGCAGGAGTTGAACCGCGATGGATCCCGGCAGTTCGACGTGTTGGTGCTGGACGCCTTCAGCGGCGACTCCGTGCCCACGCACCTGTTGACGAAGGAGGCCTTTGCGATCTATCGCCGGCATCTCGCGCCCGGCGGGGCGATCGCCGTGCATGTCACCAACAACTCCCTGCACCTGGCCCCGGTGGTCCGCGGTCTGGCCGACGATGCCCGGCTGAAGCACGCGGCCCTCTACATGAAGGCCGACGAGGACGAGTATGCCTACCCGAATTACTGGATGATTCTTTCCAACGACCCGGTCTTGCTCAAGGCGATTCCGGCAAAGCCCCCGCCGCCCGAGTTGGCCGACAACTTCGACGTGCCGCTGTGGACGGACCATTACAGCAACCTGTTTCAGATTCTGATATGGCGGTAGCGGGGTAAGACAGCCGGCGAGCCGGCCGTGGGGCGGAAGTCGGCGGCCTGTTGCGGTTGTTGGTCATCAACATTCCCGGTTTCCAATTTCAACCTCGGTCCGCCACTCGGTCGGGCGGTTCATTCCTGTACTGGGACGCTGGTTCGCAGAGGAACGGGGATGTCGGTAGGGATTGCCACGTGGGCTTATGTATACCACATCACCGGCCGGATTTCAAGCCCGCTTCTTGGCCACGGGCGATTCCATTTCGGCGCGGCTGCTCAGCGGCCGGTTTCACCCGGCAAAATCATCCGGCCGGCTATTGGAACGAACCTTCCTTCGTAAACCCCGTCGCGCGCGCATTGCCCGGTCCTGGAAAAGACTTCCGACGCCCTTTGCCTCCCCAACAACGGGTTCTGACACCTGATAACCCCACCTGACACCCTCAGCATTTCAACCCCTACTTGTGGGGAAATTGTGTTTGTGCTAGGGTAACCGTCTTGGCGCAGCGAAAGAAGATCGTTCGGCTCCTATTGTACCGCTGCAACCCATTACAGGCAAATATCTTACGTTTCCACAATTTGCGGCTGGTGATCGCTATGGCAACACACAGACTTGATAAACATCAATTTTCAAGGCCCGTGGCTCGTTTTGCCGACTTGACATATATCAAGTTGTCGCCTAGACTTCATTGCAGCCTCATTGCTGGCGTTTGCAGCGTGTGGGGTCGGGAGGTGTTCGCATGGCGCCTCTGAGAGACCCCGACCTCCTGGAGAAATACATCGAGGCGCTCAGGGAATGGAACTGCGACGGATTCATTCAGTGGAAACGGCTGCCAACCGAGTGGCTTCGCAAAAACCTTGAAGGCTATGGCCAGAAGGCGGTCGGCCGCTTGATGTGTGAGCATGTCGCCAATGGCGGCGAAATCGATCGGGCCGCTGAGACGCGCGAGGAGTACCGCAATCTTTACCCGTATCATTACGACTTCCGAATCCCAATAGCGGGCCGCCTCATTTACATCGAAACTCGCTTCGATGAAACCGAGAAGATGGGACCGACCATTTATGTGGTGAATATTCACGATGCCTAGCAAAGATCACCTTCGTGTGCCGCAAGCGGCGAGCCCATCTGAGAAGCCGTTCCCGCGACGTTGTCCCGAGTGCGGCAAGGCAGAGGTGCAGCCCGCGACCATTGCCTATGACGCCGCGGTCAAACACGACGGTCGCCTGTACGCCTTTGCCATCCCGCAGCTTCAGGTCAACAAATGCGGTGGGTGTGGCGAGGTGCTTTTTGGCAATGTGGCCGACGACCAAATATCCCGGGCGCTGCGGGAGCATCTGGTGTTGCTTTCGCCGGAACAGATCCACGATGCACTGCGCGCGCTCGGCCTGAGACAAAAGGACTTGGCCGAGCGAATCGGCGTTGCGGCCGAGACCATCTCGCGCTGGATGAGCGGAACTCAGATTCAATCCCGGGCGATGGACAATCTGATGCGGTTATTCTTCGCCTTCGACGCCGTCAGGGCCGCTCTCCCTTCGACACGTCCGGACAAGAATCTCGGCGTGAACATCCCATTGTCCCGCTATTGACTGCTGGCGCTCTGACGCCGAATCTCTTTCGAATCTCTCCTTCAGCAAACGCTCCAGCAAGGATGCCGATGGTATAGCAGACCAGATCGCTCCACAGAAATCCGAAGCCCAGGATGATGCCGCCAAGCCGATAACTGCGGATTGTGTCGATCCAGGGCGCATGATAGAGCTGGCTGATTTCGCAGAGATAGGCCATGGTCAATGTCAGCGAAGCCGATTTCCATATCGGCCAGCGGGGAGCAATGAGGCGAATGACCATGAACACCATCCACGCCCAAAGTGTATCGCCGCCGTATTCGGCAATGAACGCGGGCATCAGCGGCGAGCCCGACCTCGTGGCAAAGGCGGAGAAGATGAAGAGTGGAACAAGCAGTAGATAGATCAGGCGTATCTTCCACATGGGGAAATAAACGGGGTTGGGAGTCTGTTGCTTCGAAATCCTAGTCTCTCGCCTCCCTTAGTCCTTACACCTTTGGCCCGAGTTTGCGGCCGAGACGTTCCAACGTCGGGCTGAAATCCTTGAGGCCGAGATGAACGTGGATCAGGCTCATCTCGTTGGTGTCGGCCAAGGCGGAGCGCAAGGCGCGATCGAAGTCGCCCTCGGTGTGGACCTCGTAGCCCACGCCGCCGCCGAGGATTTCCGGCACCTGGTGGTAGTGCCAAGGGTGGATGTCGTTGAAGGCGTGCGCGTCGGCCAGCAGGATCCGTTCGGTGCCGTAGCCCCGGTTGTCGAGCACGATGACGACCGGGTTGAGGCGGCGTTGGACGATGGTCGACAGTTCCATGCCGGTCATTTGGAACGCCCCGTCGCCCACCAACACGATGGGCCGCAGCGCGGGCCGGGCGATCATCACGCCCAGGGCGGCCGGCACGGCGAAGCCCATCGACGTGTAGTAGGCCGGGCTGATGAACTCGGTCTGGCGGTGGATCACCAACTCGCTGGAGGCGAACAGGGCGTCGCCCGGATCGGCAATCACCACCATCGAGTCGTCCAGGGCGCGGTTCAGCCGGGTCATCAGGCGTCGAATGGTGATCGGCTCGTCGGCCTGCAAGACGAAGGGCTGGTCGGCCGCTTCGGCGCGCGGGGGCAGCGGCCGGGGCGGGGCCTTCAGGCCGGCTTCGGCCAGCCCGCGGATGAAATCGCCCAGCAGCACGTTTTGGAAGTGGTGGTGGCTGATGCGGAGCACTTCGCTGGTGGCGTAGATGCACCGCGCCGGGGCAAGGTTCGCCGTGAAGATGCCCATGTTGATGTCGGTCATGAACTCGCCGAGCAGCAGCACGCAATCGCTTTCCTCGACGAACTGCGTGACCTCCTCGCGGCCCAAGGCGCCCTCGTAGATGCCGGCGAACAGCGGATGCCGCTCGCCGATCACGCTCTTGCCGAGCATGGTGGTGGTGATGGGGATGCCCGTGGCTTCGGCGAACTTCAGCAACTCCTCTTGCAGGCCGAAGCGGTGGATTTCTACGCCGGCGATGATGATCGGTTTTTGGGCGGCGGCGATGCGGCGGACGGCCTCGGACACGGCCTCGGCCAGCACCTCGGGATCGCTGCGGGGAACTTTGTGCTGGGGCGTGTGCGGGCCCTCGGGAACGACGTTGACCATGTCGCGGGGCAGTTCGATATAGCCCGGCCGCCGGTGACGCACCACGGCGGCCAGCACGCGGTCGATCTCGCGGAGCGCCGTTTGCGGATCGTTCAGGTCGGCGTCGGCGCAGCAGATGCGGCGGAAGACCTCGAACTGCGTGTGGAAATCCTTCACGCGGTGGTGCAAGAGCGGATTGTTGAATCGCTCGCGCAGCCCGGGTGCGCCGCTGATGACCACCACGGGCGACTTCTCGGCATAGGCCCCGGCGATCGAGTTGCACAAGCTCAGCCCACCCACGCAGTAGGTGACGCAGACCGCCCCGATGCCGTTGAGCCGGGCGTAGGCGTCGGCCGCAAAGCCGGCGCAGTCTTCCCGCGTGCAGCCCACCACGCGGATGGGACTCTTCTCGAGCTGGGCGTAGAACGCGAGCACGTAATCGCCGGGGATGCCGAAGACGTCGCGCACGCCATAGTCTTGCAGCCGCCGGATCAGATAGTCGCCGATCGAGGTCATGGTTTCTCCACGGCTTCGCCGCCGCGTGGCACGTTTTGCCTGGTGAACAACCGCGTGGGAAGGGTGATTTCCTTGGGAACGGTCTGCCTGGCGAGGAGCTTTGCCGCCGCTTCGACGGCTTCGCTGCCGCCGGTGGGGCGCAGCAGCGTGGCGTCGAGAATGCCTTGCGACACGAGAGTTTGGCCGCCCGCCGGCAGAGCATCGATGCCAACGAACAGCAGGCCCTTTTCCCGCCCCGCCGACTTGGCCGCTCGATACGCGGCGTGGGCGGCCTCGTCGCTGTAGGCGAACACGGCGTCGATCTGGGCCACGCGGCCGAGCGCCTCGCCCATGAGTTTCTCCGCGGTCACTTTCGGCGGGTCGACGCAATTCTCATACACGAATCGGTAGCCCGGATCGCGCAGCGCGGCGCGGAACGCCTCGTGCCGCTGCTGGTTGGGGATCGAGTCGGCCGGGCCTTTGATCTCGACGATCTTCCCCTTGCCGCCGAGCCGGCTTGCCAGCCATTTTGCCGCGGCCGTGCCGATCTGTTTGTTGTCGGGCTTGATGATGCAGGTGTACTTGCCGCCCACCAGCGGCCGATCCACCACGACGACGGCAGTCCCCGCGTCGAACGCCTTGGCCACCGGCTCGGTGAGCGTTTGGGCGTCCTTAGGACTGATGATGATTGCATTGACGCGATCGGCCAGGAACTGCTCCACGTCGGCCTGTTGCCGCTGGGCGTCGTTCTCGGCGTCCTTGACGATGAGCTTCAGGTTGGGATGCCTTGCCGCAGCCGCTTCCATATCGGCCTTCATCTGCGCCCGCCACGGGTCGTCGGTCTTCCACAGGCTCACGCCGACGGTAAACTGTTTGGCCGCTTGCTCCGTGGGCGGTGTCTTGTCCGGCTTGCCGCAGCCGGCCGGCAATACGAGCAGAAGAAAAATTACATGCAACCAAGCTATGCGCCGCATATTCAGGCTCCCAGGCAATTCTACGTCATCCGGTCAACGAGTTGGGGACTGGTCCATTTTTCGGCCGACTCCAGGATAGCGGATTTTGCGGAAAGTGTTAAGATCAATGGTGTGCGGCCAGATTTTCTGGCAGGCGGGACCTCAGGCGCCTTCGAGCCTCGCTTCCGCCATAAGTCCCGCCCGGCAGGCGGGACCTACTGGTCTGCACTCACGCCCGAAAACCTTGCCGCACACGATCAATGTTGTCAGCCCGTGAGAATTGACGATGTGGCGATGTCCCAAATGCGACGCGGACGTGTCCGACTCGCTCGGCGCGTGCTGGGTTTGCGGCAGCACGGCCGACGGCGTTGAAGCGGCCGGCCTGCCGCCGCCGGCGCCGCCCGAGGTTGCGGTCGATGCGATTGTCGTCGAGGACGTTGCTCCTCGGCGTCCCCCCGCACCTCAAGTGGGCATGCCCCGGCGGTTCGGCATCGGCACGATGATGATTCTGACGGCGATGTACGCCGTGCTGTTCTCGTTGCTTACGACTCTCGGCGCCCCACACGTTGTGTTCGCGGCAATCGCGATCTACGTGACGGGCGTTGGGCTCTGCCAGGTGCTGTTGTACAAAGGAAAAAATCCGAGAAAAGCGTCAATCGTCGGGGGGGTGATTATGTGTTTCGTCGTAACATTTGTGGTCATGGCTGTTGAAAGCTGGGACTCTACGAGGTGGTCTCGCTCGCTTAATGCCCTTCTAGTTCTTGCGCTGGTTGATGGAGCGCTGTGCGTGACGTTTGGCGGTCCGCTGGGGTATGCCGTGGGCTGCCTCATTGCCGCGATCTTCCTCGTCAAGAAGGAGCCGCAGGACGAGTGAACGGCATATATTGACTTTCAGGAAAGGAATGTCGTCAGAGAATAGCCGGGGGCTAACAGCCCCCGTTGTTACACACAAGTGGCCGGGCGGAGATCGTGAGGGCCGTTTACGGCCCTTTCCGCCGAAGGCGGTATTAGGCCCGGCGTTTACGCCGGGTGAGGAGGAAAACGAACCTTGGTTGCTGTCAGGCCCGTTTTACGGGCCTCCTCGATGCACTTGTGTATAACAACGAGGACCGTTAGCCCCCGGCTATTGCGACATTCGTTTCCTGAGACCCAATGCTCGGTCGAAACCGCGGGTTTTCATTTGCCCGCACGGTGTCCCGCGCCTACAATTGGACGAGGGAGAAAAGCGATGGGCATCTCGAAATCTTGGTGGTTTGTGGCGACCGTCGGCCTTCTTGCGGGCTGTTCCGGGAGCGACCAATGTCCCGATTGCGTTTGGATGGCTCACAACGGCCCGGAAAACAAGGAGACGCATGCCATGTCCCAGCCTGTGAACCAGCAGCGCGCCCCCGGGGCGCCGACCGATGCCGAGTTGAAAAAAACGCTGACGCCCGAACAGTACCGCGTGACCCGCCAGAAGGGGACCGAGGCGCCGTTCACCGGCGCGTATTGGAACTGCACGACCGAGGGCGTGTATCGGTGCGTGTGTTGCGGCGAGCCGCTGTTCGATTCGCAGGCGAAGTTTGACTCCGGCTGCGGATGGCCGAGTTTCTCCCGGCCGAAGGCGGCGGAGAACATCGCCGAATCGCCCGACTACGGCCAGTTGATGGTCCGCACCGAGGTGACGTGCAAGCACTGCGGCGCGCACCTGGGCCACGTGTTCGACGACGGCCCCCAGCCGACCGGGCTGCGCTATTGCATCAACTCGGCGGCGCTGAAGTTGGAGCCGAAGGGCAAGTGATTACTTGTTCTTCTGGCCGAACTCCCGCATGAAATCGGCCAGCAGTTGCACGCCCTCGATGGGCATGGCGTTGTAGATCGACGCGCGGCAGCCGCCGACGCTACGGTGGCCCTTGAGTTCGACCAGCCCGCGATCGGCCGCCTGCTTCACAAACGGCTCGTCGTGGGCCGGATTGGCCAGGCGGAAGGGCACGTTCATCACCGACCGGTCGGCCGGCTCGGCGTGGCCCTGGTAGAAGCCGCCGGAGCCGTCGATCACGTCGTACAGCAGCTTCGCCTTCCGCCGATTGAGTTCGGCCATCTTCTGCAGGCCGCCGATCTCGTTGATCAGCCAATCGGTGACCAGCTTGACCATGTAGATGGCGAAGGTGGGCGGGGTGTTCAGCAGCGACTTGGCCTCGGCCAGCAACTTGTAGTTCAACAGCGAAGGCAGATCAGCGGGCGAGCGCGCGACGAGGTCGTCGCGGATGATGACGACCGTCACGCCCGCCGGGCCGACGTTCTTCTGGGCACAGGCGAAGAGGAGGCCGTACTTTTCGATCGGCACGGGCCGGGAGAGGATGTCGGACGAGGCGTCGCACACCAGCGGCACGTTGCCGGCCTCGGGCTCCTTAGTATATTGTACGCCCTGGATCGTCTCGTTCGAGGTGAAGTAAACGTAGGCGGCATTGGGGTCGAGGCTCAGTTCGCTCTGCTTGGGCACGCGGTTGAAATTGCCCGGCTTGCCGTCCCAGGCGACGTGGACGGCGCCTTGGGTTTTGGCTTCGTCGTGGGCCTTTTTGCTCCAAGTGCCGTTGACGATGTAGTCGGCCGACTTGCCCGTGCCGCGCAACAGGTTCATCGGCGCCATGCCGAATTGCAGCAGGGCCCCGCCTTGCAGGAACAGCACGCGGTAGTTGTTGGGAATGGCCAAGAGCGTGCGGAGATTGGCCTCGGCCGAGTTGATGATCTTCTCGAATGCCTTGCTGCGGTGGCTGATCTCGAGGATCGAGATGCCGGTTCCGGGCAGGGCCAGCAGATCGCGTTGGGCCTCTTGCAGCGCGGCGACGGGCATCACCGCCGGCCCCGGCGAAAAATTGTACACGCGCTTTTCCATGGTCGTTTCCTGCTTCCGTGGAATGATAGGGGGGAAAACACCTTGAAGGTTCAAGTTTAACGATCTTGCGGCGGGCGTCCAGGGGGCTGGGGCGGTTTTGGCGTTGCAACGGGCGCGAGTTGCACCGAGACGCCCACTTCGACGGCCTTGACGCCGCTGAGGTCGGTTTCGATGCGGAGCTTTGCGCTGACGGCCTTCCCCGCCGGGCTGCCGTCCTTGGCCGAGAACATCACGGGCAGCACGTGAACCGTCTTGGCGTCGCCGGACACTTTGCACTGGAACCGATCGTCGCTGCTATAAACGGCCACGATGCGAAACGGCGTCTTGCCCTGAATCACCAGGTTTTTCGTCAGCGGCTGCCCGGCTTCCGCCACGCCCATCGACAGCGGCGAAGGCCGGATGGTGAGCGCCGGCACAATGACGCCCTCGATGGCGACGGGCACGCGCGCCGCCCAGCCGTCAAGGTCGTTGGTGACCAGCACCAACTGGTCGCGGATGTAGCCGGCGGGCGCGTTTTCCTTGAGCTTCACGGAGAGGCTGTAGTTTACTTGTCCGGGAGTGCGGCCGGTCTCGACCGCCCGCGCCTCGATGTGCGGATTGGCGCATTCCACCTTCTCGATGCGCCAATCGTCGCGGCCGGCGTACGTTACCACTACGTCCTGCTTGGCCGCCGTGCCCTGGCTGAGCGAGCCGAACTGAATCGCGCCCGGCTGCACCACGATGTCGCTGCGGATGTAGGCATGGACGTGGAGTTGCACCTCGGCGGCGAACGGCTTGTCGAACAGCACGGTGATCGTCGAGTCTTTACGTCCCGAGAAGCCGCGGGTGTCGAGTTCGGCCACGATTTCGGCTTTCTCCCACGTCTTCAAGTCCCGCTTGCTGATCTGCAGAGCGGTGCAGCCGCAACTCGAACTGACCGACGCGATGTGGGCGTCCTCTTGGTAGATATTCTCCACGACGAAGCGGTGCTCGACCTTGGCCCCGCGGGCGACCGTGCCAAAATCGCAGGTGGTGCGGTCGAACATCGCACGGGCCCACTCTTGCGATTGAGCCAACGAAGCGAAACAGAACAGCATGCCGGCGGCCGTCGCAATCGCCCGCCTCCAAGTTGCAGTAATCATCATCCGTCACCTCGCTATACGAACCAGGTTGCCGGCAAACTTCACGCCGTCGACGGCCGATTTGCCGTAGAAGTCGCAGCCGGCGTTCTCTCGCAATAAATCGCTGGCCGCCGCTCCGCCGACCATGATGGACACGCCGTTGCGCAGGCCCGCCTGCTTGATGGCCTCGACCGTGGCGACGACCGACTTGAAGCAGGTGGTCAGCAGCACGCTCAGGCCGACGACTTGCGGCTTGTGGCGGGCAATGGCCTCGACGAACTTCTGCGGCGGAACGTCCACGCCCAGGTCGATCGCCTCGAAGCCCGCGCCGCGGAGCATCATAACGACGATGTCCTTGCCGATGTCGTGGACGTCGTGCTGGACCGAGCCCATCACCACCGTGCCGGTGGACTTCGCGGCCTGGCCCTTTTCCAACAGCGGCGAAAGCCGGGCCATCGCGCTCTTCATGATCATTCCACCGAACATCAGGTCGGGCAGAAAACAGTCGCCGCCGGCGAAGCGGTTGCCCAACTCGACCATGCCGCGGTTGCACTCGGCGAGGATCTCGTCCGCCGGCACGCCGGCGGCAAGCTTCGCCTCGATCGACGATGCAACCTCGGCCTCGCGGGCGTGGGCAATGGCTTCCGGCAGACTACTCATAGGGTTTTCCGTTTGTTAAGTTTATTGATCCTCAGATAACAAATGCAACCTCTGTTTAGCGGCCGACGGCACGTCGGCCCGTGTTCGGCTGCAAGCCGCCGTGCCGGCGGCTGCTAAACGTATTGCTTTGTTTTCCTGACGGTCAATAGCCGACCTAAAACGATAGTAAAACCTGCCAAATGTACATGTAGCCGAGGCCGTCGACCTCTTCCCACACGCGTCTGACCAGTTCGGCGTCGCCGGAAATCTCGGGGATTTCCCGGCGCTTTTCCTCCCAGGGAACGCAAACGCCGGGCGGCCGCTTCGTGTTCTGCGGTTCCATGATTGCGCTTTCTGCACCAGGTGCAGTGATTCAACAGTCGTTTAGCGGCCGACGGAACGTCGGCCCGCGTTCGGCCGCAAGCCGCCGTGCCGGCGGCTGCTAAACGTGTGTTACATTGTTTTCCTGACGGTCAATAAACGACTCAGTAAACTCCGTATTCCCGTGTAAACTCCGTCATCGCGCGGAGGTTCTCGACCTTCGTGTCGTCCTGCATGATGGCGCTGGCGTCCATGATGTATCCGCCGTCGCGAGCCACGCCGTCGATTACTTTTTTGCAGTGGGCGCGAACGTCGTCCGGCTGGCCGAACGCCAGCAGATCGTTGGGCAGGCCGCCGCTGAGGCAGAACTTGTGCCCCACGGCCCGATGCACCTCGAAGATGTTGCCCCGATCGACGTGGTAGATGATGCTCAGATCGGGCAACTCGGCGATCCACTTGAGGTTGGCGTTCCATTCTCCCTCCGCGTACAAGAGGGTTTGATGCCCGTGCGCCCAAAGCTCCTGGATGATCCACTTCAGTGTGGGCCAGTAGAACTTCTCGAACTGCGGCGGGGAGAGGAAGGGCACACAACCGCGGTGCAACCACAGCCCGATGGGCACGTTCTTACTCGGGTCGGCCCCGCTAAGAGCCACGTGCAACAGATGCGGCGCCAGGGCGTCGCAGGCCGCCAGCACCTTGTCCGGCTGCCGGAACAGGTCGGCAACCAGACCCATGTAGCCGCGGAGCTTGTCGGCCAGAATATCCAACGGCGCCTTGAGGATGCCCGAGATGGCCGACACGGTCCCCGATTCGCTCCGCAGAAGGGCCGCTTGCGTGCCGAAGCCGTTGAAGTAGCTCAGCATCGCCATGCCGCCCTTGAGGAACGACAGGTTGTTGCGGAAGCTGGTGGGCTGGCCCATCGGGCTGACGTCGGCCGAAACCCGCGGCAGCCATACGTTGAACAGGTAGCCCGTCGGATCTTCAATAAGCAGATCGTACTCCTCGGGCCGCATCCAGGCCGAGTCTTGCGGCGGTTCGAGGTACTGGAAGCCGGTGTCGGGCGGCAGGTCGACGCCCGGCGTGGCGTAGTACTTCAACCCGATGGCCTGGGTCAGTCCGCTCCAGCCGTACACCATGTTCCCCACCACGGCGTCCCAGTCGAAATCGGCGGCGCATTTCCGCGCGGCGGCGAACGCCTTCTGGTAGTCCTGGGTGACTTCCTGGATGGTGTAGCCGGCGTACTTGGCCGTGAATTCGGCGACGAAGGGGCGGATCGGTATCCGATCCGGCTTCTCGTTCCGCATCGCCTTGACGTAACGGCTGAGCCGCTGCTGGTAACGCTGCTCCATTGGGGCGGACATAGGTGCCTCGCGCGGCCGTATTTCTCAAGTCTCAAGCTCCGGTAGTATGCCAGCGGCACCCCCCGGTGTCAACCGCGTCGGGTCTTGGGCCAGGGCCGATCAGTTTTCGATGTAGGGTGGGACCAGCGAAGCGCAGTCCCACCAATTTGCCGGGAATTTGATGGTGGGACTGCGCTTCGCTGGTCCCACCCTACGATTTTTCCTTGGCCAGCTTGAAAAACTGATCGGCCCTGGCTCTTGGGCAGCGGCACGGTTTGATGTTCTACGCCACATTCAACCAGTTGGTTCTCGTGGCGCCGACGCACTCCTCCGGCCCCTTCCAGAGCCGAAGGAACGCCCAGAGGGGTGGTGAAATAATCGAAGTTGGGCCAAATTACGCCTGTTCGCGCGGCACGAGCTCGAAAACCACGCGATACGCCCGGTATCCCGCGGCCAGTTGCTGGGGATACAGCGCGGAGATTTCCGTGCGGAGTTCGTCGGCGGTGGCGAAGCCGTCGGGCTGGGCGTCGGCGTCGGTCAACTCATCCAGCCGCACTTCCTCGACGGCCGTCAGCCGGATGTGGCCCGCCCCAGGGATGTAGCTGCGTTGGCCGGTGCGCATCCGCCGGTGCTTCCACAGGCGGACGGTCTGCGTCTTCTCGCCAGAGCGGATCGCCGGCAGAAACTTTTTCTTGAACAGCAGCATTTTGGGTAAGGTATCCGAATGCCGGGCACTTTTCTACTCCCCTCCCCCTTGATCTTCCCTCCGGCTGTGCCGGTGAAATGACCTGTGACGGCTGTTCCGGCGCCGTTCAGGCGGCACGACCGTTGCCGGCGGTTTTTGCTCAGCGCCGCCGGAAAATCCGGCCGAACGGTTCTAAAAGGAACGGCCCTCACGAAGCGTCGGGCCGAAGAACGCGCACGGACTGGATCACGGACGAACGATGGATCGCCATTTACCGGTTTTGCCGAGAGGGCTGACCTTAACGCTTCTGGCGGCGTTGACGCTAGGGGTTGCCGCCTCTTGGGCCGTGGCCGCGGGCGAATCGGCCGGCCCCGCGCTGTCGGCCCCGACGCAAGGCATGCAACCCCTCAGCGAGCCGGCCGCGCTTTCGGAAATGCCGATTGCCGAGATGTCCGGGCCCGCCACGGCGGCCGCCAGGCCGGAAGCAATCCGTGCGGCGTCCAACGCCAACGGTTCGCCGCTGCCGGCGGCGAAGCCCGGCGAACGTTCGCAGCAGTTGGAGAACGTGGCCCGGCAGGCCGACCGGCAGATTCTTCACGGTTTTGAGTTGGCCGGCCGCGGGGCGCATTTCGCCGCGCGCTCGGAGTTCATTGCCGCCTTGCGGCTGGTGGCGGAGGGCCTGGATGCCGAGCAGAAGACCGACTTGCACCGCCGCGCATTGGCCGCCGCCTTGACCGCCTTGAAGGAGGCCGAGGACTTCCTGCCCGACGGCTCGCGCATCGAGGCCAACCTGTATCTGCCGGGCATCGTCGGCATCCACGCCACGCCGGTGTTGAAGAACAACACCGACAACCTCACGCCATTGACGGCGCTGAAGTGCTATTTCACCTTCGCCCAAGAGCAATTGGCCGCGGCGGCGGGTCGCGAGGTGGCCGGCTCGATGGCCCTGCGCGGGCTGGGCAAGCTGCACGCGGCCCTGGCCGGCAACAAGAACGCCCGCATCGTCGCCGCCGAGCCGAAGGCGATGGTCTTCTATCAGGCGGCATTGCTGGCATACCCGCAAAACTTCATGGCGGCCAACGACCTGGGCGTGCTGCTGGCGCAGTGCGGCAATTACGCCGAGGCCCGCACGATGCTCGAACACAGTCTCGCGATCCGCAGCCAATCCAGCGGCTGGCAGAACCTGGCGGTTGTGTATCGCCAACTTGGGCAGCCGGCGCTGGCCGAGCGGGCGGCGCGGCAAGCGGCCTTTGTGCGCCAGGCCGAAATGGCACAGCGCCAGACGGCCATGCAGCCCGCGGGGGACGCGGTACGCTGGATGGACCCGGGCACGTTCGCGCAATCGGCGAGGAATCCGCCCAACGTGGCGCAGCGGCCGACGCCCGCCCCGCGGCCGACCACACGAAGGTAAACAGACCGCCATGCACTCGAATCGCCTACGATCAGATGTTCCCCGGTTGCAGTTTGGTTCCACGAGCCGAATGGCAGTGGGGCGCTTCGCCCTGGCCACGGCGGTTGTTTCGCTGGCGGCCTCGTGGCTCGTGGCGGGGGAACATCGGGATCAGGTCGCTCCGAGGGGTGTAGCCACTCCGGCGGGGCTTCGCCAGACCGACACGCTTGCGGCGCGCGATGCCTCTCGTACCCCCGAAGAGCGACGTGAAATTCTCCTGTGCCAGGCCCTGGGTCCGGCCGCGCCGTACAACTTCTGCGGCGTCGATTGCGCCGAAGGCAATTGTTCGCGGCGCGGCTGGGAGGCGGCGCGGGCCATCGCCTGGCAGGCCTATGCCCAGGGCGAATACGTCGGCCACGCCCGCCTCGCCCACGTACCCGAGTACCGCTTGCGCGTCGACGACCGCATCGACCTGATCTACCGGCTCACGCGCGAGGAGACCGCCAAGCCCTACAAGCTCAACGTCGGCGACGAGATTCGGGTGGAGTCGTTCACCGACGCCGATCTCAATCGCGACAACCTGATCCTTCAGCCCGACGGCACGATTACCCTGCGTTTGCTGGGGCAGATCCACGCCACCGGCCGCACCGTCACGCAACTCCGCGACACCTTGGACGAGTTGTACAAGAAGTACTACAAAGTGCCGGCGATCACCGTTACGCCGCTGAAGGTGAACACGAAGCTGGAGGACTTGCGGGCCACGGTCGACCGCCGGGCGGGCATCGGCGGCCAGAGCCAGTTTGTGCGGATCACGCCCGAGGGTTCCATCGCCCTGCCGGCCCTCGGCACGGTGCCGGCCCAAGGACTCACCCTGCCGGAGTTGCAGCAAGAATTGAATGAGCGTTATCGGCAGGACATCGAAGGCATAGAAGTAATCCCCGTCTTGATGGAGCGCGCCCCGCGCTACGTCTACGTGCTGGGCGAAGTGAACACCCCCGGGCGGTTCGAGCTGGTCGGCCCGACCACCGCGCTACAGGCCATCAGCCTGGCCGGCAGTTGGCGCGTGGGGGCGAACCTGCGGCAGATCGTTGTCTTCCGCCGCGGCGACGATTGGCGCCTGCTGGCCACGATGATCAACCTCGAAGGGGCCCTCTTCGGCCGCCAGCCCTGCCCGCCAGGCGAAATCTGGATCGACGACTCCGACGTGATCGTCGTGCCCAAGGGCAAGATCCTCCAGGCCGACGACTTCATCAACCTGGTCTTCACCCGCGGCATCTACGGCGTGTTCCCGCTGACCGCGGCGATCAACTTCTCGAAACTCAGTACGCTGTGATCGTCAAGTTCGAGGAGGAAGAACGATGGCAACCATTTGCGGGAGACTCGGCCTCGCGGTCGTCATCGCCGTGATCGCGGCTCGCGCGGCGATGGCCGGATGCGATGGCCGCGGCGGCGCGTTGGCATGTCCGTGCGGCAGCGCGATGATGCTCTGCGGACCGGACTATTGCCCCAAGCCGATGCCCTGCCCGCCGCCGCGTCCCGCGCTCGGCTGTGGGAACTATTGCCGCAAACCGATGCCCTGCCCGCCGCCGCGTCCCGCGCTCGGCTGTGGGGACTATTGCCCCAAGCCGATGCCGAACCTTTGCTGGCCGCCACTGCCGAAAAGCTGCGATTGCGGTTCACGTTCCCGCTGCAAGGGCGGGTGGTAGTTTAGCGGGTGTCCAAGAATAACATTTGAGATTAGGAGCCGTCATCCTGAGCGCAGCGAAGGATCTAGCGTAACGTCGAAGGAGATTCTTCGCTGCGCTCAGAATGACAAACGCGAGAACACCAAAGCTATTCTTAGACACCTGCTTGGCCGCCTACTCCGGCGTCCACAGCTTTCCGCCGCCGGATTGGGCGCTGTCGGGCGTCCAGAGTTTTCCGGGCTCGACCGCCGCTTCCGCGGCGGCGGCAGCAACGGGCTCGCGGCCGTCAGGACCGAAGGCCGGCGTTCCGTCGGGCCGCAGCAGCCCCACCTCGATCAGCATGTGCGTCAAGGCCTCGCCCACGCCCGGCTCCTCCAGGTGCTTGCTCTGGATGTGCTCGATCAATCGCATGGCGTCGTGCCCTTCGCGCTGGCCGAAACACAGCGACAGTTCCAGCAGGTCCCACGACGCGCTGGATTGCCCAGCCGTCTCGGCGGCCGACCGTCCTTGGTTGATGTACTGCATGGCCTTGGCGGGGTCTTCGGCGGTGCGGGCCAAAGTGCCGTAGGCCGGCAACTGCTCCGGCTTCCCGCTGAGGCTGGGCCGCTCGATGATCGCTTGGGCGAACTTCTGCATGGCCGGGCGAATGGCGAAGGCCGCCGCGCGGCGGTAGGCCAACACCAACTCGCCGTCCGAAAGCCCCGCCAACGCCAGTCGCCCCAACCGCACCAGCGGCAATTCCGCCACCGGGCGATTCTGCGGATCGATCGGTCCCAGCACCGGCAAACCGAGGCAGCCGCGCAACCGGTTGAAATCGAACTCGTGGAGCAATCGCTCCGACCAGTACTCCAGCACCATGATCGCGGCCAGAAGCCGCACGCGGCAAGTTGCGTCGCCGGCCGCTTCGCGCGGCGTGCGGTCGTCGAGGATGCCCAGCTTCAAGTCCGGCCATTGCTTGAGCAGGCCATTGTCGAGGTGCCGGGCAAACAGCTCGTGAAGCTGCTCCGGCGACGTGCCTTGCGGCGGTTGCGAAGCGAAGCGGAGCAACTTCTGGCTGGCCGACCAATGGCCCATCACTTCGTCCTTCGTGTCCGGCTCGACCGCATCGACGGCCAACTCGCCGAGCAGCGCCTTGACGGCCGGCAGATCGTCGGCCGCCACGTTCATCATCTCCAGCCGGGCCTCGCGATCGGTCTGCCGGCCGAAAAGCATCGCGTGGCTGAGCATCCGCGGCATGTTGTCGAGGTTGAGCCCCTCGGACGTTTCCGACGCGGGACGATTGAACACTATGAAGGCGGCCTTCGGCGGGGGCGTCTCGCCGCCGACAAACTGCGCCAGATCGAAGGGCAGCGACCGTAATCGCGGAGCCGACAGCAGCGCCTCCTGCAACCGATCCACGTCCTTGACCGTCCACGTCACGTGGAACAGGTCCAACTGATCGCCCAGCGGATCCGACGACAGGAACAGCGCGGTCGCCTCGGCCTCGACGGCGTCCTCCAGCCCGCCCTCTTCGCGGACGCGAAGCGCCGCGTATTTCCGCAACGCCTCGATGCCGCCCTCGTTGTCGGTCAGCCAGCCGCGCAGCGTGGCCAGGGTCCTCCAGACTACCGACGAGTCGGGCGCGTCGGCAGCCATTTCCGTCAGCTTGCGGGCTGCCGTTTCCCAGTCGCCGCAACCGACCGTGTCGACGGCGGTGAGATAGCGATCGCGCCACGCCACGCCGTCGGGGCACGGCAGCAGCGGCGGATCGTCGCGCAGCAACAGCGGAATCTCCGTTGAGCGGTTTAAGGACAGCAGCATCTCCACCGGCTGGTTGTCCTGATCCTGATCCTGAACAGCCACCTGGAGTTGCAACAGCGCGCGGCCCGGCAACCAGTAACCCTCGTCGAGCAGACCGGCCGCCACGTAGCCCATCGCTTCGTAGGTGCGGGCAGCGATGCCGCCGTCGGCATAGCGCAACGCCCGCTGCAACGCGCCCAGCGCCGCGCGTGCGTCGGTTTGCACGGTCAGAATGGCCGATTCGGCCAGGGCAATCTGATTGTTCGGGTGTTTGGCCAGGAAGTCGGCGGCATGTGCCCCCGCGGCGTCGTTTTGCCCCGTGGCGCGCAGCAACAGGCCCTTGGTCGCGATCAGGCACGGCCGGTCGCGGCCGGGTTCCTGCGCCGTCAGCCGGTCGATGTACTGCAGGCAAGCGAGATATTGCTCGCCGACGAGCATACGCTCGATCTTCTGCAATTCACCGACGAAATCGCTGCAACAGAACTTGATCTTCTTGCCCGTGCCGCCGGGGCACGCGGAATAAACATCGAGGGCCATGAGTTCATTTTCCTCCGACGCCCGCAAAGTTCCCCTCGCGGAAGGCGGCGGCCATGGCTAGCGGCACGTCGGCCTCGGCCAGCACCACCTGGGCGCGGTTGCGGGCCACTTGGGCCTTCATCTCCTGCTCCCGCGCGGTGGCCAACGCCCGACGCTCCTCGGCCTTCGCCCGGGCCACGCGCGTGTCGGCCTCCGCCTGATCGGCTTGCAGCCGGGCGCCGATGTTCTGGCCCACGTCGATGTCGGCAATGTCGATCGAAACGATCTCGAAAGCCGTCTGCGCATCCAGCCCGCGCTCCAAGACGGCCTTGGATATCCGGTCCGGCTGTTCCATCACCTGCAGGTGGCTGGTGGACGAGCCGATGGCCGTGATGATGCCCTCGCCCACCCGGGCGATGATCGTCTCTTCGGTGGCGCCGCCGATCAATTGTTCGATGTTGGTCCGCACGGTGACGCGGGCGCGGACCTTCAACTCGACGCCGTTCTTGGCGATGGCGCTCAGCGTGGTGCGGCCGGAGCGCTTCGGGTCGGGGCAATCGATCACCTTGGGATAGACGCTCGTGCGCACGGCGTCGAGCACGTCGCGTCCGGCCAGGTCGATGGCCGCGGCACGGTCGAAATCCAAGTCGATGTCGGCCCGGTGGGCGGCGATGATCGCCGTGATCACGTTGGGCACGTTGCCGCCGGCCAGGTAATGGGCTTCGAGCCGCCGGGTGGTCACGCCGGTGTGCTTCTCCGCGCCGATGCCGGCCTGCGTGGCCATGATCTTTCCTTGCACGATCATGCGCGAATTGACGCGGCGGAAACTCATGCCCACCAGGCTCAGCAGGCTGACGTTCGCCCGCGACATGTACGCTTGAAACCACAGGCCGCCGTAGCTGAGGATCACCCAAGCCATGATCAGGGCCAGGACGACCAGCACCCCCACGCCCAGCAACCAGGGCAACGCCCCTTGAGCCAGCAGAATAAACATTCCGTCGTGCATCGTATTTCTCCCTCGCTTATGTGTGTCGGCAAGGAACCAACGCCCCCTAGCATAACCGATGGGGCACCCGGCGAAAAGCACCCCCGCCCCGCAAAGTGAGGGGTGCGCCGCAAACCGAGGCGGAGCCGGAAGCCATCCCCGTCAAATAAGGGGATTTCCGCCAATACACAATCGCGGTATATTGTCGGTGTATGGCTACTGTCGAACACGTCACGACCGCCGGGCAACTACTCCAGGCGTCGGGCCTCGGGCGATGTGAACTGCTGCGCGGAGAGCTCATCATGATGTCGCCGGCCGGATCGCGACACGGGGAAATTGCACTTGCGATGGGCGCCATCTTGAGGGATTTCGTGATGTCGCACGGCCTTGGGACGGTCCTGGGGGCGGAAACCGGGTTTTGACTAATTCCGGACTAATTCCGGGGACGCCAGACTAATTCCGGGGACGCCATACATAATTATGGGCTTGAAGCCCGCTTGGGACCGGGTTTTTGCCGCCGCAGGACACGCCCGAGGGTTTTTTCCAGTCGCTTCTGAAAAGCGTCGTCTCCGAGGACTCGACCTGTGCGTTCGTGTTGGCGGAACATCTCGAGCTCTTCTTCAGTTGCCGCACTGGTCAACAGCCGCCGCCAATTGCCCGCAATCTTCAACAAGGGGGAGGCTTTCACCAAGCCGTCGTCTTTTCCCTTCAAGTGCGCTCGGGCACTGCTCCAGCGATAATCACTGGGCGCGACAACCAGTCCGGCGCGGACCGGGTTGAGTTCCACATAGCGCGCGACGGCCAGTAGGTAAGGCTCGTCCATGACAAACGAGGCAAAGCGACCTTGCCAAAGGTGCCCGCGCCAATCTTCCCGGAAGTTCACCCGCCGCGAGTAACGCCGGTGCGACTCGCCGATTGCCCGCCGCAAGCCGTCCTCGGTCTTCGGCACGGCAATCAAGTGAACGTGATTGGGCATCAGACAATAGGCCCATATCTGCACGCCCAGTTCCTTGCACCACTGGCCCATCAACTCCACGTATGCCGCATAATCTTCCTCGCAGAAGAAGGTCGTTTGGCGACGATTCCCCCGTTGCGTCACGTGATGCGGCATTCCAGGAATCACCACCCGTGCTAGTCGAGCCATAGGCGTGAATCTAGCAAAAACAACGCTTGACGTCAATAGTTATGTATGGCGTCCCCGGAATTACGGACCGGAATTACGATGTATGGCGTCCCCGGAATTACGCGCGTCCCCGGAATTACGCGTCAACTGGGAGGGTGGCCAATTGTTGGGCTTGAAAGGCGGGGTAGCGGGGAGGTAGGATGCGTTCGGCCGGGATTGTTACCAACCAATTTGCTTTGACACCCCTGCCGGCTCGTCCGGCAGGTGGATCAGTTTGGAGGGCTAGGAAGGCGACTCTCCGCCAGAATAGACCCCCGCCAGCTTGTCTGGCGGGTGAATGAGTTTGCCCAGGATGGGGCCGCGCTCTAGCTCGGCAAACTCCTTCACCGGCGGGACAAGCCCGCCGGGGTCGATGTGGGTAGGGACAAGGTCTGAAAGGTGGGTAACCAGCCAACAACGGTTTTGAAATTGGAAAAACCGCCGTCCTGTTGACCAACATCCTGACCCCGACCCGCCAACCTGACTCCGCCCCCGGCCCACGGAATTGATTCTATGAAAGAGCGGTCCTCCTGGTACTATTTACGGTGTAGTTCGTGTGAACCCACCAAAAGTACAGACAGGAGGACCGAGAGATGTTATACCTGGCAATCGACCAACACCGCAAGCAGTTGACTGTGAACCTTCGCAACGAACAAGGCGACGTGCTCCTGAAACGGCAGGTGAGCACCGAGTGGAAGCGGGTGCGGGCGTTCCTGGCAGAGATCCAGGAGCAGAGCCAGCCGGAAGGCGGATTTGTGGTCATCCTGGAGGTCTGCGGCTTCAACGATTGGCTGTTGCGGCTGCTACAGGAGTACCGATGCCGCGAAACGATCATGGTCCAGCCCGAGAAGCGGTCGAAGAAGAAGACCGACCGCCGCGATGCCCACAGCCTAGGGGACATCCTGTGGGTGAACCGTGAGCGATTACTAGCGGGCAAGAAGGTGCGGGGAATTCGTTGCGTACAACTGCCCGGCCCGGAGGATGCCACAGACCGTCAACTGACTTGGATGCGCAAGCGGCTGGGAGATCAGCGCACGCGGACCATCAACAAGATCAAACACATCCTGCGCAAACACAACGTGGAGCAGGAGTGTCCCACCAAAGGGCTCGACACGATCAAGGCCAGAAGATGGCTGGTCCAAATGTCTCTCGGCCCCATTGACCGGCTGGAGATGGACCAACTCATGGCCCAATGGAAGCTGTGGGACGAGCAAAAGGGCGAGGTCGAAGGGGAGATCGCGAAGCGGCAGGCGCAGAGTAACACCGCGCCCCTCTTGGCGACAATTCCCGGCTGCGCGGCCTACGGCAGCCTGGCGTTGGCCTCACGGATTGGCCCGATCGAGCGGTTTCCGCGGTCGGCCAGCCTGGCAAACTATTGGGGTTTGACGCCGCGGTGTCGCAATTCGGGCGAAGTTACCGACCGCTTAGGCTCGATTACCAAGCAAGGCAGCGCCATGGCGCGCTTCATCCTCGGACAATTGGTGCTGCACGTTTTGCGACGCGATGCTTGGTTGCGGGGGTGGTACGGTCGGATCAAGCGGCGGCGTGGGGCGAAGATCGCTCGGGTGGCGGTGATGCGTCGGTTAGCGACGATCATTTGGCACATGCTAAAACACAATGAACCCTATGCGGTAGGCGG
>Ga0315287_10000523_pt1 | contig 33768 bp, 31 predicted proteins | sample YL17G11_0_MG_FD_205037 | JGI IMG/M metagenome (GOLD analysis project Ga0315287, IMG submission 205037) | Sediment microbial communities from Yellowstone Lake, YNP, Wyoming, USA - YL17G11_0 | ecosystem: Environmental > Aquatic > Freshwater > Lake > Sediment | place: USA: Wyoming | collected...
ATTTCAACTATGTCCAGTACAAGGAGGCAGGCGTTTATTATAGCCCCACAAGGCACAGGGATGCCGGGGAATGGCTGATGTATGGATACGGCCCTGATAAGGATCCCTTCAACAGTATCAATGGAGTGTATCAGAGTGTTTACCTCAACTACGATCCGACAAACGGGACCGTCAGTCCCGGGAATCTCTTCCGAACCCAGAGAGTGCCTGATAAGTATCAACCTATATAGAACAGAGTCCTTCCATATTGTTAATGAAAAAGCGGAGAGTATATCTCTCCGCTTTTTTTATGATATTCCATGGATATCCTAACGGCGATGAAAAAGGGGAAATTTTATCCCCTGCCAGTAGGCGCGGAGCTGCCTCAGGCGGAAGCCTTTTGCCAGAGGCTCGAACAGCATCCACCGGATTTCGAAGGGAAGGAATTTCGTCAGGATTTCGAGAAGGGAATAATTCTTCATCACAAACCGGATCCGCATCTTGTAATACAGGGCATAAAATTGCGGGCTGCTTCGAGAAAGACCCGGGGATTCATAGTGATAAAGAAGCGCCTGGGGGACATAGAGCACCCTTTTGCCCTGTTTCCTCGCCTTATAACACAAATCCGTTTCCTCAAAATAAGCGGGGAAATAATCCTCGTCGAACCCGCCCGCATTCTCGAGGAAATCGCGCTTCACGCCAATCGCAGCGCCGGTCACATAATCCACCTGGCGCAACTGATCATACTGTCCCTGATCCTCCTCCCCGCTGCCCACATGCCTGCTCATGCCGTTGGGATACAGGATGCCTCCTGCATGCTGAATTCTGTGGGAATTGGGGTAATGAATCCTGCATCCGGCAATGACTGCTTCTCTATCAGCCAGGAGCGCGGCTGACAGATTTTCCATCCATGTTTTTGTCACCACTGTATCCGGATTGAGAAAGATCACAATATCGCCCGATGAGGCGCGCCAGCCAACATTGTTTCCTCCCGCGCATCCCAGGTTCTTCTCATTCACAATGAGTCTTGCGACAAGGGAGGAGTGGGCACATGCCTTGAGTTTCCGAACCGTGTTGTCCCGTGAGGCGTTGTCCACCACAATGATCTCATGGTTGGGATATGTCTGCCGGGAGAGGCTTTCCAGGCACAGGGCGATAAACTCCTCGCTGTTCCACGTGAGGATGACAACAGAGACAAGGGGATTGGGGGCGGCGGTTTCCACTTTTCTCCCTGTTCTATAAAAAAATATTCATGATTAACTCTGAAATTCTTGAATCCCGTTCATCTTATCAACCCTGTCAAAGAGATATTTCTCTGACAATTGTTTTTTCACCCAAATCTTCAGGATCCGGGAATTTCCGCGACATAAACATATAAAGAAGCCCGGCGAGGGGCCCCATCAGGAGGGACAGGAGGAGGCGGTACAGGAAAAACCGGAGTCCCATCACCCCGATCTCGAGGGGCACGCGCGCGGGTCCCATGATGGTCTGGCCTGTGATATACGACACCAGGATGCCGTTCTCTACTCCCTTTTTCTTCAGGGCAAACACAATGGGATAAATGGCATACACCGGACCGGGGGTGAGAATGCCGAGAATCGTGGCATAAACGAGGTGTTTCGTCTTTCCTCCTGCAAGGTGTTTTTCCGCAAAATCCGGAGGAACAAGGAAATTGACAGCCACGGAAATGATCACCGCAACAACCGAAAGCGCCAGGATCTTGAGCGCAAGGGCAAAATTTGTCCTTAAGGAGGCTGTCACCTTATCCGGCGCAATCAGGAACAGGACGCAGCTGAGAAGGAGCAGGATAATTCCGACCCTGAGTTCGCCAGACTTCTTTTTCTTCTGTTCCGCCATCACAGCCCCTTAAACAGGAGATTGGTGAGGATGCCTGCGCCAAAGGTGAGGATAAAGGAAACGAGTAATCTCTTCACCGGGAACCGCCACCCGAAAAAGCCGGCTTCCATGAAAAAGCCCGAAGGCTCGATAAGCACCTGGCCGGAAATCAGGGCGATGAGCACACCGGCGCTCACGCCGAACTCGCGCAATTTCGCCAGAATGGGATAAATAATATAACGCGGTTCGGGCGAGAGGAATCCGATCAGCGTGGCATAGATCACCTGCAGGGGCATGGAGATATTCCTCTTCAGCCCTTCCATCATCTCTTGTGTTATAAACGCGCTCAGGCTAAGGGCAAAAAGCGTTCCCGCTCCAACAAGAAACATCGTCCTGGCAAGGTTTTTGAAAAAAAAGGAAAGGACTTCGCCATGCTTTGGCTTCATTTTATAATTGCCCTGAACAGAGATTCTTCGCATAAAAAATTAATGCCAAATGTTAAAAACCATTCCGGCAATCTGTCAATACCATAAAATTCGATCATTTTTTATTTGAACTGATATGATATTCTCCTGTATTCATTACCCTATAATAATTGCTTTTTCCGTTTTTTCGGAATATTGAACGACGCCAGGAACATAATGTCCTCGATTAATACATTCTCTTACACGAAACGCGTCATTATAACTCTTGTTCTTATTGTTGTTTACAATTTCCTTCTTTCAATGATCCCCATTCCCGGAGCGGATAGATCCATCATCTGGAGGCATGTCCCAAAGAACTCTCTGGAGTATCTCTTTTCCTTTCCCTTTTCCATCAAAGCCTTGGGGGTTTCTCCCCTGATCATGGCATACTTCATTATGAGTTTTATTTATTATTTCCTTTTGTATTCAGGGAAGGGGCGGAATTTCCGGGGCGACGATCCCTCTCGCCCTCTTATTCTCCTCATATTAATAACACTTGCCATATCCGTTTTCCAGGGCTGGGGCTATGCCCGGTTTATCGGCAAAATGCTTTCCACGGTTTATCCATTCGGCCTTTCTCTACAATTCCTCATTACCATGATCCTCACCTGCTCCGTGTTTCTTGGGTTCCTGATCATTATTGCCATTGACCGCCTGGGTGTTGTGGACGGCATGTTTGTCATACTGTTCCTCCATCCTGCCACTTTTCTCAATTTGAGGTTTGGTTTCCAATCCTTATATAATAATCTGATACTGACAGAGAATGCGAACGAAAGATTGGGGCGGACTTTGATTCTTGCGGTCATTATTATCTGTGTGTGCCTCCTGATTAAAAAGATCTGGCGGCCGGAATTTTTGTCCTGCAAGATCCCCCTTAAAAAAGGGGGAGGAATAACGATTCCCATTTACTATGGGGGGCTTTTCTTCTTTAACGCAGGAACAAGCATTCTTATCTCTCTGCTTTTTTATTGTACAATCATCCTGATGCCGCATTCCCACATAAGATGGATCTTTCCTGTGGAAAAAATACTCGCTATTCTGGCCGGGTACTGGATGTACATTCTCCTGGGGCGATTGGTGATTGATTGGGAAGCATTTAAAGACAAGGTCTCACCCGACATATCCGCTGATGGTATTTTCAATGCCACATACAGGCGCTTTGGTCGAATCTATCTTGCCATCTCTCTTGCGTTTTTTCTTTTTGAAATAGCGCCTGAAGCAAACGCCTTATCCAGAGGCGTTTCTGCGTTATCTACAAATTGGGGATTTCTTCTCTTCCTCATTATTTTCCTCATGGAAGGAGGGAAGGAAAAACAAATTCTCACAAAGGATTATGCTCAAGTACTGAAAACGAACAGGGTGCAGGATCTGGCTGCCGGGCAAATCGCCCTGGCTGAGGAGAATATCAACCATATTTCACATCAACGGCTTTACAACTACCTGGCAGGATGCGTGATCGGGCCTTTGAGCGAAAAAACCCTCTATGTCTCTCCGGAAGACAAAGCTCGAGCCGAAGAAATTCTCAACAAATAATGAAAAAAAATATATACCACGCAGAGGCGCCTCCCGCCATCGGCGGGACTCAGGACAAGGCAGAGAATGAAATATGATTTTCTTCTCTCTCTGCGAACCCTGCGCCTCTGCGTGAGATAAAAATCTGGAGAATCTTCATCAAGATAAAAACGCATCCTATCTGGCCTCATTGCAGGAATCTTTTTCGGATTGAAGGATGCTGTTTATTTCCTCCTGGTTTTCTGCAGCAAACGATAATGCATCCAAAACGGCGGCAAGAGACAAATGAGGGAATTGGGCAACAATTTCTCTGGGGCTGAGACCATGACAATCATAATAATTCCAGAGGGCAGCAACGGGAATACGGGTTCCTTTGATACATGGCTGGCCGCCCTGGACTCCTTGAGTTTTTAAAACATACGGATGATTCGTGGTTAATGTTTTTGTTCTCATATATCTTCACTCCAAATTTCTATGGATCTTGAATACTTGAGGTTTGAAAGAATTTCAACGTTTTATTTTCTTGTTATATGTCATTAAACAAAAAATCCCGTAAAACACGGGTCTTACGGGATATTTTCATGGTGCCGAAGCCGGGAGTTGAACCCGGACGGAGTTTCCCCCACTGGACCCTGAACCCAGCGCGTCTGCCATTTCCGCCACTTCGGCACAAACCAAAGTTTTGTGTCACAAGCCTTTATCAGCAAAGAACTGAAAGAATATTTATACTCTTGACTTTCGCAGGTTCAAGTCTTTTTTTACAGGTGTTTGATTCTGATTATTATTTCTAACGCTGCGGCGCTGAGGAAAAATTCGATTTTATGAGAAGTTTATTCCACAGACATTTGTTTTTCAGGATACTGGCGATCTCTCTTGTTGTCTTTTTCCCTGGGAAAAGCGCCTGGGCAAATCCTGTCGCCTATATCACCGGTCTTTTCGCAGACCCCTTCTCCGTAAAAGGCGCGCCTTTCGCCTATTACTGCGTCAACGACCCGAACGGCGCATCCGGATGGATCCTGTGGAGCCCGGGTCCGGACGGTGTCTATGATATGGATATCGACGCTGTGAAAAAATATTACGATCCCAAAATTCCCCTGCCTTCCGCCGAGCTTCTGAGCCTTTCTACCTACGATCCCACTAACGGTTATTACAGCAGTGGCGATGTTTACAGGGTGAAGCAGTGACTTTTTTTCATTGCCCAAAGCTGAGCGCATGATTATGAAAACCCGATACGTGTGAACACAAAGGAGTGAAATTATGATCCGTTCGTTCATCGCCCTGGAACTTTCTCCGGAGATTTATAAAAACCTGGGTCTGCTGATTGATAAACTGAAAAAGGGTGTGCAGTTCACTTCCGCCCGGCCCAGCTGGGTAAATCCTGAAAGCATCCATCTCACCCTCAAATTCCTCGGCAACATCGAAGAATCCATGATCGACCAGATCGCGGAGGTCATGACGAATGCGGCGAACGAAACACATCCGTTCTCCATCCGGATCCGGGATCTGGGCGTCTTCCCCAATCCCCGCCAGCCTCGAGTGCTCTGGTGCGGTATGACCAAGGGCGAAGACCAGACCGTCTCCATCCAGACAAAGATCGACCGAGGGCTTGCCGCCTTGGGATTTGAAAAGGAATCGCGGCCCTTCCATCCGCACCTGACTCTGGCGCGGATCAAAACCCTCAAAGGCACAGCCGCGCTCATGGACGTGGTCAAATCCCATCAGAACAGCCTTGTCGGCGAATGCCGGATGGACCGCGTGATCCTGTTTCAAAGCCAGCTCCATCCTTCGGGCGCGGTTTATACAAAACTCAAAGAGGCGCTGTTCAAACAAAAGGGTGTATCCGAAACCGAACCTTCCGATGTCATCTAAGATCAGGATCAGTTTTGATGTTTTCCGAAGAGTCTTGACTTCACCCGGTTCTTTCGATGATTTTCATTCAGGGTTTTTGAAAAAAATATTTCAGATCCCATGACAACCGGAAAGCCGGATAAATCCGCAATGAGCTACATAACCGATCTTCTCTACCTGCTTGCCGCCCCCATCTTCCTTCCGCCATATCTTTATAAAATCCTTGTGAAAAAGAAGTACCGCGAAAGCACAAAAGGGATGCTGGGTCTGAACCTGCCCCGGGAAACCTGGAACAAGGAACCCGGAACACGAAACCTGTGGCTCCACGCGGTGTCTGTCGGCGAGGTGGTGGCAGGAAAGGCGGTTCTTGCCGAATGGGTGAAACTCGAACCCGGAACACGCATCCTTGCCTCCACAGTCACGGAAACAGGCCAGCAAAAGGCACGGGAAATCCTTACTGAGGCTGAGGCTGTGATCTACTATCCCCTGGACTTCACGGGAATTGTGCGGCGATTCCTGGCAACATACAACCCCCAGGTTTACATCATGATGGAGACGGAGATCTGGCCGAATTTTCTCCGGGAGGCAGGCGCGCGGGGCGTGAAGATCTTCCTCGCAAACGGCAAACTCTCCGACAGATCCTTCTCCTGGTGGATGAAGGCCGGGAAACTCTTCCAGGGCACATTTGACGCCATCACTGCAGCGTGCGTTCAAACACAAGAGGATCGGGAGAAATTCATGGCGCTTCTCCGCAGGCCGGAGCATATCCTGGTCACGGGCAATTGCAAGTTCGATTCCTCCGGCTCACCCCTCACCCCCCAAGAGAAGGCGGAAATTTTATCGCGACTTAAAATCACGGACAGATCCCCCATCCTTGTTGTGGGAAGCACACATCCGGGCGAGGAGGAGATCATCCTTGAGGCGTGGGACAGGGCACGGCAAAAAGTGCCGGGGCTGAAACTCATTCTTGCCCCGCGTCACCCGGAACGATTCGATGCCGTAGCGCGGCTTCTTGAATCCCGCGGCATTGTTTTTTCCAGGTATTCCAACCCATCGCTCGAAAATCCCGACGCGGTTCTCGTGGATGCCATGGGGGTCCTTGCAAAGCTCTATGGCGTGGGCGATGTTGCGGTTGTCGCAGGGAGCTTTGTGCCCATTGGCGGACATAATCTGCTCGAAGCTGCTGTGCACCGGGTACCGGTGCTTTATGGACCGCACATGCACAAACAGCCGGAGATTCTGAAAATCTTCAAATTTAGCAGCGCCGGAAAACAGGTGGAAAAGGACGAACTGGCTCCTGCGCTGGAAGCGCTTTTTTTGAATGAAGATGAACGGCGGCGCATGGGCGAGGCTGGAGCAGCGGCTGCCCTCCAAAACCGCGGCAGCGCGCGCCGCACTGTGGAATTTATTCGATCATTCACGGAAAAAAAATGAAATTCCTCTTTAGCTTCTCCAATTCACGCTTTGTCCCGCACATCGAGTATGTGTTTGAGCATATTGCCCGCCTCCTCGGAATCGGGGATTTTTCCATACATCTTTCCGGGGAAAAGAAACCCGTGGAACACGAAGACATCGTGATCTCCTACGGCAAAAAGCCCCCGGCTCTCCAGACGCCTTTCATCCACATTGCGGAATCAGGGCTCTTTTCGGAGGATTATCTGAAACCCGAATCGCTCCCAGCCCTTCCCCTTGCGGAATGGAAAAGCCTCCCGATTCTTTTCGGCAAAAAACCGGATTCCGGCGATTGGGTTGATGAGGGCGAAAACAAAATCATCTCCCATATTGACATCATCGCGGGAATCTTTTTCCTGCTCTCTCGCTGCGAAGAGCTGATCATTCAAGAGAAGGACAAGTACGGACGTTTTCCAGCCGACGCCTCGCTTTTGACAAAAGCCGGCATCCTCCATCGCCCCATCGCTGATGAATATGTGGAGCTTTTATTGCTATGGATCAGGAAATTGAAGCCAATCTTTGAAAGGCGATTTCCGCTTCGGGATCATCCCTTTTGCCTGTATGTCACGCATGATGTGGATGCCCCGCTCAAATATTCATGGAAGGGAGTTTTGGGATTCAGGCAGTCTCTCATTCAAGGGCTTTCCACTCTCCTGGGATTTAAAAAAGATCCCTATTGGAACTTTTCGGAACTCCTGGCCCTGGATCGAAAATACAGGGTGCAGGCGGATTATTTCTTCCTTGCAGGAGGAACGCATCCCCTGGATCATCCCTACTCGCTGGATCATCCCCGCATCCTTGGCCTGGTAAGAAATCTCCATGACTCGGGATGCGGGATTGGAATCCATTTCAGTCTTTCCTCGCACCTGGATCTTCTCGAGATGGAAAAAGGGGAAGATGCAAAAGAAATTTTTGAAAAAGAGACCTCCAGGTTCAGGGATCATGTGCAAAAACTCCCCGTGGGGAGCCGCCAGCATTATCTTGCCATTAAGATTCCGGAAACATGGCGGGCGCTGGAATCTGCGGGCATTGTGTTCGATACCACAGCGGGTTTTGCCGAAATTCCCGGATTCCGGTGCGGAACCTGTCATCCCTATTTCCCCTTTGATGCGGAAAAAGAAAGACCCCTTCTTATCCTGGAAATCCCCCTTATCGCGATGGATACAACATTTCTTCATTATATGAAGAGTTCACCGAACAAGGCGCTGGAGGAGATGGAGTCTCTCCTCCTGGAGGTGGAAAAGCATCATGGCATATTCTGCCTTCTCTGGCACAATCACACCTTATTCGAAGAGGATTATCCAGGTTGGGGGGAATGCTATCGCAGATTTCTGGAAATATGCCGGGCGAAGAATCCCCTTTTGTCCAATCCCGTCCGTTATTATAAACAAGGGGAAGAGATTTTCACGCCTTTTCCTCGTCAGGCCTTTTGATCTGGAAGAGGATTTTTCTTGCCTCCTCCAGCTCGGACTCAAACACATACACATCCGCATAACCCCTGGCTGGAACATAAAGATCGTCATACGCGCTGTCCACATAAGGCGTGTCCAGGCATTCAATACCAGCCTTGGTCAGGGCATCGATCAGGATTGTGTATTCCACAAGATCAAGCGTGGAGCAGAGTTTCACGATTTTCTCGTTTGGGCGTTTCTCCTCCATCTTTCAAGATCCTTTCTCAAAATTTCGCTTTTTCATACAGGGGGTCCCGGGGCGGGGAAAGGACGGAAAGACCCTTCCTGGATGACCAGGAATAAATCCTGCCCGCAGCGTCGGTTGCAACCATGGCTTTCCGGTCCAGAAGCCCGTCCCTGAATGTAAACCATTTCCAGGACCCGCTTTCATAACATCCCGCGCCCCCCTCAGTTCCAATCCATACCCGCCCCTTTGCATCTTCCGCAATACTGTTCAGGGATAGATTCTTCAACCCTTTCATTTCTGTAAACCGTTCCATTTTATAATCAGGGGCGATGAGAAACAATCCCTGCATCCGGCCGCAATTGGCCCACAAATTCCCTTTGGAATCAAAGAAAAGCTTATTGAGCTCGTACAGATCGTCAAAATCCTTTGTTTTAAAAGTTTTTTGCACGCCTTTCTCATTGCCCATGACAAGGTTTAATTTTTCCTGATTCGTGGTCAGGGCAAACCTCCCGCCGGAGACGGCCAGGGACGGGAAATGGAGATCTTCCATCTTTGAAAGTAAACTTCCGAGATCAACCCAGAGGACCATCTTCTCATCTTTCAATTGATATATTTTTTTTGAAGAGGCAAAGTAAACCACTCCTTTTTCATCCCGTGCGTGTGCAAGGATTTTTTCCGATTCCGGGGGGAATGAAACCCTGGAAATCCCCTTCTGTGGAATCCACACGCCATAGGCTCCCTCTCCGCTCGAGATAAACAAACGGCCTGTTGCGTCGAAGATCAAGCCTCCCTCCGTGGCATAAAAATCTCCTTTATCCTCAATGCGGATCTGCTCAAAAGATCCATCGTCAGGATTAAAGGCAAGGAGGTTGAAATCGGCAAAGATGGTATTCACCGCAATAAAAATGCGTTTTGATGCCGGATCAAAAGCTGCGCTCCAGTCATAAAACGGAATCCCGGCATAAGGAAATGAGAGCCAATAAGCCTGGCCTTTGTCCCATTTTTCCCCTTGAACAAGTTTATCCTCAAACGCCTTGACAATCTCTGGATTCTCGCGATTTTCGGCAAAATCCCTGATCTCTGCGGAACAGACCAGGCGATCTCCCGAGACGTCGAGCACTCCGGCATCCCGCCCTGTGACGGACCGCATCTCCTTTCCGAACCGCTCGATCTCCTCTCTTGTCACTGCCCGCGAGGTTAAAAGATATCCCTGGCCGCGGATAAGGACTTTGTTGGAATTATCGCAAATCGCGAGCAGCTGGGGTTGATTCGGATAATAAGACCTGTCTTTTGCCCTTCTCCACCAGCCTTCGGCAAGATTTCGCCGGAACTCAAAATATCCCCCTTCGAGATCCTCTTCATATTTTTTCGCTTCCAGTTCATGGATATGGGATTCGATCATCTCATTCTGAGGACACAGATCCCGCGCCTTTTTGTAACTTGGGAGCGCGGAGGAATAGTCCTTTTTGTGTTCATACGCCACGGCAAGAGCAAGATAATAAAGGGACAATTCATTCAAGCCTTTGCCCCCGTTCTTTGCAAGCGTTTTGCTTTTGTTGAAAGATTGGATTGCCTGTTCATATTTCTCATCATCCAGCTGTTCTATGCCAGCTGTAAAAATATCCCCCGGCGTTTCTTCAGCGTTTCCCAAACATGAAAACGCGAAGGCGCAAACGAATAATAGAATACAGAAGCGGGAGATCCTTCTTCCCCGTGCGCAAGGTCTCGTTTTCGGCAAATGCTCCTGTGCTGTCGAAATCATATTATCAAACCTCAAAGATGCGGAAAACCCGGAAAGGTTTTCCGCATCTCTAAACTTCATGGGAGGGCATCCTGTTTCCACTCCCAAGGGATAAGGCTATTTCTCCAGGAGGAGGAATATCAGGTCTGCAATATCCACCTGAATTCCATCTTTATTATAATCCGGCGGAACCACTGAGGTTCGTCCGAGGAGATAATCAATAATGTCCGCTACAATGGGCGTTGGGGTGGGCGTGCCTGTGGGTGTTGCAGTTGGCGTGGACGTAGGCGTCGCCGTAGGTGTGGGACTAGGCGTAGGTGTCGGCGTGGGGGTGATGATTGAGGTCAATACAAACGCCATATCCCAGGACATTTCGCCCGGAGGCTCCTCGATGTATTGTCCGCTATTGAAAGAATCGCCCTTCTGGGGACTCGTCGGATCAAGAATCCTGCACGCATCCTCTCTATGGAAATGCTCCCGCGTCTTCCATCCCCAGGGATAATCCGGTTTCACGTCATTCTCGTAAATGGCCGCGATGCTGATCCAATATTGATTAGTCTCCCCCTCCTGATAGAACCATGCCTCTTCCGGCAGGAAGATCTCATATTGATAACATGTATCAGGGGATTTCTGGGGAAAGTAGTCGCACCCTACTGGGATTTCATTAGTCAGGAAGCGTGGAACAACATACTCCCAGAGCATGAGGCCTGGATAATGGTGCGCGATGACCTTATCCGGGATGTCCACATTATCCGACCAGATTCCGATATGGAACTTACTCGGACCGACCAGCGGCTGCATGGTTTCGTCCCATCCAATATAGGATCCCCACCAGTGGATGTCGGTAACCGGCCGCGTTGTGGTGCAGAGCCAGTCGTCCGCCACAATCTGGGGGCCGTCATAGATAGAAAGTTCATCCCAGCCCCAGAAACACTGGGGCAGGGGAGAGGCGGGATTGTAGGTTGGAGGCTGTGCCCATTTGGCAGACACAGGCGGCGTGGGAGTCGGGGTCGGCGTCGGTGTGGGAGTGATAAACGTGGTCAATTCAAACGCCATATCCCAGGACGTTCCCGGAGGCTGCTCAAGCCAATACCCCTCCAAAATTATGGAGCCAATCTCAGGATCTGTGGGATTGATCAACTTGACCGCACCCTCTCTGTATAAATGCTGGCGGGTCTTCCATCCCCAGGGATACTCCGGTTTCACCTCGTCTTCGTAAATGGCCGCAATACTGATCCAATAATTGTTTAAGTCGCCCTGCTGGTAGAACCAGGCATCCTCGGGAAGCAAGATTTCGTAATAATAACAAGAATCGAACGCCTTGTCCGGGTAAAAATCGCAACCCGCAAAGGTTTCATGAGTCAAGGCGAGCGGGACAACATATTCCCAGATCATGATGAGAGGATAATTTATGCCTTTATCTTCGCTGTTATCGGTCCAGATGCCGATATGGAACTTTTTCGGTCGGATCTGGGGATGGTCTTCGGATCTCCACTCCTTATAGGATCCCCACCAGTGGATATCCGTAACCGGCCTGGTGGATGTGCAGAGCCAGTCATCCGCCACAATCTGGGCACCGTTATAGATGGAGAGCTCATCCCAGCCCCAGAAGCACTGCGGCTCCGGAGACTCTGGATTTGACCCGGGCGGCTGTGTCCATTTAATTTCCGTTGGCGGCGTGGGGGTGGGAGTGGGAGTCACAACAGTGGTCAGCTCAAATGCCATGTCCCATGATGTTCCAGGAGGATACTCAATCGGTTGTCCGCTAATGCCGACGGAGCCGATAACCGGATCTGTGGGATCGAATTGCCGGATAGCATCTTCCCTGAAAAAGTGCTCCCGCGTCTTCCATCCCCAGGGGGACTTGGGTTCCCGTCCCGGTCCGTACATGGCAGAAATGCTGATCCAGTAACAATTGTCTTCACCCTCCTGATAGAACCAATTTTCCTCCGGCAAAAACACGTCGTACTTGAAACAGCTCTCTTCTGCTTTGTCTGGGAGAAAGTTGCATCCGACGAACGTTTCCTTCGCCAGGGATCGCGGGATCACGTATTCCCAGATCATGACATCCGGATGATAATTGAGCTGTTTGACCTCCACTTGAGAATCGGTCCAGATGCCGATATGGAAAGCGTTCGGAGCGTCAGGAGGCGGCTCCTCCTCAAGCCATTCAATGTAGGAACCCCACCAGTGAATGTCGGTCACGGGCTGGGTGCTGGTACATGGCCAGTCGTCAAGAACGATCTGGCTTCCTGCGAACATGGAAATTTCATCCCAGCCCCAGAAACATTCCGGAAACGGGGATTCGGGATTATAGCTTGGAGGTTGGCTCCACTTCACCTCCGTGGGCGGCGGCGGAGGCTGCTCAGGTGGAAATTTGGTCGAGAGTTCAAACGTCATATCCTGGGCTCCTCTTTGATACTCAAGGCTGAAAGGCAGCCCCGCAACGAATGGAGATCCCAATTGAAGAATCAGGGGATTTGTCATGATGATTGCTTCATCGTTAAAAAAAGGCTCCCGGGTTTTCCATCCCCAGACATATTCCCTTCCCTTGGACGGCTCTTTGCCGTACATGGCGCAGATGCTGATCCAAAAAATAGTCGGGTCTCCATCCTGATAGAACCATTGATCCCGGGGAATCTGGAAATGATACTGGAAACAGGTATCAGTGGTGAGTTCCGGAGCCGGGTAAAAGTCGCACCCCACAGGCGCTTCCTGGAGATAGTCCCTGGGAACAACCCACTCGGAAATCATGATGCCCGGATGGCTCCAGGGGAAAGCATCCTTATTCTTGTCCGGAATGGCCGGTACATCGGTCCAGATGCCGATATGAAATGAGACCGGAGCAATAAGCGGGGGAACAGGATCCCTCCATCCCTTGTAGGATCCCCACCAGCGGATATCCGTCAGGGGCCGGGTATCGGAACACAACCAGTCGTCAGCCACAATCTGGGGCCCGCCAAAAAGGGACATCTCGTCCCATCCAAAGAAGCAATCCGGATAAGGGGATCCGGGTTGGGACGTGGGGGGTTGCTCCCATTTTTTATATTCCGGTTGTATGATATTTCCTTCGATTTGGAACGCAGCGTCATAAAATCCCGCACCTAACGCATCCGGCCAGGGAGTCCATTCCGGGCCTGCATCCTTGAAAATCTTGTTCGGTGAAATATTCGGTGAAATGATATGAGCAGGGGCAAGATTCCTTGTCTCTGCCTTGAACCAGATCAAATACTCCCCTTCAGGTAAAGCGGGAAAGAAACAGAGCCAATAATGACCAGGATCGAGAAAAAGGGGTTTGACTTGGGGCATGGTTGTATAAAGAAAAACATTATACCCGCCCGGAGTATAATTATTCAGCTTCGCCTCTTCAGCATCCGGAGGACAGGCATGTATCCAGATTTCCTTTCCCTTTCCGTCTCCCGGATATCCGGCCGGCTTTCCGTTATCATCAGGATAGATATACCAATTCAGGCTCTCCGCATTTTGAAGAGGGAATGCCTCGGTATATGCATCAACGACGATCCTGGTGATCTGCACAGGATCATTCGTATAAAAATCATCCGCGGAAAACACATCGTCCGGTGAATTGATCATTATGCTGGAACGTCCGCCCAAACCGGAGCCGTCCTGGACTTGCTTCCATAGATATTGATTGGAAGGCGGGGAAGGGGTCGGAGTCGGGCTGGGCGTTGGGGTTGGCGTTGGGGTTGGCGTGTGGGTCGGCGTCGGGGATGGGATGACGGCATTGGATCCGGGCGATGCTCCCCAGCCCAAGACACCTGTGAACAAAACCAACATGACCATTCCTGAAACAAGTGATCTTCTCATTTCTCAGTCTCCTTAAAAAATATATTCTAAGACTTACAATTGCGGATCATATTCTCCTTAGAATTGAAATGGCAAGTCAATAAAAATCTCTCAAGAATCAAATGGGGTCGTCAAATGGGGTCGTGCTATGTAATAAACGTAAAAAACATCTTGACGGCATCAAGGTCATCCCATATCGTTTTTTATCATGGCGCGTCCGAAAAGAATTGATTTTCCCTTTACGTTATATCATGTTATTTCCCGGACGATCTCCGAGGAAAGGGCTTTTCAATCCCCACGGGATCGCAATAAATTTCTCGAATATTTTGCCAGGTATGTTGAACTTTACGGCTTTCGCGTCCATGCCTTTTGTCTGATGCCGAATCATTTTCATCTTCTTGTGGAAAGTAAAGGGAGTCCCGCACTTTCGCATCTCCTGCATCGTCTTTTAACCGCTTTTACCGTATATTACAACCGACGTCATGGACGCAAAGGCCATCTCTTTCAGGGCCGTTTTAAGAGTATGGTGGTGGATAAATCAACCTATCTCCTGGCCCTGTCCCGATATATCCACCTGAATCCTGTCCGAGCTGGATTATCTCAGCATCCGGAGACGTACAGGGGATCCAGTTGTTCTTATTATTGTCAAGGCGGGGAGCCGGACTGGCTTGACACGAAAGAGATTCTCCTTTGGTTCAAGGGCAATCGTAAGTCTTACGGTCGATTTGTCATGGAGGGACTTGATGAGGACACAAAGCCCCTGATCCTGCGCCAGCGTTACGTTGGGGGTGAGGAATTTGTCCGGAGAATGCAGTCTCGGCTGAAGCAGATGACCAGGATGAGCGCTCGCGCCGGGAACGCGGCGCGCCAAAGCGGAGAAAGGTTGAAGGATGCGGAAAGAAAAAAGGCGGATGAAATATCCGAAGGGGTTGCAAGACATTTCCGCTTCTCCCGCGAGATGATCGGGAACGCCGTTCATGCACGCGGGGATCTCGGAAAAGCCCGACGTATCCTGATCTATCTTTTACGGGAGAATCTTCCCTGGAACATAAAAGACATTGCCCAATATTTGGGATTAAAGGAATCCCGGGGGGTGCAATATCATCTTGAAAAGATGAAAGGGGACAAGGAATTGAGGGACATCTGTCATCGTATTAAAAAAAGAAATCAAAGGAGATCGTAATTTACGTTTATTACATAGCACGACCCCAAGTCTTTGGCCTCTTGTCTTATTAATCATTAATCACGGGGGGTTATAATTTACGTTTATTACATAGCACGACCCCAATTTTTTCCAATTTTTTAAAGGATGGCTTTGGCGAGGGCGGCAAGATCGGGAACAATATAATCAGGTGCCGGAGAAACCCGCAGGTTTTCCGGATCCGGCGCGATCAGGCAGGTTTTGAGCCGGGCTTTTTTCCCGGCCTTGATATCGATAGGCTTGTCGCCCACGAATAAACTCTTATCCATAAGAACAGGCAGTTCCTTCTGCGCGCGGCGGATCATGCCGATCCCGGGCTTTCTGCAGGAACACTTTTCCTTCACGGTGTGGGGACAGAAATAGACCTTGTCTATAAAGATTCCGGATGCGCTCAGCTGCTTGAACATCTCGAGGTTCACCCGGAAAAAACCCTCCGCTGTGTAATACCCAAGTCCGATGCCTCCCTGGTTTGTAATGATGATGAGGAAATAGCCGGCCTCCTGGAACCGGCGAAGCCCCTCAATCGCTCCGGGAAGAATCTCAAAATCCTTAGGATCGCCGATGTATCCTTTGTCCTTATTGATGACCCCGTCACGATCGAGGAAAAGGGCGGGCGCAGGTTCGGGTTTTGGAATCTCGAAACTGTGCGGCCGCACTCCATAGGCAAGAAGGACACGGTCAATAATTCCCGTGGTTGAAATCCCAGGCTTCAAGGGAAGAATCAAAACCTCTCCTCCGTACTTCTCCGCAACGCTCCCGGATGTGAGTTTCTCCGGGGTATAATCCCCTCCCTTGATGTAATACGTGGGGCGGAGGATCTCCAGGGTTTTACGCATTCGCCGCTCGGAATGGAACGTGACATAATCCACAGAGGAAAGGCCTGCCACAACCCGCGCCCGCTGGTCCTGGGGAACAAGGGGACGGCCAGGATCCTTGTATTTCTTCACGGAACGATCGGTATTGATGCTCACGATCAGGACGTCGCAACGGTTCTTCGCCTGTTCCAGATATTCCACATGCCCCGCATGAAGAATATCAAATACGCCGTTTGTCAGCCCGACGCTTTCCCCCTTTTTTCGCAACCGCGCCACAATCGGAGCGAGCGCTTCCCTTTTCATTATTTTTTCTTCTGTCATTCTTTATGATCCTTTACAAATTGAAGCACACCGAACCGCCACGGTTCATAAGGCACGTTCTGCATCTTCTGCCAGTCGGACTGCACGCGCTCGGGTTTCTGCCGATGGCGGCGGACATTGAATCCCCACACAGTGGCAGACGTTGGCGTGTCCTCAAAGCCAAGATCTTTAAATGGCATTCGAAACTCCGCTGCCCAGTAATCTTTTCCGATATGCACCGCATGGTCATACCACGGCTTGCAGATCCCTTTCTCCGGCATGCTATTGAACGTGGCGGCGGCGGAATTGACAAAGGCGCGGTCATACGTGCGCATATCATGATTCACATCGAGAAAGATCTCCACATCATCATCGCCCCAGGTGAAAGGGATGGTTCCGCTGGCGAAGGCGACCAGGTCTTCCGGATTCGGCTCCTCGCAATGCACGCCGATGTAAAAATTATTCTCATCGTACAAGGTGCGCACCCAGGTTTGCACATCCGCCGGATCCCCGGCTTTGGTGACCTGAAAATCCGTGATCACATCCGCAGACTGCCAGGCTGTATCATCGAGGATGCCGTCAATCCAGGGCGGCTTGGATGTGAACCGGACCTTCGCCTTCCTGGGGATGGAAAGGTCGTGCCTGGAGCGCAGAATAATCGACTCCCCGCGGAGGGTGTTATAATATGTTTCAATAAAGGCATAAGGAAGGCTGTAATACTCGAACCGGCGCGAAGGCGCCTTGAGCCGCACATACACATCCTCTGTCCTGCCCGGAGCGAGAAGAACCGCCTGTTCCAGCGGCTCCACTGTGAACGCGGGATTCGGCGTTACCCATCGCACGGTATAAACGTTCATTTCCCAGGTGCGGTTTTTCAAGGGAAAGGAATAAACATAATCCAGCTCCTTGTCCGCCGGATCCAGGATCTGCCCCCCAGTGGGAGGGATGAAATAGGGACCTGCCCTTGTCCGCTCCTGCCGGTTCACATAATCGGGGGGTTTGATGCTTCCCGCAGGAATCACCGCCTCCATGAGATCATCCCCGTTCACGGATACGAGAAGAGCCTGGAAAAAATACCCCACAGCCGGCGCCTCGTGATTGATTTGACCCGAGGAATTGATGATAAATGTTTTTATCCCATCCACAACTTCAAAGCAGTATTCATGCGTGTGCCCAGCGAAAATAACCCGGACGCGGGGATATTTCGCAAGCAGGGAGCGAAGATCACCCCAGTTGGACTGCTTGTCCCTCCACAGGGGTTGATGCATGAAAAGAAAAGTATGTTCAGCCGTGCGGCTTTCCTCCAGATCCAGGGAAAGCCAGTCCATCTGCTCCGGCGTCACAACGCCATAATGCAGCCTGAAGTCCGTATCGAGGATGATAAAATGGCTCCCCTTATGATTGAAAGAATAATAAAACCTGTCCCTGCCCCAAACCTCCTCATATATCGCTTCCATGGGCGATGTGGTCACATCGTGGTTGCCAGGGACGGGATAAAAGGGCATGGACAGCGGGGCGATCTGGGTTTTAAACCTTGCCCATTCTCCGCGGATCTGGCCAGGCTCATAAGTGTATCCATGGATCATATCTCCGACCTGGACCACGAAGTCCGGCTTGAGGAGTTCCACCTCCCGCACCAGGGACTCAAACACATCCGGATTGTGAAGCTGGCTGTCGCCGAGAACCGCGAATTTGAAATCCGCAGCCTGCGCCGCAAATCCCAATACAAAGACAATAATAATGAACAGTATCTTCCGCATCCTCATAAAAATCCCGGATGAAAAGGAGTTCTTTTCTTTCTTATTATGCATTCAATTCTTTTTTCATGATTGCAAGCTTGCGCGTGATGGTAAATCCCAGGCGGCCGTAAACCCCCTCCGCTGCCCGCATGCCGGTCCACAGCACCCAGGCGCAGTGATGCCCCTTGATCCTCATCTGGTAAAGGGTTTTTGCCAGGAGCACGGACCCGATGCCTTTTCCCTGGTATTCATCCCGTACGCCGAAAGGCCCGAAATGGCTGCCTTCATACTGGCAAAAGCCGATGATCCGGCCATTGTCCACTGCGAGAAGGATGGAATCCTCTTCAAAAAGCCCTCGCGTCAGATCCACGAGATTGCGCCTTGTATCTTCCAGCCAGGGACCGGGCATGGACTCGCGCTGAAACGCCAGATAATCCAGAAGATCCGATCTCCTGTAGGGACGGACTTCAATCCCCTCGGAAAGAAGGCTTTTTTCCTTATCGAGAATCTTGTCCGCGAGCGTGAATTTGGAGATCGGCGCATCCATGGCAATAGCCTCGATATATTCCCTGAACCCGAACTTTTTAAAAAGGCGAACACCGTTCGCATAGGCTTCCTTGTCTATGCCCGGAACAAAATAGTTCGGGGTATAAGGCGCAATGAGGATTCTTTTACGATCCCGCCTGGTAAACCACTCAATGGAATCCTGGAGAAGAGAGGATCCGATGCCACGACCGCGAAAATCCGGATGCACGCCAAAAGCGGTGATAAATCCATCCTCCGGACGGAGCCCCACATTCTCAATCGGCTGTCGGAGGACAAGGCGGAGCGAGAATCCGGCGAGCCGACCGCCCTCCTCCGCCACGACAAGGCCGTCCGGTTCCAGGTTCACATCCAGGAGAACCTTGCGCTCGAAGATGTTCAGCGTGATCGCATCCAGCGGAAGAGCCGCAGCCCACAGATTGAGAAATCCCTCCGTATCCTTCATTCCAAACGGCCGTATGGCACTCATAATCCCGTCCCCTTTCTCTCATAACAGGAAATTCCAAGATCCTTCTCTCTTCGTCATAAGCAAAATGATCTATAGGCGATTCAAAGGATATTTCAATGATATTATCGCTCCCAAGAGGATTTTCCCTTATTTGTGAAGACCATCGCGTTGAAGACGAAGCGCCGTCAGCGCCCTCATCACATCCCTGTCGCCCGGTCCCAGGCGAAGCGCCTCCTTGTAAAATGCCAATGCCCGCTCCGTCTCTCCCAGGGAGGCGGCGATCCTGCCTGCGGTAAAATAAATGTCCGCATGATTCGGATCGATCTCCTGAGCCAGCAAAGTCGCTTTGTCCGCATCATCCAGGTGCCCCTGTTCCGCAGACACCCGGGCGGTATTCACAAGACTCCTTCGCTCCATGGAGGCATACAGATGAAGTTTGTCCGTGACCATTTCATGAAACGTCAGGGGTCGATTCCATGCCACAAGGTGCAGGTAATATTGCGCCAGGAAAAGATAATTCCAAAGCGCGAACAGGCACAGTCCCAGCGACAAAAGGAGAAGATATTTTTTCCTTTCTGCAAGTTTCAAAAGGCTGCATATCCCCAGGACAAAGATCGGCAGGCAATCCATAAAACGCCTCATGCCGAATCCCCAGCTGCCATGCCAGTCAAAAACCGCGCTGTTCACGTACAGCTGCAGGAGAAACATGATAAGAAGAAGTTTGGCTGCCTGGCGTGTTTCCGGTTCGCGCATCCCGGGAAAAAGGCCCAGAACGCCAAGGAGACAAATCGGCGTCCAGGAGAAAAGACCGTTGAATGTGGAAAAAAGGATGCTCAAGATCCTGGGGCGGGTCCAAACGAGAAAACCGCCCCCCTGCGGCACGGTTAAAAATTGCCCGTACAGCCTCTTCCACACAATCATCTGCGGAAAAAAAACGAGAACAAGCGCGAACAGAAAGAGAACGATCCTCGATGCGTGAATGGTCTTGTTCCTGAATCCCCGGATCTCCGGCAGGAGATAAAGCGAAAACAACACATTCTGCCAGCGCATGAGGGTCATGACTCCGGCAAAAAGTCCCAGAAGAATCCAACGCCTCCCCCTTCCATCCTCCCGGGTCTTCTCCGCATAATACAAAAACAGCAAAACAAAAAACGAAGAAATGGCATGAGGCATGAAGGTGATGGGATATGCGTAAAAAACCGCAACGGAGGAGAACCAGGCGAGCGCGGTTCCGACAAACGCCACTAAAGGACTGAAAAAAATCTTCGCCCAATGAAAAAGAAGTATCAGCCCCGCAAGGGAATAACACGCAATCCCCAGAAAGCAGGAAACCTGATAGGGCGGAGACAAACCGTCCGCCGGCCCTTTCCCCGTGAGTTTTAAAAATCCGTGCGCAGAAAGATAAAAAGGCGACACGGCCAGGGACGGACCAATGGAAAATCCATTCGGCCTTCGCCCCAGAGGCGTCAACGGGTATTGTACCAACACGCCGGAATCGTCCAAAGCCAGATATTCATTTTCAAAATCCAGATCCCGATCCAAAAGCAGGGTGGGAAGGTAACTGAAATAACAGATGGGATCCACCCCGAGAACCCTCATCCTCCCGGGAGATATGATTCCTGCCAGAGAGAAAAAGAAGGTGTGAAGCAGAAAGAACGCCACAAGGAGGATTTCCGGGAAAACCCTTTGATAAACCGACACGCGCCGGATGGGGGTTTCGAAAGTTTCCGGAAACTGCTCTGTATTCGGATTCACCTTCGCGCCGCCAGTTGCACAAAATGATTTCTATTCCAGTACGCAACGATCATCAGGGTGAAAATCGCGACAACATAAAAGAAAATCTTCCTTTTGGGTATCAACGATTCCAGGGATGCAATCTGGGCGGGAAGCGCGGTCAGTATATAGCGGTCAATGGACGTAAAGGGATTGGCGGAACTGAGCGAGAAATAAAAAAGGCAGCTGAATATCTGCCAGAACGCCAGCACAAACCATTTGTCGCTTCCCCTCTCATGAAGCCAGTTTCGCAAAGCATGAAACGCTGCGACCAGGCTGAAGAGAACCGTCCCCCAAACCAGGCAGAGCTTGAGAATCCTCGGATTCTCCAGGGAATGGAGAATCAGCGCCTTGAAAGGCCTGTCGAAAACCTGATAACCCCAGATATCGGCATACTGGTTCACGTTATGGAAAATTGAGCCATAATATATCCTGCAGAATCCAAGCCACAGGAGCATCGGAACGCTGCAAAGGAAAGCGGGCAGAAAAATCCGCCAGCTCCTGCTCCGCAGAAATTCTCCCAGGAGAATTGCCGCGATCGCAAAAATCGCAAAAGGCCGCACCAGCGCCGAAATCCCAAGGATAACATATCCAAGATGCGGCCTCTTATTGTTCCAGATCAGAGATATTCCCCAAAGGTTCAAAAACAGAAAAAACCCCTCCGTGGCATTGAGGCTGCTGAATAAAAACCAGGAGGGGGGAAAAATACTGAACCAGAGCGTCGCCCACCGGTTGTGAAAAATCCGGTCAAAAAGATAAATCGCTGCCAGCGCCCCACCGATGTTCAGAACCAGAGCCGCCACTCCCCAGGCTTTGCCCAGGATCAATCCCAAAAGATAAACCGCCAGGGGAAAACCCGGGAACCGCACGTTCACCCACTGCCGGGACTGGCGAAGCGTGGAATGATCCAGAGCCGCGGCAAAGGCGATGTAATCCCTTCCGTCATGGATTTCCAGATAATCAGGCAACCTCACCTGTGCAATCTGAAGGGTCAGGACAATACCTGCCACCCGCAAAATAAGCGCCATAACCAGAATTTGTGCCAGAGAAAACGGCGCCCGGGCAGCTTCTTTTTTCTCCAAGGACACCATGGCATCAAATAACGCCTTAAGTGTTGACGGCAGGTCAATAAAATTCACATGAAACCACCGATGAATTCCTCTCTGTTGGCGACATCATACTCCTGTTTAAGAGCGCCTGAAAAGTGGTAAAAATCTCCTGTCTTTCTTCTTTCTTCCTGCATTCATTTTTAAAAAATTCTAAATCTCTTGACCGCTCAACGCCCCTTATTCCATAACACTCTTCAATTCCACACCCAAGAGAGGCGTACTTCTTGAAGAGCGATGCGACAATAAAACGATTCCTCTTTCTTTTCTTTCTCTCCCTGTTTCTTCTCTGTATGGGGAATCATTTCGATGAACCGTTTTATTCCACAGATGAAAAATTCCTGATCTTCACAGCCCGGTCGCTGGTGGAAGACCGGAGCCTCCAGATCCCGGAAATGTTCGGAACCACGGTCTCCAAATATGGAATCCTGCCTTCCCTCCTTGCCATACCTTTCTATCTCCTGGGAAAAGGCGTGTCCCTGGCTTTCTTTCCTGATAAAGCGGACATGGCGACTCTCTTTTTTCTTTTTTCCATGAACTCTTTCATCACCGCCCTCGTGGCTGTGTATTTCTATTCCTTTTCCCGGTATCTGGGCTACCCCCGCAAAACCGCATGTTATTCAACCCTGGTTCTGGGGCTTTGCACGATCCTCTTCCCCTATGCCAAGTATTTTTTCTCCGCCCCGCTTGTGTCCCTGACTCTTCTTGTCTCTTTTTATCACTTCACAAAATATGCGCGCGAGGGAAAAGGGCGGGATCTTGCAATCTCCTCTTTCTCCTATGCCCTTCTTCTCCTCACGCGAATGGACGGTCTTATACTGCTGCCAGTTTATGGCTCCGCCATTTTCCTCGTTTCGGTTCGCAAAAAGCGGCGCTTCCCCTCTCCCTCCACGATCAGAGACGTCCTGATTTTCGCAGTTCCCGTACTTCTCGCCCTTGTCTGCCAGGCTCTCGTGAACCATCTCAGGTATGGCTCGCCATTCAAATCGGGATATGGGAAGGAGACCTTCGCCACCAATCTTGCGATCGGTCTTTACGGTCTTCTCTTCAGTTCCGGCCGGGGGATACTCCTTTATTCCCCGCCTTTGATCCTGGGCCTATTCTGTATCAGGCGGTTCTGGCGCAGGCATCCGGTTCCCGCGTTCATGATCATATCCTCCGCCCTCCTGTGGCTGTTCATCTTTGCCAAATGGTGGAGCTGGCATGGCGGTCTGGGGTGGGGGCCGCGGTTTCTCATCCCCCTTGTTCCCCTGTTCCTGCTGATGACGAACGAGACATTTCTCCGATACAAAAGATTTCCGCCGGGCATCCGCCTCCTGATCCTGGGGCTGGTCCTTGCCGGGTTTGCCGTTCAACTCCCCGCAGTCCTGGTCAGTCCTGCCACATTCAATGGAAATGTTTACGGGCTTGTGAACCAGGATGAGAACCAGTATCTCTTCATTCCGCACCTTTCCGGCCTTATGGGAAATTGGGACGTCATCAGAACCGGCGTCATAGACTCCTTTCTTCTCAAATTCACAAGTTATTTCAGCCCCTCGCTCCTCTTCATCCTCCTCCCGGTTCTTGTCGGGATTCACGTCCTCTCCCTTTGCGAGCTCAGGAAAAGAGCGGGGCTCCGCCTCTCCGATTTCCTCTCATGGAAACCCATAAGATCCTACAACAGGATCGAACGGATTGTCGCAATTCTGATTCTCTCGAACGTCCTCGTGTATGTCCTCTCCTATCTGGGAACAGCCACGAACAGAATCCCGCATTCCATCCTCACGCGCTATGAAGACGGAACCGAGATGATGGACCTTCACATGGATACCCTGGTTTGCGTGGATGAGAAGGTTGCGCCACGCCCTCCCTCCCATGAAAATCCCCAGATCAAGGACATACAAATGAGATGGATGGGATATCTCCACCTCCCCCTGGATGGGGAATATTATTTTTACATCAAAACCCATGGAAGGTACATCCTCATGATTGACGATATGGTCATCTCTGCCAACCGGGAAGATGTCCCCCAGTTCACAACCACAGCGAGAAAATCCTTTGGCGCCGGATATTATAAAATCCTTGTGGAATACATCCCCCGGAATCCCTCCCACAGGCTCTTTCATCTGTATGGAACATTTCCCGGATTTGGATTTTATAAAACCCTCCTGTCGAACAAAAACATTTTCGCTCTTGTCCCTTCCCCTTTCAGGCGCCTTGTCCTTGCCCTGAATACATTTAAATCCTTTTTCACACTCCTCTCCCTCATGACAGGATACATCGCTTATGTGCGGTATCGAGAAAAACCGCCGCTCCCTTCACTCTCAAACGGGCAAAAATGATTCGTTTTCCTCTTGACAGTCGCCTTCTTTTTCTCCCCATTTTAACTATATACGTTTTATAATGTGAAGCTGCAAACCAGAGCAAAAATAAACCTCTTTCTTGAGGTTCTTTTTAAAAGGCCGGACGGATATCACGAGATCGATACGGTCTTTCAAAGTATTGCTCTGTCTGACGAATTGTTCATTGAAAAACAGACGAGTGGACTCACTCTCACGATCAACGATCCTTCAATCCCGACGGGCGGGGACAACCTTGTCGGGCGGGTGTACTATCTTCTTCAAAGGCGTTTCCCCCGGAAGGTGGGGGGAGGGCGGATTCACCTGGAGAAGCGGATTCCGCCGGGCGCAGGCCTGGGCGGAGGGAGCGCTGATGCGGCAGCCGCGCTCCTGGGCTTGAATCATCTTTTTCACCTCAATCTCTCCAACACGGATCTTCATCACCTTGCCCGGGAAGTGGGGATGGATGTCCCTTTCTGTCTCATGGGCGGAACAGCCCAGGCTAAGGGCTGCGGGGAGATTCTGGCTCCCCTGCAAAGAGGTGTGGATTTCCAGGTGCTTGTTGTTCATCCGGGATTCTCCGTTTCCACCCGCTGGGCGTATGAATCCCTGGGGCTCAGGGAGAGAGAGCCAAAACGCAGATCAGAGGAAACGGCGCAAGCCCTGAAGGGAAAAAATCCGGAAGACCTCTGGCCTCTCTTCTACAACCGCTTTGAAGAGGCGATCATGGCCGCGCATCCCGCCTTGAAGGAAATCAAAAGCGCCCTCTTGCAAGGGGGCTGCCGGGCTGCGCTTCTCACGGGAAGCGGTTCCGCGGTGTGCGGGTATGCGCCCCCCTCCGGGGATCTCGAGGCCCTGGCCGCCCTGTTCAAAGAGCGCTATCCATTTGCGGCTTTAACTCGCCCGGTAAATACGGGTGTAGTTTTTGACAACGCGGTATGATCCGCGCCGGAATACAACAATCTGCCCATCACTGGGCGGAGGACTTAGGAAGGTGGTGACGAAACGAATGGCAGGTTTTCAGGTAACTGAGGTCCGAGTTCGTCCTTTCAGCAAGGAGGACGAAAAACTGAAGGCGTTTGCGACCATTACGCTCAACGATTGCTTTATCGTCAGCGACCTCAAGGTCATCAAAGGCAAGAAAGGACTCTTTGTCGCCATGCCGAGCCGGAAGATGAAGGATGGGACGTTCCGCGACATTGCCCATCCGCTGAACAACGACACCCGCAGCATGATCGAACGGGAGGTCCTTGCGGCCTATGAAGAGGCGCTCACCAGAAGCATCAATGAAATCAAAGGCGAGATCGATCACAAAATCTCCGGCGAAGCCGAGGAGCCGGACGCGGGCGAGCTGAAGGATGATCTCTCCTGACGGGGGGGATCGGCTGTTCGAATCGCGAATTTGTATTTGAGACCCCGGGATCCATTCCCGCGGGTCTCTTTTCTTTTTTCCCTTGACATTTAATTGATTCTATATTTTTATAATATTAATTTATTGAATGAATAAAAATATGGAAGACATCAAAAATCTACTCTTATCACGAAATATCCGGCCCTCCCATCAGCGACTCCAGATCCTCAAATTCCTGGCCGGAACACCCTTGCACCCCACGGTCGGGGAAATTCATCAGACCCTGGCGCCCCTCCTCCCCACCATCACCAAGGCCACCATCTATAACACCCTGCGACTGTTCGTGGACAAGGGACTTGTCAGCGCCTTCCGACTCTCCGGCGAGGAAGCCCGGTTCGATTATAAACATCGCCTCCATGCACATTTCCATTGCATCCTTTGCGATAAAATTATAGATATTCATTCCAAGTACCCCTGCCTCGATATTCACAGGATTGGGCCCCTTAAGATAGGAGATGTCCTTCTTGTCTTTAAGGGCTTATGCGACAAATGCCAGAAGCCGGGGAAAACAGGGGGCGTTCCTTTGAGAAAAAAAATTAAGAAAAAGGTATCAACGGGGGGCCCAAGACCCCTCACATAAAAAAAGGAGGGACAGACCATGAAGAAATACAGATGTATCCTGTGCAATTATATTTATGATCCGGAAGAAGGGGATCCCGACGCCGGAATTGAACCAGGAACGGCATTTGAAGATCTGCCGGACGACTGGGTGTGCCCGCTCTGCGGCGCAGGCAAGGAGGACTTCGAACCCGAAGAGGAATAATCCTCTCCCCTCCGGGAGCATCTTTAAAGTAAGGAGGCTTGCAGACACATGAACAAAATGACCATGGACAACCTGGCTCATGCCTATGCCGGCGAAAGCCAGGCGCACATGCGTTATCAGATTTTCTCCGACGTGGCGGAGAAAGACGGCATGCCCAATATCGCCCGCCTGTTCAAGGCCGTCTCTTTCGCAGAACGCGTTCACGCCAAAAACCACCTGAAGGAAATGGACCAGATCAAATCCACCACGGAAAACCTCCAGACTGCCATTGACGGCGAAAATTATGAAGTGGAGGAAATGTATCCCGCCTTCATGGAGGTCGCAAAATTACAGGCTGCCAAAGGCGCTGTGAAAAGCTTCAATTACGCATACCAGGCGGAACAGATCCATGCCAGAATGTACCTGAAAGCCAAAGAGTCCGCAGAAGCGGGCAAGGATATCGAACTTGGCAAGGTCTTCATCTGCCCCGTGTGCGGCTATACGCATGAGGGCGCACCGCCTGACTTCTGTCCCGTGTGCGGCGTGTCCAAAGACAAGTTCGCCAGTTTTTAAATTTTCAATGTAAAAAGGAGGGTCTGTAAAAATGATCGGCAAAAAAATGCAAGACGCGGTTAACAAGCAGATCAATGCTGAAATGTATTCAGCATATCTGTATCTGTCCATGTCCGGCTGGTGCATGAACAAAAACCTGGTGGGTTTCGCACAGTGGTATCATGTCCAGGCTCAGGAAGAGATGGTTCATGCCATGAAATTTTACGGTTACATCTTCGACCAGGGCGGACGGGTGAAACTCCTGCCCATCGACGGGCCGCCCTCGGATTTCCCTTCCGTTCTGGAAATCGTCAAAAAACAGCTCGATCATGAAAAGAAGGTCACGGCGCTTATCATCGCCCTCTCTGACCTTGCGAAAAAGGAGAAAGACGCAGCCACGGAAATCTTCCTCCAGTGGTTCATTACCGAGCAGGTGGAAGAGGAGAAAAACGCCCAGGAGATCATCAACAAACTGGAAATGATGGGAGACTCAGGACCGGCCCTGTATATGCTCGACAAGGAGATGGGGCAGCGAAAGTTCAATCCGCCCGCATAGGATGGGGAACAGGTTTCTCCCCCGGAAAAAATCCCCCCTGGAAAGGCTCTCTTTCAAGGGGGATCTTTTTATTTGTTGATTCCGGATAGAGCTTGACCGGAAACAATTTTCCATCCTATCACCTACTCATGGTAAAGGCGCAGGAAAAAACAATCGATATTTTTGAACCACGGGATCACCAGATGGAGACCATCGCGGGTCATAATCTCCAGAAAAATCTCATCATGCGCTTTGTTCAGAAGGGGGAAATCCCGCATGCCATGCTCTTTCATGGACCCGTGGGGATAGGGAAGAAATCCTTCGCCTATGCTGTGGCAAAGTATATCAACTGCACCGGTCAAAAAGGCAAGGCCGGGTGCCAGTGCAATTCCTGCCATAAAATCGGACATGAAATATATCTGGACCTGACGGTTCTGAAACCCGAAGACTTCGCCCGGGTGATTAAAATCGAGAAGATCCGCAAACTCCAGGACAGCGCATATATGACGCCAACTGAAGCGACTAAAAAATGCGCCCTGTTCTTCGATGCGGAACGCATGAGTCTCGGCGCGGCCAACAGCCTCCTCAATATCCTGGAAGAGCCGCCTCCCCACCTGCTCCTGATCCTGACCACCACCAATCCACATAACCTCCTGCCCACGATTCGCTCACGGTGCATGTCTTTTCGCTTTTTTCCACTGCCCACCAGGGATCTGAAAACCTGGCTCCACGAAACCATCAAAATAGAGGAACCCCTGGCGGAAGTCGCTGCTATTCTGTCCGAAGGAAGACCGGGCCCGGCTCTGGAAATGGTACAGGGGAACTTCTTCAAGCGAAGGGAGGAAATGATCAAGGAGCTTGCGCTGTTCGAGCGGCACGGATTCGCCGCCATTTTCCGCGTGTCGGAAAAAATCTTCGCCGGATCGGGAACCCTCGGTTCCTCGCTCCACGATCTTCTGGTCTGGCACCGGGATTTACTCGTGAACCGCCTGGCGCCGGACAATCTCTCTCTTCTCGTGAACAGGGATCTGGCGTCGGAAATCGAGACCCACGCCTCCCGCTTCTCCACCCCCGGCCTTTTTGAGGCGTATCGCGCCATCCTCGATAAACAACCCCTTGCCCAGCGGATGATCACGCCCCAACTTGCTCTCCTGGTCCTTCTGAATGAAATCGGCTCTTCCCTGAAGAAATCCTGAAGAGGATTTTTCCCTCTTTCAGCGAACATCTCAGCCGAGATTTTCAGCCTTGAGTTCTTCGCGGGAGACCACGCGCACGCCCGACTTGACGAAGGATTTGATCGCATTGTCCGGCTCGTCAAACCGAAGGACGATATAAGCCTTGTTCACCCGCGTGCCCAGGGAATAGAGATATTCCACGTTCAGGCTCTCCTGGCTGATCACATTCAGCACTTTTGCAAGGCCGCCGGGATGATCCGACGTCTCCACCACGATCACATCCGTCTTGACCGCTGTGATGCCCTCCTCATGAAGCGCCGCCACAGCCCTGTCAACGTCATCCACGATCAGCCGCACCACGCCGAAATCGCTCGTGTCCGCCAGGGTGGCAGCCCGGATGTTGATCACCGCCTTGAAGAGGATATTGGCGATCTCTGCCAACCGGCCTGATTTATTCTCCAGAAAAATGGATAATTGCTGCACTTTCATGGACCCGTTCCTCCTTAAATTCTGCGCTCATCTATCACACGTTTCGCCTTGCCCATGCTGCGTTCAATGCTCTTCGGCTCCACCAGCTTGATCCTGGCGCTGAGACCCAGCGTGGATTGAATCTCCTTCTGAATCTTCTTCTCCAGGGCCTCGAGTTTCTTGACCTCGTCGGAGAAGATCTTTTCGCTGACCTCCACATGAATTTCCATGTCGTCCAAAGCCCCCTCGCGCCTCAGGTAGATCAGGTAGTGCGGTTCCACGCCCTCCACCTCCAGAAGCACGCTCTCGATCTGGCTCGGGAACACATTCACCCCGCGGACGATCAGCATGTCATCCGTGCGGCCCGTGATGCGTTTCATCCGGATATGGGTTCTGCCGCACGGGCATGGCTCCTCGAAGAGGGTGGTAATATCGCGGGTGCGGAACCGGACTCCGGGGAATGCGGTCTTGGTCAGTGTGGTGATCACCAGTTCCCCCTGTTGTCCCGTAGGGAGTTGCTCGCCCGTTTCCGGATCAATGATCTCCGGGAGAAAATGATCGTCAAAGATATGGAGCCCCTTCCGCTCCAGGCATTCATTTGCCACGCCCGGGCCTATGATCTCGGAAAGACCGTAGATGTCCGTGGCAATGATGGCAAGATTTTCCTGGATCTTGACCCGCATCGCCTCAGACCAGGGCTCCGCGCCCAGGATGCCATACTTCAGGGGCAGGGAGCGTATATCAACCCCTTCCACAAGCGCCTCTTCCGCAAGATGCAGGGCATAGGAAGGCGTGCAGGTGATCATGATCGTTCCGAAATCCTGAAGATACACCAGCTGGCGCTTCGTCTGGCCGCTTGAAGCGGGCAGCACTGTGCAGCCCATCTTCTCCGCGCCGTAATGGATCCCGAGTCCGCCGGTGAACATACCATACCCGTATGCATTCTGGATCACGCATCCGGGCTCTGCGCCACCGCAGGCCAACGCCCGTGCCATGACCTCCGCCCAGATGTCAATATCTTCACTTGTGTAACCCACAGCCGTGGGCTTTCCCGTGGTGCCGCTCGAGGAATGCACACGCACCACCTGGTTGAGTGGCACTGTGAAAAGACCATAGGGATAATTCTCCCGCATGTCCGCCTTTGTCAGAAAAGGCAATTTGGACAGATCCCCCATGGACTCGATATCCGAGGGTTTCACCCTCACCTTGTCCATCTTCAACCGATAGGGAGGCATTTTTTCATACACATATTTGACAATTTTTTTAAGCCGTTCGAGTTGGAGTTTCTTCCTCTGATCGACAGCCATGGTTTCCGCTTCAGGATTCCAAATCATTGCAAACCTCCTTTATGTAAGGATTGGTCTTTTAGCGATAATTGTGTTGGAGAATAAAGAGGAGAATACGCTTGTTTCAAGCTTTTTTTACAGGGAAGGCTTTGGTGACAATTCATTGTTCACGATTTCACCAGTCTTGAAAGTTTTTCCTGAATCCTAATAAATTCTTCATTCTTGAAGCGCCACCAGGAAAGCCTTTCTTCTCCTGTCATATCCTTTGTCTCTTGATAAATCCGCAAACTCGCCCTGCGCTTCATTTCCACACAATCAAATATTTCTCATCAACAGGAATTTAAATGAAAAAGATTCGATAGCGATGACAAGAAAGATCCGCAACCGGGGAAGGAAGAATTTATAAATCGAAAATAAAGAAATATAAATAAACCGTGTAAACGAATTCTGTTTTCAAAAAGATTCATGGTTCAAATCCAAATATCCAGCCCACTTGAAACAACTTAAGCCAATCTGTGTAAATCGGTGAAATGTGCAGTCATTTCAAAGGGAATTCTTGGAGTTTTTGAGCGACTGCTGCCCAGCCCGACTGGAAGATGAATATGAGATTCATCAAACCTGAAAAGGTCTTGAAAGAACACTTGCACAAAGGCTTTATGATAATATTTTTATTGAAAGGCTCTGGTGGAGTGTGAAATACAAAGTAGTGTATTTGAGGGACTATCAGAATATTAACGAAGTCAAAGAAGGATTAGGATGTTATTTTGGCTCTGATAATTTCGAGAGGGTTCAATAAATAGGAGGTGTCAATAATGAAAGGGATTTTGTTGAAAGAACTGCATTTGAGGAATCTCTTGTCGTTTGGCCCTGACTCCCAAAAGATTGATCTTAGATCTCTGAACGTGTTAATCGGCCCCAACGGTTCAGGCAAATCTAATCTGCTGGAAGCGATCAGCCTTTTACGCGCAGCACCAAAAAACCTTTCCGCTCCCGTCAAAGAATCGGGAGGCGTGCGAGACTGGCTGTGGAAAGGCGACCCGAATCCAACTGCCACAATCGCGGCGATTATTGAGAATCCGGAACAACCTGATATGCCCATTCAGCATAGTTTCTCATTTATAGAACACGGAAAGCGTTTTGAAGTAACCTCCGAGCGGATCGAGAATCGCGATCCATTTCCCGGCCACCGTACACCCTATTCCTTTTACAAGATGGAAAAAGGTTATCCCCGTCTCTTTGAGAAAAAGGGCGGTCGTGATGATGACGAAGGGCGTATACTCCAGAGGGAAAAGATCAATCCGGAAGAATCCATCCTTTCACAGGTGAAGGACCCTGATCGCTATCCAATCCTGGCCTTTTTAACGAATATTTACAGTCAAATACGTCTTTATCGAGAATGGTCGTTTGGCCGATATACTTCACTACGTCAACCTCAAAAAGCAGACCTTCCCAGCGAGTATCTGTCAGAGACATGTGAGAATATGGCTTTCGTGCTGAATTCTCTCCGCCCCCGCGCCAAACAGGATATAATAGATGCGCTGAAAAATCTTTATCCTGAGATAGACGACTTTAATGTGCAAATTGCTGGCGGATGGGTTCAGCTGTATCTGGAGGAAGGCTCCTTCAGTATTCCATCCACCAGGCTATCCGATGGAACACTACGTTATTTGAGTCTGCTGGCTATTCTCTGCCATCCTGATCCGCCACCTCTGGTTTGCATCGAAGAACCGGAACTAGGCTTACATCCTGATGTATTACCAGGACTGGCAAAACTGATGATTTCCGCGTCTGATCGCTGCCAGTTGATTGTCACTACCCATTCCGATATTCTTATCAATACTCTGACCGAGTCCCCCGAGTATGTCATTGTCTGCGAGAAAATTAAGGGACAAACCCAAATGCGGAGATTGGACAGCAAAAATCTTGCACAATGGTTGGAGAAATACAGCCTCGGCGAATTGTGGCTCAAGGGAGAGATAGGGGGGATGAGATATTGAGTGCTGTTATATATATTGAAGGCGGTGGCGATTCCAAATATTTGCATATGTACTGCCGTAAGGGTTTTCGTAATCTTCTCGATAAATGCGGGTTCTCCGGCCGTATGCCCCGACTGGTGGCATGTGGAGGACGGACGAATACTTTCGAAGACTTCAAGTCGCGGCTCAAACTCTCTTCTCAAGACGACTATATCGCCATGCTCATAGATAGTGAAGTAATTGTAGAGGATACGAAAAAAACCTGGGACCATCTTAAAAGGCAAGATGGATGGGACAAACCTTTGGGAGCCCATGACGAGCAAGCGCTCCTTATGGTAACCTGTATGGAAACGTGGATCATCACAGATCGTGATGCCCTTTGTTCACATTACGGAGCCAACTTGCAAGAATCAGCATTACCTTCGCTCATCAACATGGAAACAAGAGATCGCAAGTCGGTTCAGGAAGCGCTCATTCATGCAACTCGAAACTGCAAAAATGTTTATACAAAGGGAAAACAATCATTTGAGGTGTTGGCAGAGATTAAACCCGAGGCACTACGACCGTATTTGCCAGGTTTTGTAAGATTTGAGATGATTCTGAACGAAAAACTATAACAACTGGTGAATGCGGAAGAGAGATCCTGAACATTACAGATCCGGCACTGTGTCCGGGTAGAATCCGCCTGTGGCGTCAATTTTGAAGCGATAGATCAGGCCGGGCTTTACTTTCTTGTAAACCGCATTGCCGTATATTGCCTGGATGCCCGCCTCCCGCAAACGATTCGGATCATCCGAGAGATTCCAGATCTCCGTCCAGAACATCGCGCGGTCCCTGACAGAGAGTTTGTTGCACAGCTCCGCATACCGCGCAGGTTCCGCTCCCCGCGCATCAATGGGAAAACCGCTCTCAGGCGGCATTTTCTCCCCATACACCCGCCGCCAGAGAAAAAGAGCCCGCTCCTTCCCATCCAACACCATCTGTTTCCCGAATCTGACTATCAGGGCGTCAAAAAAAACCACATCCCCCTCGATCTCGAACTCCTTTTCCAGCATCCGCCGGGTCATATCCTCACGATCCGTCACGACAAAAAGAATTCTCGT
>Ga0315287_10000524_pt1 | contig 33751 bp, 28 predicted proteins | sample YL17G11_0_MG_FD_205037 | JGI IMG/M metagenome (GOLD analysis project Ga0315287, IMG submission 205037) | Sediment microbial communities from Yellowstone Lake, YNP, Wyoming, USA - YL17G11_0 | ecosystem: Environmental > Aquatic > Freshwater > Lake > Sediment | place: USA: Wyoming | collected...
CTCCGCGTGTGTTGTTTCTCGTTGGTGGCGCGCCCCCCCCCCCCACCCCCCCCCCCCCCCCCTCTACCCCACCCCCCCCCCCCCCCCCCCCCCCCCCCCCTGGTGGTGGTCACACGTCACGTGCCGCCCCCCGCCGCCCCTTCCTTCCTCGCCCACCGCCCCACCCGCCACTCCCGCTCCACGTGGGCCCGGGTCAGCATGCGCATGACCGCCCCCTTCAGCTCGGTGGCGGGGCAGGGGGCAATGAGGACGCGCGTGATCGTGATGGTGCAGGAGGGCGGGGGCGGCAGCCGGGCGGCGCCGCCGCCGCCGCCGCCCCCGCCGCCCCCGCCCCCGCCGCCGCCGCCGCCACCGCCACCGCCCTCCTCGCCGAACGCCAGCTCCAGCGCGGCGGGGCCCACCTCCGTCACGCGCAGGCGGTGGAGGAGGTCGTGGGCGGTGATGGTGGGGGCGGCGGCCCGGCGGCGGCGGCCGGGGTGGCGGGCGGCCGCGGCCGCGGCCGCGGCCGCGGCCAGGCGCGCCGCGGCTGGCGAGGCGGGCGGAGGCACCACCGCCCACCCGCCCGGCGGCCGGGGCGCGCCCCGCCGCCCCTCCCTGCCGCCCCCCTCGCCCGCAGGCGGCGGCAGGAGGGCCACCAGCAGGCGCCCACTCCCGGCCTCGAAGCAGGCGAGCGCGGGGGCGCCGCCGCCCCCGTCGCGCCCGCCGCCGCCGCCGCCGGGCCCGCCACGCCCGCCGCCGCCCCACCACACGGCCGCGGCCGCGGGCGCGGCCGCGGCCGCGCTGCCCGCCCCCAGCACGCGCAGCAGGGGGCCCACCCCGCCCCCCGCCCGCACCGCCTGCCGCACCGCCGTGCACCGGTGCCCCGCATTGCGCAGGGCGACGCCGGCCAGCTCGGCCGCCAGGTCGCCGCGGCCGCCGCGGAGCAGGCGGAGGAGGGGGGGGACCCCCCCGCCGCCGAGGAGGGACGCCCGGTACGCCCCGCCCGCCGCCGCCAGGTTGCCCAGCGCGGCGGCCGCGGCTTCGCAGGCCTCCGTGGCGGCGGCGGCGGCCAGGTCGGACGCCGCGTCGAGGGCGGCGGCGGCGTCGGCGGAGGAGGAGGAGGAGGAGGAGGAGGAGGAGGGGGAGGAGGGAGGGGGCGGGCAGCGGGGGGAGGGAGAAATTGGGGTGGCGGGTGGGGGGGCGGCAGCGGGCGCGCCCCCTGGGGCGGGGGGCTCGTTCTCGTCGCCGCCGCCGCCGCCGCCGCCGCCGCCGCCGCCGCCGGCCTGGGCCACCGCCCGGGGCGCCGATTCCGCCCGCAGGACGCTCACCAGCGCCCGCACCCCGCCGCCCGCCAGCAGGGCCGCCCGGCCGGCCTCGCGCGACGTGAGGACGCGGACCGCGAGCAAGGCCCGCCCGCGCGCGGCGAGGAGGGAGGAGGGTGGGGTGGGGGTGGGGGTGGTAGGGGTGGAGGAGAGAGGGGCGTCCGCGCGGCGGGTGCCGGCGCGGATGTGGGCCAGCAGGGCGGGGACGACGCCGGACGCGACGGCTTCCTCCTGCGTGGAGGAGAGAGGGAGGGAAGGGGAGATCGGGCGCGGGGGGGCGCGTGAGGAGAGAGAGGGAGAGGAGAGAAAAGGGAAAGAGAGGTTTGGGTTCGGTTACGCTCCCTCTTCTGCCCTCTTTTTCTCACTCACCAGCGCCCGGCCGCCCCCGCCCCCTCCTTCCGCCTCCGCCGCCAGCACGCACGCCACCGCTGCCGCCGCGTCGGCGGCGGCGTGGCCGGCCAGGGAGGCCGGGCGTGGAGAAGGACCCCCCCCCAAGGCAGACGCGAGGGCGGGCAGGCCGCCCGCCGCGCGCACCGCCCGCGCGCCCGCCGCCGACGCCGCCGCCGCGCGCGCCAGGGCTGCCGCGGCCGCGGCCCGGGTGGGCGGGGCAGAGGAAGGGTCGGCCAGGGCGAAGACGTGGGCGGCCAGGAGGGGGGAGGCCGCCATCGTTTTTTTAGAGGAGGAGCGAGCGAGAGCTTTTGAGCGAGCTTTTGAGAGAATGAGGTTTTGGGGAGGGGGGGGGGGGGGGGGGGGGGGGGGCCACCACCCCCCCCCCCCGCGCCCGCCCCCCCCCCCCGCCCACACACACACACGCCCACGCCCCCTCACCCTCCCCCCCCTCTCATATGTAGTCCACCTTTGCCGTCAGCCCCTGCTCCTCGAAGAAGCCGTCCAGCTCGGCGCCCCGCCCCTCCCCAAACCTGGCGGCGCACCATGCCTTGAGGGCGTAGACGTTGTCCAGCCACCGGTTGGCCGCGGCCGTGGCCTGCGCGCCGGCCTCCGCGAGCGCCGCCACCTTGGCGGGGTCGGCCGCGGCGGCCGCGCTGATGCCCGCCTCCAGCTCGCGGACCAGGCCCTCCACCGCGCCCAGGCGGGCGAGGGCGGCGGCCCGGGCGGGGCCGGCCCCCCTCCCCGCGCCCGCGGCCGCGGCCGCGGCTTCCAGTCCCACCGCCTTTGCGCGCGCGCCGGCCAGCGCCCGGGCGGCCGCCTCCGCGCCCGCGGCCGCCCGCGCGCCCGCCGCCGCGGGGAAGGACCATAGAAAGTTGGAGATGCCGATGCGCTCCTGGCAGACGAGGTCGTCGTCGACGAGCTGTGAGTGTAATGAGTGGGGGAACGCGGAAGAGGGAATGATTTTGTGATTTGTGATTTGTGATTGGAAGAGAGGAGAGAAAGGCGGCGCTCTACCGCGCGCGCCACCTCCGCACTCCTCGCCCTCCTCACCGCTTGGACGACCTCCTTGACGGACTGGGAGATGACGCCCCGCTTGGGGGCAAGCTTTTCTATGTCCTGCGAATATAAAAAGGAAGAGAGAGGGGGGTTGAAGTGTTTTTCCAGTCCTCCCCGGGGACGGAATTTCACTCTCTCTGTTCCCATTCTCTCACCCCCCCCACCCACCCCACCCTCGCCCCCCCCTTCGTCGCGCTCGCCCCCTCTCACCTTGAGCTGGAACACGTCCTGCGTCTCATGGAAGATGCCCAGGACGGCCGCCTTCTTTTCTTCCAGGGACAGGCCCCGCTTTTTAGACTGAGCAGGGAAGAGGAGATTTTTTTTGTGAGAGCACGACGGGCGCGACGAGCGCAGATGGAAAAGGAATTTGCGCTCGCGCCCCTCTCTCTCTTTTCTCCGCACGAAGGGGCTTGACTCCCCTCCACGCCCTCGTCCTCCACCGCTTCGGGCTGAGCGCACCATCGGACGTGGCTGGTGGGGATCGGATAGCAAAAATATCGTGGGCGCGGGCGCAGACGAAGAGCGACAGACGGAGAGAGACAGAGAGAGCGCCGCTTGAAAAAACGGAAATGAAGCCTACGCGTCGTCGAAGACAACACTCGGACTCTCTCATTCATTCTTCCTTTTCGGGGCCGCGCCTCGCACTCCACACTCCACGCACAAGCCACCCCCCACACACGCCACCCGCCATGCTCGCCCAGCTTAAGTCGGTCAAGGGGTGAGAGTTGGTGATAGGTAGAGAAAGAGAGCCGTCGCCCCCTTGTCTCTCGAGATGAAGGAATGAGCAAATGGGAAAACGCGACTGGCTAGTTTTCGCCTCTCTCACGCACCGCCCCCCCACCCCTCCTCCCCCCCATAGCCCTGCCCGCCTGGCCGTCCCCACCACGACCACTCACCGCCCTGCTCGCCCCACTCGCGGCGCCATCATCCGGGCCGAGGCCGTTTCCACCAAGACCGTCAGGATCGGGACGCGCGGGTCGCCGCTCGCGATGGCCCAGGCTTACCTGACGCGGGACTTGTTGAAGGTGAGGAAGAGGGGATATAGGGTTGCGCATTGCCCCCCTGGAAAGTAATTGGCCTTGGTATGGGCATGGGGTGGTGAATTTGCGTCCTCGGATTGTGGGGGTGGTGGCGCGGGCCGTGCTTGCGGAGAAACGAGGCGAGAGCAACGGCGCAACCATGCTGCCTCTCGTCAAGAAAACGTCCCCGCCCGCTAGCCTCGGCTCCCCGCCGTCGCCCCGCTGACACGCCTCAAGCCTGCTCAAGCTGCCTGGCTATCCTTTGCACTGCCCAAAACGAGAAGCCGATGTGCTCCAGACGCTTTAGTGCACCGATTCGTTCCCGTCTCACCCCCTCCGCTCTCTTTTTCATTCATTCCCAGGCCGCCTTCCCGCACCTGGCTGAGGAGGGCGCCCTGGAGATCTGCATCATCAAGACGACTGGCGACAAGATCCTGGGCCAGCCGCTGGCGGACATTGGGGGGAAAGGCCTGTTCACCAAGGAGATTGGTAAGGAGAGATGGGCGAGAGAGAGAGAGAGCGTGAGAGCGACGGCCCGACCCCGACGGCTCCCATCCCCCCCGACCCGACCCTCTTTTTTTTTCTGACCCATTTCTTTTCTCGCGCCGCCCCCCTGCCCGCTCACATCCCTCCCCGCCTTTCCCTTCTCGCCTTCCTCTCAGATGACGCCTTGCTGGAGGGCCGCATCGACATTGCCGTCCACTCCATGAAGGTAATTAGCGAGAGAGAAAGAGAGGGAAGAGAAAAAAGGCAGCGCCCTTTCTTTCTTTCTTTTTTTTTTCACTCGACCTCAACCTTCACCTCCCATCTCTTTGCCATCTCTCCGCCCGCTCTCCCCTCACTCCAGGACGTCCCCACCTACCTCCCCGCCGGAACGGTCCTCCCCTGCAACCTTCCCCGGGAGGACGTGCGGGACGCCTTCATCTCGCCTGGCTACAAGAGCCTGGCCGACCTGCCGGCGGGCTCCAAGGTCGGGTCGGCCTCCCTGCGGCGCCAGGTGAGAGCATGAGAGGATAGGAGAGAGAGAGAAAGCAGCGGGCGCGCGCGTCTCACCTGCCGCGTTCCCTGGGGAGGTGTGCTGCCGTGCCGTGCCTCCGCTGTTGAGAGAGCAGAGCCGCCGCCCTGATCATCTTTTTTCATCATGTCTCTCTCCCATCATCCTTTTTTCCGACCCCGCCCCGCCCCTCCCCCCCCCCCCCCCTCTTTTTTTTTTTTTTCCCCTCCCCGATCCTTTTTTTTTTCCATCCCCCGCTCACGACACCGCCGGCCCTTCCCTCCTCCTCTATTTGTCTCTCCCATCATCACACAGGCCCAAATTCTGGCCAAGTACCCGCACCTGGAGATCGTCAACTTCCGGGGCAACGTCCAGTCCCGGATCCGCAAGCTGAACGAGGGCGTCGTCGCGGGCACGCTCCTCGCGCTGGCCGGCCTGAAACGCCTGGACTTGGCGGCCGAGGCGACGGCCGTGCTGAGCGAGGACGAGATGCTGCCCGCCGTCGCCCAGGGCGCCATCGGCATCGCCTGCCGGGAGGGCGACGCCCGCGCGGGCGAGCTGCTGGCGGCCCTCAACCACGAGCCGACGCGCGTGGCGGTCGTGGCGGAGCGCGCCTTCCTCGCCGCCCTCGACGGCTCCTGCCGCACGCCCATCGCCGGACTGTGCCGCCAGGGGCCGGACGGCGGACTGACCTTCCGGGGGCTGATCGCCAAGACGGACGGCTCCGAAATCCTGGAGACGGCCGCGAGCTCGCCGACCTTCACGGCCGAGGAGGGCGCGCGCGTGGGCACGGCCGCCGGCGCCGAGCTCAAGGGCCGGGCGCCCGCGGGCTTCTTTGACTGGGCGGAAGCGCAGGCCAAGCTGGATGTGAAGTGAAGGACGAGAGAGAGGGGGGCGGGGTGCGCGTGTGTCGGGGGGGAAGGGGGGGGCGGGGGAGGAGGTTTTGGTGTGTGTGTGTGTCGAGAGATGGAAAGCAAACGTCTCCCTCACTTTCTTTTTCCGCGCCCCAGCCGCGCGCGCGCTTTCGACCACGCAGCCCCGCAACCCCCCATGATCACCTCCAAGTCGTTCGGATCCCTGAGGGCGGCGGTCACCCGGGCCGACTCGGCCCCGCCCCCGCCGCAGCGGTGAGTGAGGAGAGAGGCGAGAAGGGCCGCGCTGATGGGCGAGACGCGCCGCCGTGTCATCTCCTCTCGCTCTCTTTGCCACCCTGACCCACCTCTATCACCCATTCACTGCGCGCAGGGACTACCCCGTCACTGCGGACGAGTACGAACTGCTGGAGGAGTGCGGGCGGGGCGTGAGCGCGACGGTGAGAAGAGAAAAAAGAGAGGCAAAAGGGAGAGAGAGAGGGAGGGCGTAGCAGACCAGCTCTCTCCAAAAACCATCCCCCCCGGCGCCCTTTCTTCCCTCCCAATCATTTTCCATTGTTTCACTTCCGTCTCATTCCGCCCACCAGGTCTGGCGCGCCATGTGCAAGCCGTACGACGAGGTCGTCGCCGTCAAGCTGATGGACCTGGAGAACGTCAATTGCAGCCTGGTGAGGATTTGAGAGAGAGAGAGATGAGAGGATGGAAAGAGATGAGAGGACGGGCCCACCGACCGCTCCCTCCACCCGCACCTCTTCTTCCCTTCTCATCGCGTCTTTCGCGCCCCGCACTCTCTCTTTTGAACCTTTTAACACAGGAGGAGATCGTGCGGGAGGCCCAGACCATGCGTCAGCAGGCCCACCCCAACATCCTGCCCCTACACTGTTCCTTCGTGCACGGCCAGGTAAGAGATTTGGAGAGAGAAGAGAGAGATTGATGGAATGGATGGAGAGGGAGAGAAAAAAAATCCTTTCGCCCGCCCCTCTTCCCCTCCACCAAAGCCGCGCCCGCCCCATTTCCATGCGCCGCGCTCCTCGACCCTTTACACGACACACTCGCTCCCCCAATGCACCCATTGTTCCACCCACACAAACACACGCACACTCACAAACACAAAAAACAACAAAACAGCATTTGTGGATGGTCATGCCGTACATCCATGGCGGGTCCGCCCTCAACATCATGAAGTACGCGCACCCGGACGGCCTGGAGGAGGCCCTGATCGCCACCATCATGCGGGACGTCCTGCGGGCCCTGGCCTACATCCACGCGGCCGGGGGCATACACCGGGACGTGAAGGCTGGCAACATCCTGGTCGACGCGAGCGGGAGGGTGATGCTGGCCGACTTTGGGGTCGCGGCCACCATGGAGCGGGGCGGGTCGTGGGGCGGCGGCGGCGGGGGCGGCGGCGGCGGGGGCGGGGGCGGCCCCCCCGCCCACGTCGCCCGCACCACCTTTGTCGGCACGCCCTGCTGGATGGCGCCGGAGGTCATGGAGCAGGCGGACGCGGGCTACACCAGCCTGGCGGACGTGTGGTCGTTCGGCATCACCCTCCTCGAGCTCGCGCACGGGGCGGCCCCCTTCGCGCGGTACCCGCCGATGAAGGTCCTGCTGATGACGATCCAGAACCCGCCGCCCACGCTGGACAGCGCGGGCGCGGAGGGGCGGGGCGGGGGCGGCGGCGGCGGGGGCGGGGGCGGCGGGGGCGGCGGCGGCGGCGGTGGGCAGCATGGGGAGGACGGGTTTGGTGGGAGCGGCCCGGGCGGCGCGCCCGCCTCGGCGGCCGCCGCCGCCGCCGCCGCCCACCGCCGCCACCACTTCTCCAAGGCCATGCGCGACATTGTGGCCAAGTGCCTGGTGAAGGACCCGGCCAGGCGGCCGAGCGCGGCGGCCCTGCTGGAGCACAAGTTCTTCAAGACCGCGCACGACAGCGGGTACCTGGTCAAACACCTCCTGGCAGGGTTGCCCCCCGTCGCGGAGCGCGCGGCCGCGCTGCGGGCCGGGCGCGCCCCCTCCGGCGCCTCCGCGGACGGCGCGGCGGGGGCGGCCGTCGCCTCCCAGGCCGCCTACGTGGCGGGCGTGTCCGCCTGGAACTTCGATGTGGGCGCGCTCAAGGCGGAGGCGGGCATGCTGGGCGGGGCCCGCCTGTCCTCCATTGAGGAGGCGGCCTTTGAGGGCGGCGGGGGCGGGGGCGGGCACGCCGCCGCGCAGCAGGCAGCGCAGCAGGCGCCTCCCTCCCCCGGCGGCACGATCCCGCCCCCGCCGCCCCTGCAGGCCACCCGGTCCACCAAGCGCCAGGGCCGGTTTGAGGTGTACGACGGCGACGAGCCCCCGCCGCCGCTGTCGCCCGCCGCCGCCGCCGCCGCCGCCTCTCCCTTTGCCGGCGGCGGCGGTGGCGGCGGCGGCGCCGACTGGGCGGCGGCCGCGGGGGAGGCCACCTCCCGCCCGCCCTCCGCCGCGCCGGAGGGCGCGCCCCGGGCGACTCGCAAGGCGGGGCGGTTCCAGGTGGTGGAGGACGAGGCGGGCGGGGGCAGCGGAGGGGGCGGGGAGGGCGAGGGCGGCCTCACCACGGCCGCCTCCTTCTCCGCCACCGCTGACGCCGCCGCCGCCGCCACCCTGGTCGCCCTCGTCCCGCCCCTCCGGGAAGCCGCGGACGCGCTCGCGGCCCAGGTGGACGCGCTGCGGGACCTCGTGGGCGCGCTGGGCGACGCGGGGCGGGGCCGCCCCAAGCCGCTGGCTGTCCTGCTGGAGGAGGTTACCGCCAAGGCGGCCGCGGCGGCGGCCGGGCCGGCGGAGGCGGCCCGCCTGCGCCGGGAGGTGGGCGCGCTGCAGGGCGAGGCCGCCCGCCTGCGGGAACGGTTGCGGGTGGCGGAGGAGGAGGTGGAGCGGGTGCGGCGGTGAGGGGTGTGGAGGTTTTGAGAGAGAGGGAGAAAAAATGAGAAGAACATGAGAGGGGGGGGGGGGAGCGCTGCTGCTGCTGCTGCTTTGAGAAGTATCCGCGCCATTTGCAAAACAACAATGATCAACATGAAAAGGAAAAGAGAGAGAGAGGGGAGGAGGAAATGGATGGATGGAATGGATGGAATGGAAAAGAGAGGAGAGAGAGAAGCGGGGGGAGACGCTCCTTTTCCTCCTTGCACTCGTCCGTTCTTTTCGTCCCTTTCCCCCCCGCTCGCCTTAGAAAACAAGTCCAGCCATGGTGCGTTTTGCTGCTCAGCTTGGGACTCTCTCTCCCTCCTGCCTGCCTGCCAACGCGAGCGAGTGAACTGGAGAGCGCGCCAGCGCGAGCTGCGGGCGGGCGGCGCTGCCCCTACGCCCGGCGGCTTTTTTCTTTCTTCTCCTCTCGATCGGCGCTCTCGCTCACCCCCCTCTCCCCCCCTCCCGTCCACGCAGCCGCCCAAGGGCAAGAAAGTGGCCGCCGTCCCGGCCGCCGCCAAGAAGGTCCGTTTTGAAGGCTGTGTGTGTGTGCTGGGGGCGTGTGGTGCCGGCGTGTGCCGCCGCGGCGGGCGAGAGAGGTGCCCACCACGCCGTCGATTTCCGCTCGCGCTCTCACCCTGCCTCTCCTCTCTTTTTCACAGGCGTCCTCCGGCCCGGCCAAGGAGACCAACCCCCTGTACGAGAAGCGGCCCAAGACGTTCGGTGAGTTTGATGAGGGGCGAGGCGCGCGTGGATGGAGGGCGGCCAAGAGGCTCCCGGGGCCGAGGGCTAGAGACGAACGCCGGCGGCCGCCGCGGCTGATTCGAGGGGGGGGTCGCGGGGCGGGGTACAAGGAAGGGTGCGTCCCCACCCGCCCCCCCTTTCTTTCTCCGCCCAGTGCGTCCCAGTGCACGCAGCCTCGGGCGCGCCACGCTCCTGGCGTGGATTTAGAGCCCCTGCGTCAACCCCCTCCCCTCTCACGCCCCGCCTCCCCCTTTTTTTCCCCATTCCTCAGGCGTCGGCGGCGCGCCCCCGCCCAAGCGGGACCTCCACCGCTGGGTGAAGTGGCCCAAGTACGTGCGCATCCAGCGCCAGCGCCGGGTCCTGTCCCAGCGCCTCAAGGTGAGTGGAGGAGAGTTCGAGGGGCGAAGGACGCGGCTAGGGGGGAGAGAGAAAAGACCTGCCGCCCGCCGCCGGCCCTCTCAGATCGGAAGGACCCTTTTGCGCGGCCCCTTTTTTATCTGCCGGCGCGACCCCACTGGCACGCGCCCGCCCGGCCGGGCGTGTGAAGAAAGGAGGGCCTGGCTCCCTCTGCGGCGTGAGGATCGGCTGAGCTGTGGGACGCTGGCAAGGGGCGCCGATTCCAAACGAGGAGGCAGGCACCTCTCACTCGCTTCCCATCCTCACAACCCCCCCCCCTCCCCCCTCTCTTTTTTTATTTTGTCATAGGTCCCCCCCGCCCTCAACCGGTTCACCAAGGCCGCCGACCGCAACCTGGCCGAACACGCCTTCAAGCTCCTCCTCAAGTACCGCCCGGAGGACAAGGCCACCAAGAAGGCGCGCCTGCTGGCGGAGGCGGAGGCGCGCGCGGGCGGCGCAGACCCGGCGGCCGGCAAGAAGAAGCCGCTCGTCGTCAAGTTCGGCTTGAACCACGTGACCGACCTGGTCGAGTCCGGCAAGGCCTCCCTGGTCGTCATCGCCCACGACGTCGACCCCATCGAGCTGGTCGTCTGGCTGCCCGCGCTCTGCCGCAAGATGGGCGTCCCGTACATGATCGTGAAGGGAAAGGCCCGCCTGGGCGCGGTCGTCCACCAGAAGAACGCGGCCGCGCTGGCGCTCGTCGAGGTCAAGGGCGACGACGCCCGGGACCTAGCCAAGGTGATCGAGTCCGCCAACGCGCTCTTCGGCAAGGACGGCCCCCGCATCGGGTGGGGCGGCGGGATCATGGGCGCCAAGTCGCAGGCCAAGACGCACAAGCGGGAGAAGACGATCGCGCGCGAGCTGGCGTCGCGGTGAAGGAGCGTCGTGCGTGCGTGCGTTTGTGTGAGGGGGGGGGGGGGGGGAGAGCGCGGGTGGGGTGGTACCAAGAGCGTGTGTGTGTGTGTGTTGTGTGGGGCTCTGGCGCCCTCGTGCGCGTGCGCTGTGGGGGGGAGGGGTGTTGCAAAAAAACTGGTTTGGGTTTTGTTCATCTCTTCACCGCCGCCCTCTTCTTCTTTGTATCCCCCGGCTCGCTCGCCCCTGCCGCCACCACCGCGGCCGCCCCGCCCGCTGCCCAGGCCAGGCCCGCGGCCAAATCGCTCGGCGGTGGCGGGGGTGTGGGGCCGGCGGTGAGGGCGGCCAAAAACTCGGCCGCAAGGAGCGGCGCGCCTGGGGACGGGGCGGGCGGCGGCGGCGGCGGCTCCGCCTCGAGGACGCGCCGCGCCTTCAGCGCCGCGCCCACCGCGTCCGCCAGGGCGCCCGCCGTGTAGCCGGCCGTCACGGTGGCCAGGCCCGCCAGCGTCGCAGCAAAGTCAGCGGACGGCAGGCCGGGCGCGGCGCCCTCACCCTCTACCCCCTCCTCCCCCTCCCACCCTGCACCGCGCGCGGCCGTGGCCGCCCGCAGGACGGCCGCCCGCTCCGTCCGCCCCGGCGGGCCGACGGCGACGACCCCCCCAGAAAATAGGGCCGCCAGGGCTTCGCCATCCTTGCTCACGGCGAGTGGCGGGCAGGAGGCCTCACCGACGATGGCGACCCCGGCGGCGGCGGAGAGCGAGGCCAGGCCGGCCAGGAGCGGCGCGCGAAAGGCGCGGGCTGGGGGAGGGGGCGTCGCGGCGGCGCCGGCCCCACCCCCCCCGCCGCCCGCCCCTTTTGCAGCGGCCGCCCGGCTGGCGTCTCGAATGAAGAGCTCGTCGATGGCCGGGATGTAGAGGATGGACGGGGCGGCGGCGCGGGCGGCGGCGAGCGCGGCCGCGACGGCCGCAGACGCAGCAGCGGCCACAGCCGCGGCGGCGGCAGCTGGAGGGGTGGTTGAAGGCGCGCCGCTCCCGCCGCCGCCGCCGCCGCCGCCGCCGCCGCTTGCCGCCGCCACCCGCCGCCAGTCGAGCGTGACCATGGCCGCGCCCGCCGCGCCCGCCACGCCCCGCACAAGCGCGGTCTTCCCCGCCCGCGGCGGGCCGAACAGGAGCAGGCGTGGGGCCGGGCGGGCGTGGAGGGGGGCGGCGGCGGTCGGGTGCGGCGTCGCGCCCCCTCCCCCTCCCCCGCCCAGCGCCAGCAGCCCCGTCGCGGCCGCCAGGGGCAGGGCCACGCAGGCCAGGGCCGCCTCCCGGGCTTGGGCCAGGGACGGCCAGGCCCCGCCGGCGCCCGCACCACACCCGCCGTCCGGCGCCGAGGCTGCGCAGGCAAAGGCGCGGAGCGTGGCGCGTGGTGGCGGGGGGCGCAGCCAGCCGGACGCCGCGGCGGTGGTGAGGGCGGTCTCGGGAGGGGTGGACAGATGTGGCGGGGTGGGTGGGGGTGGGGGGCCGGCGGCGGCAGGGCTTGGCGGCGGCGGTGGCGGCGGCGGCGCCACCACCACTGGCTCCTTCTTCTTTGTGGCGGGGCGGCGGCTTGAAGAAGAAGAAAGGGCGACACCGGCCTCTGGGGCGGCCGCCCCGGCGGACGTCGCGGCACGATCACCGCCACCCCCTGCCAGCAGCAGCCCTCGGGCCTCATCCAGGATGCGCTGCCCCTCCGCCGCGCCCGCGGCCTCCGCCCGGGCGGACACGAGCGGGGCGAGGAGGGCAGCGTCCGCGCGCGCGGCGACCGCGGCCGCCGCCCCGGCCGTGGTCGTGGCCAGGGGCGGCAGCAGCCCGCTCCTCTCCTGCCACTCCTCCGCCCAGGCCGAGATGGCCGCTGTGAGGGACGGCGCGGCCTGCATGGGCGGCGCCCGCGCGCCCCACAGGGCCAGGGTCAGGGCGGCCGGGCCGGGCGGCGGCTGGTGGGGGGGAGGCCCAGGGAGGGCAGGGCCCGGCCCCACCTCGGCCACCACCCCTTTTGTCAGCTCCGGCGGCACGCCCGCCGGCAGGTCGCCCCCCCCGCCCGGCCCCACCCTGCCAACCACCCAGGCCCGGATGGTGGCGACGCGGGCGTCCCGGACGGGAGCGCCGTCCGTGGCGGTGAGGGCGGCGAGGAGGGGGAGGAGGGCGGCGTCGGCAGCAGCCCGGGCGGCGGCACGCGCGGTGGACGCGGCCGCGGCACGCGCGGTGGAGGCCGGGCGGTGCGGGCGGGCGCGCCGCGCTCGCACGACCCAGCCCCGCCAGGCCGCCTGGATGCGGGTGGCGGCGGTGGATGGGGCGGGAGGAGCGGGTGGCGGAGGAGGCGCGGGTGGTGGTGGTGGTGGTGGTGGTGGTGGCGGTTGCGGGAGCGCCGCCGCGGCCGCTGCGGCCGCTGCTTTGACGATGAGCGCGTCCCGGGCGGGCGAGCCGACTGGGGCACCACCCGCCGATCCACCAGCAAGGCCGCCGCACCCTGCCTCGGCCGCGATAGCCTGGACGCCCCGCAGCCCGGAGGGCACCGGTGCTGCCTCCCCTCCTCCCCCTCCACCCACCACTGCCAGGCCAGCCGCGTTTTTACTCACCACCCAGGCCCGGACCTCGCAGGCGCACTGGGCAGCGATGGCCGCGGTCAGGGCCACCGCGGCCGCGCGGTGCGGGCAGGGGCAGACCAGGGCGGCGGCGTCCAGGGCGGCGGTCGACGCGAGGAGGGTGGAGAGGGTGGTGTAAAGGGTGGCGGCTGGGGTGGGGGGATCAGCGCCGCCGCCGCTGTTGCTACGGTCTTCCTCCAACAGGGCGAGCAGGGAGAGGCAGGCATCGCGGACGGGGTCGGGTCTGGTGGGTGTGAGCGTGGGTGGGCGGGTGCGTGAGAGAGAGAGAGAGAGAGAGAGAGAGGAGCGTGCGTGAGACTGTTTGGCTTCCAGCGGGGCGGGCAAGGTTTTGCTCCTTTTTTGTTCTCCCTCTTATTACCTCACGCACACCTTTGGGTCGGCATCTTTGGGTGTGGGGGCAGGGGTTGAAGGGGAGGGGGGGGGGGGGGGGGAGACAGCTGGTGGGTGGGAGGTGCGGGCCTACGTGCTCTATGGGTCGCGTGGTGTGCGCAGAAGAGGTGTGTGTGGAATGAAAAACAGGCTTTTTTTCTCACACACCACCTTCCATTTTTTTTTTCCGGCCGTGATCCAACCGCATCCGGGCCTCGCTCTCCTCCGCCAGTGCCAGCTTGGTTACGACCAGCTGGTTGATGGTCATCTCCAAGGAGGCCTGCGCCTCCGCGGCCGCTGCTTTGGCCGCCACGGCCTCGCCCGCCGCCGCGTCTGCGCGCGCGCTCGCGGCCGCCGCCCGCCGCTCCGCGGCCTTGAGTGACAGGGTCAGCCGGGCCGCGTCCGCGCGGGCTATGGTGAGCAAGGCGATGAGTGCGGGCGATGGACCAGCACCGGCCGACGATTTAGCCTCCCCGGCCGCCGCCGCCGCGACCTTGCCCACCACCCGGGCCACCAGGGCGTGGACAGCCCCCGCCCGCGCTTCCGCCTCCAGCCGAGCTCGGTCGCCGTCCAGGGCCTCCGCCCGCATCCGGGCGCCGGCCAGCTCACGTTCCAGCTCACTGGCCCGGATGGAGACGGTGCGGCTTTGGCGGGCGGCTGTGGAGGTTAGGGCCTTGAGGGCGTCCTCTGCAGCCGCCGCCGCGCGTGCGGCCGCGGCGGCCGCCCGGGCACCCGCCTCATCCGCCCGGGCCTGGGCGGCCGTGGTGGCCGCCTCCGCCGCGGCAGCCCGGGCGCGGGCAGTGCGTGCGTCTACTTCCGCGTTCGCTGCCCGCTCTGAGGCCGCGCCCGCGGCCGCTGCCGCTGCCGCCGCCCGCCCCTCCGCCTCCACAGCCCGCCCCTCCGCCGCGGCTTCCACTTCGTCTCCTTTGACCTCCGCCGCCGCCACAGCCGCCGCCGCCCGCGCGTCCGCCGCCACCACGGCCGCAGCTGCCCGGGCTTCGGCAGCTTGGACGCGGGCGGCCGCAGCCGCTTCCACGGCAGCCAGGCGGGCCATGAAATCGGAGGAGGGGGAGGAGGAGGACAGGGGCGAGACAGGGAGCGTGCCATCGGCTGCCCCCGCCGCCTCGCCCGCCGCCACAGCCGCCAGGGCGGCCGCCAAGGCTCCGCCTTCCTCGTCCTCCTCCTCATCCGGGAAGACGGTGGAGGAGATGGTGCGCGGGCGGTGGGGTGGTGCGGCGCCGGCGGAGGCGTCGGCCGGGTCGGCCTCACCAACCCCCTCCCCAACCCTCGCCCCCTCCCCACCATCCTTGGCCGGCGCCGGGCGGGCTTTTTTTTTCTTTGGTGGGGGAGGGCAGGACTCCCCGCCCACCTCCTCTCCACCAACACTGACACCTCCACCCGCGGTCGCGGCGTCCGAGCCGCCACCCAGGCTGGCGCGTTCGGGCGGCGGGCTCTCCCCACCACCAGCCGCGCCCGCCGCGACTGCTGCAGCCGCCACCGCCGCCGCCGCGGCGGCCGCCACCGCTTCTTGGGCTTCCTCCGCGGGCGACGCCAAGGCCGCAGGCGCGGACGGGCGGCGCAGAGAGGCAGCCACGGCGGCCGCCGTCTGCGCGCCGGCCGCCGTTGCCGCCCCGCCCTCCCCTCCACCGTCCACCGCCCCTGCAGCTGCACTGCTCGCCTCATTCTCCGCCACCGCGGCCGCGGTCGCGCCCCAGGCGGCGGCCTGTGCGAACGCCCCCGGCGAGTCTGGGGGTAGGGCGAGTGGTGAAGCAGGGGATAAGAGGCGGGCCGCGGCGGCCGCGGCGGCCGCCAGGGGCGAGGTCGGGCGGGAGGGCGAGGGCGAGGGCGAGGGCGGGAGGGTGGCCGGCCCGGCCACCACCAGCGGCGAGAGGCAGGCCGGCAGGGAGACGGCGGTCGCCAGGGGGGCGCCGCCGCCGCCACCGCCGCCGCCGCCGCCGCCACCGCCACCATCACCCCCACCCGTCAGTAAGCCCAACAGCGTGCCCCCACCCAGGACGCCGTTGGAGCCCGCCGCCGCGAGCACGGCGGTCGACGGGCGGGCGGCCACAGTGCACCGCACGCGCGGCGCCGCCCCGCCCCGGGGCGCCCGTGGCACGCCCGCGCCGAGGACGACCTCCAGCGACAGGCGCTGGGGCCAGCCCAGGCGGAGCGGGCCCACCAATTTTGCCAGGTCCAGCGTCGCCGTGCCAAGGAGGTGAGAGGGCGGGCGGTGGGCAGCGTGCGCGCCGCCGCCGCCGTGGCCGCCCCCTCCAGGCGCGGCCTCGACGGACAGTAAGGACGGCTTGGCCAGCAGGGCGCCCGCCGGGGACGCCCAAACCCGGACGCCCTTAAAGGTCAGCGTGCTGGTGGGGGGGAAGGCGGTCGGGGCGTCGCCGGCGTGGGCAGACGCGGCGTAGCCTGTGGAGAGAGAGAGAGAGATGAGAAGACATTTGAGAAAGTGGTTGGCTGAAGAGAGGCGCGCTGCGCGCGCGCGCGCACCCCCTGCCCCTCCTCTCTCCCCCAGCCTTACCCTGTTCCACTGCCAGCGGCCCGCTCGCCGCCCGGTGGCGGCGCGGGCGGGTCCAGGCCACCCGTACGCAGTCATACCCGGGCGGTACGCCGTCGACGGCCTGAATGAGGGAGCGAGTGGTGGAGGCCAGAAAGCGGCTGGCTGGTGCTTTGAGGGAGAGAGCTGCGCGCGCCTTTCTCTTTCTCTCCCCCTTCGTCTCCTCTCACTCTCTCCCGCCCCCTTTTCACTCACCTCCACGCTGCAGGTATAGTCGTAGCGGCCGACCTCGTATCGGGTGGAGGACATGCGGAGGGGAGGAGGTGTGAAGAGAGGAGGCGGGCTCCGGAAGGAAAAAGGTTGTCTTTTCGGTGGGCCGGAGGAAATGATGTGAAGAGCGGGGTTGAAAGGTGTGGGTCTGTCTCAGAGTCGCGTTCTCGGCTGGCCTGCTGGCCTCTTCTCCTCTCTCTTCACACCAAATGGCTGCGCGCGTAGCCCTGCTGCTTGTCATCGCCGCTACCTCCCTGTCCTCCTCTGCCGCCCGGCGCCGGGGTGTCAGCGCAGCGGCAACAGCCATGGCGTCGCCGTCCGTGCGTGCGAGTGCACAAACACCACCGCCCGAACCTGCCTACGAGGCGGCCGGCCCCTGCACGGCCGGCCCCACCGTGGTACGCGGCTCGCTACGCACCACCAACACCGGGGAAAGGCTCTCCATGACGCTGACGTTGCCTGGTGGGGCCAGTGACGACGGCAGGCGGGCCCCACCCTGGCCTGTCGTCGCCTTCTTCAACGGGTTCCAGGTGAGGAGGAGAGCGGGGAGTGTGCGGTTTCCATTGCAATCGAGAAGTCGCTTTCGATGGCTTTGCCGATATTCCAGGATCAGGGTCTACGCTCAGCCGCTAGCTGAGGTGACTGGGCACACGCCAGAGCAGTAGGATGAGGGGAAGTCGATGCCAGCCACGCGCTGAAAGGGAGAGACAAAAAAAAAAAAAACTCACCGCTGTCCCATCATCTCTCAACCCCCTCCCATCCTCCGCCTCTCGCCAAGGCACGCGCCTCCTTCTACCGCCCTTACGCGACCCACCTCGCCTCCTGGGGCTTCGCAACGCTCCAGTACGACGTACGCCCCTTGGCCATGCCCCCCGACGCTATGGAGCTGGCCTGGCTGGCCGACGCGGTCGCCTGGGCTAAGGCGGCCGCCCCCGCGTCTGACCCCCTCTCAGACACGCTCTTCTGTGCGGGCCACTCCCGGGGCGGCAAGCTGGCGGCCTTGCACGCGGCGGGTGCGGGGCGGGCCCTGGACGCGTATGCGCAGGCCCTGGCGTCCGCAGAGGCAGCGGAGGGTGGTGGCGGCGGCGGCGACCGCGGCCGGCGAGTCGGCCAAAACACCACCTCGACCACCGCCCCTCCTCCCCCACCCATTCCCCTCCCGCCGCCCGTGGCCGGCGCCTTCCTCCTGGACGCCATTGACAACACCCGCTTCGCCCCCGAATCCCCGGCCTACCCCTCCGCCGCCCGCGCCCTGGGCGGCAGGGTCCCCGTCGGCTGCGCGGCGGCGGGCGTGGTCGGCGCTTGCAACCCTGCGGAGTCATCGACCCTCGCCACGCTGTGGCCGGCCGCGGGCCCCGGCTCCTGGCTCGCCCTGCTCCCGGGCGCCGGCCACGCCGAGTTCCTGGATGCGGGGGCCCTGTTGAACCGGGTGTTTGACGCGCTGTGCGGGCGCGGGGACGGGGACGGGAGCGCGGGGCATGGGCGCGCGGTGACCATTCGGCGGGCGGCCGCCGCGCTCGTTGCGTGGGTGGATGGGCTGGCGCGGGGTGGGGGTGTGTTCCCCCCCCTCCTCCCGACGCCTCCTCCTGCTGAGCCTGCCGACCCCGTCTCGGTCGCCCTGCGCTTTGACCGGGACGGGGCGGTCCGTGTCGCGCTCCGCCCGGCCACTTCGAGCGCCCTCCTCACCCCCACCCCAGTCGCGACCGCGGGCGCGCGGGGCCTCGTCACCAACTTCCTGGCCTGGGCCCGGGCCGAGGCGGCCGCCCGCCCGGCCGCGCTGGTGTTTGATGTGAAGGGCGGGGGCGAGGGCGAGACGGCGGCGGTGAGCAACGTGCTCCCCTTTGCGCGGCGGGGCAGCGGGGTGGTGGTGGAGAGCGGAGCGGCCACTAAGGCATGATGTTGAGAGCTGATTATTTGTGTTGTCTCTTTTTTATTGTTGGGGTCGAGAGGCATTTGAGGCAGCACGCCGCCAACGCTAGCGTCTCCACGCTTCCTCCCTCACCCCGACGCCCCCAATCGGAGGAGAGGTGTGAACAAAGTGGCTGGTAAACAAAAACATTTCCAGCACCCCTTCACTCTCAACCCGCCCCTCTCTCACTCCCCTCCCTCACTCTGCGAGTTCCGCCCCGAACCGGGCCGCCGCCTCCCGGGCCACCCCTGCACACCCCGGAGTAAACACCCCTCCCAGCTCCGGCGCACACCCCGCCCCGCCTCCTGCCGCCAGCGCCGCCAAATCCACCCACCCGACCGCGGCCGCATCATCACCCGGGACTGGATCCGTTGTACCATTTTCGAAATTTACCAGGCCCGCCACTTGAATGATGGCGTAGTGGAAGCGGTAGGCGCCGGTGGCCGGGTCGGCCTCGATGGCGTCGGAGGCGGTGAAGGGCGTCGGGCCGGCCGAGGCGAGGGAGGGCAGGGCGGAGGCGGCGGTGCTCTCAGGCTGCAACCCGGTGCCCCTTTGGAAGCGCACGCCGCACTCCTCGAAGAGCTCCCGCCCGGCGCCCTCCACCACCGTCTCACCCAGCTCCAACGACCCGCCTGGGAAGCTCCAGGAGCCGGCGTGGGGTGGGCGGGCCCGCCTGACGACCAAGACTTGCGGGCCGGCTGGGGAGGGGCGGAGGGCAACGGCCGCGACCGCAGCGCGCGGGTAGGGGAGGTGATTCTGAGGGGAAGGCGGTAGCGCCTCGTCACCGCTGGTCGACGCGGCGCTGGATGAGATGCGTCGCCTGCTAACGCCAGGCCAGACGGCCGGGCGCAGCCGTGTGAGGCTCCGCAGCATCAGTGCAAATAAAAAAAAAACAATGGGCATCTCCCTCACCTCTCACTCCTTCGTTTCGCTTCAACACGAACGCACGATGACGCCGTCGCTGTCTCTCCGTCGCCGCGTCCTGGCGGGTACGCTGGCCCTGGTTGCCCTCCAGGTGGTCGCGGCCCAGGTAAGACAGAAGGAAAGTGGAGACGGCGCGCGCGTTCGCTCTCCTCATCGGCCAAAAAAAAAACTCTCAACCTCGACATCACGCCCCTCCATTATTCTGTCTCACGCTCACCGTCCTGTCTCTCTCTCCTTCTCACCCAAGTCCTCCCGCAAGACCGAGTGCGACGCCCGCTGCCAGACCCAGGTCAAGCTGTTGGAGGGCGCGCTCCTTTTCACCATCCTCGCCATCACAGTCGGCAGCGGGGTCTGGTTGTTGGGGAGTGTGGACACGCCCACCCGCTTTGGCGGGGCCGCACAGGATTGAGGGGTGATGAGGAGGAGGAGGGGGGGGGAGGAGCGCGTGTGTGCGCGTGCGTGTGTGCGAATGTTGCTGTGTGTTAGAACGAGCGGAGCGTGTGTTTTGTGTGTGTGCGTGGGCGAGCGGAGAGCGCAGCACCGCGCACCGTGCGCCTGGGGAGAAAGAGGAGAGAAAAGAAACCTGACCCCCTCATACCACCACTCATATGCCCCTCCGCCCGGCCGCCTTGTTCACCCCCTTCCGCCCGGCCGCCTCGTTCACCCGCCCCTCCCGCCCTCTACTCCACCGCCCCGCTATGCCGCCCAAGCGCCTCTCCAAGGCGCTCGCCGGCGCCTCGTCCGACGAGGATTACGCCGACCTGGCCGACCCGCCCTTCCCCCCGCACGGCGAGGCACCCTCTCCCCGCGCGAAGGCCAAGAAAGCCAAGAAAGCCCCGGCCGCCACCTCCTCCCAACCCGGGTCAGGTGACCTGGTCCAGGATGGCTGGGTGTCCATGCACAACGACGGCGTTCCGTTTGTGATGTGGAAGTGCGTGTGGTTTTTTTTTTTTACGAGTTTGTGCGCATGTGCCTTTTTTGGAGCCCCTGTTTCGGCTTCGTCCACCCATCGCCAGGCCCTCGGCTGTAGCCAGGAGGGTAGAGGTGTGGGTGGTCCACCCCGACCGTGGGCCAAACGTTTGGGAGATCCGTGGGTTGGGCTGGCAAACGGCCCCGCTTGCATCGCTTGTTGTGCGCGAGGCCCCTGGCCGAAGAGGCACGCGGACATTCTCTCTCCCGTCGCGACCACGATCTCTCTCTCAAACCCTGCCTCCCTCCTCACATAGGCGCTACGGCGAGCCCGCCTACTCCGGCAAGGTGGCGGCCTTCGACCTGGTGAGGAAACAAAGATGCCAAAGAAACAAAGGCGGGGCCTGTACGAGAGAAGCCGCCCCCTCATGACCCAACCCCCTCTCCTTCCAACTTTTTCGCAGGACGGCACCCTGCTCCTGACGACCACCACCCTGAAGGCCGGCTGGGGCCCCGCCAACGCGGACGACTGGCGGTACTTCAATGCCAGCGTGCCTGGCAAGCTGGCGGCGCTGGTGGAGGAAGGTTTTGAGATCTGCGTGCTGAGGTAAGGGACGGTCTGAGGTTGGGGAAAGAAGAGCGCGCTACAAACTTGCACGTGCGCTTGTAAGGCTGTGGCCGCTTGCACACACGCAACACGGCCGGCCGCCCTCTCCTGTGCCCTTGTCTTATTCGCGACGCACGCCCGGTCTCTATTGCCGATGGGCGACACTCCCCTTCTTCTCCCCCCCCCATCACCCCCACAACAGCAACCAGGGGAGCGTCCGGTCTGCCCATGCTGGCAAGGCCGCCGCGAAGGTGACCGCCCGCGCCGACGCCGCCATCGCGGCCCTGGCCCCGTCCGTCCCGGTGACCGTCATCTACTGCACGGCCACCAAGAGTGACGCGTGTGCGCATCGCAAGCCGGGTCCGGGCATGTTTGACTTTTACGCGTCTGTCACCCGCCCGCCCGCTGCGCCGCCCGTCGATGTCTCCACCTCCTTCTTCTGCGGGGACGCCGCGGGGCGGGGCGTCGGCCAGAACACCGCCAACCCGGCTGAACCCGATTTCGCGGACTCGGACTCCGAGTTTGCGGCGGGGGTGGGCCTGGAATTCAAGACTCCGGAGGAGGTGTTTGGGCACGCCGAGACCCCAGATGAGTACAGCGCGCGCGCGGCGGCCGGCAACGGCGACGGGGCGGGGGTCAAAGGCGAGGGCGGCGGAGGCGCGGGCGTCGGCGGGACCGGCCCGAACGCGCTCCTCGTCTCTCTGTTCCACCAGATTGCGGACAACAGCGAGGGCTTCCGGAAGAACGCGGTCAAGAAGGCGGCGGCCATCCTGGAGGGCCTGGACGAAGCGGCGACCGACGTGAAGGCGCTGAAAGCGTTGAAGGGGATCGGCAAGGTGAGCGGGAGATGAGAAATGATGATGATGTGTGGGGGTTGCCGCGGCTGCCTGGGAGACACACGCCCGCCGTGCCCGGCCGCCACCGAAGCGGCGCGTGTGTGCGTGGGAGATAAAAACGAAATGCGCCCCTCCCTCCCTCCCAAACCTACCAACCCTCTCCACCATCCATCCCGATCTCTCATCATTTCCCAGAGTTCACTGGCGTGGATCCAAGAGTTCATGGACACGGGCGACATCGCGGAGGCGCACGCGCCCAAGCCGCCGCCCGCGCCGGCCAAGGAGGGGACGGGCGCGCTGGCGTTCGCTTGACATGTTGCTGTATTTTGTAAAAGGGCGAGCGACACCGCGCGCACCTTCAGGGAAAAAGAGAGCAAAAGAAAAAACCCTCACACCCTCATCCCTCCGGCCGCCGCCCGGCTGCCTCGTTCACCCGCCGCTCCCGCCCCTTCCTCCACCGCCCCGCCATGCCGCCCAAGCGCTCCTCCAAGGCGATCAAACGCGCCTCGTCCGACGAGGATTACGCCGACCCGGCTGACCCGCCCTTCTCCCCGGGAGGCGAAGAAGCCTCTCCCCGCCCGAAGAAGAAGGCCAAGAAAGCCAAGAAAGCCCCGGCCGCCACCTTCTCCCAACCCGGGCCGGGTGTCCTCGTCCAGGATGACTGGGTGTCCATGCACAACGACGGCGTTCCGTTTGTGATGTGGAAGTGCGTTTTACATATATATATATGAGTGTGCGCATGTTTCCCTTTTTTTAACTGCCTTTTTTTGAGCCCCTGCGTCGGCTGCTTCCGTCCACCGCCAGGCCCTCGGTTGTGCCAGGCGGGTAGAGGAGCGGGTGGTCCTTCCCGAGCGTGGGCTAAAAGTTTGGGAGATCCGTGGGTTGGGCTGGCAAACGGCCCCGCTTGCATCGCTTGTTGTGCGCAAGGCTGGCCATTGAGGCACGCGAAGAGGCATGCAAACGCGCGCGCGTGCGCGCACGTCGCGCCCACCTTCTTACTCAAACCCTGCCTCCCTCCTCACATAGGCGCTACGGCGAGCCCGCCTACTCCGGCAAGGTGGCGGCCTTCGACCTGGTGAGTAAAAAAAATAGGCGTGGGCGGCCCAAAGAAACGAAGGCGGCCTGTACCAAAGAAGCCGTCACCCCATGACCCCAACCCCTTCTCCAACCCGCAGGACGGCACCCTGCTCCTGACGACCACCACCCGGCCGGTCGCCTGGGGCCCCGCCAACGCGGACGACTGGCGGTACTTCAATGCCAACGTTCCTGAAAAGCTGGCTGCGCTCGTGGAAGAGGGGTTTGAGATCTGCGTCCTGGGGTGAGAGAGAAAACGGGTTGGGGAGGAAGAGCATTCTAAAAGCGTGCACGTGTGCTTTGGCATATGATAAGCTGTGACCGCCTAGCACCCACGCCACCGTGGACGGCCGTCCTCTCCTGTGCCCTTGTCTAAGACGCGACGCACGTACGCTCCCTATCCCCGATGTCCAACACTCTCACACGTCCTCTCTCCCGTCTTCCCCCCCCCCCCTCAACAACAGCAACGAGGGGGGCGTACGGACCGCCCACACCGGCAAAACCGCCGCCAAGGTGACCGCCCGCGCCGACGCCGCCATCGCGGCCCTGGCCCCGTCCGTCCCGGTAACCGTCATCTACTGCACGGCCACCGAGAAGGACGGGTGTGAGTATCGCAAGCCGGGTCCGGGCATGTTCAAGTTTTACGCGTCTGTCACCCGCCCGCCCGCTGCGCCGCCCGTCGATGTCTCCACCTCCTTCTTCTGCGGGGACGCCGCGGGGCGGGGCGTCGGCCAGAACACCGCCAACCCGGCTGAACCCGATTTCGCGGACTCGGACTCCGTGTTTGCGGCTGGGCTGGGCCTGGAATTCAAGACGCCGGAGGAGGTGTTCGGGTACGCCGAGTCCCTGAGTGAGTACGAAACCGCCGCGCGCGCGCAGTACCGCGCGCGCGGGGCGGGCGGGCGGGCGGGCCCGGCCCGCCCGCCCGCCCGCCCGCCGACCACAGCGATGACGCGGAGATCAAAGGCAAAGGCAAAGGCAAAGGCAAAGGCAAAGGCAAAGGCAAAGGCAAAGGCAAAGGCAAAGGCAAAGGCAAAGGCAAAGGCAAAGGCAAAGGCAAAGGCAAGGGCGGCGGGGGCCGGCCCGCCCGCCCAGCCGCCCGCCCGAACGCGCTGCTCGTCTCTCTGTTCCGCCAGATCGCGGACAAGAGCGAGGCGGGCTTCCGTAAGAACGCGATCAAGAAGGCGGCGTCCGTCCTGGAGGGCCTGGACGACGCGGCGACCGACATGGAGCCAAAGGCGCTGTTTGCGTTGGCGGGGATTGGCAAGGTACGAGGATGTGAGAGAGAAAGTGTGTGATGATGATGATGATGAGAGGGGGGTGCCGCGGCTGCCTGAGGGGACACGCCCGCCATGCCCGGTCGCCACCACGCCCACTGTCTGCGCCCGCTTCGTCGCGGGCGATGGCAGGCAGCAGCGGCGCGCGCGGGAGGTAAAACCGAAACGCGCCCCTCCATCCAAAAAACCCTACCTACCAACCCTCTCCACCATCCATCCCCATCCCTCCATAATTTCTCAGGGTTCGCTGGCGTGGATCGATGAGTTCACGCGCACGGGCGACATCGCGGCGGCGCACGCGCCCACGCCGTCACCCGCGTCGGCCGAGGAGGGGGAGGACGCGCTGGCGTTTGCTTAGGAAATGAGAGAGTGCCTTTTTTGTGTTTTTTTTTCCTGTGTTATCATTTTCATTCACGCACCCCGATCAGCGGGGCCGGCCCCGCCGGGCCCCGCCGCGCCCGCCGCCCTGCAGGCACAGCAGCAGCGTCAACCGGCACCCACCCCAACCAGACCCCCGGCGGCGGCGTGGAAGGCGGCGGGACAGCGCCGCCGCCGCCGCCGCCCTTGCCAACCACTCTGCTGCCCACCTCTCCATCCTCTGCTCCACCGCTCACCACCACCACCTCCCGCACCGCTGCCCGGGCCGCCCCGTACAGGCGGTGGCCCAGACCCGCCCCTTCTCGGGCGACAACTGCCGCCGCGGCAGCCGCCAGCCCGGCCCGGGCCCGGGCGTCGCGGGCGGCGGCGGCGAGGCGCGGGGCGAGGCGGGGGATGGGGAGGGTCGGGGGCAGGGCGGCGACGAGGGCGGCCACCGGCACGGCCGCCAAAGGGGCGGCGGCGGCGTCGCCGTCCTCGGCGCAGCCGCCTGCGGCCGCGTCAAGCAGGGCGCCGACAGCGGCGCCCCCGTCCGCGGGCGCCGACGCGACCGCAAGCTCCACTAGGCGGCGCCAGAGGTGGAGGGAGGGTGGGGGTGGGGGAGGGGCGCGGCCACCGCGCGCGCTGGCTGCGGCCGCCGCCGCCGCGCCCGCCGCCGCGTCCCGGTCCGCAATGAAGGCGGCCGCGCCCCGGATGTCGCCCAGGTCGCTCACCAAAGCGGTCACCGCCTCCTCGTCCGCGCCCATGCGCCCCAGGACGAGGACGCGCTCCCGCACCAAACCGCGCGCAGCGCAAAGGGCCGCCGCGGCCGCCAGGTCAAAGCTCTGGCAGGCGGCCAGCAGGGCCGCCAGCGCGCCGGGCGCCCCGTAATCAGCGGTCAGCTCCACCAGGCGAGTCGCCAGGCCCCGGTCAGAGGCCGGGGAGGGCGGGTCGGAGGACGCGCCGGTCGTGCCTCCCCCACCCCCGCCCTCGTGCTGGGCGTGCTGAGCCCAGAAGAGGGAGGAGAGGTAGGAATGGAGGGTGCGGCGGGCGTCCGCGGCCGCTTCGACGTCGCCCGCGGACGCCGCGCCTGCTGCCGCCTCGTCCAGGGCCCGCACGACCCGGGGCGGAGGGCAGGCCCGCCAGTGGGTGGCGAGGAAGGCCAGGCCGGCGGGCTTGTCAGCGGCCAAGAGGGAGGCAATGCCGCTCCCGCTCCCTCCGCTGCCGCCTCCCGCACCGCCTTCCTCGCCCACCACCGCCGAAAACAGGCCGTGCGAGGCGGCAAAGGCCGCGCAGTCTGGGTGGCGCGCCGCCAGCATGACCCGCAGGGCAGACCCCGGGTCGCCTGCCGCCGTGTGCAGGTCGGCCGCGGCGGAGACAAGGGCGGGGGTGGCCCCTCCAGGCGCGCGCGCGCGCGCGGCCGCTGCGGGGGCCAAGGCGGCTGCATCCACCGCGGCGGGCGGCCACCCACGGACGAGAGCCAGCAGCGTGGGGTGGTCCCGCGGGTGCAAGAGCAGGGAGTGCAGGACCATGGTGTAGGTCGGCAGGCGCAGGAGGAGAGGGGACGGGAGGAGGCCGGCCGGGGTGGTGGTTGAGGAAGAGGAAGCACCACCCCGCCCGGGCCAGCCCTTTTTCTCCTTCTTCACGGCACCCGCCGGCACCGCTGTCGGCACGTACGGGGCCAGGGACGGCAGGGTGCCCGCGCCTGCAAACGCGTGCACGGCCCGCTCCCACTCCCGTGCGTCTGCCGGGCCCAGGAGGCGGGGCGCGGCGGCGGCGGCGCCTTCCGCATTGCCGGAACTGAGGCTCTTGTCCAGCCACGCGCCGGCCGCGGCCGCGCGCACGGACCCTCCCGACCCCGCCGCTCGGGCCGCCGCCACCGCCGCGCCCGGGCGGCCGACACCGATGAGGTGGGTGACCAGGGCGTCTCCCGCCAGGGGTCGGGCCATCAGGGCAGCGGTGGGACCGCAGACCAGGAAGGAGGGGTCGTCGTCCCCCGAAAAGGAGGGGCGGGGCACGCGGGGCGGGCGGCGGGGGGGGAGCACCGGGAGGGCGGCCGCGCTCCCGCCGCCCCACTCCCACACGCTGCCGCCGCCGCCCGCCACACTGCTGGGGGCAGGTGAGGGCGTGCGGCCACCACCACCATCCCTATCAAGGGCGGGGCGGGGTGGGGGTGGCGGCGGGTCGGGCGGCAGGGACGGCGCCAGAAAGACGGCGCCCGGGGTGGGCGGCCGGGGAAAGGGGAGGGCGGTCGTTGTGGAGCCCGCGGCCCTGCCGCTCTCCCGCGGTAGGGCTCGGGCCTCGACGCCACCTTGGCCAGTGACGACCAAGACAAGCGCGGCATCCCTCCCTAGGGGGGCGGCCCCGACCGCTGTGTCCCCGCTTCCCACCAGGTCGGCCGAAAAGGCAAGGCGGGCAGCGGGGGCGGCCGCGGTGGCCGCGGCCGCGCGCGCTGCCGTGGCTGGCGACGCAGGCGGCGCCCCGCCCACTACCCCGCCCGTCGCCACGGACACGGCGGCGGCCAGGGAGGATGCCAGACCGCCTCCCGGCGCTCCTCCGGGCACGGGGTGGCGTTGCAGGGGCGGCAGGGGCGCAAAGGTAAAGGCCCGGACGGCCTGGCCCCAGGCGAGCCAGAGCTCCCGCCGCCCGCCGCGCCCGTGGCCCCACGCCAGGCGGGCGCCGGCGCCCGCCCCGCCCGGCCGGGGCAGGCGGGCGATGAGGCGGCGGGCGGCCGGGTCGGCGACGTAGGCGGCCGCGGCCGTCGCCCAGGCCAGCAGGCGAGGAGGGGCGGGCGAGGAGGGGGGGGAGGAGGAGGTTGGGGCCTCCCCTTCTACTCCTCCTTCCTCGCCCGACCACGCGAGGGCGGCCACCCCGCCCTCCCCGCACCCGGGCGCCCCGCCGCCAGCCTCCAGCAGCGGGCTCAGCCCCGGCCGCCCGAGCCATCCCTTGCGGACGACCAGCATGACGCGGCCGTCGGCCAAGCCGATGGCGATGGCTGGGCCGGGCGCGGACGCGGACGCGGACGCGGTCGCTGCGGCCGCCGCGAGCAACCCGCCGCCACCAGGCGCACCAGCCTTGCCGCTCCCACCTTTCGGGTCCACCGCGACCGCCGTGCCCGGGGCCGGCAGCGCCAGGCTCCACTCCCCGCCGTCGGCCAGGGAGGAGACGACGAGCATGCCCGTGCGGGCGCTGCCGCCGCCGCCCCCGCCATCAACGGACGCGACTGCCTCGGCCGCAGCATCCAGGCTCACTCCGCTCACGCCTCCACCGTGCGGCCGGGACCGGCGCACCTCGTGCCCACCCGCGTCCAGGATGTGGAGGCGGCCGGCAGCCGTGCCCAGGACGGTCGCCCGCGGGGTGGAGGCGGCGGCGGTGAGCGTGTCGCCGGGTGCCAAAAAGGGGAGCGAGGGCGAGGGTGGCGGGGTCGGGGAGGGGAGGGAGGGGGCGCCGCTGGCGCCATCCTCTGCTTCGTCTCCGCCTCCGCCTCCACCTCCCACCCGTTCCCAGGTCAGGCGGGGCAGGTTCTGGATGGAGGATACGTCCGCATCTAAGTCGTCCTCGTCTACTTCGGCGGCGGGCGTGGAAGCAGGGGTGGGCGCTGCTCGATCAATGGGTGCCGGCAACGGGTTGGTTGCCTCTCCTTGCGTGCCCGGCCCGGAGGGCTCGCCGAGCCTGTCGGGGGGGTCGGGCATTTAGGATGGAGCGAGGGCAGCCCCGACACGCACGCACGGACCGCTGTTTCACTCCCCGCAGGGAGCGCAGCAAGCGATGAAACGAGTGAGTTTTTTTTTTTTTTTTTTGCCGCGCGCCCTTTTTTTTTTTTTGCAACGCCCCCAAACCCGCTCTTCTCCAGGCATTCATGCCTTCTCTCTCTCCCACCCTTTGTGGGAAGCAGAGAAAACACGCTCACCACCCATTCCCACAAAATCTCATCTCACGCCCGCCCACTCACGCCCTTCTGGTACTGCTTGTGCCGTTTGGGCAGGGCCCGTTCAAGCACGCCCGGCAGCCCGGCCTCCAGCGCGCCCTTCACGACCGCCGCCTCCCGCAGCAGGTCCGCCGCCCGGGACCGGTTCTCCTCCAGGGCCGGCGTCAGCGCCTGGGCGGCCGCCCGCACGGAGGCGGGCGACTGCCAGAGCGTGGACGCCAGGTCAGGGAAGCCCGCGTCCAGGGAGACGGAGAGCGTAGCGTGCCGCGCGGCCAGCAGGGTGACCAGCTCCCCCGCGTCCGCCGCCGCGCCCGCCGCGTCCCCGCCCTCCGCGCCGCCGCCCTCACCATCCAGCAGGCGCACGGCCCGGCCGAAGAGGCCGAGGAGGACCAGCTCCGCCTGGGTGAGGCCCGGGTCGGACCCCATCGCCTCCAGGACCCAGGCCCGGACTTTGGCGGCGTCGTCCGGGCGCTGGCCAAAGACGTGCTCCAGGAGCAGCGCGTCCGCCTCGCACACGACGTCCCGCCCGTCCGCGTGCGCCGCGACCTGGAGCAGGTTGACGGCCTTCATGAAGCGGCGGTCGGACACGTACACCGGCGGCTCGGCCTTGTCCTGCAAAAACCCGCGCAGGCCGGTGAGGAGGTCGACGACGGAGAGGGGCAGCGCGACGGCGGCGATGGCGGCGTCCGAGGTGCCGGCAAAGTCGACCAGGGTGAGCGGGGCCAGGCCGGCCGCGGCGGCGGCGGCGGCCGCGCCGGAGGCGGCGGCGTCGTCGGTGGGCGCGCCCTCGGCGGACAGCGGGCGGTCGGTGCGCTCGCCGGACGCGCTCACCGCGCTCGCGGCCCCGCCGCCCGCCGCCAGCAGGGCCAGCCGCCCCAGCGCGTCTGCCGAGACCTGGGACACGTGGCGCCGGATGAGGAACCGATCGTACAGGGCGTCCAACTCCTCAGACTCGGGCAGCTCGTTGGACGCGCCCACCAGCGTGAGCAGGGGCACCGCGTTCCGCTCCGTCCCGTTGTCAAACAGGCGCTCGTTCAGGAGGGTCAGCAGCGCGTTCAGGATGGCGGAGTTGGCCTTGAAGATCTCGTCGATGAAGGCGACCTCGGCCGTCGGCAGGTAGCCCTCCACCTGGCGCAAGTACTCATCGTTCTCCAACCCCTTCATGGACAGCGGCCCGAACAGCTCCTCCGGCACTGAAAAACGGGTCAGCAGGCGCTCAAAGTAGCGCCCGGTCGTCAGGGCGGCCAGGCGGCGGGAGAGCTCGGACTTGGCGGTGCCGGGCGGGCCCAGGAGGAGGAGGTGCTCGCCGGAGAGGGCGGCCAGGAGCATGAGGCGGACCTGGTGGTGGGAGGGGGGAGAAGGGGGGGGGGGGAAGGGAGGCATGGAGACAAGGATAGGGTCGAGGTCGAGGTTTGGGCCCGACGGCTGCGAAAAATGCATGCCTTGCCCGCCTTCTTTCCCGGAACACGCCCTCTCTTCCGCCGGCTCCTGGCACCCGCTCCTGTGCCGAGTGCCGTCTCTCACTCTCACCTCAGTCTCCCGCTCCAGCAGGCCCGCCTGGACCGTCTCCACCGCCGCCAGGACGCGCTGTTTGAGGGCCGAGGTCGGCGGCGGCGCGGCGGCCGCGGCGGCCGCGGCCGCCTTGGACGCGGCGGCGGCGGTCGCGAGGGCCGCGTCCGCCGCGCCGGTCACCGAGGAAATGGTGTTCAAGATGGTGGCGTCCACGACCTCGGTGGGAGCGTCCGCGCGGACGGCGTGGAGGCGGAAGGAAGGGGGAGAAGAGATGGCACAGGACGAGCGGCGCGGTGCGGCGGACGCGGCGCGAGCAGCCGACCGGGCCCCGGCGACGGCGGCGCGTTGAGGGGGAGCCACGGCCTGGGCGCTCCGAGCGCTCAGGGAGAGGGCGGACATAATCGGTGGTGAAGGTGCAGAGGCGTGTCGGGACGCTGCGGAGGAAATGAAAAGAGATGTGCCTGAAGACAAGTGTGAGCGCCTAGCTGCGGGCGCCACGGCCGACACGGCCGACGCCACACCGCCCTGTTTTTTCTTTCACGCTCCCCTCGTTCTCTCCCAAATGCGCACCACCACCGTCGACCGGGCAGCCCTGCACCGGCAGGCGGGCCCGGCCACGGCCTCCTTCCCTCGCTCGGCCCTGACCGCCCGCGCCCGCGCTGGCGTGCGGCGGCGCGCGGCGCTCGTCGCCGTCGCTCCCCGCGCCTCTGCCGTCTCGTCCGACGCCTCCCTCACCCGCCCGCCCGCCGACGGGCGGGACCTGTACGCGCCGCCCAGTTTCACGGCCCTAGTCGCCGATGCGACCGCTTCGCTGGCCGCGGCCCTGGAGGACGGGCGCAAGCTGGTTGAGGTGGAGTTCCCGGCGCTGCCGGGCGACAAAGACGGTGCGAGGGAAGGGGAGAAAGAGGGAGAGAGAGAGAAAGAGGGGGGGGGGGGGGGCGCGGCCCACCGCGCCTCCTTTGTGCGGGCACACACGATTGGAGTCGACCACTGGGATGCAAGGGGTGGCAGTGGGCGAGACGAGTCCATACCAGCGCACGCAGGGCGTGTTTTTGCCTAGGGAGAGAGAGAGAGCCTGCGAATTGGAGGGAGCGCCTTTCTCAACCCGGCCCCTCTCATCTCTCTCTCCTCCGCCTGGAAAACGCGCACCCCTCTCCCCTCCTCCTCAGGCTACGTCGGCACCTCCGACCAGTACATCGACCGCAACATCCAGTTTGCCCTGGCGGCGGCTCGCTCCCTGCTGGCGTCCGGGCGCCTGGCGTCGGCGCGGGTGCTTGTCCCCGACGCGATTGAACTGAAACGGGCGGTCAAGCTCTTCTCCGCCTCCCTCGTCCCCGGCGTCACCCTCGGCCACCTCCGCGAGGCCTCGCCCTCCGGCCTGGAATCCTTTGCCCGGGCCTTTGGCGGGGGCCGGGGCGGCGGGAACGCCAAGCCCCCGCCCGCGGGCGCATACTTTGTCGTCAATGCGTCCACAATCGAGCTCCCCGACGTTGAGGCCTACACGTCCGCCCTGGCCGTGCCCGCCGAGGAGGGCGGCGCGCCGGTCACCGGGGAGGACCTGCCGGCCATGGTGCTGTGGAACATGGAGCTGGATACTCTGCGGGCGGACTTGGGTGAGAACGGGAGGCGAGAGGAAGGAGAGGGAGGAGAGGAGAGAGGAGAGAGGGGAAATGAGACGGAGGGGGTTTCCACAGGTGGAGTCCTTGTCTCTCTTCTCTCCCGGCCCCAGGCGCCCCCTCGCCCTCTCACCCTCTCTCCACCATCACCTCCCCACCCCCCCCAACCCCACCCCCCCCAAACCACCCCCCCCCCCCCCCCCCCCCCCCTCTACCAGGCCTGTTCGGCTTCCCGGGCAAGGACCTCCAGTACCGCTTCCTGTGCCGCTTCACGCCCGCCTTCTACATCCGCCCCCGCGACTACTCCAAGACCGTGCCCACCCCGCCCTTTTTGATCAACTACTCGGGCGCGCTCTTCCGGGCATACCCAGGCCCCTGGCAGGTGATGCTGAAGCAGGATGACAGCGCGTACGCCTGCGTGGCGGAGGACCGGCTGCGGTACACCCTGGGCGAGGCGAAGGACGAGATGGCGGGCGCGATGGGGATTGGCGAGGAGAGCGCGCTGGGCGGGGGCGGGGCCGGGAGCGGGCCGGGCGGGGAGGTGACGCGGGGGGACAAGGTGCGTAACCTGCTGGTCCGGGGCGTGCGGCAGTCTACGTGGTGGGAGGATGCGTTCGAGGAGGAGGAGGTCCACGACTGGCGGCGGTGAGACTGAGAGAGGGGGCGCGAGCACACGGGGCGGGGGGTCGAGGTGTGGTGTGGTGGCCGAGGTTGAGAGTTCTGGTGTGTTGACCATTCGCCTGTCCGTTTTATTTTCGTACGGGCCCCCCACACCGGCCCGCTCTCAATCAATGCGGGCGCCCTGCCCGGCGGCGCCCTTCAGGGTCACCAGGCGACCGCGCGGCGTCCTGGTGAGTGACGAGGAGAGCTGGCGGCGCGTCTGCGCGCATTGAGAAGAGGGCCCGACCAAAAACGGGTGGTGGGGTCCGTGCCCAGCTCTCTGCGATTTTGCACCTTCCCTCCCACCGCGCCGCCCCACCCTCCCTCTCCCTCTCTCAGCCTGGAACTTGTCGCCCACTACCATCACCCTTGAATGCGGTGGCGGTGGTGGCGGCCCGGTCCCTGCCCTCGGGGCCTCCTTGGACGACGGAGGGCGTGCCGACGCATCGGCGGCGCCGACCGACCAGGCGCCTCCAGGCAACCGCCTCAGCCCCGCCCCCGCCCGCCCAGCCCCCGCCCGCCGAAGAACCGGAGGCCGCCATCCTCCTCGCCGCCTGCGCGGTCGGCCTGGCCACGGGCGCCGGCGTCGTCGCCTTCAACTGGGCCATCGACGCCGTGCGGGCGGGCGCGTGGGCGGGGACGCCCCTGGAAGCGACGCACTGGGGCGCATGGGCGCGCGCCCTCCCGCTCTCGGCGTCCGCGCCCCTGCTCGTCCTGCCGCCCGTCTTGGGCGGGGTGGCGGTCGGCGCGCTGCGGGCGGGCGTGGGCGGGTCCCTTGACGAGCCCCGCCTGCCGCGGTGGCTGACTACGATGGAGGGAGGCGGAGGGGAGGAAGGGGCAGAAGGCGGTGATGTGGGTGGCCGCCATGGCGGCCCCCCTCCTCCCTCCTCCACCGCCGCCGCCGCCGCCGCCGCCGCCATTGCGGGCCCCATCCTGCGCGCTGCGGCCGCGGCCATCGGCCTGGGCGCTGGCGTGTCCCTGGGACCGGAGGGCCCCTCCGTCGACATCGGCAAGGCCGCCGCCCGCGGGGCGGGCGCGGTGCTGCTGGTGCGCGCGCGCGCGCGCGCCGCCCTGCCGCTCCTGGCCGCGGGCGCGGGCGCCGGCGTGGCGGCCGGCTTTAACGCCCCCATCTCCGGCGTCGTTTTTGCACTGGAGACCGTGTTCCTGCGGCCCGCGGCGGCGGCGGCGGACGAAAAGAACGCGCCCCTCGCCCTCGGCGCCCAGCTGCAGCCCCCCCCGCCCCCGACCACGCCCGGCCTCGCCATCGCGGCCGTCCTCCTGGCGACCGTCCTCGCGGCCCTGGTCTCCCAGGCCGGCCTGGGCGACACCCCCGCCTTCCGCGTGCCCGTCGGCGCGGCCGCGCCGGCCCTGGTGGAGCTGCCGCTCGCCCTCGGCCTCGGCGCGCTCTGCGGCGGGCTGGCCATCGCCTACTCGGCCGCCGAGCGCGCGGCCGCGGCCGCCTTTACTGCCCTGGAGACCACGTGCTCGGTCCCGCCGCCCGCCCTCCCCGCCCTGGCCGGCCTGGTGACGGGCGGCCTCGCCCTGGCCGCCCCGGAAGTGCTATACCAGGGCTTTGGCAACGTGAACGCAATCCTGGAGGCCGACCCGGGCGAGTACACCCCCCTCCTCCTGCTGGGCGTCGTCGCCGCCAAGGTGGCCGCGACGGCGACCTGCCGGGGCGGGCGCCTGGTGGGCGGCCTGTACGCGCCTTCCATCCTCATGGGCGCGGCGCTGGGGGCGGCGGTCGCGGGCGCGGCCGGCGCGGCGGGCGTGGGCGGCCTTGCCGGCCCGCAAGCGTACGCGCTCACTGGTGCGGCGGGCATGCTGGCCGCGACGT
>Ga0315287_10000525_pt1 | contig 33714 bp, 50 predicted proteins | sample YL17G11_0_MG_FD_205037 | JGI IMG/M metagenome (GOLD analysis project Ga0315287, IMG submission 205037) | Sediment microbial communities from Yellowstone Lake, YNP, Wyoming, USA - YL17G11_0 | ecosystem: Environmental > Aquatic > Freshwater > Lake > Sediment | place: USA: Wyoming | collected...
GCGCCGCGCGGACATCCGGTAAGGACCCGTCACCACCGGTCCCATCTCGCTTCCTTCCACGTCGGCGCCGCAGTCGGTTCCCGACTAGCCCAGTACGTCGCTAGCCACGCCGACGTCACCGCCGTGCACTTGACCATCTTCTTGACGTGCGGGCATTTCGCACTGCTGTAGATGCGCCCGCAGTCGTCCTTTTTGAGCGCCTCTGACCCGGGGCGCTTCGATGGCGAGTGCGGCTGGAAATGCTTACACCAACTTCCGTACGGGCACTTGAACCTCTTGCTGCAGGAGCAGATCAGAACTCTCGGTGTGGCCATTACCTGTCTCCTTGTTTGTCGTCTTGACAGAACAGCCTTCCGGGTGTACGAATGTCCTTACTCGCAAGTCCCCGGGCGAAGCGAGCTTAGGTCTGTCGGTCTCGTCTACCAGTTCTCTCTTGACGACTCGGCGCATGTACATCAGGCCGCAGGCGCAGCAGATGGTAGTGACGTCCTTGAACTTGCACTCAGGACGGTAGCGGCGATCACCGGTCGGGTGGACGTCGTAGCTGTGGCAATCCGGGCAGTGTGGCGCCTCTGCGATCTCGCGCAGAGGCCAGTGGCGACATCGCTGTCCGAGCTTGGGCACTACTGGCACTCCTGGTTGACCGCTGCGTCTCTGAGCTGGACGCGGTAGAGGTAGCGCGGTGCGTTGGCCCAGCGGCAGAGTGCGGCGATGGCGGACGCGAGGACGATGGCGGCGGCGATCAGGGCGAGCAACTCGCGCGGGGTCAGTTGGTGGCGCATGTGGGGTTCGCCTGTGCGTTAATGTTGCGCACGTTGCACGCTTTCCCAATCCAAATTTCCCCGCGCAGTGAGCAGGGAGCGCGGTGGCAGATGGTGAGGACGCGGCTTCCGTCAGGTCTGACGAGCGTGGTGGCGGTGGCTCCGCAGACTGGGCAGGGTGAGACGGGCAGGCAGAGTTTGCTCACGTCGTGGTCCCCGTGTAGTTGTTGCTGATCTCCCGCAACTCTTGCAGCGAGACGTTACCGCCGAGGCGCCCGGAGTCCTGCATCCAGTTGTAGAGGCGATCGGCTGCGGCCTCTATCAGGCTCTCCCGCTGCTGCGTTGCCCGGCCGACTGCCCAGCCACGCTTGTAGCGGGAGGCAGCATACTGGCGCATCCGCTCCAGTTCGTGCTCTACCTGGGCAACCTTGCGCTCAAGGGCAATCAGCCTTGCCGTCTCGACCATGACCATTACGCCCTCGGTGCGCGCCTTCCGCGCCACCTTCTGTCTGGCCACCCGGGCACGGCAAGACGGGCAGGTACGGCAGCCGTCTTCGCGGCCCCAGGGACGGCCGCAGCCGTTGCGGTTATGTGGGTTCTGCCGCTTGGCCTGCATGACCCGGCGGAACTCCGCTCGGCGGACGGCGTCCAGCGGCCGGCGCGACGGTGATGCACGCCCCTCTTTGGCACGCCCCACCGGAACCGGGCCCTCTGGCAGGGCGATGGTTATTGCGCCGGTCGCTGGCTCGCGCTCACCCATTGGCGGCCTCCTTTTCCTTGAACTTCCCGCACCTGGCGACGCCCTGCTGCGGCCAGCCGCATTCGGTGCCGGCGAGGGCGCAGGCGGGACAGAGGGGGGCCGACGAGAATAGGTCGTCCTGTCGCAGGCACGCCGGCGAGAACCAGATACGCTCACGCCCACGGTTGGCCCCGTCCCCGCGGTTGTTGTACCCGCCGCCCGCCTTCCATGATACGCACTCCCAGCCGGGGAGCGCGTCCCCGTGCGCCTCGTCCGCGTAGCCGCACAAGGCCACGCGCATCAGCGGGTGCTTCCCGGCCTCCGCAGCCCACTCGCGCACGGCGCCGGACAACCCGTGTGCCCGCTCGCCGTAGTCGGTGCCGTCCACGTCGTAGGGCGGGTCGAGAAAGACGCCGGTGAGCCCCAGATGGTGCGTCGGCGACGGCCCCAGCACCCGGGACCAGTCGCCGCAGCAGACGCGGACGCCGCGGAGGCGGTCGGCCAGCTCCAGGAAGTAGGCAAGCAACCGGGCGCGGCGGTCGGCGCAACCGCCGGAAACTGGCTCGCCCTTGCCGGGGTCGCCCAGGTGCGGCAGTTGGCGGTTCACGCCCTTGCCGGGGTCGCCCAGGTGCGGCAGTGACTCCTGCTTGCTCGGCCGGCAGAAGTTGTCGCCGATCCAGCTCGACAAGCCCCACGCCCAGTAGCCGGCCACGCGCGCGTCAAAGTAGTCCGGGTCCACCTTCAACGCCTCGACGCGCTCGGCCTGCCGATGTAGCCAGGCGTGGCGGGCGTGCAGGTCCGCCTCGTTGACCGGGTTGTCGGCCGCGTCGCACACCGCCCCGGGGTTGTTTTGCAGCGCCCGCCAGAAGTTGACGACGTAGCAGTCGAGGTCGTTCACGGTCTCGACGCGGGTAGCCGCGAACGGCCAGTGCGGACGCGCCAGGAGCACGGCGAGCGAACCGGCGAACGGCTCGACCAGATTATCAACATCTCCAAACCGACTCCAAACCAACTCTGCCGCCCTGCTCTTCCCCCCGAACCACGGGAATGGCGCCTTCATGTGGTCCCCCCGTCCTGCGCGCCCGGAGCAGCGGGGGCGCGACGCACCATGATCGCCCACTTGGCCGGCGTGCCGTTATCTTCGACCGGACACTGAAAGACGTTCATGCCTTCCCCTCTCAGCGCCCCGTCGCGCTCCAGGTCGGAGAAGCAGAACCCGACGCAGGTCCAGCCGAAATGGCCGCAGGCACCGACGATGGCGGCCATTTCGCCGCCGTCGGGGCGGCGCACCCACAAACCGCCGCAGGTCTGCGGCTCCACCGGCCACGCCTGGCGCTCGACCTTGGCAGGCTCGTAGGTGACGACGGAGCCGGGGTGCAACGCCTCCTCGCGCTCGTCACGCTCGGCCGATACCTGCTCGGCAGAGGACGGAGGGTTGGCGGCCCGCAGGCGCCGCAGCTCGTCGGCCGCCTCCTGGACCCAGCGCTGCGACTGTTGCAGCTCCTCCTCTGCCTCGACGGCGCGGGCGGTCAGCGTCTCGCACTCCTTGCAGGGCTCGGCCGGCACCCGTCGGTTCCAGGCGGCGACGGCCGCCTCCTCGCTGGGGTACCATTGGGACGCCAGTCCACAGCTCGCGCACTCGCACAGCCAGTGTGTGTGTACCTCGTTCCGGCGGGTATGGGCGCGGCAGTCACAGCAGGGGCATGGCAGGAGCTTGGTGTCGGCGGTGCTCTCCTCCACCGGCCGGCAGGGGCCGGGGCAGTACTCCCTCGGGGTTTTGCAGTAGTGGCTTTCGTCGTGCTCTGCTTCGTGCTCGCACACTCCAGGCCCCTTCCCGCACGGCTCCGGGCACGCCTGCATTCGCCTGGTCATTGCTCTTCCTCCTCCAGCTCCCGGTCCTCGGCCTCCAACTCGCGCAGCGTCGGTCGGTCGTCGTCGGGCCAGGGTCCGTCAGACGCTTGCCGCATCGCCTCGTAGCCGGCGGCACCCTCGATGTCGTTGGTGTAGTAATCCTCGCGCATGGTCACCCCCTCACCACATCGCGGCGGGTCAGCCCGCCGCAGCCCACATGGAACCCGTCGCGCTTCCACTCGGCCAACCGGTTGGCGCGCTCGGCTGCCAGCCGCCGCCTGTACCGCTCCGACTGCTTCCGAGTAGACTGTGACGTGCCCAGCCTCTCCCACCTGTCCATCTCGCTATGCGTCATCCCGAACCGCTCGGACGTGCTGCTCACGACTCGACCTCCTCAGAAGCTGATCGCGTCGTCCTCGACTGCCGGGGCCGCGGTGGCCGTCTGTGGCGAGACCTGCGTCCGGCCGTGGAACCAGTCCATGGCGTCGCCGGCGGTGGCGAACGTGGCGCGACGGCAGGCCTCCAGTTGTCCGGGCCGCGGCTGGGGCTGCATGCTGCGCAGCGCCAGCACCCCGGCATGGCAGGAGCACGGCACCAGCATCGGGTAGGCACGCTCCTGCGCTCCGAGCGTCTCCGGCCGGTCGATGGGCACCAGCCCGTTCAGCACCCCGACCTCGCCCTGGCGCTTCGTCCGGCAGACGCAGTACACCCAGCCCGACGCCCGGCACGACTCGCAGTAGGGCAGTACGGCCCGTTGCTGCGCGCCGTCTCGGGTGTCTGGCGGGTTCGCCTCGTAGGCTCGGCGCAGTGCCCGCCGCAACTGCGGGAGGCGCGGCTGGCCGCGGAGCGTCCCGGCCGCCTCCTCGTCGCCCAGGATGTCCACCGCCGCCAGAAGGTAACGCTCAGACTGCCGCATCGCCCAGGAGCCGATGACACCCTGCGCCTCGGTGCCGATCTGGAGCTTGCCCCAGTTGGCCTCGTACTGCGCCCAGAAGCGGCCCATCATGGCCGCGGTCTGCTCAGGCGTCCGCATGTTCGGCCCTCCTGGCATCCTCTTCGGCTGCCGTCTTCAGCGACAGCGCGACCAGGTCCTGGATGTGGGTGTCGGCCTTGCCGTTGCCGCCCTTCGCGTAGTTGCCCTCAAGCAACTTCGCCTGGTTCGTCTCGGAACCCACGAGCCAGTCGAATGAGAACCAGCGGCCCCTGCGGACGAACTCCGACTCGGCGATGCGGGCCACGAGCGCCTGGCGGTTGGCCCACAGGCCGAGCTTCAGCGAGACGCGGATGTGCGTGCGCCTAGCGGTGGTCAACTTTGCGGCGGCCGGGACGCCGTATGGCTTGGCCACCTCCTGGTTCCACCAGTCGATTACCTGCTGGGCATCGACCTCCTCGGCCGGGACGCCAGCCGGCGCAGCCGGCGCTTCTGGCGTGTGTTCTTCTCCATCTCCATCTCCATCTCCATCTCCATCTCCATCTCCTGCGCGAGACTCTCGCGAGAGTGTCGCGAGGGAGGCCGCTTCGGCGGGTCTCTCCATAGGGGGAACCGGATCGGCGACGGCGGCCACGGGCTCCGGGATCGGCGACTTGCCCGGATGGTCGACGCGCTGGTGTTTCGACCAGCTAACGATTTCCGCGTACTGCTCTCCGCCGACCTCGTAGAGAGTCACGCGAGACTCTCGCGAGAGTGTCGCGAGTATCTCGCGAGCCCTATCCAAGCCCATGTCCTGGTAGGCAAAGGCGCCGGCACGAAGCAACGCCGGATGCCAGCGCAGGCGGCCGTAGTCGTCCGCCGCCGACCAGCACCAGACGTAGGCAAGCCTGGTCTCGGCGTCCCAGGATGCGACCCGGGAGTCGGTCCAGAACTCGGGCTTCACCGAGCGAATCCGCATCAGAAGGCCTCCTCCTTGGCGGCCGGCTCCAGCTCGGGCATGTCGATCTCGTCGTCCAGGGCCGCCACCACCTGGCACCCTGGACGGTCTCCGTAAACCTTGCTCGCGAGAATCCCTATGACCTGAGCGTCGTCGTGCCAGAGCACGCCAGTAAGCGCGTCGAGGACGGACCTAGCCAACTTGTCCAGGTCCGGCTTCTTCGTCGGCGCCGACGGGCGCCGCTTCGGCAGGGACGCCGGCTTCGGCAGCCAGAAGATCAGGTCAACGTGGACCGGCCCGCGATACAGCGGCGCCCCGCGCAGGTCGCGGCTGACGGCGAGCTGGGCCTCGGCCTTCAACACCGCCATCCACGGACGCGTCCTGGTGTTGTCATCGTGAACCCAGGAGTAGAACCCGCGACCGTGGCACTTCGGGCAGTGGCCGGCGGCCGTCTTCCCGGACCCGCCGCAGAGCTGGCAGCGCATGCCGCCGCCCTGCAGCGAGCCCTTTGGCGCCGGGACCCCGTAGACGCGGAACTCCAGTCGCCTCATTCCCCGTCCTCCACCTGGTTGCCGTCCAGGGCGAGGCACGGCTGGTCAATCGCCGCGAAGTGGTCGCGAATCTGGCCCATCATGCCGATCTCGCGGTCAGCGTTGGCCTGGCGCATGTGCCCGTCGGCGACGCGCCGGGCGTAGACGCGGAGGCGCATCTGCAACTCGCGCTCGGCGCAGGCCGCCAGCTCGGCGGCCGTGTAGCTGCCCTGCTTGGCCTGCTGGGTCATGCCTTGTCTCCCTCCAGCGGGAGCTGCGGGTGCCCGTCCTCGACGACGGTCTCGCCCTCGGCCTTCCTGCGGCAGCCCCAGGCCAGGACCGGGGTAGCGGCCACGCCGCCGCCCCTCGGCGAGACGGTCACGGTGACCGTCAGGCGGAACTTGGGGTCGGCGCTGTCGCTGGCCGCCATGATGTCGCGGTAGTCCTCCAGCAGTTGCTCGAGGTTCTCGGACACCAGTCCGATGCTCGCGCCCAAGGCCGCCGACGTGGCCTCCAGGAAGGGGTTGGCCACCCCGTCATTGTGCAGCGCCCGCAGCGCCGCGCGAAACGTCGACATCTTCACCGCCGGCCCGCCGTTCAGAGAGATGGTCGTGTCGTCTGCCATGGTCACGCTTTCTCCACCTTGAGGACGGGCTCGCCGTAGGTCACAACGCCGTCCATGGTTTCCGAGAACTCCTGTTTCGCGGCCTTCAGCGTAACGCCGTCCTTTTCCTTCCGGCTGCGGGCGTATAGGTCTTCCAGGTCAGCGACGGATACCGACACGCAACGCAGGAAGGCGTCGCGGCTTACGTGCGCCTGCATGCGCTCGAAGGCCAGGTTCGCGTCCTCGACCTTGCGCTTGCCCTTCGTGGTACGCAGCATGTACCCGGCGACCGCGCCTCCCTTCACAAGGTGGTCGCGTATCGCCTCCTCGATTGCCGCGGCCTGCTGCTTGACGGTGCGCGCCCGGTCGAGCAGCGCGCCGAGCACGTCGGGGCGGTCCAGCGGCAGCGTCGCCGCCGGCACGATCTCCAGGCGCTCGCGCGCCGCCGGGCAGACCGCGCGCCCCGGGCAGTAGCGGCACTGCTCGTCGCCGGGGAGCAGCGTCCAGGCCTCGGCGCCGGCCCGCTGGACGGCGGCCCGGATGCGCAGGTGCGCGCGGTCCAGCTCGCCAGCGTCGAACGCCCGCCACTCCAGGGAGCGGCTGACGCGCGGCTGGAACACGGCCAACTTGACGTTCTCGACGTCGTAGCGCTGGGCCGCCATGACGGCGTAGGCCATGAGCTGCCAGTTGCTCTCGGGCGCCGCCACCGGGCTCCGGCCGAACTTCCAGTCGAGCAACCGCAGCGGCTCGCGCAGCGGCTCGCCGTCCTTCCGCAGGATCACGTCGGCGGTGCCGGCGGTCATCACCTCGAAGTCGTCCAGGAGACGCAGCGGCACCTCCGTCTCCACCTGGTAGCCGGCCGCCACGCTGGCCGCGACGTGCCCGGCGCAGGCCGCGACCAGCTCGCACTGCTCGGCGGTGTGGTCGGGCGAGAGCGGCCGTCCGTGGATGGCCTCCACAACCTGGGCGTGAAGCATGGCGCCCTCGGAGGCCTCCGGCGAGGCCTCGTCCGGCTGCCCGGCCGCCACCCGCCACGAGGACGGGCAGAGCGCCAGGCGGTGGAGCCGGCTGGGGCTGAAGACGTGGTGGGTGCTCACTTCTGCACCTCCGCCTTGGCCTTGTACAGCCGCGCGGCGTTGCGGAAGCGGTCCTGCGCGCCCATGATCGCCGCGGCGCGCTTCGGGCTGTCGGCGACGGCCCAGGGCGGGTCGTCGTTCATCACGTACCCGATGCTGACCAGGTAGCGCTGCAGCCAGGCGCTGCCGACCTCGGCCTCGATCTCCTTCAGGAACGCCAGGACGGCCTCGCGGTCGACTTCGGGGGCAGGGGCGCCCATCGGGACGGGGGCAGGCGCCTCGGGCGCCGCTTCGGCCGCCTGCGGCGCGCGGAACAGGCTCTGCGTCGGGCCGACCGTCGTCGCCGTGCCCTGGACCGGCGTGGCCTCGGCAACGTCGCCGTCGACCACGCTGACGCCCTTCAGCGTGCGGATGAGCCACGCCAGGGCCTTCCGCCTTGCCTTGCCCTGGTAGGCCTCGGTGCTGGTGATCGCGGCGCCGTCGCGCGACAGCGCGCCCTTGACGCGGTAGGTCAGCTCGCGCGTCTGCTGCTCGCCGCCGTTGGCCTTCCAGGACACCGTCACCGGGACCGTCGCCCAGGCGGCGCGCTCCTCGACCGTCTCGTCCGGCAGCCCCGGCGTCGCCTCGTAGGTCAGCCCCGGGACCTGGCCGAGCAGGTGCTCGCAGCCCTCCTGCGTCACGTAGGTGTTGCCGGCGATGACGTTGAACTGGTTGCCGACCGGGTAGAGCCCGGTGAGCAGCGCCTCGATCATGCAGCGCTTCACGATCTGCGCCGGGTAGCCGCCCTGCTTGTCCTGGTCCGTGCGGAAGCCCAGGCGCGAGCCCTGGAGCTTCATCACCGGCGCCATGACCTCGGGCGTCAGCAGCGCGTCGATCTGCCCGAGCGCCGCGGCCATGGCCATCGCGCGCCGCATCCGCTGCCCGACGCCGACCACGGCCAGCCCCTGCTCAACCGCCAGGTCGAGCCGATCCACCACCGCCTCGTCCACTGCCAGCGCCAGCGGCGCCGCGCTCCCGTTGTTCTCTGCCACGTCAGTTCTCCCGCTTGTTTGCGCGCGGGCTCCACCCGCGCGACGTCTTCGGCTGCCGCTCCCACACGTACAGCCCCATCTCGAACAGCCGCAGGACGATCTCCGCCTGCAGGCACATCGCGAACGCCGCCGGCCGCGGCTTGGCCAGCATCCCGCCGGACGGCGCCCACACTGACCGGCGCTGCTTGCGCAGCTCGCCAAGGTGCCGGAGGTCCCTCACGGCCTCGCCGTGCCCTCCCGCTCCGGGATCTCGGCCGCCAACAACCGCACGAAGGAGCTGCGCCCTCAGCTCCGGGTTGGCGCCGATGCTCCTGACGTTCTCCTCGAACATCTCGCGGACGCGCTTCTTCATCTCGCCCTCTCCCACTGCACAGCGGCGCGCAGCACCCCCGCGGTGTCGCGCGCTGCGAGGGCCTGCGCCCTCTCTTGGGCCAGGCGCTCCAGGCGCCGGGCCTGCGTGTCGTTGATGCGCCGCGCGACCTGGTAGGCCTCCTCGTGGTCCACCAGGAGCAGCGGCCGGCTGCGGTCGCGCACGAGCACCGGTCGCCCGTCGGTCCCCCGGACCGCCCAGGCCGACGCGTGCTCGACGTACTCGCAGCGCGCCCGGCTCATGCGGCCACCATGGACAGGGCGGCCAGGATGAGCGCCATCCCGATCCCCGTGCCCAGCAGCAGCCAGGGCATCGCCTCCAGCGCCCTGACGTACCAGGGCTCCGGCTCCGGCGACAACCTGCGGATGTAGCTCACGCCGCTCATGCGACCTCCTGTTCTGGATGCTCGCGCATCCACTTCTCGACGAACTCTCGCGCCATGGCCCGTAGGTCCGCCTGGGTCAGCGGCAGCCGGATGCGCCGCACGCGCCGGCCCCTGGCGTCCGTGATCCGGCCGTCCGGGTGGACGGTGTAGGAAGCCCCCGCTCCGGCGCTCCTGGAAGCGCTCCCGGGCTCGCGCGCCGGGTCGGCAGCCGTAGCCGCCGTGCCAGTCGCCGGACGGGACGCCGTCGCGGGGGAATGCCTCATGCCAGTGCCCTCTCCTTCCACTCGACGCACCAGGTGCTGCGCGTGGCGTCCATCTGCGACCGCTTGACCGCGACGACCTCACCCGCCTCGATAGGCAGGACCTTGGCCGCGCAGGCCCGGACGTAAACGATCAGCGTGTTCATCGCTCCCCCTTCCCCCCGTCGCCGGGGACGGGGGCCTTGCCTATACGCAAGCCTTTGGGCAGAAAGAAGGCCTCGCCGCGTAGCCAAGCGGCAAGGACCGCACCGGCGAGTGCCCCTACCGTCATCCCGTGAGCCTTCGCGTACTCACGGAACTGGCGGTACACGCCGGCGTTGATCTTCACGCTCCCGCTCGATAGAGCTTTCTTGTCCATGCCCATACCATGCCCCCGCTCGTTCCTCGCCGCAAGGCAAGAATAAAGATTTTTCCAAGATTTTCCAAGCTGGGGCTTGTGCGTTGACGCAAGTTGCTCATAGTCTATGGGATAAGGAGCCGTCGAGGGACGGCGGGAGGTGGCCGGTGAGGATCACACCAGAGGTCAGAGAAGCTATTCGCCTTGCGGCACAACGCGCGGAGTCGAACGCCGCCCTTGGCGCGCTGGCCGGCCTGCATGGGGCCACGATAGGCCAGTACCTCAGCGGCAAGATCACCACCATCAAGGACGACGCATGGGAGCGCCTGCTGCCTCTGCTGGGGCCGTACCTGGCCCTGCTCCAGGAGCTGGACAACCCGCTTCACCCGCGCATCATCCAGTGCCGCTTCGTGCATGACGAACGCAAAGGCCTCTTCGCCATCGGCCATGAGCGCGACGAGACCACCAAGGAAGCCCGCCTCTACATCTGGCCGGACAAGTTGGAGCGGGTCGTCGTCCTCCTCACCGTCGGCCTCAAGGACGAGCAACAGCGGGACATTCGCTGGTGTCATAGCTTCATGGGAAAAGCGTAGGGATTATTTGCATCCCGCATAACCTCGGCCATGCTACGCGCCGTATTCCGCAACCAGGGAGGCCGTCCATGAAGCTCGAACCTCGCCGCTTCCGCTCTGTCACCGAGATGGTTGATGCCGTGGTCACCGACAAGGCCGCCGCCACCAGGATCAAAACCGCGATCGACGACCGGCGCCTGTGCCGGCTCCTCTTGGTGCTGCGCTGCCGGGCCGACCTTTCCCAGGAAGAACTGGCCGAGCGCATGGGCTGCAGTCAGTCGCAGATTTCCCGCATGGAGAACGGGAAGGACGCGGCGGTCAGCGTCGCCGACCTCTTGGCCTACGCCAAGGCGCTCAAGCTCGACGTGCACCTCGACTTCGCGCCCCATCGCACCGCGGTCCAACGCATGGCGTTCTACGTCCACTGCCTCAAGGAAGAGATCGAACGCATCGGCAACCTGGTGCGGGGGGACGTGGAGGCGGAGAAGGACAGCGTGCGGTTCTTCGGCGACCAAGCGCGGGGCCTGGCAGACATTCTGAGCCAGACCGTGTCTCGGTACTCCAGCATGCAGCCGCAGTTGGCAGAAGACCAGTCTTCGGGAGAACTGGAAGTGTCCAGCGCCATGGCGGAACCCGTATCCACCCCATGCGCTACCTGATCTACGCCCGCGTCAGCCCCAAGGGCTCCACCTGGGCCGGCACCGAGACGACCATCCCCGACCAGGTCGCCGAGTGCCGCGGCTACCTGCTCGCACGCGACCCCAAGGCCGAGTGCTCCGAGGTCACTGACGAGTTCTGCAGCGGCGGCGACGCCCGGCGCCCCGGCTACCGCCGCATCCTGGACGAGTTGCAGGCCGGCGATCCGCCCTGGGACGTCCTGGTGGTGCGCCACCTCGACCGCCTGTCGCGCTCCCTCGCCGACGCCGTTGAACTGCTTCAACTGCTCGCGCGCGAGTCCCGCGGCCTCATCTCCACCACCCAGGCCCTCGACCTGGCCACGCCGACCGGCCGCGCCATGCTCGGCATGCTCCTGGTGTTCGCGGAGTGGGAGCGCTCCATGTGCTCTGAGCGCACCCGCTCCAAGATGGTGGCCATCGCAGCCGCCGGCGGCTGGCCGCCCGGGCACCCGCCCTACGGCTACAGGCGGGCCGCCAAGGGCGACAACGTCCTCATCCCGGACCAGGACAAGGCCCCGCGCGTGCGCGCCCTCTACGAGGCCTATCGCCATCGGCACCGCCCCGATAGTCCACAGAGCGGTTACGCCCATCGCGCCCCCGATCAGCGCCGTGGCCCCGTCCGCCAGCCCGGCCCTACCCGCGAGGCCGGCGACGATCACGGCCGCGACGCCGACCACCACCGCACACGTGCGCACCACCCACGAGACAACGCCGCCGACCGTGCGGATCACGCCCGCGCTCCGCTCCAGGGCCTCGCGACTGTACTGCGTCCCCATGATGCCCTCCGGGTTGCTGGCGCTACCATAACGCCGCACCGGGGAAGGAAAAGGGCCGCCCTGGCGGGGGCGAAATAGGCGCCGCGGGAGGACGGCGCCGGTAAGGGAGGCCCGCCAGGGCGGCGAAGGTCAGGGCTTGCGCGGCGGACACGGGAGCCTGGGGACGGAACTCCCTAGTCGGTGAGCCCGCATGCCGACGCTGTCCGCGGTGCGGCCGAGGTGCCCCCCGAGGGCGGCCACAGGCACCCTCCCGTAATAGGCACGCACCACAGCGTCCTCCTCCGGCGTCCACGGTCTGTACTGTGGCGTGCGTACCAGCAACTCCAGCTCTGGCACGACTAGATCCGGCACGTCTCGGCCCGCGCACTGCGTAGTTGCACGCATTCTGCCGCCCATCGAATGACCCTCCCGTTACTGACCTCAAACCAGCACAACCCCCAGTGGCACGCCCGGCGGACCCGCCGCCGGCCGTACCGCGTACTCGCCTGCAACGCCGGCACCGTCAGCGCCAGCGCCGCCCCCGCCGCCCCGCAGTAGACGTGGTAATGGACGTGCGCCCTCAATACCACCTGGACGCGCGGTGCGACCCCGTCCGCCGCCCCGATCAGGTCCCAGAGCGCCTCGCGAGCGACGGCCGTAAACCGGCCATGCGGCACCGAACTGCCGCCTACCTCATGGGCGCAGTCGAAGGTGACGCCCTCGACCTCCGGGTACAGCCGGTCGGCGATGCGCCGGCACCCGAGCCCGGCGGCCACCGCGTCCTCGAACTCCTCGAGCTGCCCGGTGTGGTACGGCGTCCCGCGAACGATGGCGTAACCCCGCCGCGGCCGCCACGGCGCCAGGCACTCCACCGCCATCTGCGCCTGCTCGGCCCGGTCGGTGGTCAGCAGCTCCGTCCCGCCGCTGACCTCGCCGCGCCCATCGATCAGGTCACCGAGCGCCAGCACCACGTCAGGCCGCGGCAGTGACCGGCGCAGCTCCTCGTACCGGCTCCACGCCTCGAGCTGCTTTCCGAACGCACTCCCGGGCCGCTGCTCCCGCTCCCGCCATGAAGGCGGGGTCAGCCCCTCCCGGTGCCCGCAGTGCAGGTCCCCCAGCGCCACGACGAACGCCGACCGCGCCCTGCCCCGGGTACTCAATGGGTCCTCCCGCCGCTGAATAACGCGAACAACGCCGTAGCCAGCGCCGCCAGTCCCGAAGTCGCCGCCGTCCGCACCGCCCACCGTCGGCGCTGCTCGGCCTGCTCGAGGCGGTCCAGCCGGATCGCGTGCGATTCCGGCCCCAGGTCCAGGCACGGGAGCGACCGCATCTGCGCCAGCGCCGCGTCTATCTGCCGGCCTTGCGCCTCGACGGCTGCGGACAACTTGGTCAACTCGCGAATGACCTGGTCGTGGAACTCCGCGTCAGGCATGGGCTCCCCTCCCATACGACAGGCCGCCGAACAGGCGGACGGCCCGATACATGAGCCGCCGCTTGCCCAGCCGAATGCCGCAGTCGGCCAGCGCCCGGAGAAAAACCGCGTCGCACCACTCCCGCGGCAGCGCCGCCGACCGGTACAGGTGGTCATGGATCACGGCGGCCCGCAGGTAGGTGTCGTGCGGGCACCCCACGACCGCCCACAGGAACCGCGGGATGCTCGCCCCGTCGGAGAGAAATCCGGCCGGTACGGTGAGCACCCCGAACACGGCGTCGACGTAGGTGAACGCCGAGAGCAGGGCGACGGTAGGGTGGCCGGCGCGGCTCCACCAGTGGAGTTTCGGCGGCGGTTCGCAGAACTCGAACCGCAAGGGCAGGGGGAACCGCATGGAAGTCGTCACGGTACGAGGCCCCCCACGTCGGCCTTGGTGCCCCTGCCGACTCCACCAGTGCGCCCGCGGCGCCGGCGGAATAAACTCGGTCAGCAGCGGCAGCGGCCAGGCCGTCTCCCGTGGGCGGATGAACTCGGCGGCGGCGGTCACTTCTTCACCTGCGGCGTCACCTGGTTTCCGTCGGCCTGCGCGCTGGCCCCACCCTGCTCAGTGCCGGTGAACGCCGGCGAGGTCACGCCCACCTGGATGGACACCGCCGGCACCGTCGCGCCGGCCGCCTGGTGCACCGTGAGCCCGTCCAGCCGCACCCGGCCGTGCGTCACCGCGCGCACCGTCCCGTTGTCCCGGCGCGTGCCCATGCTCGACTCGATCGACCCGCAGCCGCAGCAGACGACCGCGACGGTCGCGCACACGAGTAGTCTGCGCATGCCCTGTCCCCCTATTCGCGGAACCGTGTAGTCGGTGAGGTGAACGCCCCGGTATAGCGGGCGGCCCCCTTGGTGATGCGGACCTCGTCGATATTCCCGTCCCAGTCGTACGCCGAACCGGACATCCCGCCAACCCGAAGCGTGCCCGCTACCCCCGTAATCGACTCTGCCGGCCCCGTGTTGACGCCGAGCGACAGCGCGGTCCCGTTGACGTAGAAGGCTACGACGCCGGAGACGCGGGACACAGCGACGTGGTACCAAGTCGTCGCCGAAGGGTTCCATGCGGCCTCGATGTCGGTCTTGTCCAACGCCCCCAATTTGACGTAAAAGACCAGACTGCTCCCGGCCATGTACAACTGCCACCGATTGTTGGTATCTGCGGTCTGTGACAGGATGGCGTCATTGGCCTCCGCCAAGTCGAACCGCACCCACGCCTCAATGGTGTAGTCGCCGGTCCCGAGGTCAAAGTCGGCGGAATCCGGTGCCTCGACGTAGTCCGCGGTGCCGTCGAATAGGAACGAGCTTTTGTCTGCTGCGAAGGCGTGCAGGGCGGTGTCGGTCTGCGCATTGCCACCGAACGTCAGCGCGTGCGGGTCGAAAGAGTAGTCCCAGTCAGCGGTGCCGGCGTCGGTCTTGCCGTCGCCGCCGTGCAGCAGCAGGACCGTCCGCGTGTCGCCGAGGAAGTGCCCGGCCCCGGCCGCGTACAGGTCGGTCACGAAGGCCTGCCGCTGCTCCGTGCTCGCAAAGGAAATGTCATTCCAGTATGACACCTCGTCAACCACGGCATCGGCGGTGGAAAACCCCGCGAGGGTGAACTGCGTCGCGTTGTCGATGAAGGTGTGATCGTAGGCCGCCGAGTCGACCTGCGCCCCGTCCACGTATAGCCTGACAAGGGTAGCGTCAGCAATCCCCACCACGTGATACCAGGTGTCTTCGACGTAGGCGTCTGCCGTCTGCGCCGTATGTGCGTCCCCGTCCGACTCCCGCGTGTTCGCGCAGAATCGGAACACGCCGTCAGCCCCGACGTCGTGGAGCGACAGGTAGTACGGCCCGGAGCTGCCCTTCCCGATGAACAGCCCATCACCGTTCGAAGACGTGTCGACGTAGACCCAGGCCGACAACGCCCACCCCGATGTCGGTTGGGTATCGGCGGCGTCCCCGGCCAGCGCCGCTACGGCACTGGTCACCCCGTAGCCGTACCCGCGCTTTCCGGTCTCTTGCGTGGCGTCGGCATCGGCCCCGAGGTGATTGACGCCCGCATAGTCCGGCTGCGCGACTCCCGCCCCCGCCTCGAAGGCCCAGTAGACGGACAACTTCGAGGCGAAGTCCACGTAGGCGTCGACCGTGGCTCCGCCGCGGAAGTGCGCCCGCCGGTGCGCCAGGACGCCAGCAGAGGCCACGTCCGCGGCCAGCAGGACCGCCGCCATGGTCACGAGTAGTCTGCGCATCTGTCTGCCCTCCATATCTGGGTGCGCGGTCACCACGCGGACGGCTCGTTGCTGCTCTCCGTGTACTGGATCAGCACGCCCAGCAGGCGCGCGTCCACCGCGCACGTGTCGCCGCCGGCGTCCGCATCCCGGTAGACCTGGAAGTAGACCACGTCGCCAAGCGCCGGCGTCCCGCCAATGGTCAGCGCCGCCGTTGCCGAGCTGACGTGGACGTCGAGCGCCGTCGTCACGGTGTCGGTGACCGTCGCCGCCGTGCCGTAGGCGGTGTCGATGGCGTCCCCCTCGGACAGGGCGATGCCTTGGATGCCCCAGATCACGTTATTGCTGCCGCTGGCCACCGTCCAGAAGAACTTGACCTTGACCGTGCCGAGGCCCCACTCGTCTGGCATGGCAACCCGGAAACACACGTACTCATCCGCGTCCTTGTCGAAGTCGAAGGCGTCCGACATTTCCTTGTTCGTGGCCGCCTCGAAGGTCGCCGATGCGGCCCCGGTCGTGGTCCGCGCGACCATCGCCCCCGCGTCAACCCAGATAGTGCGCGCCACGCCGGTGCGCTTGTAGTCCGTCCCCGCCGACAACGACGCGGCCGACCAGGTCCCCGCCGACACCTTCGCGAATCCGGTCCAACCGCTGCTGTCCTGGTCAGTCCCGCCGTTGTCGGCATCTACGTAGGTGTCGGCGTCGCCGTCGAACGCGGCGCCAGTGTCCGCATCGGCCGCCCAGACGAGCTTATGCGTGGCGCTCGCGTACTTCAGGACATACCCGTTGACCGTCGGGTAGGCGTCGAAACTGGCCACGAATCGCGACGCCGCCCCGTCGTGGAACTCGAGCGTGCCCTGGGTGATGTTCGCGCCGTCGCCGTCGGTGTCGAGCGCCAGTTCTCCCGCTTCGTCCGTCGTCGGGTTGGTCCCGTTCGGCAGCTCCAGCGACCCGGAGAACTCGACATTCTGCGAGCAGTCACCAGTGGTGGTGTCACGCTCTAACGGCTCTTTCTGCCCGGCGTACACGCCGAGCGCCAGCAGCACAGCCGCTACCATCCCCTCTCGCTTCATCGAGTTCACCTCACGATAGTTGTGGGATTGATCGCGAGCCAATCTGACGCATCATCGTCCGGCACCAGATGTAAACTGTCGCCCGGATCCGCCAGCGCAAAGGTCGCCTTCGTGCTGCCGGCCACCGGCGCCCGCGAGGACGCCTTGACCGTCAGCCCGTAGCTCCCGTCACCGACCAGCACAATGCGCAGCTCGGTGCCCGTGGTCGGCGGCGGCAGGTAGAGGTTTACCGCCCGGTCTGACGTGTCGGCGAAGATGTGCCGACATCCGCCGCTCATTGAGAACAACGACGGGAACGTCGCCTCGACCCGCGTCACGCTCAGCGCCATGCTCTCAGTGTCCACCGGGCCACCTATCTCACGATGGTCGTGAGGTTCTCGTTGTACCAGGACGTGCCGTCCGAAATCAGCCGGCAGGAGTCGTACTGGCGCGACAGCACCAACCCGCCGGCGTCGCCGTTGATCGTCCCGACAACGGTAATCGCGCCGCTGCCGATGTTCACGATCACGATCTCCTGCTGGTCCTCATCGTCCGCGTCCGGCAGCGTCAGCGAGATCGTCCCGCTCGCCTGGTATGCGACGTACCCTGGGTACGCCGTCAGCGTCCCGCTGGTGGTTTTTGGGGTCATGCTGACGGGTACGTTCTTCGTCTCGAGGTCACTGGCGCCGGTGCCGTCGGCGTCGATGACGTCGGTCTCTTGCATCAGCGTCCGCTGGTCCTGCGTCCCCGTCACCACGGCGTAGAGCAGGCACCTCTGGTTGGCGTAGACGGAAGTGATCGTCGCGGATGGAACGATGAACCGGATGCGGTTGTACTCAGCGCCGACGCCGTCGGTCTCTGGGGTCGTGGTTGCGAGCGTGATCGGGTTCTCGGCGCTGTTGAGACGCTTGAGGTACAGCGTCGCCGCCGCGCAGCCCCCGAAGTTCGCCCGCGTCCCGCCGCTGGCCGCGTAGTCCTCCCAGCAGTCAAGGATCAGCTCAAACGAGTCGCCGACGACCAGCGACGGGATACGTGTCTCGTATCCGGCCGGCGCGTTGATCCCGGTGTTCCCGGTGTCGACGTACGGCGACTTGCCAAAGTCCGCGAGCAGGTGATAGGTGATGTCGGTCGGGAAGCCGACAACTCCACCGATCTCCGACCGCTGCACCGCGCCCTGGTCCAGGTAACCGACGTTGATCCCGTCGCCGAAGTCGCCCGGGAACCCGGTTGCCCGGAGAGCCGCGCCCGGGTAGAAGTTGCCCGACGCTGGTGCCGCAAAGCCGGGGTCAACGGCGGTGTCACCGTAGCCAACGGCTACATTGGTCCTGGGAGTCCCGTTCGCGTTGAAGTTATTTGACCGACGGACGGCCTTCCTGCCGACCGCGGATGAGTCCGAATAGTCCCCCGTCGTGCAAGTGTCAAGAACACAATCCACCAATGCCGCATACTGTGCGTTCGCTTGGGACACGCCGGTCGTGCATCCGTAGCAGGTGCAGTTAACGGCAACCCCTGAACCACCGAAAGAGAACCCGGTCGTACCAGTACGCGCAATGCATGAGACGCAGGACATGCCGTTATATGCGAGGAAACCGGTGCCGCAGGCTGTCGTTACGCACCCCACCGCGAGCGTCGGAACGCCTTCGAACCAGAACCCAGTGGTGCAACTAACCGCCTGACACCGGAACGCCGAGACCCCCAAGTTGTAGATTGTCTGGTTTCTAAACCCGGTCGGAGTCCCGCCCGAAGCAGTCGCGGAACAGTTCTCTGCCATCGCCGCGTCTCGCATCCAGACGATGCTGGAACCCGACCCTGTCAAGCGCAGGTGGTAAGCATGGCAACTGTATGTGAGGTAGAAAGTGTAGGCACCGCACGCGATCAGAGGACGACTAGTCCCCGTCGGGCTGTCCCCCCTCGAAACGCTGTACCCGGTTACGGTGCTCCCCGTATTTATGTCAGAGGTGAGCGTGACGTTGTCCGCCAAGGTATGCGTGGCGTCCGCCTTAATGTGGGTTTGGTTCCCTTTCACGGAGGCCGCCGCCATGGTCGCGTTCAGTGTCTGCGCCCCGCCGACCTTGATTGAGAGGCCAGACTTCGAGGAGCCGATGGTGCGGTCGATGGTGACGGAGTTCGACGAGATGAACGTGGTCACGACGTAGAACCCGTCCGTCGACGTCCCCGCGCCGGTGTTCCAGAGTGCGTTGCCCACCATCGCCGCGGTGAACCCTCCGGTAGCACTCGTCAGCGTGGTTCCGGCAACGTCGCTCGCCACGTCCGTCAGCGAGAGCTGCGCCGCGTTCTGCTGCGAGTAGTCCGTGCCGGCGCCGGCAAGCGACTGGTCGAAGTAGCCGCCGTTCAACGCCGACCCGTTCGCCCGGATCTCCCATACTCCAGTGGCAGCGAGGGCCATGGTCAGTTCTCCTTTTCAGCGAGCGGCGCGGCCTTGCCGTCCAGGGCCACGGCGGCGGGGCAAGCGGCCTCGACGGCGGCGACGTCGACCGAGACACCGGCCTTGCGCAGCTCGGCCACCACGGCGGCCTGCGTCGCGCCGTAGAGGTCACGGGCCGCGAGCTTCCCCTTGCCGTCCACCGGCCAGTGCCGCTTGCCCAGGTCCGCCCGGAGCAACCAGCGCCGCTGGCAGCAGGAGACGTCGTCGATGACCGAGTCCGGCGGCAGCGTCACGTTGTCCAGGTTGCAGCCCCGGAAGGAGACGCCGCGACTCCCCGGCGGGAACACCGCAACTGTTGCGTACTCGCCGTCCTCCGGCTCCACGCTCAGGCAGGCATTCCTGACCTCGCAGTCCACCGGCGGCGGGCACTTCGCCAGGTCCTCGATGGTCCGCGCCTCGGGAAACGTCTTCTCGGCGGCGCTGCGCACCAGCACGATGTTCGACCAGTCGGCGTTCAACTTCATGGCGTTCCGACCTCCCAATAGTCAAGGATGTACTCCAGGCGCCCCGCTGCGTTCGTGCAAAACTTCCCGATCAGTCGGTCCGCCCCGCCAGGCGTCCCGCTCGTCGCCAGTTCCCACCAGGGCGATACGCCGAGGTAGTGCAGAAAGAGTGAGACTCCGGCAACCGGATGCGAGGCGAAGTCCTTGGAGTATGCGGCCAGCGCCAACGTGTCGCTGCGGAGCGCGTAGAAGGTCAACCGTCCGGCGGTCGCGTTGTACGTCCATCGCTTCGGCGGCCGGAGCACCACCGGGCCGTACTGCATCTGGTGCCAGGCCGTGCACCTGATTCCGTCGCAGTACGCGACGCCCAGCGGTATGATCTGCCGGCCGACGACGGTCGCCGGCACCGTGGCCTCGGTCGTGTGGTAGTTGGTCGACGCGCCAGCCGGCGACATCGACGCCCAGGACGCGTACTCGTAGACGACAAGTTCGGCGAGCGGGTACGGCGCGGCGTGCGCGATCTCCGCGCCGTCCCACCGGACGTCGAGGCAGACGGCGTAGGTGCCCAGCGCCGCCGGTATCGTCGCGACCAGGGCTGCCCCCGTCCCCAGGAGGTTGGACCACGCAAACGCGCCAGACTCGTACTGCGCCGCGGCGTAGGTGTGCGTGTTCTCCCAGGCGTATCCGTTGTCGTACTTCACCTCGACGGTGAGCCCCGTGCTGCCGATGTGGCCGGCCCACGGGCCGTCGTACTTCGACAACGCCACCTGCAGCGCCGTCCCCTCCGGGGTCTCCTGGCAGAGCACGGACCCGTCCGGAGAGTAGAGGGTGCTACGCCTCTCCTGCCGCGAGAAGTCGCCGGCCGACGGCCACACCGTCTTCGTCCGCTGCGTCTGGTACTCTCTCAGCCTGCTCACGGTATGTCTGCCCAGTCCCCGGCGATGGTCAACGTCTGCCGGACCATGCTCAGCCCGTTCTGGCCGTCCTGCACGTCGACCTCCTCGACGTCCCAGGTCCCCGAGTAGTCGAACCATCCGAGGTCGGTGCCGTACAGGTCCTGCAGCGACGTCCCTACCCACACGGATGGATTGGTGGCGGTCGCGCCCTCCAGCCCCTCGGTGGCCCAGTTCGCGTAGTCGGTCGTCAGCGTGTCGCACTCCTTGTGACGCACCAGACGCCGGACGAGTCGTTTCTGGTACGTCGGGAGGTCGCTGCCGACGGCCGAGGGCTTCACCCGCTTCTCATAGCGCGCCGAGTAGGCGTCCCGGATCCAGACCGCCTCGATGAACCCCAGGAACGCCATGTCAGAAGCCCCCCACGTCGGTGCCAGCAGCACCCGCCGGCAGGCGCCCGGCCAGGATCGCGTTCGTTCGGCGCAACTCCTCGAGCATCGCCCGCCCGGCAGCCACCTCGCCCTCGGAAATCGCCTGGCCCTGCAACGCCGTCGCCGGCGCAAACACCGCGCCCATGGCAAGGTTCGCGGCGCCCTTGTAGTAGGTCTGCAAGCCGGCAAACGCCTGCATGAGCACGCCGGCCGCGTCGGCCGCAGCACCGATCGTCGCTGCCAGCCCCTCGAACACGGCCGCCAACGACTTCATCTGCTCTTCGTTGGTGGCGAACTTCGCGACTCGGTCCAATAGCGGCACCAGCGCCTCAGAGGCTCCTGCTACGCCACGCTGAAACCCCGCCAGGACCTCCGGCGCCATCAGGCGGTCCATCACCCGGGCCAGGTCGTCGAATGACCCTGCGACCCCCGTGCGCACGGCGCCGGACATCGCGGCCCCAAGCCGCTCCCACTTGTCGGAGAGCTCGACTGCGGCCCGTACCTGGTCCCCGCTCATCACGATGCCCATGCGCGCCGCCTCGCCGGTCAGCTCGCGGTACGCCTTGACGCCGCCGGTCAACATCGGCAGGAGCTTCAGCCCGCCCTTCCCGAACACGTCCTGCGCCAGCGCCGCTCGGGTCTGCGCGTCGGCCACGCCTGCCAGCGCCTCGGCGGTCATGTCGAACCGCTCCTTGGGGCTCGCCTTCTTCAGCGCCTCGGAAGACACGCCGAGCCGACCGAACGCCGCCGCCTGGGCCATCGAGCCGTCCTCGCCCTCAAACATGGCGTTCGCCACACCCTTCATGGCGGCCTCCACGTTCTCCAGGCTCGCCCCGGACAACTGCGCCGCGTGCTTGAGCGCCTGCACCTCGTCGGTCGTCAGTCCGGTACGGTCAGCCGCCTTAGCCACGGCGTCCCCGAACGCCGCCGCTTGCTTGACCGCGTAGACCCAGCCCGCGAAGCCGGCGGCGCCGATGGCCGCGGTGTACTTGCCGACCTGCCACACGGCGTTGCTGACGCCGCTCAGCGTGGAGTACAGCTTCCGCGCGTCGCCGCTGATCTCGAACCCTAAGACTCGCGTCTGTGAGGACATTCGGTCTCAGCCTTCCAAGCTGCGGTCACTTCTCGGATGCGGCGGATCCGCTCGGCGGCGTAGGGGTCTGGGCGCCGGCCGCCATCGCCGCCGGCTCGCCGCTGCGCCGCCACCATCGCACTGAGGCGAGCCATCGGAACGGCGTCCGGGTCCACGCCCAGGCGCGAGCACACAAGGTCGACATCCCCGAGCCAGTCGACGTCGAAGGCGGTTGCCCCGTTTTTTTTTGAGCCGACCCCGCCTGCGCCAACTGCCCGACCGCGTCCCGCAGGGCGCACGCCAGGACGTTGAGCACGTCCACCGGCGGCGGGTCGCCAAACTCGATGGCAGCGAACGTCAGCGCCTCCTCGTCGAACGCCGCCCACGTCTCCCGCGCCACGTCGTCGACGCGCTTGAGGTACGCGGTCAGCATCTCCGGCGACCCTGCAGCCAGCGCCTTCTGAGACTCCAGGATCCGCAACCTCTGATCACAAGCCATCACCTGCCGCAGCGCCCGGGCGTCATGGCAGACGACGTACAGCGCCCGGTAGGCGTCGATCGGTTGCGCGTCCTCGATCCGCCCGAGCAGTGGCGAGTCGATGGCACGCAGCGCCACGAACGCGCGCCGCCCCACCGGGCGCAGCCAGCCGGACCCGAGTTGATACGGCACGCCAAGCGCCGCCAGCCCCTCGGAGACAGGGGCGGCCGGCTCCGGGACCTCGGCGAGGCGCCGTAGCTCCGGGTCGTTGTCCAGCAGGTACTGCAGGCGCTTGGCGGTGCCGAACTCCACGGTGCCACCTCCTAGGTGACGTTGAAGTGGCCGGTAAACGCCAGCGTCTCGTAGGCGTCCGACTTCTCCTCGGTCTCGACCGAGTCGATGGTGTAGGCGACGGTGTTGACCGTGCACGTATCCCCGATGGCCGGCCGCGTGCTGCCGGTGTCCCACTCGGCCGTCGCCGAGAGCTTCTTGATCTTCTGCTTCAGTGTCTCGCCGTCGATCTTCCCGACGGCGTTGTGACTCTGGACGTACTCGCTCTCCTCGCTCTCCTTGATGCTGGTGAGCGTGGTCCCGGTCAGGGTGAGCCCCGACTGGGTGCTGACCACTCCGTACCGCTTGGCCATGGCGTGACCCCTTCTGTGTGCTACTGTTGCGTACTACGGCGTGACGCCGTGAACCATCGAACCGCGCGTGATGATCGTGAGCGACATCGTCCGCACCTGCGTCTCCTCGTCGACCCGCGACGGCCCCTCCTGGCGAATGGCCAGGAGCTTCACGTTGCCCAGGTGCTCCAGGCGCGACAGGATGTCCGTCTGGTTCATCAGGTCGCGGATGCCGCCCATCACCGTGCGTACCGTCTCCCCGTTCAGGTCGGAGTCCTTCCAGGTCGCGGCCATGATCTCGATGTATGCCTCGTCGTAGCTCTCGGGCGCCCCGAAACGCGGGTCATCGACTGCCGAGCAGTGCACGAGGATCACCGGGAACGTCCGCGCCGAGGACTGGTCAGCGAACCGCCGCTTTGTGTAGGCCGCAAGGTCGGTCCAGTCGCCGAGCGCATGCAGCCAGGCGTCCTCGTAGGCCTTCTCCGCGGTGCGCTTGATCGCCATCAAACAATCCTCCGGCGGCCCCAGGCCCTGACCATCCGCTGCACGTAGCGGTTGAGCTGAGACTCCAGCATCCGCGCCGCGCCGTGCGTCGCGCGGGCGGAAATGTGCGAGGGCTGCACAAGGTCTACAGAACGCCCGGGCAGGTGCGGCACCGCGCCCCCCTGGTCAAGCGATGCGATGAATGGCACGGAAGACCACAGCGAGAACGCCGGCCGCTGCGCGTCGGAAGTCCGGTCGGCATACCCGCCGTCCTCTCCAGACGTAACGGCCGCCGGCACGCCGCCGAGCGCCCGGATCGCCGGCAGCCAGCCGCCCTTGGCGTACCCGCGGTGCGGGATCGGCCGCAGCGACGGCATGCCGCCATTCCGCCGGTATCTCGGAGACGGCAGGTGCACGTCCTCGCCGTTGACCCGCGCCCACTCGGTATGCGTCGGCGCCAGCGGCGTGTAACGGAGCGCCAGGTGCGCCCACTGCTTCGCGGTCGCGCGTACCACACTGCGGGAGTCGCGCCTGGTCAGCGTCGACGCCTCGCGGACGAACCCGCGCAGCGCGTTGATGTCGTGCATGTTCGCTTGGATCTTGACCGGCATGTCAGTCCCCGTACTGGTCGCTGAGCAGCAGGCGGTACGTCTTCCCGGTGCTCGACCTCCGGCGGTCCGCAATCCGGTACGTCACCCCGCCGAGCGTCACCGTCGCGCGCAGCGTCGGGTGCCCGGCCGTGAAGTCGGCCACCAGCACGTCCACGTTAAGCACCCGCAACGTCCGAGCGCCCTGCGGCGGGTAGACCGTCTCGACGCTCTCGCCGCCGCGGATGAGGTCGTACGTCGCGCCGCTGTAGGTCAGCGCGTCCGCCTCGACGAAGTCGGAGTCCGCGAACAGGTCTGAGGCGATGTCGAAATCACCGGCACCCATTATGCGCCCTCCCTGCCGCCGAACCGGTGCTCGCACCGGACGCCGGCGTGTAGCTTGAGCTCCCAGTTCCGCGCCGTGCAGTCGAGGCTGAAATGCGAGTCCCAACCGGCCGCATACTGGCCGTCAATGAAGTCAAAACGGAACGGCATGCACTCGTGCACCACGCCGTTGTTGGCCAGGGTGAACCCGCCGGCCAGGAACCCGACGTCCACCAGTCCGTCCGCTGGCAACTCGTCATAAGTCAGGATGTTCCGCCACCAGCCCGGGCCGTGCGCGCCGACGATGCGCCCGTTGCCGCTGCGGCTCGCGTAGACGCCCCCTACCGCCGCGACGCGCCGCCGGATGGGCAGAGACTCGGCCAGGCGCCGGAGGCCGTCCAGGGGCGGCAGAACGTCGTCCTCCAGGAAGACGACCATGTCAGTATCCACGCCGGGCAGGATCTCGTTGTACAGCCGCGCGACGTGCGCGTGCTTGGCGTATTCCAGAGTCTCATGCGTCGGCCGACGGTTCGACGTCTTGTACCGGATCGCGTGGAACCGGTGGGCCACAGCGCCGAGCTCGCGCCGGGCCTGGTCGGCGAAGTCTGGGTTGCCGGAGTTGTCGAGCAGGGCGAGCTCGCACCGCGGCGGAAGGTCCGCAGCACCGAGCCACTGCAGCCAGCCCGGGAGCATGTCAGACCGGCCAGCCAGGAGTGTCACTATCGCATACGTCCGGTACTGCCACAGATGCGGCCAGTCGCGTGGATCGGTCGCCTGCGGCTGCGTGTGCCGGTCGCCGACGTGGTCGGTCACCTGGATGGCCACGGCGTTCTTCTTTCCGGTCCACCCGGCCCTGGAGAGCTCCAATGCCAACGTCCAGTCGTCATACCGCGTCGTCCGCGGCCAGCCGCCGGCCTCGACGATGGCGGCCCGCCGCCAGCAGGCGGTGCTGCTCACGTAGTTGTGCTGCCGCAGCTTCCACGGGCTCCACTCGTCCGGCACGTGGTACACCCTGCCGCTGTCTCCGTGCGCGAGGTCGGCGTAGATCACGCCGTCGCGCTCGGTTGCGTGCCGGATCGCATCGGCGCATCCGGCCAGATACCCGGGCGCCATCACGTCGTCAGCGTCGCAGAAGACCACCCAATCACCGGTGGTCAGGTCGAGCCCGACGTCACGCGCCGGGTTCGGGCTGCCCCAGATCCCGCCGAACACCGTCCAACCCTTGCGTGGGGCATGCGCGCACCCGTCCATGACGAGAGCGCGGTCGCGGGCTGGGTACGTCTGAGCCTCGATAGCGGAGAGGGCGCGCGGGAGGAAGGGCAGGTAGGGGCGGTGGCAGGTGAGTACTACGGATATTCGCGGGTCAGGCCGTGGGCGCGAAAAGTCCCCACTCCACTTGGCGTCGTAGACGCCAGAGGGTGAGGATCGCGCCAGGCGCAGATGCCCGGCTATCTCTGGTGTGAGACCTGCGGCCCAATCTGCCCGCCCTGCCATCGCGCGCGCCCTCCCCTGCGACGATCACGCCCTGTGCTGGGTGGTGTACTCGATGAACGCGGCGTAGGTCGCCGTGTGTTTGCCGCTCACGGTGCCGATGATGCGGATGAACTGTTTCAGCGCCTGGCTGTCGAACCGGGTGCTGCGGATCCGCGCCGTCGCCTGGTGGGTGCAGATTGCCCCGCCGCTCACGTCCGCCCACGAACCACCGAGGCTCGCGTGCTGCAGCTTGAAGGCGCACGCGCCGCCACCGGTGCCCGGGCCGGCGATCACGTGCACCGCGATCGGCCCGATGGCCGCCGAGACGTCGATGGTCCCGCCGGTGTACGTGCTGTTCCGCGACGCCGGCGCTGCGAGCACCTGCCGCGTCATCCCGTCGTATGGCCCGATCATGTCGGCCTCCTATCGTTCGCCGGGGCTCCGGCCGTCCGGTAGCCCCGGCCGCTACTGTTGCGGACGGATTACTGAGCGCCGCTGTCGGTCGAGCACACGAAGCTCGCCGTGTGCCGGATCCCGACGTCGGTGAGCATGTGCATCACCACGCGGACCTGGTGGAACGCGGCGCGGGTGTACGGATCCACGACCACGTCCAGCCCCTCCCAGTCAGCCAGGATCAGGTCGGCGAAGTTGCCGAAGATGACCTTGTGGCTCAGGCTCTGGTTGGTGACGAGGGCGCGGTACCCGTTCACGGTGTTGTCGGGGGACCAGAGGAACGCGGCGGTGTTGGTCGCCTGCTCGATCTGCTTCCACTTGCCGCGGACGCTCGGCGACACCACGAACGCGATGCTGCCGACGTCGGCGTTGCTCGCGGCCAGCGTGCTCTCGAACAAGCACATGTCCGCCCACGTCGCCGCGCCGCCGAACGTGACGGCCCCGGCGGTGCACTGCGTGATGATGCCGGACGGCTGCCCGCCAGCGCCGGAACCGGCCAGCGCGGCCAGGTCCTTGGCGATGGCCAGCACGGTCGCGATGTCCTCGCGCACGAACGCCTCGACGTCCAGGCTGGACTGCGCCAAGAGCTGCTTCGAGAACATCGAAGTGGCGCCGAGCTTGTGGGGGGTCAAGGCGACCTGGCCCATCCCCTGCGTGCTGTCAGTGGTCTCAGCCACCTCGGCGGTCCAGTACGCCGTCGCCCCGCCGCTCTGGGTCGGGATCGCGACGTCACCCTGCAGCCCCGACAGGACGCGGGCACCGGCGGCCACGCACACCTGCTTGTTCCGCAGGAGCTCGATCAGCGAGCCGGCCAGGACGTCGGTCCCGACGCTGTACCCGCCGACGTTGTCGGTCCCGGCGGCCAGCGCGCGGTTGCCCAGGTTCATCGGGACGAAGAAGCCCTCGGGCTGCTTGCCGGTGCGCTTCGCCATCTCGACGCTCATCTCGCGCTCCAGGCCGTCCAGCGGCTTCTGCTGCGCGAGCAGGTTCAGCGCACGGCACAGCGAGTACCGCTTCGCGTCCTTCTCCGGGACCTTCAGCGGCGGCAGCGGGTCGACGGGCTTCAGCCCCTCGGCCAACTTGCGCAGCGCCAGCGCCCGGAACTCGTCCAGGCTTCCACCGGCCTCGACGTGGCGCTTGGCCTCGTCGCGCATGCCGTGGCGCTCGCCGATGCTCAGGATCTCCATGGCGTCGCGGACGGCGCCCTTCACGTCGATTGCCGGGGCGGCCGGGGCGGCCGGGGCGGCCGGAACGGGCTCGGGCTTCTGGTTCTCAGTGCTCATCTTCCGCGTCTCCTTCTCGTCTGCTGGTTCGGCGGCCGGCTCCGTGCCGGCATCGCCCACAATCTCGACGTCTCCGTGTTCCTGGCCGTCCGCGCGACCGACGCCGACGCTCGCGTCAGCAGGGTCGGCCACAAACGCCAGGTGCACCGGCTCCCACGCTTCCGCGCGGTAGGTATCGACGCCCTCGGCGTCAGTGCTCTCCAGCCGCATCTTCTGCAGCTTGTAGGCCACCGACACGTTCCGGCGGATGCCGTCCGCGATGTCGCGCCGGACTTCCTCGGCCCGTTGGTTCCGACTGAACCGCACGGTCGCCCGACCCTTCCGGTCGGCGCCGATCTCGGCCGCGATCACCACACCGATCTGGTCCCCGTCGTGCTCGTCGCGTACGGCTGCGCCGTCCAGGAATCGCGACAGGTTCGCAGCGCCCGGGGAATGGTCCAGGATCTCGTTGCCCCAGTACCGGCGAACCGGAGTCTCGGAGCTGAACGAAACGCCCTCAAGGACATGGTCATTGTCGCCGGCCCAGCGCAGCTCAAGGGAGAAACTCCTGGTCTGCGTCTCGGCCTTGATCTTACGCTTGAGCGCCCGCTGCTGGGACATTGCCAGCCTCCTTTTTTACGGTCGCCTGCACACCGTAGCGGGCGGCCATCTCAGCGTCCGCCTTGACGTCCGCGAACACGTCCTCGCGGTCGTTGCCGTAGCTCGCCGCGACCTGCCGCGGCGACTTCCACCGGCGATCCTCGGCGATCTCGTCAGCCCGCGCATCCTTCTCCGGGTCCACGCTGGACCACGTGCGCGGTTGCCAGGCGGCCGAGTTGAAACGGTCGAACTTCGCCGACGGCAGAACCACCGCCTGCGTCAGTAGCGCCATCTCCAGCCAGGCCGAGAACACCGGCGCGCACAGACCCTCGACAAGCAGTTCGGCCTGGTCCATCCCGAACCCGTCCTGGTCGTCCAGGTTGCCGACGCGCATGCTGCTGTAGTTGGCCTCGGCGAGGTCGGAAGTCAGCTTGGCGTAGGACACGTCCAGCCCGGACGCGGCGCCCTTCAGGCAGGCCCCCACAAACGCCGGGAACTGCGCCGTCGGGTGCTGCGGGTCGTGCGCCTTGTACGTCACGCCGGCCGGCAGAAGACGGTTGCTGCCGGGCTCGGCGTCCTCCAGCCAGGAACCGTCGACGTCCTTGCCGTCGCCCTGGTATTCCGGCCCGGTCTCGTAGAACCCCATCTTGCAGCTCGCGGCGCGGGCGGCCACCACCTCGGCCTCCTCGTACCCGGACAGCATGTGCAACCGCCGGAGCGCCGAGCACATTGCCGTCACCCCGCGCACCTGGCCGGTGCGCTCCACGGTGTAGACGTGCAGTAGGTCGCTCACCGGAATGCGGACGCGCTGACGCGGCGCCACGCTGCGTAGGTCGCCCGGGTGCGCGGTAAACAGGTGGTACGCCGTCGGGCGCATCCACTCGTCCAGTTCAACGCCCATTCGCACGCGCGGCGAGCCCCCGCGCGGCTCGGCGTCGTACTCGTGGTCCAGCAGATCAGGCTCCAAGAGCTGCACCGCGAACCCAAAACGGTTGCGGCCCCAGCCGCGGAGCAGTCGTACCAAGGTCTCGCCGTCCCGCTTCACCCCGCGCATGGCGACCCGCTGAACCCCGAGCCAGGACAACTGCCCGTCGGCCGTGCAGACGCCCTTGCGCCCCCACTGCCGCCAGCCGTCCTCAACCTTGGCGTTGGCGCCGACGTCCATCGACCCGTCAGCGTTCCGAACCTGCATCTGCAGGATCGCGCCGGCCGGCCCGACCAGGTTCTTCTCTACGACGCGCAAATAGCGGCGGATGTGGTCGTTGTCCCGCTCCTCGACCCGGGCACGCTCGCGCGTCGTCTTGAGGCCGCTGCGCACTTCCTCGTTCGGCGCCAGCGCCGACATTATCCAGTCGGACGTCAACCGCGAAATCCTCGCCGCCGCATACGCCCGCGCGCCGGCGGCCGACTCGTCCCGGTGCACGAACCCGAGCCGGCTCATCACCTCACGGAAAATGCCGCGGCGCTTGCTCATGCCTGCTTGAACTCCGTCAGCACAAGGTTGCGGTGGGCGCGGCCGGCCGCGATGTCCTCGGCCGCCTTCTCCCGCTCATACTCGCTGCGGTAGAACGCGCGCCACTTCTCGATGTCCTCAGGCGACAGGCGCGTAATCCGCCGGTCGCCAACGGTGACGTCGAGCTGGTCCTTGGTCGCCTTGCCCTGGATCAGCGCCTCGATGGCGTCCAGTACGATCTTGGCATGGCTCCGGCCATCGTAGGTGACCAGGGTGGCGCCCAACGTGCGCGCCACGGTCAACCGCCCGCGGTCGACCTCGTACCGCTCCAGGGTGAGCCCCGTGCCCTTGTGAGCGTACAGGCCCCACCAGTAGTCGTCGCCGACCGTCAGCGCGGCGGTCTGCGCTGGCGTAATCGACGCCAGGTAGCGGCCGTCAGAGACGGAGCAGACAATCGTGAGCGACGTCGACCCGCGGAACTCGTAGGTGAACGTCCAACCGTCGGCGGTCGGAAAGTCGCCGGCGTCACGATACCAGGAGACGGTCGTGTTCTGGGTGACCGTCGCGGGGATTGCGTCGAGAGCTGCTGGTGCCATGCCAGTAGTAGGACGTCTGGCAGGCACGTACGCAACGGTAGCGGACTACGCAACGGCCGGCCGGCGTCCGCTCTCTACCGACCGGAACCGGCGGCCACACTTACAGCAGCGATGCTGGCGGACGGTACAACTGCCGCGGCGCTTGGTCGACTCGATCACCGAGGAGTCGCCGCCGCAGTGCGGGCAGTACGCCTCCGGGATGCGAAAAAACCGCACGCTCTCAAGCCTCGCCATGGGACCTCCAGTCGTAGACGTGGATCATCCTACACCCGACCTGCTGCCGGACGTCCGGGCTGCGCCCGACCCAGCCGGCCACAACGTCGTCGTCGAGCCCCTGGTGGCAGGCGCTCCCAGCCTTCCAGCGGTACGGGTAGGAGATCAGGCACCACCGCCCCAGGCGCCGCGCCTCGGCGAAGAAACCGGACCTGTCCGTCAGGTGCTCGATGACCTGGAACGCCATGACCACGTCATAGGCGCCGTCCGGGAACGGCCACGGGTGGACGTCGGCGTTGTGCGCGACCGCGCCCGGCAGATACGGGTGCAAGTCCATCACCGTGGCGGCCTTGTCTAGGGGCAGCATGTACGCGCCAACCTCGAGCGCCGTCCGGTAGGGGATCTCGGCCAGGCGCCGGGCCGCAGCCCCCAGGTACAGCCAGCGGCGCATGGAGTAGTACTCCGGGTGCGCCTCGACGACGCGTGCGAACTCGGCCTCGGTGATGATGTCGTCTTTCATGGTTCCGCCTTCCCGTAGTCGACTGCGGTGAAGTTACTCGCTTCCTTCGTCTTGGCCGCGAAATAGCGGCCATAGCGGGCCACCTGGCCGCGGGTCCCGTCTATGTGCCAGACGCACACCCCGAGCGCCTTGTAGACGCCGTGGCGCTCCTCTCGCATCCGCCGCGTGACACGCTGCACCCACTGAATCCGCTCCCCGGTGTAGCCGGGGGCGTACAGATCAACCAGCGCCCGGCGCATCACCGTGCAGCAGGTGTAATTCCTGCCCCACGGCAGCATGCCGAGCTCCAGGCCGTCGACGGTCTCTACCTTCACCGGCACCAGCACGTTGGACACGCCGTTGCGCTTCAGCATGACGGCTCCGATGTCCGGGTGCCCGTCCATCAGCGTCACGAGCCGCTCGAGCCCGCCAGGCGTTTCGAGGGCGCAGTCGTTGTCGAACTGGCAGACGTACTCGCAGTCGGCCCCGATCCGCGCCAGCCCGTCCGCCATCCCCCCGGCGTCGCCAGTATTCGTCGTGTTCCACACCGGAAGCAGCCGGTAAAACCCCTCCACCGCGACGCTGCGCAGCCAGGCCCCGGTGCCGTCCGTGCTCGCCTGGTCCACGATCACGTGCCGGTAGTCGACATATCCGGCGTTAGCCTGGATAGACCGCACGCAGAGCACGGTGTACTCCAGGCGGTTGAACGCGCGGGTGAGGATCTCCAGTCTTGCCACCTACCACCTCGTCGCCCAGTTGCCCCGGCTGCCGCCGCCGCGGATCCACGACTGACGCGGCACCGAGACAGGTTTCGCCACCGCCGCACCCGCCACCGCCGGCGGCCCCGCCGGCAGTTCCACGCGCGCACCCTTGCCCACAATCGACGCCCCCAGCGTCGACGCCGCCACGCAGCACCCCGTCAGGCAGTCCAGCCAGTCGTTCGGCTCGTTCGGCTTCTGATACCACAGATAGAAGTCCATCCGCTCGCCCGGGTTGAACTCGGCCAGCGTCTCCGCAACGACGTGGCGCGCGAGGTCGCGGTGCACCGCCGGCTCCTCACCGTACAGGCTCAGGCTCCCCGGCGCCCCCGGTGGCAGCATGAACGCCTTCTGCGCATGCATCCGCCACGGGTCGGCATTCTGGCACAGCACGCGGCCCTTGCGGGCGTAGTCCGTCCAGTGCCAGCCCTCGCCCGGCCGCCCAATCGCGTGCGTCGGCCGGTACGTCCGCGACCCGTACCCGCGACTGCATGATATCTGCTGTGGCCTCCTCTGGGCTCTCATCCAGTTGAACACCACGTCCATCTGGTAGCCGCAGTCGACCAGGATCCGGTCTACGCCTACCTGCGTGCCGTCCTCGCGCCGGAACTCGCGCGACAGTATCAGCGTCGCCACCTCCGTCAGCCCCCGGTAGATCGCCTGCGCCTCTGTCTCCCCGGCCGAGCGATCCTTGGTGAACAGCGGCGAGCCGTCCGGCGGGTACCTGCCGTAATCCAGCACCCACCCGGCGAAGTCCTGTCCATACGCCACCGCCGCCCAGTGCAGCCCCCTCGCCACGTTGACGTCGATGAACGCCACCACCCACGGCGCCGACGGCGGAACCGTCAACCGGGGCATCCCGTTCAGCCGGGATAGCACGACGTCCGCGCTCAGTTCGTACACGCTTGGCCTCGCCTGGATCGGGTCGTTCTGAAACTCGGCTCCGAATACCCGCTCCCCCCGGTCTATCAGCAGGTTCTCCGCACTCTGGATCGCGCTCAACTCGTCGCCGTTGTACCGATGCTCCCACCCGACCCTGGCGCCGGCGTCCATCTCGGCCCGGCGTGCCCGGTAGAACTCGTCCGCCCCCTTCCCGCCGTCCCCCTGCCGCATCCCCTCGCGCCGCAGCTCGGCGTACTCCTTCCACAGCGTCCCTTGCGCCGCCGGCCAGTCGTAGACCATCCGCGCCCTCTGCCCCTGCCACTCCGGGTGGCGCTTGCCATCCAGCAATCTGTCGGCGAGGTCGCCGCGCTCGATCACCGTGCACGGGCAGACGGCGGCAATCTTCTTCCGCGGCCCCGCCAGCCCGAGCACCGTGCCGCACAACAGCGCCTCGCGGTCGTCGCACTGCGTCAACGACCGCGCGCTCTCGTCCGTCTGCGGGTCGTCAACCAGGGCGAAGTCAGGCCGCCGCGTTTTGCCGTCGGCCGTCTTGTGCCGCAGCCCACGCAGGTGCCCGGTCAACCCCCGACTCTCGATGATGCACCCACTCGCCGGCGAGCCTTCGATCTGCGGGAATACGATCTTGGCCGTCTTGAACTCGGCGTGGACCCGCTCGCCTTCCACGGTTTGCGCCCGCGCCCGCGTAGCCGACCCCTCCAGTGCCCGCAGCGGCCCGACCGCGTCCCAGTGGTCACGGGAGAGCTTGTCGTTGCAGTCTATTTCAGCCCGCAAGGACTCGATCATCTTCCCCGCCTGCTCGGCGGTAGCCGCGATCAACACCACGTACTGCCGGTGCCCGTACAGCACCGCCCACAGCGCCGCGCCCTCGCAGATTGATGTCTTACCGGAACCGCGCGGCATCGCAAAGGCGAACTGCCCCCCGCGGCGTAACGCCCTCTCAAGCACCCCGATCATCGTCATGTGGTCAGCCCCGAACGGCAGCGCGAATGTCCCCGGCATGTACACGCGCAAAAACGCCTCCAGGCTGTCGCCGCACCGCTTTTTGCGGGCTCGGGACGGCTTCTCGTCAGGCCGCTTCACGTCGCGCTCGGAGGCCCGGCGGCGGGCCATCAGGTCGGCTTGCGCCTCGTTGACGGTTCGGGTCATAACCTAACCCCCTATGCTTGGCGGGG
>Ga0315287_10000526_pt1 | contig 33712 bp, 7 predicted proteins | sample YL17G11_0_MG_FD_205037 | JGI IMG/M metagenome (GOLD analysis project Ga0315287, IMG submission 205037) | Sediment microbial communities from Yellowstone Lake, YNP, Wyoming, USA - YL17G11_0 | ecosystem: Environmental > Aquatic > Freshwater > Lake > Sediment | place: USA: Wyoming | collected...
GGTTTACGTAACCAGCCGCAACCCCTGTGCCGGATATGTACAACTCCCCGGTCACGCGGATGGGACAGAGGTGCAGATACGGGTCCAAGATCAGTAATTGGTTGTTAGCGGTTGGGAAACCGATCGGTACGCTGGTCAACCGGGCATAGTCATTATCTCTGTCTCGCTCGATCTCTAAAACAGCGGCTATGATTGTGGCTTCGGTCGGACCGTACATGTTGTATATCCGGCACTCCGAACCCACAGCCGAAAAGCTCCGCTTAACCAGGTCATGGGTCAACTTTTCCGCACCCAGGCATAGGTGTTTTAAGGTGGGAAAAACCCGGTTTGAAGCGAGCAAGTACTGGAACTGGGTAGGCGTGGCGTGCAGAACAGTGATATCGTATGCCAGCATGAGATCGGCAGCCGTATCGGAGTTTATCATCAGCTCTTCGGGTAAACTATAGAGGCAAGCACCGGAAGTCAAGGTGATGAAGATTTCCCAGACCGACCAATCGAAATAATACGATAGGTTCTGGATGGTGCGGTCCCGGCTGCCCAGGTTGAGGTGTCGATAACCCCAGTGGAGCAAGGGAGATAGGTTGGCATGGCTGATGGGTACGCCCTTGGGCTGGCCGGTAGACCCGGAGGTGTAGATGACGTAAGCCAGATCTGTAGGGGCGAACTGCCGTTCGCCCCTGCATTCCGCACCGATATCCTGAATGGGCGAACGGCAGTTCGCCCCTACAGGCTGCGGACCAATCACAATCTCGGCCCCGGTATCGGCCAGGATGAAGCGGTTGCGCGCTTCCGGCGCTTTCGGATTGAGCGGTACATAGGCACCCCCGGCTTTCAAGATGCCCAATATGCCAATGATCATATCCAGGCTTCGCTCTGCCTGGATGGCCACCGGCTCGTTTCTCCTTGCCCCCTGTCTAACCAAATCTTGGGCTACTATTTGGGCCTGCCGGTCAAGCTCCCGGTAAGTTAGCAGGACGGATTCGTGGGACAGGGCGGGATTTCCACATAATGCCACCTGATCCGGTGTTTTTGAGACCTGGCTTTCGAATAGATCCTGGATAGTCTTTTCCTGGCAATATCGCGGCTCCCAATTGTTAAACTCCCATAAAAGCTCACGCTTCTCCGCTTCCGTTAATATATCTATCCCGGAAAACGGCAAATCTACCTGGAAAAGTACCTGCTGCAACAGTTGGTTAAAGTGATCGACGATGGCTCTAAGGGTGGCTGGCTGGTAAAGGGAAGCATCATAGGCGATGTCCCCTTCTATCCTTCCGGTCGAGCGTCTAAAACAAAAAATCATCGACAAGGGGCAATGCCCGATATAGGCTTTATCATGGATGTTTTCCAATAATACTGCCGTATCGAAGAGGGGGTATTCTCCTTTTTCCTGGCGGATTTGTAGTCGGGCGGCCAGGTATTCCATAGGGTAAGCATAATGGGCGACAGCCTGCCGGACCACCTGGCCGGCTTCCAGGAGTATTTCTTTGAAAGGAGAGTGATCAGCGAATCGGAGCCTGATGGGTAGAACAGTATTAATAAATTCCAATTCCTCTTCCTGCCGGTAAATGGGGGAGCCGATCAGGATATCGGTGGTGTGCGTATAGCTGGCCAAAAGGACAGTTAAACCGGCTACCAGGGCCACATTTAAACTGTGATCGGAACCTTTGCTTACCTGGATGAGCCGGGAAGAGACGGCCTCGGAAAAATGGAAAGGGAAAATATTATACTTACCGGTTCGTCGCTCGGTCGCCGGGAAATCAAATGGGAAAAGACTTTTGGCTGTTATCCCGGCTAAATGATCGAGCCAGAATTCCAGTTCTTTTTTATTTTGGCTGGCTGCCAGAGCCAACCGGTCAGGTGAAGCCAGGCGAATGCTCATCTCTATCTCCTGCTCAAATTCATAGATTTTTATATACTATTCATTAAATATCAAAGGCGATGTCCGGGTTTTCGAGCTGCTCTTCCCAGAGCTGGTGGGAGAGCAAAATCTCATCCAGGTGGATGTCGCTGTTTTTCGCCACCTGGGCCAGGATATCGTGTATGTACTGGGTCAACCGCTCGATGGATTTGTCCTCGAACTGGGCGGTATCGTATTCTATGGTAAACTCAAGTCCCGATTCGTTATCCAGGCAATAAAAAGTCAGGTCGAATTTCGACTTCCTTGCCCCAGGCAATGGATTGACCAGGTCCGGGATACGGGCCAAGAGTTCTGCTTCTCTCTCTCCCGGTTGCCTGGTATTTGGGTGCTGCAGGACAAACATCACATTAAATAGGGGGGTAGTGCCGGGAACCCGGTCGATACCGAGACGGGACACCAATTCCTCAAAAGGGAAATCCTGGTTATCGAAGGCTTGTACGGTCCGGTTGGTCACTTCGGCAAGGAAAGCGAGGAAGCGTTTATAGCCTGCGGGATAGTTCCTTAAAGCCAGGGTATTGACAAACATGCCGGTAACGTTTTCTAATTCGAGGTGCAACCGGCCGGTAACCAGGGAGCCAATCACGATATCCTCCTGGCCGCTTAACCGGGAAATAAGAATATTGAACACCGCCAATAGGACCATGTAGGTGGTCGATCGATGCACTCGGGCCATGTCCCTGATCATGTGGTTTTCCTCTTTAGTAAGAGAAAAATCGAAATACCCACTACTACCGGTCCTGCTAGCCGACCTTCCCCTCGCTTCATCGATCGGCAGACGGGCCATTGGCGGTTTGTTGTGAAACGTCTCCAACCAAAAGGCGGCCTGCCGGTTTAATATCTCCTGGAATTCATCCCTGGACTGCCAGGCAGAGAAATCCTTATACTGGACGGTCAGCAACGGTAGCTTATCCCCCTCTTCCAGGTAGAAGGCATAAAAGTCCCTGGCCAGGATATCGAAGGATACACCATCTGTGATGATATGGTGCATATCTAAGACCAAGAGGGCATTTTCCTTGTTTGGGAGATAGCAGCCGACACGGAAAAGCGGCACGTGCGCTGGATCGAAAGAACGGATAAACTGGGGGCCCGGGTCTTCGATAACCCAGTCGATATGATCATGGATGCGTTGTACTGGCTGATCGTTGATTATGTGAAATGAGGTGCGCAGGCTTTCATGCCTGGCCACCAGGTGCCGGAAGGCTTCGATAACCTTCCCTGTGGACATGTCTCCAGGCAAAGGCAGGCAGTGGGTCACGTTGTAGGTGATGGACTGGGTATCCAATTGCCGGATAATATACAACCTCTTTTGTGCCGAAGTGAGGGGATAATATTCCTTTTTTTCAGTCGGTTCCAGGCTTTGATAGCGGTATGTAGATGTTTGCCTGATGCATGCTGCCAGGCCCCGGATAGTCGGGTACTTAAAAATATCTGCCAACGATATTTTAACAGCCAATTCTTTATTGATTCTCATGAGCAAAATCGTACTCTTGAGCGAATGGCCGCCCAGCTCGAAGAAATCATCATCGATGCCGATAAGCGGCAGTTGCGGACCGGTCGATACCTGGCGATCCAGAACCATTGTAAAGAGGGAGACCAGTTTGTGTTCGATATTGTCCCTTGGGGCATTATACTGTGTTTTCGTCTTGATCTCCGGCTCAGGCAAAGCCCGTCGATCGATTTTGCCGTTGCGGTTTAAGGGGATTTTTTCCACGAACACGAAGTAAGAGGGAACCATATAATCGGGGAGGTTTTTCGATAGGAACTCTTTTAGAACATGGTTTTCCGGTTGTTGGCCGGCCTTAGGTACCAGGTAAGCGCATAAGTGCTTATCTCCTTCGGCGCCCTCCCGGACCACTACCACTGACTCCTGGATGCCTGCATGTTTCGCCAACCGGGAAGCGATCTCACCGGGTTCGACTCGATAACCGCGGATCTTTACCTGGTCGTCCAGACGGCCTAAGAACTCGATATGACCATCTTCCAACCACCGGCATAGGTCGCCGGTGCGATAGAGGCGATTTTTGAGTGGTGATTGGTGCGTTAGCCCCGCCCCTATCGGTATATCCTCCCTCACAAATTTCTCCGCGGTCAGCTCCGGGTTATTAAGGTAGCCCCGGGCCAGGCCGTCACCTTTAATACATAACTCCCCGGCCACTCCCAGCGGTACGAGGCGAGAATACCTATCCAGGATATGGACCCGGGTATTATGGATGGGGGTGCCGATGCCAGGCCGTCGGACAAATGCCTGGGAATCGGAAAAGTCGATATAGCACGCCACTGCACCGATAGTCGCCTCGCTGGGCCCATAGTGGTTGATAAATTGCACCTGGGGGAAAACCCGGTGAAATTTTTCCACATCGGACATGCGGATATGTTCCCCACCCAGGACCACCAGCCGAAGGCCCTTTAATCCAGATGATTCCAGGTCCGGGTAGGAGGCCAACAAAGAAAACAGCGAAGGTGTTAGTTTCAGGTAGGTGATCCGGTTAAGGGCAATATAAGACAGGAACCGATCCGGAGTGGCATAGGTTTCCCTGGAGACGATATGGAGCTGGGCGCCACTGAGAAGGGAAGGATAAAGCGAGGTGTACCCGAGGTCAAAGGAAAATGAGGAAGTCAACATCGTGCGGTCTTCGCTCGTAAGATTTGTTTTTTTGCAAAACCAGGCCACGTAATTTGAAAGCGCCTGCTGAGGAATGATCACCCCCTTGGCTTGTCCGGAAGTACCGGAAGTGTAGATGAGATATAGGGCATCGGTAGCCGTACTCTGGCGAATAGGTCCTTTATTAGACGTGTTTCCCGGGCCTTGTCTATGGGTGTAGAGGATTTCTTCCAGGTCGAGCCAGGGGATGCCGGCCGGCAGGCGTGGGGCTAAAGCAGCCTGGGTCAGGATAAGCTCGCCCTGGCTATCCATCAATATATGGCCGATCCTATTATCTGGCTGGGCTGGTTCTATAGGTAAATAGCACCCGCCGGCCCCGATAACGGCCAGGATGGCCATCACCATCCCCGGACCCGGATCAAGTACCAGGGCGGTAATGGTGCCTGGCCCAATACCCTTATCCTGGAGAACGCCGGTCACCTGGTCAGTGGTCTGGGCCAATGATCGGTAGGTCCACTGCGATTCGTACCCGGTAGATTCTCCTTTCAAGGCGATCATATCGGGCGTTTTTTCTACTTGATCGGAAAATAATGTCCAGATAGTCAGAGAGACAGGATAGTCGGCACTGGTTCGGTTAAACTCCTCGACAAGCAATTTTTTTTCCTCTTCGCTAATCATATCGATCTCCCCTATCTTCAGATGGGGCTGAGCCAGGATTGCCGACAAGGCATTTTTAAAATAAGCCATGAAACGGGCGATACTCTTTCCTTTAAAAAGACTGGTGCTATATTCCAGGTCGAAGTCCAGCCCATCCCGGGTTTCTTCGGCATACAGGGTGAGATCGAACTTAGAAACATAACTGGCAAACTCCCGGGAGAGGATTTTTATGCCGGTCTTGTCAGTGGTTGGCCTGGCCATATTTTGCAGGACGAACATGACATCGAACAAGGGATTACGGCTGGCATCGCGCCGGATATTCAAAATATCGACCAGCTCTTCGAGGGGAAAATCCTGGTGCTCGAAAACCTGCAAAGCGATCTCCTTTATTTCCCGGAGGTAATCGGTTAGCGGTTTGTCGCCCAGCGGATGGGAGCGAATGGGCAGGGTATTGACGAACATGCCGATGACCGGCTCCAGGTCCGGGTGGGACCGTCCGGCTGTCGGTGTGCCGGCCACGATATCTTCCTGGCCGCTCCTCAGGCGAAAGAGCAGGATATTGAAAGCGGCCAAGAGGAGCATGAAGAGCGTAATACCTTCCCGGTTGGCCAGGTCTTTGAGATCCCGGGTGTCTTCCGATCCCACCTGGAAATGGAGGGTATGCCCGGCAAATGACTGCACGGCCGGCCTGGGCAAGTCATAGGGCAGGTTGAGCACCGGGATGTCGCCGGAAAATTGGTTTACCCAGAAGTCTGCCAGGGCCTTGTGGTTCTCCTTTTCCCTGGTTTTGGCCTGCCATTCGGCAAAATCCTTGTACTGGATTCGTAGAGGCGGCAGGGGTTGGCCGTCGATGACGGCGGTCAATTCTCTCTCGAATATCTCCAAAGAGACGCCATCCGAGATGATGTGGTGCATATCGACCAGCAAGAGGTGATGGCCCTCCGGGGTAGCGAATAGGGCGGCCCTCAGAAGCGGCGCCCGGGATAGATCGAAGGGCCGGACAAAGCCCCGGATAGTGCTCTCTATCAGCTCCTGTCCACCCCGTCCACCCTGTCCACTACGTCCAGCAGCCCTAAATACTTCCAGCTCAAAGCCCACCCTATCCAGCACCCGCTGCACCGGCTCATCCCCGTTTATGACAAAGGAGGTACGAAAACTCTCGTGCCGGGCAATCAAATCCCGGAATGCCTGCTCCAATCTCTGCCGGTCCGGTTGGTCCGACAGGCGGTAGACAACCGGGATATTGTAGCCGATACTTTCCGCTTCCATTTGGTTGATGATGTAGAGCCGTTTTTGCACAGAAGAAAGCACGTAGTAATCCTTTTTCTCCGCATTTGCGATTTCTTCGTACTCCCCCGGCACCTGTCCCCGCAGTGCCTCGCACAAACCCCGGATACTCGGCGACTTGAATAAATCCCCCAATGTAAAACGCTGACCAGACTCCTTGTGTACCCGCGATAACATGATCATCCCCTTCAGCGAATCCCCTCCCAACCGGAAAAAATGGTCGTTTATACCGATCCGATCCTGATCTATTCCCAGTATCTCCGCCCACAATACGGCCATTTTTATCTCTATCTCATCCCGCGGCCCGACATACTCCCCTCCTTTCTCTTTCTCCGGTTGCGGTAGCGCCTGCCGATCTATCTTACCGCTCGGCGTCAACGGCAAACGATCGAGCACCATATAATACGTCGGGATCATATACTCCGGCAATTCCCGCGCCAGCCGCTCCCGGATTTCTCCTGGCTCTAAACCCCCGCCCACACCCACCAGGTAAGCGCATAACTGCTTCTCACCCATTTCACCGGTGACTACCGTCACCACTGCCTCCTTCAGCTGTTCAAGGCGCAATAGGCAACCCTCGATTTCCCCCAACTCGATCCGGTTCCCCCTGATCTTGACCTGGAAATCGATCCGACCCAAAAAATCCACATTGCCATCCGCCTGCCACTTCACCATGTCCCCGGTGCGGTATATTTCTTCATCAGGCAGGTGCGACGTCTTGACGAACCTCTCGGCTGTTAACTCCCGGTTATGGTGATAACCCCTCGATATGCCAACGCCGCCGATACACAACTCCCCGGTCACGCCCACCGGCACCACCTGCATGTAGCGATCCAGGACGTACAACCGGACATTGTTCACCGGCCGGCCGATCGGTATACTCTTCTGCACCGCCATATCGCCTGGGTCCAGGCGGTAAAATGTCGCTATATCGGTACACTCTGTCGGCCCATAGGTATTGATCAGCCCGCACCCCCTCCCCTCCCCGGCCAGCCAATCGGACAACCGCTCCAAATATATCGGCTCTCCCCCCAATATCACGGTACGTAGCCATTTCAAATCGGCATACCCCGCGTCCCGGGTAAACTCCACCAATGGGTAAAACACCGAAGGGGCCGAATTGATGATGGTCACCTGCTCACGTAAGACCAGCGCCGATAATTCAAAGTAATTGGGTAGCCCGGCAGGGGCCAGGCACAATACCCCCCCGGTCAGGAGTGGGGCAAATAGATTCTTCTGGGACAAATCAAAGCTGACCGGTGCCATCAACAAATTACAATCCCGGTCGTCCATGCCAAACTCGGTCACATACCAATGCACCAGGTTGATAAACCCCCGGATGGGCACCAGCACCCCTTTGGGCTGGCCGGTGGAACCGGAGGTGTAGATGGCATAGATGAGGTCTCCTGGCTTATTGACCGGCCCCAGGTTACCGGTATAAACCGGTTCATTAAACAGGGACTCATCGTCCAGGCGGATGATCTCCCCCTGGAAGGAGAAGTTCCCGATCAATTCGTCCTGGGTCAGCAGGAGCGGGCTATTGCTGTCCTTGAGCATGTAATCGACCCGGTCGCCGGGGTATTCGGGATCGATGGGCAGGTAAGCGCCGCCGGCTTTGAGCACGGCGTAGATGGCCAGGATCAAATCAAAGGAACGGTGGAGCAAGACGCCGACCAGGGTATCGGGTGTGATGCCTTTGTTTCGCAGGTGATGGGCCAGGATGTTGGCCCGGCGGTTAAAATCGCGGTAAGTGAGATGGGCCGGGCCCATGCCTTTGAGGGCAATGCGCTGGGGTGTTTTTTCCACCTGTTGCTCGAACCATCGGGGAATGGTCATATCGCCTGGGAAAGGGGTCCTGGTATCGTTAAATTGAAAGAGAATTTTTGTCTTTTCATCGGCTGGCAGGATATCGAGTAGGGCGATGTCGGAAGCGGGCCGGCGGATGATAGAGGAGAGGAGGGTTTGATAGAGTACGCCCCAGTGTCGGATGGTTTTTTCCCGGAAGAGTTTGACCGCGTATTCGATCTCAAAGGTGAGGGCCTGGTCGGTTTCTTCGGCATACAGGGTGAGGTCGAACTTAGAAACATAACTGGCAAACTCCCGGGAGAGGAAGCCTGGGCCAGTAGAAGCAGGTATGGAGCTGACGGCGGTTTGCATGGCGAACATGACATCGAAGAGGGGATTACGGCTGGCATCGCGGGCGATATCCAGGAGCTGGATCAGGTCTTCGAAAGGGTAGTCCTGGTGGTCGAAAGCCTGGAGGGTGATCTCCTTTATTTCCCGGACATAAATAAGGAACGGTTTATCCCCTGTCGGATAGGAACGTATGGGCAGGGTATTGACGAACATGCCGATGACCGGTTCCAGGTCCGGGTGGGCCCGGCCCATTGTCGGCGTGCCGACCACGGTATCTTCCTGGCCGCTCAGGCGAAAGAGCAGGATATTAAAAGCGGCCAAGAGGAGCATGAACAAAGTAACATTCTCCCGCCAGGCCAGGTCTTTGAGGTCCCCGGTTTCCTGCCGACTTAACCGGAAAGAAAGGGTATGACCGGTAAAACTCTGCACTGCCGGCCTGGGCAAGTCATAGGGCAGGTTGAGCACCGGGATATCGCCGGAAAATTGGTTTACCCAGAACCTTTCCAGGATCGTATTGTCCTCTTTTTTCCTGGTCCGGGCCTGCCATTCGGCAAAATCCTTGTACTGGATCCGTACAGGCGGCAGGGGTTGGCCGTCGATCAAGGCGGTCAATTCTCTCTCGAATATCTCCAAAGAGACGCCATCCGAGATGATGTGGTGCATATCGACCAGCAAGAGGTGATGGCCTTCCGGCGTAGCGAATAGGGCGGCCCGTAAGAGCGGAGCCCGGGAAAGATCGAAAGGCCGGACAAATTCTTTGATGATCCTGTCTTTATGCTTGCCGGGCCTTCCTTTGGGTCTATTCCCAGGATCAGAGAGCGACTCCAGGGAAAATTTCAACCCCTCCACCGGATTAACCCGCTGCACCGGCTCATCCCCGTTTATGACAAAGGAGGTACGAAAGCTCTCGTGCCGGGCGATCAAATCCCGGAATGCCTGCTCCAGTCTCTGCCGGTCCGGTTGGTCCGACAGGCGGTAGACGACCGGGATATTGTAGCCGATACCCTCCGCTTCTATTTGATTCAATATGTAGAGCCGTCTCTGGGCGGATGAGAGGGCGAAATAATCTTTCTTTTCAGCCACAGCCACGGTTTGCAAGGTTTCGTTTGATGCGGTCGGCAACAGTGCCGATAATCCCCGGATCGTCGGACTCTTAAACAGGTCGGCCAGGGAGAGTCGATGGGCAAACGCTTTATGGATGCGGGCCAAAAGAATCGTCCCGATCAGCGAATGACCGCCCGACTGGAAGAAATTATCGTCGATGCCGATTTGTTCTTGATCTTTTCCCAGCACAGTGGACCACAGGGCCACCAGCCGCTGGTCGATCTCATCCCGGGGTGGCGTGTAAGACCGGCCTGTTTCAGCCAGGCCGGGTTCGGGCAGGGCTTTGCGATCGACCTTGCCGTTGGCATTGAGGGGAATCTGCTGAATCGGGATAAAAAAAGCCGGGATCATGTAATCGGGCAAACTCCCGGACAGGAACTGGTGCAATTCTTGCGGCTGGACCTCTACCCCCGGCCCCGGGCTCCCGGCTATGAAGTAAGCGCACAGGTATTTCTCCCCCCCAGGTCCGCCCTCCAGGTCGATGACCACCACCTCTTTAACTCCGGGGTGTTTGAGTAGCCAGTTCTCGATCTCGCCCAATTCGATGCGGAACCCCCTGATCTTGACCTGGTTATCGATGCGACCCAAAAACTCGATAGCGCCGTCCTCCAGGAAGCGGGCCAAATCCCCGGTGCGATAGAGCCTTACAACCGGGGCGGGGCTAACGCAGCAATCCCCTTCACTACCGGCCAAAACTGTGCTCAGTTTTGCCTGCGGCTTCACGAATTGCGGGCTTTCCGCAATTCGGTTCAGCATGCCCGTTCCGGGGATTGCTGCTGCGCCCCGTTCGGCAACATTCCCCCTCGCCCTTTCAAGGGAGAGGGGGTTAGGGGGTGAGGGCCAAAACCGCTCTGCGGTCAGCTCAGGGTTATTCAAATACCCCCGTGCCACCCCATCGCCACCGATGTACAATTCCCCGGTCACGCGGATGGGACAAAGGTGCAGATAGCGGTCCAGCACCAACAACTGCGTGTTGCCGGCCGGAAAACCGATCGGTACGCTGGCCAGTAAACCATATCGCTCATGATCGCGGCGCTCGATCTCTAAAACGGCAGCGATGATGGTGGCCTCGGTCGGGCCGTACATGTTGAATACCCGGCAATCGTGGCCGATGGCCCGAAAACTCCTTTTCACCAGGTCATGATCCAGCTTCTCGGCACCGAGAAAGAGGTATTTCAGGCTAGCGAGGCGACACTCCGAGGCGATGAGATAACGGAATTGGCTGGGTGTGGCGTGAAGAACGGTAATATCGTGCTTTTGCAAAAAACCGGCAGCAGCATCGGCGTTAAGCATCATCTCTTCGGCCACAGGGTAGAGACAGGCGCCGGAGGTGAGGGTGATGAAAATTTCCCAGACCGACCAGTCGAAATAATAGGATAGATTCTGCCCGGTGCGGTCGTGGCTGCCCAGGTTGAGGTGCCGGTATCCCCAATGGAGCAGGGGGGAGAGGTTGGCATGGCTGATGGGCACGCCCTTGGGATTACCGGTAGACCCGGAGGTGTAGATGACGTAGGCCAGGTCTGAGGAAACCGGGAATCCGTGGGCGGAGCTTACGCACCAATCCCCTTCACTACCGGCCAAAACTGTGCTCAGTTTTGCCTGCGGCTTCACGAATTGCGGGCTTTCCGCAATTCGGTTCAGCATGCGTAGCCTCTGCAAATTCAAGGCAGAGGATAGAATTGGAACGCGACCCAAAGGAGCGTTCATCTGCTTCCCGGGGATTTCTGCTGCGCTCCGCTCGGCAGCCTGCGGGCCAATCACGATCTCGGCCCCGGTGTCGGCCAGTATAAAGCGATTGCGCGCTTCCGGTGCTTTGGGATTAAGGGGCACATAGGCACTCCCGGTCTTCAGTATGCCCAATATGCCCATGATCAGATCCAGGCTTCGCTCCATCCGGATAGCCACCCGGTCGTTGCCCCTGACCCCCTGTTTTACCAGCTCCTGGGCCAGGGCTTCGGCCTGCCGCTCCAGTTCACGATAGGTTATCGTTATGTCGGATTGCTCTATCCCTCTTGCTCCCACCAATGCCGGCCGGTCGGGATTCTTTTGCACCTGCGCATCAAATAACTCCACCAGTGTCTTATCCCTTTCATAATGACCGGGCCACCCATTCATCCCGGTAAGGATGCGGCGCCGCTCCGCTTCATCCATTATATCGATAGCGGCCACCCCCTGTCCCGGGTCTGCCAATACTGCGGCCACGATTCCCTGGAAATAGCCGGTGAAACGTTGGCAGGTCTCCCGGGTAAATAGATCGGTGCTGTACTCCCATTCCACCGCTATGGCGTTTTCTTGCTCCTCGGCGATCATGACCAGGTCGAACTTGGCGGTGCCGGTGTGAAAACGCTCTGCACAGAGCCCGAGTCCCTGGCTGGAGACGGTTGCCTCTTCCATGTTTTGCAGCACGAACATGACGTCGAAGAGCGGGTTTCTGCCGGCCTGGCGACTAAGCCCGAGACGTTCCACCACTTCTTCGAATTGCACATCCTGGTTTTCAAAGGCCAGGAGTGTCTTTTGCTTGATTTTGGCCAGCAAATCGATGAATCTGTCATTGCCGCTAACCGGGTTTCTCAGGGGCAGGGTGTTGACGAACATGCCGACGATATGCTCCAGGTCCGGGTGACGGCGTCCGCTGGTCGGTGTGCCGACGACGATATCCTCCTGGCCGCTTAAGCGGGAAACCAGGATATAGAATGAGGTCAGCAGCACCATGAACAACGTGGCCCGTTGCTGGTTGGCCAGTTGTTTCAAAGCCCGTGTCCGGGTCTGGTCGATCTCGAAACGGAGGGCATGACCGGAAAAACTCTGCACCGGCGGCCGGTGAAAATCGAGGGGCAGGTTTAATAGGGGTATCTCCCCGGCAAATTCTTTTAGCCAGAATTCTGCCTGGGATTTCATCCTCTCCTGGCCTTTTTCATTTTCCTGCCAGCGGGTGTAATCGGTGTATTGGACTTTATCGGCCAGCGTTGGCAACGGTTTTGCTTCGTAAAAGGCGAGGAGTTCTTGCTTGAGGATTTGCACCGAGGTGCCATCTGAAACGATGTGGTGCATGTCCAGAACCAGGAGGGGGGGGCCATCCGTGCTTTCGAGCCAGAGGGCGCGCACCAAGGGCGCCCGGCCGAGATCGAAGGGCCGGATAAACCCCTGGATAGTGCCCTCTATCAGTTCCTGTCCACTTTGTCCATCGTGTCCACCTCGTCCATCTATCTCAAATACTTCTAGCTCAAAGCCCACCTTATCCAGCACCCGCTGCACCGGCTCATCATCGACCAGGATAAAGGATGTGCGCAGGCCCTGGTGCCGGTCGATCAATTGCCGGAGGGCTTTTTCCAACCGCTGGCGATTGGGGGTTGGTTGCAGGCGGTAGACCAGGGTGATGTGGTAAGCGGTGCTGCCGGGCATGAGTTGGTCTAAGATAAAGAGCCGCTTTTGGGCTGAAGACAACGGATAGTACTCTTTCTTTTCCGATTTTTCGATCGCTGTATAGGCATCCTGGCGGGCGTTCCCGATGTGGTTGGCCAGGGCCCGGATGGTGGTCAGCATAAACAGATCGGCCAGGGAGAGGCGCACCTGGAACCGTTTGTGGATCTCCATGGCCGCCAGGGCGAGGCGCAAAGAGTGACCGCCGAGCTCGAAAAAATCGTCATCTATGCCGATGAACCGCGCTTCTGCTCCGAGGACAGCGGCCCAAATACCGATCAATCCTCGCTCGATTTCGTTCCGGGGAGGGGCATATTCGCTCCCGGTTCCGACAGGATGGGCTTCGGGCAGGGCGCGTAAATCGACTTTGCCGTTGGGATTTAAGGGAATTTGCCGGATAATGGCAAAATGGGAGGGAACCATGTAATCGGGGAGCCGGAGACTTAAGAAATGTTTTAATTCCTGGAAGAACGGCCTGAGCGCCTGGGGATCGACGTCTGCCAGGGGTACGATAAAAGCGCACAAATACGGTTCGCCGCTGTCGTCGGTGCGGGTGCTGACGACTGCCTCCCGGACCTGGGTATGGCTGAGGAGATGGCTCTCGATCTCGCCCTGTTCGATGCGCTGCCCCCTGATCTTGACCTGGAAATCGGCCCGGCCGAAGAATTCGATGGTGCCATCTGCCAGGCGCTGGCACAGATCGCCGGTCTTGTACAGGTGATTGGTGAGTGGTGAGCGGTGAGGGGTGGCTGGCGTGCGGTGCGAAAGCACCGCCCCTATCGGTATATCCACATCCACGAACCGCTCTGCGGTCAGTTCCGGGTTATTGAGATAACCGCGGGAGAGCCCCTGTCCGGCAATGTACAGCTCGCCGGGGGTGTTTTCCGGGCAGGGCCGCATCTCATCGTCGAGTACCAACAGAGCGGTGTTGTCTACGGCTGTACCGATGGGCACGCTGGAGAGGGCCCGGAATTTTTCTTCACCGTCTCTTTCGACCTCGAGCACAGCGGCGATGATAGTGGCTTCGGTGGGTCCGTACATGTTGAATAACCGGCACTCTCCCGTGACCGAGCGGCGGATACGGTGTAGGAGTTCCAGGGGAAATTTCTCGGCCCCGATGAAGAGGTACTTGAGGCTGGGGAAATACGGTTCCTGGCCCAGGAGGTGGCGGTACTGGGTGGGGGTGGCATGGAGGGCGGTGATGGCGTGTCTATTGATAAAGGTGGCGGCTGCTTCGGGGTTTAAGAGCACATCTTCGGAAACGATAAAGAGGGTTGAGCCGGAAATGAGGGTGATGAAGATTTCCCAGACCGACCAATCGAAATAATAGGATAGGTTTTGCAGGGTGCGATCTGCCGGGCTCAGACCAAGGTGTTCAACACCCCATTGGAGAAGGGGAAAGAGGTTACTGTGGCTGATGGGTACGCCTTTGGGCTGGCCGGTAGACCCGGAGGTGTAGATGACATAGGCCAGGTCTGTAGGGGCGAACTGCCGTTCGCCCCTGCATTCCGCACCGATATCCTGAATGGGCGAACGGCAGTTCGCCCCTACAGCCTGCGGACCAATCACGATCTCGGCCCCGGTATCGGCCAGGATATAGCGGTTGCGGGCTTCCGGCGCTTTCGGGTTGAGGGGCACATAGCAGCCGCCGGTCGCCAGTATGCCGAGGATGGCCACGATCAGCTCGATCGACCGTTCCAGCGAGATGGCCACCGGTTGATTCTCCCCTATCCCCTGTTCCTTTAAGTACAGGGCCAGGGCTTGGGCCCGGGCAGCGAGATCCTGGTAGGTGATGTGAACCTCACCGGCCTGCGACCCGGGCGGGGCAAAGACCAGGGCCACCTGGTGCGGATTTTTCTCTACCTGGCCGGCAAATAATTGGGGAAGCGTTTTTGTATCCATGATACAAGTCCTTCTAAGATCAGAAAGCAAATTTAATCTCCTCCGGCAGCGGTGCGGTCGCCTCGGCAGTAGCGAGCTCATGGGCTAGCCGGATAGCGGCCAGCTTGATGCCGGGATTGTCTACCACTGTACCGGTAGCATGGAGGAAAGAAGCGATAAATTTTTCCATGGTCTCTCTCCGAAATAAGCTGCTGGCGTAGGTCAAGGAGAATTTCACTTTATTTTCCAGCTCCACTGCTTCCAGGGAAATATCGAGTTGGGCAGTTTTTTTCTCAGACCAATAGGAGGAGATTTCCAGGCCGCCCATTTTTAATGAAACGAGTGTCATATTTTGCACGATCAATTCGGCGTCGTACAATGGGTTCCGGTCGATGACCCGGGAAAGACCGACCTTATCGATTAACTCGGCAAAGGGGTAATCCTGGTTTTCAAAGGCTTGCAGGGTGTTTTCCTTGACTTGCAGGAGGAATTCGTTGAAAGTCAGGCCGGCTAAAGGAGAATTCCGGAGCGCCAGGGCATTGATGAAAAGACCGGTCATATTCTCGATCTCGACCCGGTTTCTACCGGCCACGGGCGAGCCGACGACGATATCTTCCTGCCCCGAATACCTGGATAACACCACATTGTAGATGGCCAGTATCACCATGAACAGGGTGGTACTTGTGTTTTTGAGCAGGCGATGGATTTTCCCGGTCAACGTTTGATCGAAGATGAATGGCAGGCTCTGCCCGGCAAATTCCTGGATGGGTGGCCGGGGGAAATCGGTGTTCATCTCGAGTAGGGGAATCTTACCTTTTTCGAATCGGTTTAACCAAAACGGTGCTTGTTTTTCGATGAGGTCCCGCCCCGGTCCGGATTCCTGCCAGAGGACATAGTCCCGGTACTGGATAGATAAGGCCGGCAAAGACCGTCCGATGTCTTCATATAAGGTGTTAAATTCGCGGATCATGATCATGTAAGAGCTGGCGTCCGATATAATATGATGAATATCGAAAATCATTAGGTATCGCCCGGGCGATAATTTCCCAATACCCAATCTCAGTAAAGGGGCACAACCCAGGTTAAAGGGCCGGATAAAAGCCTGCACCTGGGAATCGATGCCCGACTTTTCCCCGGGCGTTTCCCAATATTCGATGACCGTTTCTAATGTTTCGGGAGCATGAACGATCTGTACCGGTTCTTCCCCGATCATGGTAAAAGAGGTGCGAAAGCTCTCATGACGCCCGATGAGTATCTTGATAACCTGCTTGAGTTTATCGAGATCCAATTCGCCCTGTACAAGGGAAGCAAAGGGCAGGTTATAGGCAGTGCCGATCCCGCCCATGCGATCCAGGATAAACAACTTTCGCTGTAAAGCGGTGAGCGGGTAATAACGGCGTTTTTCTGCCGGTTTAAGGCCGGTATAAGCGGGCATTCTTTCCTGTGGGGAACCGCCCCGGTTGCCCAATCGACCGGCCAGGTCTTTGACGCGGGGAGAATTGAATATATCCCTGACCGACATATCTACATTTAACTCTTTCTTAATCCGGGCAATCAAGGAAGCCGCTTTTAAGGAATCGCCGCCCAATTCGAAGAAATCGTCCTGAATACCCACCTGGTCGAGGCCCAGGAGGTTTCCCCAGATCTGGGCCAGCTGTTTCTCCAGGTCGGTTACCGGTTGAACATAGGGGGCGCCGATATCGGGCCGGGAGTGCCTGGGCCCCGCCTGGGTCTTTTCCTCCGGCCCGTTTACCGCTGCCCGCGTCCTGGCCCGGCCCTCTTCGATCCTGGCTTTGATATCCCGGGTGGAGACCACCACCTGGGGGAGCGTCTCGGAGAGGATACGGTCAAAGGCCTCGATGCCCTCCTGGGGGGCAATGCCGTTAACGACCAGTGCATGCCGTCCTTCATTCTCCCCTATTTCTTCTTCTCCAGGCTCACCTTGTTTCTTAGATTTGAGGCGGCCCAATATTTCACCGGATATCTCCAGCATGGTAAATTCTTCGATATCGGCCACTTCCTCCCCGGTTTCATCCATGATAGTAATATCGAAACGTAAGAAATCCAAGCTGGCTGGCTTGTTTGCTGAAACCCGGCTGTAAGCATAGAGCCTGGCCGGGAAAGCACGGTTAACCCGCACTTTTCCATAAGAGTAAGGGATGTATGCTTTTTCCGTATGAAAACTGCCGGATAAGGCGGCGGCAGCCAGGTCGAGCATGGAGGGAAAGATAGTAAATTGCCCGAGCTCATCATGGAATTCTAGCGGGAGCTCGTGGAGGGTCAAAACCTCTTTATCCCCGACTTTGAAGGTTTTCAGGTTTTGCCAACGTGGGCCGTAGATAAGCAGACTCCGCTCGGCATTACTCATCCATTGTTTAGCCCCATCGATCTCGGCCCGGTTGCACCTCGCTTCTATGGCCTTCAGGTCATGGCGGATCGCCGTTGCCGACGATGGGATCGCCGGGCCGACCTCCCCTCTAGCATGGGTAATCCACCTGTTTTGGCCGGTCTTAACGCGGCTTTTCACTATAAATTGAAAACCGCTGCCGTCATTTTTCTGCTGCAAGGTCATCCGCGTCTCTCTTTCCCTGTCATCTTCGAATAGCAACGGGGTGACAAAGGAGACATCCCGGATCTCTACCGGCTGATCGCCTTCCTGTTTACCCAGGTGACGGATAAAAGCTGCATGGGCCATTTCCAGGTAGGTCACCCCGGGCACGAGACCGATCCCCCCCCTGGGGTGATGATCCCTGACCACCCAATGGCGTTGGGGAGAAAAATAGGTGGTAAAGACATATTCGATCTTATTTCCCGGTAACAGCCGGGTAAGATAATGATCGAATAAGGGATGATCGACCGGCTTAGGTTCAGATACTCCCGCGGAAGACTGGCCGGAGTTTTTCCGGGCCGCTTCTACGGCCATACCGACTTCCTGCCAGCCATCCCAATCGATACTGACGACCTGGGGAACATGACCGGGCAAGCTGTTTTTATAGAAGGCAAAGGCATCCATGAAGGCATTGGCCGCCATATAATCGACCTGGCCCACATAAGCCACCACTGCATTCAGTGATGAGCAGAGGACGATGAAATCGGGTTTTGTTCCCTGGAGGGCCTGATCCAAAGCATAGGTGCCCTGAATTTTGGGTCTCAGCACTTTATCGGCTATATCCCGGGTCTTCAACTGGATCACGCCGCCCCCAGGCAGACCGGCGGCATGGATCACGCCGTCGATATTTCCATAACGGTTTTTTACCTGGTCGACCATGGTTTGCACAGCCGGGAGATCGCCGATGTCCAGGCTGAAAACAGTCACTTCCGCACCCAGGGTGATGAGTTCCGTCAATTTTCGGATGGTGCGACTGGTTTTATCGAGGCTATTATGGGTATTTAGCCAATTTTCCCAGCCGGCCGGATCCGGGAATGGGGAGCGTCCGGCCAATACCAGCCGTGCCCGCACGGTCCGGGCCAGGTGTTCGGCCAAGACCAGGCCGATGCCGCCCAGTCCGCCGCTGATGAGGTAGACACCCGATTCCCTCAAGCGTGTGGGGATGGGGCCAATCGGACCTGGACCAATGGGTACGGGAGCGAAACTCCTGGCCAACCGGGACCGGCCCCGATAGGCGATGAGCGGTTCCGAATCGTGGATACCGGTTTTTAATTCGCGGATCAATTGGCCGGTCAACCAACCTGCCTGCATATCATCGGTTTCCCCGGGAATCTCGATATCGATGCACCGGCATTTGATCTCCGGGTATTCCAGGGGAATAACCGAGACCGGCCCCAGTACAACCGCCTGGTCGGGATGGGTCACGGCTTCGCCCCAGACTTGCTGCATACCGTTGGTCAGAATCGTGATATGGATTTCTTCCTGGATATCGTGTCTACCGATGGCCTGGGCCAGGTAAATCAAACTGTAAAACCCTTGTACAAGGGTTTTTTCAAGATCCGGCCCCATCAGGGTGGCATTCTTTTCGCTGGACAGGTTCCACAGGAAAACGATCCGCTCCGGGAATTTGCCGGACTGGTGGAGTTCCTGGATCAGGTTTTGGTATCCCTCTGCCTGGTAAGGGTCTATGGTATAGGTGTTTTCTTCCACTAATCCGAATTTTTCCCCGCTGGTGACGATGGTTGCCCCGGCGCCGTTTTCCCGGCAGTCTGCCAGCAAGTTCTCTAAAAGATGCTGTGAAAAACCATTGTCCTGGCCGGCCAGGATCAACCATTGGTGGGGGCTGCCGGAAGGCGCCTCTTTTTGGCCGGGCCGGGCGATCACCGATGGCTTCCAGGAGGGCGCATAAAACCAGTCGCTAATATCGGGTTTCTTGACACTGGGACCCTGCTTGCCGAGGCCTTCCCGGATTATCTGGCCGGGATTGCCTTCAATCCAGTAAGGCTGCCGCTGAAAGGGGTAAGTGGGTAGAGATAGGCGTTTGCGCCTCTCTCCCCGGTAAAATTTCGTCCAATCGACCGGTGTGCCGTAGAGCCAGAGCTCGCCGAGCCGGTTGAGCAAGAAATACCGGTCATCCACCTCCTCATGGGGATGGCGCACCAGGTGGATAAAGGCATGTTCGGGCTGCTTATCCGGGTGTTGCCTGACCAGGGTGCTGAGGGTGCGGCCCGGACCGACCTCGATAAAAATCGCCTGCCGCTCTTTGACCAATTCCCCTACTCCATCGGCAAAACGAACGGTGCTGCGCAGGTGCCTGGCCCAATACTGCGGGTCCAGGGCATCGGCCACGGTCATCCATTTACCGGTAACATTGGAAATAAAAGGAATGACCGGTTCATGGCGCCCGACCTGGCCGACTTTCCCGGCAAAGCTTTCCAGGATGGGTTCCATCAGCTTCGAATGGTAAGCATGGGAAGTGTGGAGTTTCCGGGCCTGGATGCCCTTTTCTTCTAAGAGGTGGGCAAAGGCTTCGATATCGGTATGGGTGCCGGATACCACGCACTGGCTGGGTCCATTGACGGCAGCCAGGTCGAGGGCAGCCGGTAAAAGTTCGTTCAACTCCTTTTCTGCCAGCGGTACACTGAGCATAGAACCGGCGGGCATTTTTTGCATCAACTGCCCCCGCCTGGCGACCACCGCTAAGGCGTCCTCCAGGGTAAACACCCCGGCCAGGCAGGCTGCTACATACTCGCCGATGCTGTGACCGATCATGGCATAGGGTCTAATGCCCCAGGAGAGCAGTAATTGGGCCAGGGCATATTCGCTGGTAAAAATCAGGGATTGGGTGACCTCGGTCTGGTCGATGTCCGGCAGGGATGGTTGGTCCTGGATAGGTCCCGAAGCTGGGTAGATGATCTCTTTTAAATCATAACCGAGCAGGGGCTGGAGGATAGCAAAGCAGCGATCCATTTCCTGCCGGAACACGCTTTCCCCTTCATAGAGTCCGCGGGCCATGTGCACGTACTGGGCACCCTGGCCGGGGAACATGAATACTGCCCGCTTTTGCTCTTTTTCATAGCGTGTCTGGGCCGGCAATGCACCTGCCGGTTCCCCGGTATCGATCGATTCCAGTATCTGCCGGGCCTCGTCCAACCCGGTGCATACCAGCATCCGCTTATGCTCGAAGGTCTTCCGGCCGACTTTTAAGGTAAAAGCCACATCTGCCAGGTTTAGTCCGGGGTTTTGGGCCAGGAATTGGGCCAGGTTGCCGGTGGCCTGTTCCAGGGCGTTGGCGGTGCGGGCCGACAGGGTCAGTAATTGGTAGGGAGAAGCGGGGGAATCCCCTGCCTCCGGCAGCGGCGGCTCTTCCAGAATAATATGGGCATTGGTGCCGCCGACACCGAAAGAGCTCACCCCGGCCCTCAATGGATGACCGTCGCTTTTCCATTCCTTCAGACTGGTGTTGACGAAAAAGGGGCTATTTTCAAAATCGATTTTGGGATTGGCTTTTTCAAAATGCAGGCTGGGGGGAATCTGGCGGTGCATCAACATCGATACAACCTTGATGATACTGGCTATACCGGCGGCCACATCGAGGTGACCGATGTTGGTTTTAACCGAGCCGATGGCGCAATATTGACGTTTGTCGGAATTAAATGCCAATTTTAAGCCCTCGATTTCGATGGGATCGCCGATTTCGGTGGCCGTACCGTGGGTCTCGATGTAACTGATGGTTTGCGGATCGACTTCGGCCATGTATAGGGCGGCGCGGACAACGTCGTTCTGCCCGTCGATGGCTGGGGCAGAAAAGCTGCTCTTGGCCAGGCCATCGTTATTGGCGGCAAATCCTTTGATCACGGCATAGATATGGTCTCCATCGGCCAGCGCATCATCGAGTCGCTTGACCATGATCACCCCGGCACCGTGAGAGAAGATAGTACCGCTGGCCCCGGCATCGAAAGAGCGGACGTAGCCATCCCGGGAACGGATCAGTCCATCCTCGTACAGGTAACCGCCGCCTTTGGCCGTGTCCGCGATGACCGAGACGCCGCCCACCAGGGCAGCCTCACATTGACCGGTCAACAAACTCCGGCAGGCCAAATCAAGGCCGAAAAGAGAGGTGGAACAAGCGGTGTGCATGGATATAGCCGGGCCCCTCAAATTAAGTTTATAGGAGATGCGACTGGCCAGGTAGTCTTTGTCGATCATGGAATCGCTGGCAAATTGCCCGACGGCTTCGATTTTGCCGGAAATGAAAGCCAGGATCTCCCAGAATCTATTCGCGGAACCGCCGGCATAGACGCCGATCGAACCGGGATAGGTAGAGGTGTCGTAACCGGCATCTTCCAGGGCTTCCCAACAAATCTCGTAAAATACCCGGATCTGGGGATCCAGTAACTCGGCCTCGATAGGAGAATAGCCGAAAAAGTGGGCATCGAAATACTCGATATTCTCGATGATGCCTTTGGCTTTGATCAGGTTCGGGGCCTGGAGCAATTCGGGATCGAAGTTGCTGTTTTTCAATAACTCTTCATCGGAAAAGAAGCGAATAGAGTTAACGCCATTCTTGAGGTTTTCCCAGAATTGCCCGACCGAATTGGCACCGGGAAACCTGGCACTCATACCGATAATCGCTATTTCAAAACCGTTCCGGTTACTTTCTGGCAACATGGTGACCTCCTCTGGTTTTCTGGATAGTGCTTTTAAAGACCGTCTTCGCTTTTTTCAGTGCTTCATCCTTTTGCAGTTGCCTCTCCGATTTGTCGGTGTTTTGTTCTTGCCCGGCAGACAAATACCTGGCCAGGGCATCGATGGTTAAATGGCGGTACATGGCCACCACCGGGATTTCCCGGTTTAATAAAGTTCTTAAGTCGTTATTGAGCTGGATGATGGTCATCGAGTTCCCACCCAATTCAAAGAAATTATCGTGGATACCGACCCGATCGACACGCAGTACCTTCTGCCATTGTTCGGCGATTTTTTTCTCCAGTTCGGTTTTTGGAACCAGGAAACGGTCGCTGGCCGGCAGGCCACTGCCGGTGGGTTTTGGCAGGGCCTTTCTGTCTACTTTTTTGTTGGGCGTAAGGGGCATGGTTGGCAGGGGAATAAAGTAAGCCGGGATCATATAATCGGGCAAGGTGTGCCCGAGGTATTCCCGTAAATCGGTGATAGAGATTGCCGGGTTGCCTTCTTCCTGGACAGGGACATAGTAGGCGCACAGGAATTTGTTGCCGGTATCGTCTTCCCTGGCCACGACTACCGCTTCCCCTATGCCCGGGTAGCTTAAAAGCCGGCCCTCGATCTCGCCGAGCTCGATGCGGAAGCCCCTGATCTTGACCTGGTGGTCGAGCCGGCCGAGAAATTCGATAGTGCCATCCTCCAGGAAGCGGGCCAGGTCGCCGGTCTTGTAGAGGTGATTGGTGAGTGGTGATTGCTGCGTTAGCCCCGCCCCTATCGGTATATCCACATCCACAAACCGCTCCGCGGTTAATTCCGGGTTATTCAAATACCCCCGGGCCAGGCCGTCGCCACCCAGGTAAATTTCCCCCGGCACCCCAATGGGACAGAGTTTAAAGTTCTTATTCAGGATCAAGACCTGGGTGTTGGCTAGCGGCCGGCCAATGGTCAGGGGGACACCGGCGGCACTCAGGTCGCTGGCCATAGACCAGATGGTGGTTTCCGTGGGACCGTAGAGATTGATGATTCTTCCCGGTTTGCCGGTAAAGAGGACCCGGACCTGGTCGAGGAGTTTTTGGGGAAAGGCCTCGCCACCGACCAGCAAAAAACGCAAAGAAGCCAGGCACCTGCCGGCCCGGGCCTGATCGTGGGCGAGGAACAACTGGACCCGGGAGGGGGTGGTCTGGAAGATGGTGATACCGTGCCCGGTAAAGGCCCGCCAGGCGAGTACCGGGTCGAGCTGCATCTCTTCGCTACCGAAGACCACGGTCGAGCCCCTGGCCAGCGGCACCAGGGTTTCCAGACCAAAAATATCGAAAGATACGGTGGTTAAAGACAGGATGCGGTCCCTGGGCTGAAAATCGACCCAATAGGTAATACCGATGATAAAATTGACCACTGCCCGGTGGGGAATGGCCACCCCTTTGGGCTGGCCGGTGGTGCCGGAGGTGTAGATGATGTAGGCCAGATCCGTAGGAGACGTAGACCGGTGGGCGGAGCTTATGCCATTCTCCCCCTCTCCACGCTTGGAGAGGGGGCCAGGGGGTGAGGTACTATCTCCGTTCGCCCCTACATCCTGCGGACCAATAACGACCTCTGCTCCGCTATCGGCCAGCATGTAATCTAACCGCTTTTGGGGAAAAGCCAGGTCCATCGGCAGGTAGGCACAGCCGGCTTTTAGGATAGCCAGCATGGCGACCAGGATATCCACTGTGCGTTCGAGCAAAATGCCCACCACCATACCGGGCTGAAGGCCCCGTTCTCTCAAATGTGCGGCCAATTGCCCGGCCTGCTCAGCCAATTTTTCATAGGTCAACTGGACCATTTGTCGCTCCGGGCCGTCTGTTCCCGCTCGATAGCCGATTACGGCCAGTTGTGATGGGGTTCTTTGCACTTGATCATGAAATAACCGGTCGATCGTCTTTTCCCGGGGATAGGGTCTGGCCGTATCGTTAAAGGCGCTAATGATCTGCTCCCTCTCGGACGGAGGCAAAATGTCGATCTCGGCGATCCGGAGCGAGGGGTCTGGCAGTACCTCGCCCAGCAGGTGCCGGAAATAACCGCTAAAACGCTCGATAGTGGTGGCCCGGAAAATTTTGCTAGCGTATTCGAAACTGAATCGTAGCCGGGAATTCCCCGGTTCGCCTGTCTCCCAGGCGCTCAAGGTGAGATCGAATTTGGCCGTGGCCGCGACATAATCATAACTGGCCAGGGTCAGACCGGTGATGTTGACCCGCGCATAATCGACATTTTTAAACAAGAACATGACATCGAAGAGGGGATTCCGGGCCGTATCCCGCTCGACCTTCACCTTTTCGAGCAGGTCCTCATAGCGGTATTCCTGGTTTTCAAAGGCATCCAGGGTGTTGTCTTTGACTTCCAGGAGAAAATCGGCAAAAGTCTTTTCAGCAGCGGGAAAATTCCGCAACGCCAGGGTATTGACAAACATACCGATGAGTTTCTGCACTGCCGGGTGCCGGCGGCCGGCCACCGGTGTACCGGCCACGATATCGGGCTGGCCGCTGAGTTTGGCCAGGAATATGTTGAAAATGGCGAGCAGCACCACGTACAGGGTGGTGTGGTTCTTTGAGGCCAGCTGTTTTAAGCTGGCGCTCGCCCCGGTATCCAGGCCGAAATCGAGGCTGGCCCCGGCAAAATCCTGGATGGCCGGCCGGGGATAATCGGCGGGCAGGTCGAGCACCGGTATTTCTCCTTTGAAGCGGTCGAGCCAATACCTCTCCTGCTTTTGCCGGAAATGGGTGTCCAGGGAATCGGTCCCGAACCACAGGTGCTGGAAATGGGCATAATCCACGTACTGGATGGGCAGGACCGGGAGCGTCCCGCCCATTCCCCGGGAAAAGGCCGAATAGAGCTGCACCAATTCCCGGATAAAGACCTGGATGGAGGTGCCATCCGCTACGATGTGATGAATGACCAGGAGAAAAACGTGCTCCGCTTCACCCAGGGCCAGGAGTTTGGTCCGCAAAAGCGGCCCGTCGACCAGGTCGAAGGGAGACAGGCTCTCTTCCTGGATGAGGCGTAATGTTTCTTCTTTGCGCTTTTCTCCCGGTTCATTCATCAGATCGACGATCTCCAGGGGCAGGACCAATTCGGGCCGGATAAACTGGTAAGGTCTATCCTTGTCGAAGCGAAATACGGTCCTGAGCACCTGGTGGCGGGCGATGATTTCCCGGATACTTTCGTCTAATGCCTGGACATCCAGCTTGCCCACAAGTTGGGTGGCCCGCACCAGGTTGTAGGCAGAGCTATGGGGTTCCAGTTGCTGGATGAACCAGAGGCGTTCCTGGCCGAAGGAGAGCGGGTAACCGCCATTTTCGGCAGGTTTGGCCGAAGTGATCGGCAACTGCAGGAGGTCGATCGCCTGTTCTTTCAGCTTCTGGGACAACCGTTCCTTTTGTTGGGGCGTTAATTGGTCGATACGCTCGATCAGGCTCATGCTCTGTCTTTCTCCTGGTTAGGTCTCACCCGGTATCCGGGGTAACGCTTAGCTGCCGGCGCCATTAAACCGCCCGTTTATAGGCTCCAGGCGTAACTGATCTTGGCAAAGAAGGTGCGGTCGCTCTGGGTCAGGCCATAGAGGGGGGTGCCCAGGTAATTGTCGCTGTAGCCCAAAAAGAAAACGGTGCGCGGGTTGAGTTTGTAAGAGAAGAGAAACTGGGTGGCCAATTTCTTAATTTCGGAGGCAATGGGGAAGGTGTAGAGGCCGACATTGTAATCGTAATCGATGTACTGGAGAATGGCCCTAAAAAAGGTGCGGATGTTGATATGGTAGGCCAGGCCCAGGTAGCTGATGTTGGCGGTGTACAATTTACCCGACTCGATATTCAACCGCTCGTAGATATGGGCCAATTCGATCAGCGTATGCCGGCCCGGTTTGTAAGAGATGATCGGGTTGAATCTCACCCGGTCTCCCGGCCTGGTATTGGCATAGTCGATGCGATCGCCAAAATTACTGACCAAACTGAGCTCCAGGTGGCCGGAGGGTTTGAAATTGATCGATAGGGAGAAATTAACCAGGTCGAACTCGACCAGGTTGTACATTTCCCGGTAAGCGGCTGCGCTTAAGGTGATATAGGATTGGAGCGGGCCTTTGTAATTGAGTTTGAGATTGGCGCCGTTGTTGATCGATAGACCTTCCTGGGTCTCGCTGTAATTGTAAGCACCGGTCAGGGTCATTTCCCTGAACCAGGCGCCCCGCCTGCCATACCAGGTATAACCGGTACTGATCTCCCCGCGCCGAAAATCGACCTGGGGCATAAAACCGAGGTCGGCCCGGAAACCATCGGTCAGGTTCTGGAAAACGACCGAAAAATCCAGGTTACGGGCATCGTGGGAATAGCGGAGATCGAGCGCACTGCCGCCAAATTGATCGTCCGGCTGTCCCAACTGGGGATTACCGGTCACTTCATCCGGGTACTGCGTACTGGAGCCGAGGAGCTGGAATTGGACACGGTCTTTCTTGGTCAGCCTAAAATCGCCGTCTATCCCGGCCATCCGGTTGAAATACGCATCGCCTTCCCGGCTGGTCACCATCACACCCAGGTTGTTATTTTTACCCAGGTCATTCTTGTAGCGAAAAACCGAAGAGAAATTGGATTCCCCGGCCAGGGAGTAATTTCTCGACCCATAACTGCCCGGCAATATCAGGTTGGTCATATCATCTTCGATCACATAGGCGCCGATGGTGCTCTTACCGGCTTTACCGGTCAACTTCAGTCCCCATTTGGGATCGCGCATGGTGCGCGTATATATGGCCGAAAAATTGGTATTGAAATAATCGGCCCCTTCATAAAAGAAGGGACGCCGCTCTTCGTAGGATAGGGCAAAGGGCTCGTTGATATCGAGCTTTAAGGCATCGGCCTCGACCTGGGAAAAGTCGGGATTAACCGTGCCGTTTAAGATCATATTCTGGGTGATCCCCCAACGCACGTTCACGCCCGGCTCTACCTCGGAGGTCGTTTTTTCAAAGTCCCCGTCCGGCATACCCTGCCGGGTATCGGTGCGAATAGCGGTCAATGCCGGCACCACTTCCAGGTTATGGCTCGGAGATACGCCCTTGAATCCCTTGATTTTCACATATTGGCACATCAGGCAAAAATTGCTCCGGTCGATCTTGATATGATCAAGGTGAACCAGCATATTCCGGGGTAAGATGCGCCGCACATTAAATCCCCACACCTGCTCTTCTTTGCTGTGCTGAAAACGGAGCTGGTTAAAGGGGATGGCCATTTCTACCGAATACCCCCAATCGTAAATCTGGCCGGCCGAATCGTAAATGGCATCCCAGGCCAGCGAGGTGCCGAGACGGTCGCGGATGTCGTCGAATTGTACGCCCATCGGGTTGGTGCGAAATCCGTAAGCCCGCCGCTCATCGTTAAAGGTATCCAGAAAGAGGACGATCATGTCGTCGAAAATGATCTTATCGCGCTCGAAGAAGAAGGCCCGGATCTGCGACGGATCAGGATCATAGGCCCTGGCACCGATGTACAAACACGACTGGTCATAGGCCAGATAACATTCGGTCTTGACCGGGGCCGGTGCATTTTCAGTCGGCCAGGTCTCATACGGTAAATCGAGCTTAAGGGCATTTTGCCAGACAGCCTCATCGAGCTTACCGTCTACTTTGATTTTTTCCATAATCTCCGGGATAACATAGGGATCTTTTGCTGTCCCTATTCCTGCGTGCGCCGCCCCAGCTTCGGAAAACCCAGGGAACGGGATAACCGACAAGCTCAGGCAGAGCACCCAAAAAACCATCATATGCTTTTTCATGGCTCATTTCTCCTTATTTCTTTTTGATGGGATGAATGATTTCGATCCCGGGCGGGTCCTGGTGATAAATTTCATAGGCCGGCCAATCTTTCTCGAATTTCTTTTCCTTGATGAAATCCTGCACCTTGTTGAAAGAATCCCAGATCTTGGACCTGGGCCCGACATGGATGTAGCGGACACTGGGCACTAGCCGGGCTTTTTTCTTCACGATCGGTTTTTTCACTTTGGTCTTCTTGTCGATGGGGTAACAGACGGCCCATCTCAGCTCGTAACCTTTATAAATACTGGGCGGGTTGTAGAAAGTGACAAACGACGGCCCGGTGGCTTTTATCCCCTGTTTGTCGAATTCGGCCTGGAAGACATTGGCTTTCTCGCCGAGCAGGGAATAAGGGCCGTGGAAATCGATATAGGCATAATAAAAGCCCCCAAAATCTTTGATTTCCGGCATGTCCGTAGCCGCTTGCTCTTCGGCGTAAAGACCGCCAAAGATCAATACCGACAGGAAAATGAGACTATAAACTCTTTTTTTCATGTTATTTACCTCCTTCTGGTAAAATTTTCACATTTATAGTTCTTGAAATTTTTAACCGCAACCGCTTCTTTACCGGGCGGTGCGTACCAGCCGCAGACCAAAATTAGGATACAACTGGTAAAGCCTGATCCCAATGCGGGAGATGGGACGCAGGGGCGGATAATCGATACTACCGCCACGTACCACCCGCCTGGCCCCTTGATCGGGCCCCCTGGGATTATCGACCGGGCTATTCCGATAATAGTACTTATCGTACCGGTCCCAGCACCATTCCCAGGCATTGCCGGTCATGTCGAACAGCCCCAGTTCATTGGGCTTCTTTTCCCCCACCGGGCTGGTCCACCCATTAACGGCGTTCTTGTCATACCAGGCCACCTCTTCGGCGTTATTACTGCCGCTGTAGGTGTAATCGCCCGATCGGCTGCCGCCCCGGGCCGCATATTCCCATTCGGCTTCCGTGGGCAGACGGTAACCATTGGCGGAAAAATCGCAGGCAATGGTCTCGCCGGTTCCGCTGTAGCAGGGTGTCAACCCTTCCAACCGGCTCCGCTGGTTGCAGTATTCGACCGCCTCCAGGAAGCGCACCCCATCCACCGGGCTATGCGCGGTCACATGTTCGGAGGGGTTGTAGCCCATGACCGCCGTCCACTCCTCCTGGGTCAGCTCGCAAGCCGCCATGTAAAAGCTATCGACCTTGACCGGGTGGGCCGGTCCGTATCCCCGCACACCCTCTCTATTCCCCATCGAGAACGTACCGCCGGCCACTGCCACCATATTCTCCGGCACCGGGCCCACGCCTTTCTTGATCACCCTCAATCCCATATCGAAATGCTTATAGGCCGGGGGTAATTTGAAGCGGGCAGCAGGGCGCAGGAATTCCTGGCGACCGCAACAGCCGCCCCCCCGGTATGAGCGTTCCTTACCGGTTAAAGGCCCGGGTGGATTGTTGGCCGGGCCGTTTTTGTAATACCCGGGATCATACCATTCCCAGCACCATTCCCAGGCATTGCCGCTCATGTCGTAAATACCCAGTTCATTCGGCTTTTTTTGCCCCTTCGGGCGCGGTCTGCCGCCCGAATCGTCCTCGAACCAGGCCACCTCTTCGGCGCTATTACTGCCGCTGTAGGTGTATCCGCCCGACCGGCTGCCGCCCCGGGCCGCATATTCCCATTCGGCTTCGGTGGGCAGGCGATAGCCAGAGGCCGCAAAATTGCAGGTAATGCTGTCCCCTTGCCCGCTATAACAAGGCATAAGGCCCTCCTGCTCGCTCTTTTTATTGCAAAAGGCCACGGCCATGTACCAATCGACATTCTCCACCGGGTTACCGGCTGCCGGGTAGAACGATGGGTTATCCCCCATGACCGCCTGCCATTCGGCCTGGGTCACCTCGAAGCGGCCGATATAAAAGCCATCCAGGGTCACATCGTGGATGGGCGCCCCATCGCCCTCTTCCTCGTTTGCCCCGATGGTAAAGGTGCCGCCTTTAACCAGCACCATACCCGGTTGGGGGTTAACCACGGGCGAACTCATATCGGGCATGAACAAACAGGCTAAAACCAATCCCATGAACCAGCTTAATTTTACTGTCATTTTTACCTCTCAAAATCCTCATCTATCTGGTTAAAAATTAAAATCTACCGTGTTATCCAGTTTTTTTTCGGCCAGGACCAGCCGTTTGACCCGCTTATTCTCATCCAGGGGCTTCTCCGGTTGGGAAAATTCGACCAATGCCGGGACAGCGTTCCGGTGCAATCTTTTCCAGCGATCATCGGCCTGGTTGAACTCGACGATCGAGTATGGGTTGGGTATGCCCAGTGCCTTGCAAAGGGACATGAAGCGGTTCATCCGGGCCAGGGCCTCCGGCCTTAAGGGTTCTAAATCCAGGGTCCAGGTCTGGACCACCAGCATGTCCCACGCCCCCGGCGGGTACAATAAACGGCTGTGCTGCCGCCAGCGGTCGGAAGCCACCTGGCCGGCCGGGTAATAATTGAACGGGCTGCACCAGGCCTCATAAATGCTATCCCGCAATTCCGAGACCAGGTCCAGGGTCTGCAAAAAATCTTCTTCCGTCTCCCCGGGGTGGCCCAGCACCCAATAGGTGGTCGTCTTGATCCCGGCCTCGGCCAGGTTGGCGAGCGCTGCTTTAATCTCGTCCAGGTTCGTCTTTTTGCCCATTAATTCGAGCACATGCGGTGAACCGCTCTCAATGCCGAGCCGGGTGCGGTACAGGCCGCCCCGGCGCCACAAATAGGTGTTATCCGGGTCGGCCGCCTGGCGGTCGGCCCGCAGATACCCATCCCAATAGAGAGAGACATCTTCGCCGAGCAATTCCCTGGACAGGTCGGAGACGATCGGGTTGAGCAGGGAATCGCAGAGGAGGAATAATTGGGAGCGGTGTTCCCGGTGCAGGACCTTCATTTCCTGCACCACCTGGGGAGCGCCCTTCTTGCGGTAATTTCCCCAGTAGACCGTTTCGGTGCAGAAACTACACTCGAAGGGGCAACTGCGGGAAGCGTAGAGGGCCAGGTTGGGGTAAAATTCCAGCGCCAGATCGGAGAAATCGGGAATGGCCGCCCCCTTAATATCGACGGTCTGCTTGCCGATATCTTCCAGGGTAAAGAGCCGCCGGTCTGCCGGTAATTCGCCTTGCAGGTATTTTAGAAACAGGTTCTCCCCTTCCCCGGCCAACAGGACATCGATATAAGGGGTAACCTCTAAAAAGTGCTCCAGGTTTTCCGAACCAACAGCCAGTTCACCGGCAAATACCGCCCCGCCCATCACGTTCTTGATCCCGGGATAATATTGCCGGGCCAGACGGAAAGCGAACATGGCCGATGCCAGGTTGCCCCGGAAGACCGATAAACCCAGGACATCGGGCTTTTGTTCGGCCAGCAGCGCCAGCAGGTACGCCTCCAGGTCGGCAAAATAGGCATCCAGGATATCGCTCAATCGCTGCACCTGGGTGTCGGTTATTTCGGTATAGAAGTTCTTATAAACGATATCCTGCACCAGCTCCCGGTATGGACCCCCTGCCTGCCGGTCATGATGAATGTGGGCCATGGCCTGGTTGCGGAACACATCCTGGCCGATATTCGGAAAATTACCCTGTTGCTCCGCCGGTATCCATCCCTGTAAGCAGGAAAAGTAGCGGATATGGTGCTGGATAAAGGTATCGACCACATTGGCATCCACACACCTGACCCGGAAGCCGTAAGGCCCTAAAAAGGCTTTCAGGGAGGTTATTCCCAGGGGGGGAATCTGGGGTTCCCAGAATGGCAACAGCACGAGCAGTATCTTTTCCCGGTGATTAGAACTCGAATTCACTGGCTTCTCCTTTGTATAGACCCGATTCGGGAACTGCCTCCAGGTCCAGGGATACCTGGATGTCGGCCAACCTGACCTGGCGGTTTTCGATAACAGTGGCGGTAATCTCCCGGAAAACCCGGGCAAATGTCGTCATCGTCTCTCTCTTGAATAGGTCGGTGGCGTAGCGCAGGTGGAAGATGATCCGGCCACCGATCTCTTCCGCCTCCAGCGTGATATCGGCCATAGCCGCTTCCGGCACTGCCCCTTTGTAAGGCGACAGCTGCAAATCGTCGATCTGGATATCTTCCAGGCTGCCCTCCATATTCTGCAGGATCAACATGGCATCGAACAGCGGGTTTTGCCTGGGATCATTCTCATCAGCCACCTGTTTGACCAGTTCCCGGAACGGGTAATCCCGGTTTTCAAAGGCGGTTAAGGTGTTTTCCCTGACCTGGCCAAGGAACTGCGCAAAGGTCAGGTCGCCGCTGGGAAAATTGCGGATGACCAGGGTTTCCATCAAGAGACCGATCAGGTTCTCTAAGTAACGGTGGTTCCGGCCGGCAATGGGCAGGCCGACGATGATGTCGTCTTGCAGCGTATACTTAGCCAGGATCACGTTATAGAGGGCCAACAGGATCATGAACAGGCTGGTATTACTCTCCCGCAACACCTGGTGTATCCGGCCGGTCAGGGCCTCATCGAAAGCAAAAGCGCTGGTCTCCCCGGCAAAACCCGGGAACTCTGGCCGGGGAAAGTCTGTGGGCAGGCTGAGTTTCTGGCGTTTGCCGGACAGGCGGTTTACCCAAAAAGCCTGCTGTTTGGCCAATTTTCCCGTTTCGATAAGCTCGTTCTGCCAGCAGCAGAAATCTTTGTACTGGATGGGGAGAGGCGGCACTTCCCGGCCCGTGTATAGGGCCTTAAAATCCCGTAGCAAGAGCCCCATAGAGGTGCGATCGGAGATGATATGGTGCATATCGAATAGGAAGATATGCTTCTCTTCGGCCAGCTTGATCAAGCCGATGCGCAGCAAAGGGGGTCGGGTCAGGTCAAAGGGCCGGATAAACCCCTGGATGATGGTCAATTGCCAGTCGTGGGCGGAGCTCTCGCAGCAATCCCCTTCACTACCGGCCAAAACTGTGCTCAGTTTTGCCTGCGGCTTCACGAATTGCGGGCTTTCCGCAATTCGGTTCAGCATGCCCGTTCCGGGGATTGCTGCTGCGCTCCGCTCGGAACCCTGTCCAGCAGCCCTAAATACTTCCAGCTCAAAAGCCACCCGCTCATAAATGCGCTGTACCGGCTCGCTGCCGGCCATCTCAAAGCCGGTGCGCAGGCTCTCATGCCGCTCTATCAGTTTCTGGAAGGCGTTGTGAAAACGTCCCTGGTCCAGGGGACCATCCATGGCCATGATACCGGTCATATTGTAGGATATAGCGGCCAAATCCAGGTGTTGCAGCATGTAGAACCGTTTCTGGGCAGAGGAGAGCGGGTAAGCTGCTTGCGTTTCACGCAAGACCAATGGCGTGTAGATGTCCGCATCGACTTTCTTTTGGGCCGCCCGCACCAGGCCGGCGATATGGGCGATGGTCGGCTCCTCGAAGATAGAGCGCATCTCCAGGCGCGTCCCGAATCTCTCCTTGAGATGCGATAAGACCACGGTTGCAGACAGGGAGTTACCGCCCAGGTCGAAAAAGTTGTCTTTAATCCCCAGCGAGCGATAGCCCAATATATCTTCCCAGATACCGGTAAGCGTGCTTTCGACTTCATCGCCTGGGGCGATGTAGTCGGTGGGCAGCGCCGGTCGGGGTTGAAAGGTGCGGCCCGAACGGTTTTCTTTTAAATCAGCCCGTTTGCACTGCACGGCCGTGTCTGTACCGGGGTCATCAGGCTGACCGCTATAATCTCTCTCTAAAGCGCCTTCATATGAACGCTCTTTGACCTCTTCCAGCCAGAAACGCTTGCGCTCGAATGGATAAGTCGGCAGGGGGATGCGCCGCCGCCTCTCGCCCCGGT
>Ga0315287_10000527_pt1 | contig 33684 bp, 20 predicted proteins | sample YL17G11_0_MG_FD_205037 | JGI IMG/M metagenome (GOLD analysis project Ga0315287, IMG submission 205037) | Sediment microbial communities from Yellowstone Lake, YNP, Wyoming, USA - YL17G11_0 | ecosystem: Environmental > Aquatic > Freshwater > Lake > Sediment | place: USA: Wyoming | collected...
GACCGGGAACCTGATTTCCACCCGCGGATGCCGCGCGCACAGCTCCGCGAGGTTCGAAAGAATGAGGCCGTTGGATACTCCCGTGGCCTCCCTGTGGACTTCTTCTTCCATGTGCTTGATGTCAAATAGAAACAGGTCCACAAACTGGGCGATCCGGCGCAGGATTTCGGGCCTGGTGTAGCCCGACGTTTCGACGGCCGTATTGATCTCCAACTCCCTGCACCGCTTCAGCAGCGCTTCCAGGAAGTCCGGCTGCATGAGCGGTTCCCCGCCGGAGAACGTGACCCCTCCGCCGGACTCATCATAGAATATGATGTCTTTTTCGATCTGTTCCATGACCCGAGCGACGGTCATGGTCTGCCCGACTATCTCGCGCGCGCCCGTATGGCACTCTTTGACGCACTCGCCGCAGAAAGTGCACTCGGCGCGATCCTTGCCGACTTGGCACACGCCGGCGCATCGCCCGCAGCTTATGCAGCGTTCCTGCCTCACGAACATCTCGGGCTTGGGCGAAATCCCCTCGGGATTATGGCACCACCAGCATCTCATTGGGCAGCCCTTGAAAAAGACCGTCGTGCGAATGCCCGGCCCGTCGTGAATGCAGAACCTCATTATGTCAAAGACTACCCCGGTGGGCTTGCGGTCTTGCTGCGCGGCCAAGTGGTTTGCTCCTATCCTTCAGGTAAAGCTCTATTACATTATAGCCCACTTGCCGTATACGTGCTATACCCACGGATGAGGTTGGGATAAACGGGGAGATGGGAATGATTACTATTCGTGTCTGTCAAGTCGTGGAGGATGCGGAAAGCTGAAGGTCCGGAGTGCCGGGATTACGATTATGGCTTTACTCGATTGTAGTCTCAACGGCATTGCCTGCAGGGACAGCTACCGTGCCGCCAGCATAAGGTCCGCCTAGCGCACCCTTACCAATTTCCTGTATTCGGACACGCGGTTCAACGACGTACTTGCCAGCCGGCAGCCCCCCTGTCAGCAGCCGAACTCTGCCGGTAAGTGACTCAGAGCCGGGCTGTCGCAACATGTCGAATACTTCGCTGACCTCTCTTGCGTACACTTGGGTCTCGCGCTTCTCTTGACTGTCTCCGGAGAAGACCCTTCCAGAGCTATTCTTGAGTGTCAAGTCGGCGATCACAGGGAAGCTGCCGATGGACTTGTCGGTATTCTTGTTTACCTTTCGGATGCTGATCTCGAAGACATGCGGCTGCTTTGTTTCCCGAATCGTGGCTACAAAGTCAGGGTCTATAACGTCTTGCTTCCCCGCCTTCACAGTAGAACGCTTTGCACAGCCAACCATAATGGCGGCTATTAGTACGATAGCAGCCAAGCCCACCACGATCTTCATCTCTAACCTCCCAGCAGGTTGACGGAAGGGGGCGAGATGTGACATCTCACCCCCAATTCATCCTGTGTCTATTTTATCACTAGGTTTGGGTCGCCGTGTAGAACATAGTTCAGCTTGTATTTCTTCTGGTTCATAACATACCAGTAGGCACGCGTGGTGGCATCCGCGACGGTGACCCCGCTTTTCTTCCACTCAGACCAGAACTTCTCAGAAAATATCTGAGCATAACCAGCCGGCACCGCATCTTTAAGCGACGAGAATGCCCGGCCCTTGCCCGGGTACAGGCCGCGAGGCGTACCGAACGCAAGACTGAACACGCCTTGTCCCGCAGTGCAGGCAGCAATGTAGACAAACCGGAGCCGACGGGTACACACCCAGTTCGACACACGCCCGGTGGTTTTATCCCACTGCAGAGTGTTTCCGATTGCAGGACCAACAGGTATGTAGTAACCTGTGTTTCTCAAGAAGGGGTTGATGTTGATAAACGGTGTGAGGCCTGACCCCTGTGTGTAGCTGCTGCCAGGAAACTTCCCCAAGACCATCCCTTGCCACAAAGGGTTCTTTGGGTTACTTACGCCCGCCACTCCGTGCCCGGCGATTGCGAGATGGTTCGCCCGAATGTCCCCGTTCAATATCAGATCGATGACAATATCCTGCCATGAGCTGTCGCTGTTGAGCCTGCCGGAGTATATGGAAACTCCATACTTCGCTTGTAGCGCAGAGGACGCGGCTTGATGCATAAAACGGAAGTTGTCTTGCATTAGTGAGTCGTTGTCCGCCACGTAGAGCGAAGCCCACGCGTAATAGTCGCCCCCAGCGCTGCTGTTGTCTTTTCTGCTCTTGACCGTGCGGGAGTGACCGCCAGCCGCCAGCGTGACATCTAACTCGCCCGAAGTGGTGCCCGCATTCCAAGCTACATTCATAGACGTTCCTGAACCGTTCGCCGAATACAGGGTTGAGCCATACTGACTGATTGTCAAAGTCCAGTTTGTCGACTCCTGGAACTGGGCTGATGTGGACTGAAGGCCGCACATGTCGTCCGGCACGTTGAACTGTGAGATGAAATTCTGCACGTTGAGAGCAGTAGAAGCAAGCGCCTGATACTGTCCATCTGATGCCCGAAGCGCAAACGAATGCACCCCGTTCTGAAGCTGTGTCGTATCATATACGATATCCCCGATCTCCGACTGTGGGAATGTCCACACGGCATCGCCATCCACCACCAAGGTATAACCAGCATCAGTGGACGAGCCCGTGCACTGTAACGTAAGCAGGCCGTTGCTATCCACCGCCGCGTTGCTGATCACGACGCTCGGGGCCAGGGCCGTGGCCATAGCGGAAACCGGATTCGTTTGCGGCCCTTCCTCATTGTTGACAGCGGCAACCCCCGATAGTCCGGCACATCCATGTGCCGGACTTCCCTTCCCGCGCATCCATGCGCCAACCAACGCTCGGTGTCGGTATTTCGGGACTTCGGTGTTTCGGGACTTGAGCGCAACACAGTGGAGCGGAAGTCCCGAAACCAGCCATTCTGACTCCGAGGAACCGAACCCTACTTCCCTATTTCGATCGCCCGCAAGTTGATCGGCTTCCACTTGCTATTGTCGAGCGGCTTGACGCTCAGGGTGTAAACTCCGGGCTCCGCGATCTTGACAGTTCCGAGTTTCACGGGTTGGTAGTCCGTCCAGCCGGCGGTCTTCTCGATGTGCGCGGTCAGGGTCTGCCCGGCCAGCGTGACCGATATGTCCGACGGGCCGGTCTGGGCGGAGCAGCTTGTCGTGAGGGTGTAGTCGCCTGTGTCCGTGAACTTGACCTTCCACGACACCCAGTCCTCGGGGCTGTTCCAAGAGCCCAGGTTGGCCTGGTCGCCCTGGTGCTCGACGCTGACCGAGCCCTCGCAGGCCGCAGATGACGGGTCCAGGGTCGCCTTGCCATTAGAAACAGTAATCATACCGTCAGGCTCGAGAGGCTGCACCGGCTGGAGGTGCTTGATATCCTTGCCGGTAATCTTGACGGCCACGGTGTAGACTGACGGGTTGGTCTCGGGCAGAGTAATCGTGAGTCCGTTGGAATCACGTGTCCACTTGACCTTGCCTTTGTAGCCGAGGAGCGTGACGTCGGTGATCTCATCGTTGGCTGTGCCCGCAAGCGACTTGATGACCAGCTTGCCGTCCTCGGGCCAGCGCATGGCTATGGCGTAGAGCACGTCACCCTTTGAGGTGAACCGGATGTCCTTGGACTTGTAGCCGCCTTCCCCACCCTCGCCAATCTTGAGGCCGGAACCTTCACCGATGACTTTCCAAGGCCGGGTGGAGAATATGGCTTCGCTGTTGACCTGCATCCAGGTGGCGAGGCCCTCGAGGACCTTGACCTCGCGGTCGTCTATCGTGCCATCGCCCCTGACGGGGATGTTGAGAAGCAGGTTGCCGTTCTTACTGACGATATCGACGAGCATTCTGACGACCTGTTCCGAGGACTTGTAGTTGATGTCCCTCTTGTAGTGCCAGTCGCCGATGCAGGTGTCCGTCTGCCAGGGGTCGGGCATGGCCTTGTCGGTCCTGCCGCGTTCGAGGTCCCACACCACGGCTTTGCGGATATTGGCGGGGACTCCCTTGACGTTCTGGACGGCTTCCTCCCTGCCCTTGTGCCATTGCATGTTCGCGTTGTAGAGATGGGCGAGGATTTTCATGCCCCAGTCGCCATGGGGCATCGGGCCGTCGTCGAAGTAAAGCAGGTCGGGCTTGTAACTGTTGACCAGGTCCATTGTGCGGTTGTACCAGGTGGTGACGAACTTCTCTTGAGCCTCGGGGGTGCGTGCGGCTCCGGCGGGTCCGTAGAGGTCGGCGGGGTCCAGCCCATCCCACCATTTGCCTTTGCCGTCGGCCTTGGTGAGGTTGCCGTCGTAGGGTACACCGGCGAGCGGGCCGGTCTTATCGGATCCGTGGCTGACGTCGAACCAATCCCACGTGCGAGCGGCGTGAACGGTAACGCCGAACCGCAGGCCATACTTGCGCGCGGTCTTGGCCCATATCCCGATCAGGTCTTTCTTCGGGCCCACTTTGACCGCGTTCCACGGCTGGTATTTGGAATCCCACATGTCGAAGCCATCATGATGGTTGGCCAGCGCCACGAAATACTTCGCCCCCGCGCGTTTGTAAAGCTGGATCAGCTTGTCGGGATCCCAGTTCTCCGCCTTGAACTCGTTGCAAATATCTTTGTAGCCGAACTTGGACGGGTGCCCGTAGTGCTCGACATGATAGTTGTACTGCCCCGAGCCCTGGATGTACATGTTGCGGGCGTACCAGTCGCCGTCTTCGGGCTCGCACTGCGGGCTCCAGTGCGCCCAGATGCCGAACTTGGCGTCTCTGAACCACTGCGGGCATTCATATTGCCTCAGCGAATCCCAATTTGGCTGGAACTTGCCTTCAGTCATGGGTTCGATGTACATCTTGGGCTGTTCAGCCGCCCAGGATGAGATCGAGCACGCTGCGATCAGCACGAGAATTAACGCTATCAGGAAAAACTTGGTCATTAACGTCTCCTTGTGTCGGTATTAGGGAAAGTATAGGCTCGGCGGTGGGGGGATGTCAAGGACGACTCTCATTCCCGTTGCGCTCTCCGATAGTCCGGCACATCCATGTGCCGGACTTCCCTTCGCGCGCATCCATGCGCCAACCAACGCTCGGTGTTTCGGAATTTGAGCGCAGCACAGTGGAGCGGAAATCCCGAAACTATCCCGTCTGCCTCCGAAGAGCCAATCCCTAATCCACAGCCTCCCCACGCTCAAACCCGCCCCTGTCCACAACCTGTGAACAACATTTAACCAAAATATACCGAAAAGGATGGCGGAATTTGGCGTTCTCGATGTCTTATAATTACGGGAGTACTCGCGCAGGAGCACCATCCCTTCCCTTCCTAAGACCTAGAACCTAACACCTAATACCTGCCTCTTTTGTGGGTTTTGTACGAGCGAACTCCTTCGTGGCCTGAGCGTGAAATATACTTCGCTCGGTCTAGTAAACTATTTCGTTGTTGGTGTTTACCGTTGTTTCGGGACACCCTTGTCCCGAAACCGCCGCACTAACGAAGCAACCCGAAGTGACAAGCCCGGAAAGACCGCGATCAGGACTACAGCCTTGGTTTCGGCTCAAGGGTGAGCCGAAACAACCAAAAAGTGGCATGCTTCATAACATGCCTAATACGGCATTAGCTGACGGATCGTTACGTCAGGAACTGAAACTCAGTAATACCTGTTTTTCACGGCTTTTGTACGAGCGAACTCCCTCGTGGGCTGAGCGTGGAATATAGTTCGCTCGCTCTAGTAAACTATTTCGTTGTTGGTGTGCTTCGGGGCGAAAAGCGTGCCCGCGAAGCATAACGCACACTTTATCCGCAGGCTGCAAGTGCGCCGGAATAATCACCTTCCCCGGCTTATCCTGCGCAACGTGGATGGAAAGTTCAGTTTCGCGAGACACAGCCCACGACCAATGCCACCCCAATCAGTAATGCTGCGCCGGCGATTTCCGGCTGCTAACTGCAGCTTGCCCGCATTACTATTGATGCTTAGAGGGTACACATGACCGATTGGGAGGAAGCATGATCACAGATTGTGCTCCCAAGTCATACGTCATAGGAGGATGGGCTATATGAGTCGGAGTAGTAGATGGTGCACATTCCCGGTCATAGCGTTGGCGGTGCTGGCTTCCCTTTACTGGGGAGCCGGCCAGTGCTGCGCGGATAGACAAATGGCGCTTCAGGAGACGCAAAAGTCAACACGCCAGAGAAGGCAGGAGGCCAACGAGCGTCTTCGAGAACTGCTTAATGAGCGGAAACCTCAGCAGCCACCTGAGGCGCCGGTTGTCGCAGTTCCGGCGGGGACCCCGACAGGGATCAACCCCCTGGTCGACATTGCATTGCCCAATTTCGCCAACAGCCCGAACATAAGGAAGTTCGTGGACTCGCTGCCTGGTCTTGGGCCTGACGGAATAAACGACCTTCAGCAGTATATCCCTGTCGCGGTGGCGGATAAGCTCACCTACCCGGGGTCGGACTACTATGAGATCGCGTTGGTCCGCTACTCTCGCAAAATGCACAAGGACCTCCCGGCGACCGACTTGAGGGGCTATGTGCAGTTGGAGACACCGGCGAATGCCGCGGTGAGCAAGCACATTGCCTTAAATTACCCCGACGGCAGCCCGATCATGAGAAACGGTGTGCAGGTCCTTGCCGTCGACGAACCCCAGTATCTGGGGCCGCTGATCTTTTCCCAGAAGAACACGCCGGTGCGCGTGAAGTTCACGGACTTTCTACCCAACAGCCCCAACGGCGATCTGCCCCTGCCGGTGGACACGACGATCATGGGGGCTGGTATGGGCCCTCTTGGGATGAGCGCGATGCCCATGAACTACACGCAAAACCGTGCCACGCTGCACCTGCACGGCGGCCTGACGCCGTGGATCAGTGACGGAACGCCGCACCAATGGGTTACTCCGCCGGGAGAAGCCACCCCGTATCCCATCGGCGTCAGTGTCCAGAACGTCCCCGACATGCCTAATCCGGGCCCCGGGTCAATAAACTTCTACTGGACCAATCAGCAGTCGGCCAGGCTGATGTTCTGGCACGACCACACCTATGGGATCACTCGCCTGAATGTGTATGCCGGCGAGGCCGCGGGCTACGTACTGACCGACCAGGTCGAGGAAGACCTGATCGCGGGCACGAATGTGTCGGGAGGCAACCCGACGGGTAAGCAGTTCCTTCCTGACCTGGGGGGCTTGTACCACAATGGAATCCCTCTCATCATTCAGGACAGGACTTTCGTGAACGATGCCACGACGCCCCCACACTCGAGCTTCCCACCTTCGGCGACGCCCACTCCCCCGACTAGTAACGTGGATCCTCTGTGGTACAGATACGTGCCCGGGAGTACTGGAGGGAACCTCTGGTTCCCTCATGAATATCTGCCGAATGAGAACATCTATAACTCCAAAGGATACAACGACATGGGCAGATGGGACTACGGCCCGTGGATGATACCGCCGATGATCGCGAAGAACAACACGCTGCCGAGCCCGTGCCTCATTCCGGAGGCCTTTATGGACACGGCCGTGGTCAACGGCACGGCATTCCCGTTTGTTGAATTGCCGCCGACAGCCGTCCGCTTCCGCATCCTGAACGCCTGCAATGATCGCATGCTGAACCTGCAGTTGTATAAGGCGGATCCCGCGCACCCCACGGAAGTCAAGATGGTCGAGGCGTGCCCCAATCCGGCATTTCCGACGTGGCCCGAGGATGGCAGGCCCGGCGGCGTGCCCGATCCGGAGACAGCCGGCCCAGCCTGGTACCAGGTCGGCAACGAGGGTGGATTCCTGGCAAAGGTCGCGGTGATTCCGCCACAGCCGGTGGATTTCGACTACAACCGAAGAAGCGTGACCTTTGGCGGCGTCACCAGCACCTCGCTTCTTCTGCCTTCGGCGGTGCGCGCGGATGTCGTGGTGGACCTGTCATCTTACAGCGACGGCGACACCCTAATCCTCTATAACGATGCCCCGGCGCCCATGCCGTTGTATGACACGCGCTACGACTACTTCACGGATGATCCGGATCAGACTGCCATTGGCGGCGCGCCCCCGACTCCCGAGGGCTTCGGCCCCAACACCCGGACGATTATGCAAATCCGGATCAAGGGGACCGCGACGCCTCCCTACGATCTGGCCGCGTTGCAGGAGGCCTTGCCGAAGGCCTTCGCGGTGGCCCAGGATCATCCGCTCGTGCCCGCGGCAGTCTACAATGCCGCTTATGGCACTTCCTACAAGGATATCTATGCCAACAGCGTTGACGAGTCCTTGAACATAACCGGGGCTACTCAATCCGTCTTAAAGGTCATGCTGGAGTTGCCCGGCCTCGGTTACACGAAGCCTCCCACCGTCAATTTCTACGGGGGCGGGGGCAGTGGGGCAGCGGCCAAGGCATCGCTCAACGGCGTTACCGGCGTCACGCTTGTGGCAGGCGGCCGTGGTTACACTTCACCTCCGAAGGTTACGATATCCGGCGGCGGCGGCAAGGGGGCCACCGCTTCGGCGACCGTGTCAGGCGACACGGTCACGACAATCACGGTCACGGACCCCGGTTCAAACTACACCGCCGCTCCCATAGTCAGCATCGGTGGTGGCGGTGGCACGGGCGCGACAGCCCAGGCAACGGTAACGCTCGGCTCGGTCGGCACTATCACGCTCACCAGTCCAGGTTCGGGTTACACTTCAGCTCCTCGCGTCTACCTGACCGGCGGTGGCGGCACGGGAGCGACGGCTGCCGCTTTGGTCAACGGGGCGCTGGTGATGAACGGCAAGAACCTTGTTGAAGGCATGGACATGGAGTTTGGACGAATGAACGCCGTGCTTGGCTCGACGCCAAATCCTCTGGCGCCGACGGTAGGCGCCGGCCCAGTGATCGGCGCGGCCTTTTACATAGACCCGCCGACCGAGATCTTGAATGCGGGCGACACCGTCCTCTGGCGGATCTCGCACATAGGAGTCGACTCCCACTCCCTCCACTTCCACCTGTTCAACGTGCAGGTGGTCAACCGGGTCGACTGGACCAACACGATAAAGCCGCCCTACCCGGACGAGGTGGGTTGGAGGGAAACGATCAGGACGAACCCCTTCGAAGACATTATCGTGGCGCTGCGCCCCGTGGCGGCGGAAATGAAGCTCCCATTCGGGCTTCCCGACAGCAACCGGCTGCTGGATCCGACGATGCCGGCGGGTTCGATTGGCAACTTCCAGCCCGTACTGCCGCCGCCAGGCTTGCCCACAGTGGCTCAAACCACCAACGTGATGACCAACTTCGGCTGGGAATACGTGTGGCACTGCCACATTCTTGGCCATGAAGAGAATGACATGATGCGCCCACTGGTCCTCAACGTTCCGCGCGCGCTGCCGATCGCGCCCATCCTGAGCGGCGCCGTCTGGGGGGCCCTGGTCAATCTTGCCTGGACAGACGGCACGCCCGTAATTTCTCCCATCACTCCAGGCAACCCGGCCAATGAGATCGGCTTCAGGATCGAGCGCGCCACCGGCACAGGGGCATTCGCCGTGATAGGTACAGCCCTTGCGAACGCGACCACATATACCGACACCAAGCCCCATCCGAATGGAACGTACAGGTACCGAGTGACCGCCTTCAATGCTGCCGGGAATACCGCGTCGAATATCGTGACCGCGGGGCCGCCCCCGTTGGCTCCGACCAACCTCACGGCGGCGGCAGGCTCAGGACCGCGGGTTAACCTCACCTGGAGAGACAACGCCACCAACGAAACCGGCTTCGTGGTCGAGCGTTCAGCCAATGCCGGGCCGTTCATCCAGATCGCCACGCCCGGCCCAAGAACCGGCACGGGCACCACGACCTACACCGATGCTACCGTGGCCTACGGTAATTCCTACACCTACCAGGTCAAAGCCATGAATGGGCTGACACCCTCCGGCTATTCGAACCAGGCGAGCGTGAATGTCCCGACGCTCCCGGCCGCCCCGAGCAATCTGACTGCATCAGGGATCGCGGGGCCGACAACCGGTCAGGTGGTATTGACCTGGACGGACAACGCCACCAACGAAACCAGCTTCACCGTCCAGCGCGCCTCGAATGCGGGGTTCACCAGCAATGTCGTCACGGTCGACAACTTGCCTGCTAATACCACAACCCATACCTGGACACATGTGTCTCGCCAGAAGACCTTCTACTTCCGGGTCAGGGCGGCAAACCCCGTCGGTACCTCCCTGTGGCCGAACCCTTGCGACCTGAAGACGCCGTAGGCGACGGAAACCTCAGGCTTACAATCCCTCCAGGTAGAGATACCTGGAGGGATTGTAAGAAGCCGGGGACGGGATGGCATGTCCCGGTCCGACCCTACTTAGACCGCCGGAATGATCACCTTCCCCGGTTTATCCTGTGCAACGTGAATGGAAAGCGCCTTGCCATCCATATCCGCGACGACCCACACCTGGCCGACGAAGGCATCGACGCCGTCGCGGTCGCCTGCGTGCATGGTGGTGTGGCCTTCGTGCTCGGAGTCCGGCTCCTGACGTGCGCCGTTTTCGTCGAGGCGGAATATCTGATAATCGGTGTCGGTCGGGTTGTCGAAGATGATGTTGGTCTTCTCGCCGCCCGCGGGGGATTTCATCTCGGGTTCTTTCGAGCCGGGGATCGCGGGGAGGATGAGGCGCTCGGTCTTGCCAACCTGCCAGCGGCCCGTGTAGATCTTGTCGATAAGTTCATAGCCCTTGGGATCGTAGTTCTTGAACCACTCGACGCCGGGCTCGGGATGGGGCTCTTTCTTGCCCAGGTCGCCGCGCCAGTCGAAATACCACATCGTGAGCTCGGCCCAATACTCGTGGTAATTGGTGGCGGAGTAGCAAGTCTCCCACAGGCCCTCTTTCATGGCCTCTTCGTGGCGGTCGACGATCATCTGGAATGTCGGCTTGTCCATACCGTAGGAAAGCATCGTGTGGGCGAACTCGTGGCGGCAGATGTCGCGGCCAATGTAGCGGTCGTCGTCGAGCCGCAGCAGGTTCTCCTCACCGCAGCTTGTGTTGAGGCCGCCGACGCCGCGGGTGCGCTGGTCGATGTCCTGATTGCGCTCTTTGTCGCAGATGATCCCGCGTCTGTGGCGGAAGTAAGGCAGGTCGGATGTGACCTGGTCCTTGCCGATGATGTGAAGCTGCGCGCCGGCCTGGACCATGTTGTGGATGATTCCCGGCTGCTTGCCGATCTGATCGAGAATTCGGCGGGCGGCTTCGACCATTGCTTCGTCACACACGTCGGCATGGCACTTGATGGGAATGCCATGGCAGTCGAGCGCCTTCGAGAAGAAGCCCAGCTCGGGTGGATTGAGTTGTCTGACGTCTGCTGTTGTTGGGACTTTCATATATTGCTCCAGTTGCTCTGTTTATTAATCGCGAAACCGCGAAATGAGCGAATGCGCGAAAAGGGATTGGGTATTGCGCCCGATCAAGGCGACGTGCCGCTGGCTGCTGGGACGGCTTTGCGCTGGCGGCGCTGGGGCCTCTCTTTCATCAACCCAACTTTCCATCGGCCCGAGTAGACGCTATCGACCATTTCATACCCGCCGGGGTCGTAGGACTTCAGCCACTCGGGGCCGTCCCTGGGCGTGGGGGTGATGTCCCGATAGTCGCCGTGCGTGCCGAAATACCACATTGTAAGCTCGGCCCAATACTCGTTATAGTTGGATGCGGCATAGCAGTTCTTCCACTTGCCCTCGGCGATAGATTTGGCATACTGGTCCTTGACCATCTTGACCGACAGCGGGTCCATGCCGTGGTTCAGGATCGTATGCGCGAACTCGTGGCGGCAGATATCGCGGCCCCGATAGCGGTCTTTCTTGAGCTTGAGGAGGTTCTCCTCACCGCAGCTTGCCTGCCGGCCCCCCACCCCGCGCGTGCGCTCATCGATGGTCAGCTTGCCATCGTAGGGCTGGCCTCGATAATGGCGCAGGTAGGGCAGGTCGGATGTGACCTGGTTTTTGCCGATGATATGCAGCTCGGCGCCCGCGTTGGCCATGTTAAGAATAATCCCCGGCTGCTTGCCTATCTGGCTCCAGATCCGTTTGCCCGCCTCAACCATCGCCTTATCATCGACACACTCGGGGGCCTTGATAGGAATGCCCTTGATCATGAGTTTCTTGGTGAAGAAGCCCTGCTCCGGGAACTCGATATGTACGATTTCCGCCGCCGGCGGCGGCATGTCTGCTGCGTAAAACATAAGCTCTTGCCCTCCTGGCTTATTTAACCATGAAAACACCAAAGAAGGGAAGCAGGGAATTGGGATTCGGGAATCCCGCATTGGTGTTGGGGTGGCGATTCAGGAGATCGGCGCCGATCAGTTCTTGCGCTTGACTTCCTTGATATACACCTGTTTCAGTATGCGCAACCTGTCTTGCACGTATTTCTGTTTCTTCGGCTTCAGGTCTGCTACTTCTGCCTCAAGCTTTTTGAGCATCTCCTGAACCGCGGGATGGTTCATATCCACTGCGTCGGGGTGCTCCCTGTCGGGAAGAATGGCTTCCCGGTTGCCGATCCTCATTCGACTGGTCATGCTATTGCAGAAGTTGCACGCCGTAACAAGGTTTATCTTGTTGATCCTCAAGAAAAGATCCTTGCGGGCACCCTTGGACAGGTTCGGAAACTTGCTGGTCCAGTCCTTTGTACCTATACAACTCGTTGGGACCACGTGATCGACGCTGAACTGCCGCCACGTGTCGAAATCCTGGCGGTTCTTGCCGAGGTCACAGTACTTGCAGACACATCCCGAACGCTCGTGAGCAGCCAAGCCGTAGCCCAGCAGCGATTGGCAGCTATACGGATTCCAGCTACATTCATTCTTCTCATTCATAGATATCCTCCAGTTGTGTTCGCCGGGCACACGGATGTGCCCGGCGATCTCGTTTGTTACGCTAGTTAACCCTCCACCTCGCGACCCCGCACGAGAACCCTTCCTGCATCTTGACCTCCAATCTCAGGCCATCGGTGGTGATCTCGTCGAAGCTGGAGTTGTTATACATGTCCTTGGTGACACCGGCGCCGCTTGGGTTGGGGACGGGCTTCCAGTCGTTGCCGTCCTTATGGAGCACGCGCCAGCTTTCGGGGATGCGGCACTCGCCGTGGCCGGTGTCGTCGAACCAGTAGACATCGACCGAGCTGACCGTGATCGGCTGCTTCCACGTATACCGCACCCATTCGGTCGAGCCCTTTCGCGGCCACCAGTGGAAATGACCCGCGCCGGGATCGAATGAACTCTCGGGATCGTCCGGCCTGTTGATCGCGGATGCCTCGCCCTCGTTGGAGGAGTCCGGCATGGCCTCGGACGTCAGTGTCGCGGGCAGCAGCGGCCTGGCGGCTGCCTCGGTTCGGGCAAACCAGACGGTCATTTGGCCCTTGCCGCGATGGGCCCACGCGTAGTATGGGATCAGCATTATGTCCTGCTCTTCGCGGGTAATCGGAGCATCGGCGGATTGTTTCGATAGGCCGAGAGCTTTGCCGGTGATGACCTTGACGCCATTGAGGAGGTCAGGACGCCACTCGGCCGAAAGCGGGGCGTCGTCGGTGAGAAGAATATTGAACACGGCGCCGCCCTTGTTGTCCGGCCACTCGGCGCAGTAGACTATGGGACCGCACTCGATGGAGACCCTGCCCCGGTCCTCGGCGACGTTCTCATTTGCGATCACGCGGCGGACGGGCATCGGCAGGTTCACCTCGATCTTGTCCCCGGCTTTCCAGGAACGCTTGATAAGGAAGTAGCCGTTGACGATATCGCCGGTGAGCACTTCGCCATTGACAGCGACGGTCCACTTTTCATCGGATTTCGTGACGTAGCTGTAGAGATCGCTCGGGACAACTTCGTTTCTGGCCCAGCCGGGGATGCGGACGGCCACGGTGAACTCGCCCTCGGTCTCGGGGTTCACGGTGACGCCGATCTTGCCACACCACGGATAGCCGGTCTCCTGGCTGATCTTCACCCTGCCGCGCGCCATGTCGACATTGGCTTCGCCGGACACGAACAGGTTCACGTAGAGAGTGTCGTCCCTATGTGCGTAAGCGTAGCCGGGGATGCTGGCCATGAAACGCGTGACGTTGCCGGGGCAGCAGGCGCATCCGAACCACGGGCTGCGGGAGTGCTGGCCGAACGAGCTGAGCGGGTTCGGGTAGAAGAACAGCTTGCCGTCCATGCTCACGCCGGAGATCAGGCTGTTATACAGGGTCCGCTCCATCACGTCGATGTACTTGCCGTCGCCGTGGAGCAGAAACTGCCTGTGGTTCCAATATACATAACCGATCTGAGCGCAGGTCTCGCAATAGGCGGTCATGTTCGGCAGTTCGTAGTTTTCGCCGAACCGCTCGCCATCGCCTCGCGCGCCGATGCCGCCGGTAATATAGAGCTTCTTCTGGACGACATTCTCCCAGAGTCTGTCGATGGACTGGGTGAACTCGGGGTTGTCCATCAGGGCGGCGACGTCGGCCATGCCGGAATACATATAGACCGCGCGGACGGCGTGCCCCACGGCTTCGTCCTGCTCGAGGACCGGCTTGTGGTCCTGGGTGTATTCGTCCCAGAGCCTCAGGCCATCGCCTGTGGCCTTGCCTTCGGCATTGCGCGGATGGCCGCGAGCTTCCAGGAAGAACTTGGCGAGCTTGATATACTTCTCATCTCCGGTCACGCGGTAGAGCTTGGCCAGGCCCATTTCGACGACCTGATGACCGGGGGGCGAGACGTTCTTGTCCCAGCCGAAGGTATCGCACAGGAAATCGGCGCTCTTGAGGGCCACATCCAGTAACGATCGTTTGCCCGTGGCCTGGTAATGAGCGACGGCGGCTTCGTAGAAATGGCCGCAGTTGTAAAGCTCGTGGCTGCGGGAAAGATTGCTCCATCTCGCCGGGCCCATCCAGTCGCGCAGGTGTTCGGCGTTGTTGGTGCGCGGGGTATAAAGGTAGCCGTCATCCTCCTGGGCGGCGGCGATCATCTCGATGATGCCGTCCAGATACTTGTCCAGTTCGGGATCGGGCCGGACCATCAGGGCGTAAGACGCGCCCTCGAGGATCTTATAGACGTCCGTGTCGTCGAACGGATACTCGCCCCGGTGTTGTCCCTCCACGAGGTCGCCCGCGATCTGGAAATTGGCCATTCGCCCGTGCTCCTCGCACTTGCCGAACGCGCTGGGGATGGACACCGCGCGGTTGGTTTCCATGCGCGCGGCCCAGAATCTGTCGGTGAGCTTTACGTCGGTGAACGCCACCGGCCGTATCGGGTAGTCGTGTTTCATCTCTTTAAGGTTGGTTCCTCCGTTATATTACTGTGCGGCTGCCGCCGCCTGTTCTCTGTTCGTCCGGGATTTGTAATCCCGGACGCCTCTTTGCGGATTTGAAATCCGCCAACCTGCGCTAAGCTGCCGGACAGCCCGCGATCAGAGTCGATTTTTCCTAAGCGATCGCAAATCGCCCTGCCAATCGGCTGCGCCATTCAGCGCGTTTATGGCTTTGATGTTTCGGCATTTCAATGCCGAAACGCTGCACGCGCCAGGCTGGTATCGGGATTGAAATCCCGATACATCAACGTTATGGGCCGGCTTCCACGTCGCCGCATCATCGCCCGAGGCGACCGCCACTGCTAATGGACACAGCAAGACAGCAGCCCCCAAGACCAGAACACGAAAAACCTTCAGCATAATTCATCTCCTTCTTTGGCTGCCTGCTTGCATGCCGCCATAACGTGATCTACTTCAACGAGAATACCGCCAGCGCATCTTTGTTGCGTACTATCAGCTTGCCGTCGGAAACAATCGGCGCTGTCCAACTCTGGCCGCCGAGGGGCTTGAACCGACCGATTTCTTCGTACTTTTGAGATGAGAGCTTGACCATGACCAGGTCGCCGCCCTTGCCATCGAACACCAGCGCAACTCCTTCGATGCCGACTGCTCCTCCCCACTCAAACCCCGCCTGCTTCCAGGCGACTTTGCCGGTCTTGGCGTCCATGCATACCAGGTTGCCGGCGTCTTCCGTGCAGTAGAGATAGCCGTTGTAGAGCAGCGGAGTGCTCACCCGCGAACCCATGTCTTTGTTTTGCCAGAGAATCTTTGCCTCGGTTGCTGAGAACTGGACCAGTGCGCAACCCTGGTCATAATCGCTGTTTATGAAAACTGTGTCGCCCATAACGATAGGGGTGGAGACGTTAATGAGGAACGTGGTCTTCCATGGGACGCTCCACAACAATTTGCCGTCCGCCGCGTCCACTCCTATCAGGCTGACACCGGTCAGGACTACGAAAAGCTTCTTAGCGCCTGCCGCCGTCATCACTGGAGTAGCGTAGCCTGGGATGTCGCTGCCCCCGCCTTTCCATATAGTGCCGCCGGTCTTGATATCGAGCGCAGCCACGGAAGCATCGGGGCCACCCGGGCAGACGATCAGCTTGTTGCCATCGACAACCGGCGATATTGCAAACTGAAACCCCGGTTTCTTGCCATTGAACGTGGCTAGAATGTCGTTGTCCCAGACTTTCTTGCCGGTCTTTGCATCGAGGCAGGTGACTAGCCCCAAACGCCCATTGACATAAAGCTTGCCCGCGAAAATCAGCGGGGTAGATTGCGAGTAGCCGTAGTTGGGGGCCTCGGTGTCTTTATAGCTGTAAGTCCAAACATCTTTGCCGGTCTTGAAGTCTATGGCCCGCACGACATCGTTGGCGCCCTGGTGGTCGATAATAAACACTTTGCCGCCGGCAACCGATGGCCCCGCGCAGCCGCCGTCCGAAAGAGGGACGCTCCAGAGCATCTTCGGCGCCTTTTCGTTCCAGTTCTTCCTTATGCCGGTTTCCGCTGAGAAACCGCTGCCCTTCGGCCCCAGGAACCTCGGCCAATCCGCCGCGCTGACAACTTCGGGCAAGAAAACTATGACTAAGCTCACAACGATCTTCGCAAATCGACGCATACACAAAACCTCCTGGTTTGATTCGAAGCGGTGTTTTGATCTGCTGCATTTAGTAGAGAGTCGGCCAGACCACCTCGCCCTTTCTTTGGGCTTCGGTCTTTTCATAAGAGCCATAAAAATCCGAGTTGCAGTCCATCCAGAGAGTCAGCCGGTGCATATCTTGTTTGGAGAGCTTGAGGTCGTAGTGCCCCTCACTCAGTATCTTATACAGACGCGAGGCCCGCGCGCCGAACTCACCCGGGATAGTCAGGGACGTGGATATATCCCAGGGCTCGATGAAGAAAGCGTAGTTCCTCAAGTTGATATAAGACCTCGACCAACCGTGTTGTCCGCCGTCAACGCCTGTAAGTTCAGGGGAGTTCGGGCTCTTTGAATGACAATCCACACAGTTTCGATTCAGCACATCCTGCACCAATCGCGGATAATTGAATGGGTAGGACCCGTCCACATCCCGCTTGATATAGGATGGCGCTCTGCGTAATGCCAAAGGAGTGGTTTTTGCCTGACGTGGAGACTTGTTTACCGGGTTGTGGCAGCCCTGGCATACCAATCGCTCGCCAGGCTGAACATAAGTATCAGATCTCATGGATTGCACCGCCAGGCCGTTCGCGTCGAGTGCCTGGAAGAAAACGGGCTTCCTGGCGGGTACGGTGAAGTATGCGCTGCCGTCTTTTTCAACTGGAACCGTTCCCAGCACCATTCGCGCGCCTTTCTGTTCGCCGTGACCTATTTTCGGTTCATTGGCGAGCGGAGTGCTCTTTGGCACCACCTGCATTACACGCAAAGCCTTAATCTTTGTGTCTTTCGGCCACTGCTTGAAAGAATCATAGACGTTCATCAGCGCTATTGTGCCTGTTTCGCTCTTGGGGTCAGTCGGTTTGACCATATAGGGGATGATGGGCGGGGTTTTTCTTGGCCGTAATGGCATCGGCGCAAGGCAGCCCGCGCCTGGGTCTCTGTAGATAAGTTCGCGGTTGCCGAAGCAATCTACGAGCCACAGACCATGGACGTCGCACGCGGGATCGTAGCACGAGAGATAGTATTTCTCAGATAGAGGCCATGAGGCCCCGTAAGCCAGTTGGCCAGCCCACGAGCACTGTTCGCCTTCAGGGAATGGTATTTCCGGGGTGACACGGCGTACCTGGGCCATAGCGTCATCGTCCGGCACTCGAGGATCGATCAATATGAGTGACCCGTAGGCTTGCGTGTGGTGTCCGGTAGCCACAGCCAAGTATTTCTGAGAGCCTGGAATCGGGCGCAGGTGCATTTCCATCCATGGGCGGTTCTGGAGTTTTTCGGGATAATTGCCCTGAATGGCGCGAGCATCTCTGCCGTCCGGAGTGGTAATCCAGGGGTGATGCGCCTGGTTGAAACCTCTATCTACATAGTCCCATCTGGTATATATGACCATGCCATCGTTATTGACTGCAGGCTGCCATTCGTTGCTCTCATGATAGCTGACGCAGGTGAGATCGCTGCCGTCAGGTTTCAATGAGTAAAGTGTGAAAACGGGCATCTCTACACTGTGACATCGTCCAAAGCCGCCGCGTCTTTGCGAAATAAAGGCTACTCGGCCGTTGGGCATCTGGTAAGGGTCGAATTCATTCCATGGGCCGTCGGTCAACTGCACGAGGTCGGTGCCATCCACGTTGACCCTAAGAATGTGCCACGACATACCCGGTGACCATTTGTCACCTCCGCTCCTCTCCGTGTATGCAAAGAATACGGTCTTGCCGTCGTACGACAGCGATGGCGAGAGATACGATCCCTGCTGTGTCAGTTCTGTGCCTTTTAGTCTGCCGGACTCAACCACAGCATTCGCCAGGACATCTTTGATGATCGGGTCAGCGCTGAAAGGGTTCTCCAGAATGAATATTCCACCGCCGGACGTCGCATTAAAGCCATAGTATTGGTAGCACATGTGGCCGGCGTTCTTGTCGGGAGTACACATGCTATGCTTGGCGAAGAGAAGCTTGTCGAAGTTCAAGAGCGGGTTGGAGAACGCGATCTCTCTCCGCACTTTGCAGGCTTCTGTATAGAGGTTCAAGCGGGCGCCTCTGTCTGAATAATCAACGGTCTTGTTCTTGCCGTCGAGTCTTGCCCACTGTGCCTGCAGGCTGCTCCAGTCCTTGTTGGGCGCCATTCTCTTGAGATCTTTGAGAAGCGCGCGCGTTCTTCTGAGCACCACGTCGGCTGGGTCTTTGTCGGACTCGGCGATCAATGCCTGTGGGTTCAGCGCCGTCGATGCGAAGCTGTTGATATTCGCCTTGTACGCTATCTGTCTGGCAATCACGTCGTATTCCATCAAGTTCGCCGCATCGATTGAGACATCGTGAACTTCGGAGGCCGGGAACTCTTTGGCTATTTCCGACAAGACAGTGTTGCCTTTTCTATACAGGACTATCTTGTTGGCGCTTTCCTCGATGTCGGGAGACCTGAACGTGAAATTCCAGCCTGCGGTGGCTTGCGAGATCTTCAGCACCAGTTGATTCTTTCCGGGCCGGAGTTTGAGTATGGCATTGTTGGGGTCGCCCATTCTCTGGCCGTTGAACCAGATAGCCACTGCGTCGTCCGCGGAGGCGCTGACTCTGTAGTCCTCGGCATACTTCGCCTCTATCTCGCGGTAACAATATGCGACCTTGAAATCATAGTCCATAAGAGCGCGGAGGTCGCAACCCTGGCCATCGACGAAGTTGCTCGCCTTACGCCACTTGACTATTTTCCCATCCGTATCCGCATACTCGGCGTTGAGGTCGACACCTTTCTCAGGCCCGTAGACCGTGTTCTCGCCCTTGAAGTCGTCATTGTTGAACGGTCCGACGTAATACCATGGCCCAAGTTTTGGCCTGTTGCTGGTGATTTCCTTCATTGTTGCAGTAAACGTCTCGCAAGCGGTCTGCTTCTTCACGTAATAAGCAGGGCGGGAGTCATCGCCGCCGGCCTTCAAAGCCGAAAAGCCCGCGATCGAGAGAGCGATGACGGCCGCAAGCGCAGTTGGGCCGACAAACTTCCAAGCTGCGTTTCGGCGCCTTCGGCTGGAACTCAAAGATCTGATAATGTTGAGATAGAACACAAGCGTCTCCCCCAGATATGATGCATTGCGATGCAAATGCGCTTAAAGCCTGACATACTCATTGAGCAGGCGCAGGTAGACTCGATATTCCTCGAGCGACACACCCGGCGGCGTTTGGTGATCGACGCTCGGTATGAACCCGCCTGTTTTCATCAACGGCAGCAGGCGCTCGAACTCGGCCCGGATGGCGTCCTCGCCCTTGTTCATTACCATCTTATCATAGTGGCCGATCATGAGCAGATCAGGGAACCGGTTTCGCAACGCGAGGCCATCGACCCCCGCCTGCCTCTCCAGCGGCAGGACTCCCTTGACGCCCACATCGATGAGCCACGGCGCCATTAGGGTGACATCGCCGTCCGTGTCGACTATCGGGATAATGTCGCGTTCGGCCAGCATGGGCAGAAGCTCACGATAGTAGGGCGCGACGAACTCGCCGAAGATCTCCCGGCCGATCATAGGACCGTGGTTGTGATGTTTCGGCATTTCAATGCCGAAACGCTGCACGCGCCAGGCTGGTATCGGGATTGAAATCCCGATACATCACAATGCTGGTGCGCATGCTGACTAGCTCCTCGCCTCCGCGATCAACTTCTCTATATCATCCAATTCCAGCGGCGCGTCGGCGGTATAAACCTCGAAGCCGGTTTCGGTGACGACGCCGGTGTCTTCGACACGAATGTAAAGCTGTTCCTCGGGAACCCACATCTGCGGGTCGATGGCGAATGTCTCGCCCGGCTCGAGCACGCCCTCGCGGTAGTTGCCCACGTCATGCACCGAAAGACCGACGGGGTGAGACAGATGACCCCTGAACTCAAGCGTCCGGCGGGCGGCTTCCTTATATACATCCTTGGACCAGTTCCAGGTCGCGTGGAGTTTGGTCATCACCTCGGCGCACTCATCCATCACCTGATCGGCTGATACACCCGCTCTGGTCTTTGCCAGCAGCACCTTGTGATACTCGACCACCCAGCCGTAAAGCTCGCGCTGCCAGGGGGCATACTTGCCATTGACGGGCCACATGCGGCCGATATCGCTGGTGTAGCCCGCAACCTCGGGGGCGACATCCATCAGGACCATGTCGCCATCCTTGAGTGGGCAGTTGTTCTTCCAGTAGTGCGAGAACCAGGTATTGGCGGGGCCGGATGCGATGATCGCGCGGTAACCATCGCCGCGCGCGCCGTTCATCAGATATATAAAACTGGCGATGGCGCCGAGCTGGTATTCATACATTCCGGGGCGGGAGGCCCTGATCGCCTCGCGGACGGCCACACCGGTGAGCTTGCCCGCTCGGCGCATCATTTTGATCTCACACGGGGTCTTGACATCTCTGAGCTTATCGAGGATGGGCGTGAGGTCGCGGACTTCCATTCGGGGATAGAGAGACCTGATCCTGCCGATGAACAGGAACTCCCGGGCGATCTCGGGGGTCCAGAAGTCGGCGGCCCGGAGGCTGTTGGAGTGCCTGAGAGTATCGCGCGCGCTCTGGGGTCCATCGGCGGGCGCATGGGGGGTGTAGAGGACCTTGACGTCCTTCAGGTGCGCCGCCAGCATCTCCGTGGGGCAGACCTCATCGACACCGAACATACCCACGAGCTGCTCGGCGTCCTCGGCCCCGAGTATCGCGCCTTCGCTGTCGGCGGCCTTATCGCCCCTGCTCTTGATGTAAAGCCGGGTCTTGCGGGCCTCTCCGTCCAGCAGGATGAATATCTGCGGAATCTCAATGCCGGTGACGTAGAGAACGTCGTTGGTCTGGCGGAAAACGTCGTAGCCGCGCACAGGCGCCGCGCCCTGGATGATCGCCGAAGCCTCCCCGATGGCATCGAAAATTCTGCCCCTGCGTTCGCCATATTCCACCGGCGGGAAGGCTGGCTCGAAATCGGGGTCCATGGGGACATGCCAGTCGACCTTGGCGCCGATGCCCGGCGCGCAGCCGGATTCGTTTGGATTGCTCATGTGATCAGGTCCTATCTCTAAGTATATTTGCGGCGTTTCGGCATTGAAATGCCGAAACATCGGGGTTGTGCGGGATTACATCTCATCCACAAGTATATCAGACTTGCTGCCTGCGTGTCTGCCCCGCATAATTCCCTGATTTACAAATCCGCGCTCCAGTTAAGCTGACAAATGACGATAATTCCCTATAGGAAGCAGACCCGTAATGCATTCCTACTCGCAAGCAGGGACTACCCGTAGGAGGTCGTTGGGACTCGTGTTAAGCTCACTCTTCGGCAAAGAGACTCTTCTAGGAATCGACATCGGCTCGAGCTGCATAAAAGCCGTGCAGCTAGAGCCGACCCCGCGCGGCTGGGAACTGGTCAACGCGGCGGTCATGCCAACTCCAATCGACGCAATCAAGGAAGGCGTGGTTATCAACATCGTGGATGTCTCCCACGGCATCCGGTCGATGCTCAAGGATGCGGGAATAAAAGCCACCGGCGCCATCTGTGCCATTTCCGGTTCACAGGTGATAGTGCGGCAGGTCCAATTCCCGAAGATGCCCGAGGCAGTCCTCAGGAAATCGATCAAGTACGAGGCCAGCAAACATATTTCCGCTTCCGTTGAAGACGGCGCGGTCGAATTCGAGATTCTGGGGGATGTCCCCGACGAAAACCTGATGAATGTCATGCTGGTCGCTGCCCCACGCGAAATGGTCGACTCTCGCATCAAGGTGATCGAGTCGGCCGGGCTCGACCCACTGTCAGTCGATGTGGAGGCGTTTGCCTTGATCAGGTCCCTGGTCGAGTTCAGCGCTTCCGACGAGTACTTGCACAAGACTGTCGCGCTCATCGACATGGGCGCCAGCCACACGGATGTCAATATCGTGAGCCGCGGGGAATTCGCGCTGACGCGCAACATCCCCATAGCAGGAAACAGTTTTACAAACGCGGTCAAGTCACTTGCCGGCGTGCCCGTCGAGGAGGCGGAGAGGCTCAAGATTGAGATGACCGCCGACACGCCGCTGGACCAGATCAACGCCCACGACGCCGACAATCGCTGCCGGCAAGTGGTCCAGCCACTGCTGGACGAGTTGGTCCGCGAGATACGAAGGTCGATCCATTACTACCAGTCACAGTTCCCGGAAGGCAGTTCCGACGCGCTGGTCAGCAAGGTGGTACTCACCGGAGGTTCAGCCCGGATGAAAGGAATCGACACCTACATGTCCCACAAGCTCAGTATTCGCACTGAAATTGCCGATGTATTCAACCAGACGGCGATCAACACCAGCAGGGTTCCGAGCGACTTTCTGGCCGAGCACGGCCCGGTGCTGGCTGTCGTCACGGGCCTGGCGCTTAAGGAGCTTGTGCCCGAGACCAAGCGCAAGGCGGCGTGACAAGTTCGTGATGGGATAGGAAAGGAGCCTTTTGATGCCTTCCATTAACATGATTGCTCCAAGGCGCGCTGAGAAGCTGCGCAGGGAACGCAATATGCGCAGGCTGGTATTCGGCATAATGGCCGAGTTGGCCCTGGCGGTGGCCCTGGCCGGCTGGGTCGTCGTCGACGTTCACTCGATGAACACCCGGATAGCAGCCCTGGACAAGCAGATAGCGACCCTGCAGCCGGTGGTGGATGAGATCAAGGAGTATGATGCCGCCACCAGCAAGCTGCAGCCCAAACTGAAGCTGCTCGATGACGCAATGAGCGTGACCATGCGCTGGTACAATACGCTCAACAAACTCACCGAGAGCCTGCCTCCCTCGACCTATCTGGTCAGGGTGAGCAGCGACGACCCCGGCAAGGGGGGCGCCAAGAAAGATGATGGCCAGCGCAACGTGGTCATCGGTGGCGTCTCCGCCACTCAGGCGTTGGTGGGCGAGACCATGCTGCGCATACAGACCATTCCGGATGTCACGGGCGTCCAGTTGCACTACACACGCGACGCCACCTTGCCCGACTATAACTTGACATTTCTGAACGGTCTGCGGTCGAACAATCCCAGGCGAGTATTGGCTATCGAGTTCGAGATCGGCAGCCAACTGAACCTGAGTCAACCGAAAGGAGCCAAGGAAGATGGCGGCAGTCAAACTTAACCCCAGTGCCAGGGGTCTGATGGCGCTCATCATCATTGCCGCGGCTATCTTCGTGAGCTGCGCGCTCGGTTACGTGGCGGCGGCGAGCAAGATGAGGGCCGTCGCGGACGACCTTGCGGCCAAACAGACGAAGGTGGAAGAGAGCACCCAGATCGCGCAGAAGCTGGAGAAGTCCAAGTATACTTACGAGGACACGAAGTCACAAATCCGGTTCCTGGAGACTTCGGTCAGCACGGAAGCCTACGTCCCCACACTTCTCAGCCAGCTCGAGCAGCTTGCGAAGTCGGTCAACCTGAAGGTGACGGGGGTGAGGCCCTCAGTGGAGGTCAAGGCTTCTACCAAGCCGGCGTCCACCAGCGCCAGCAGCGCGGCGGGCGCTTCCGACAACAAGAACAAGGACGCCCAGGCTAAAGAGCCCGCGCCCAAGCCTTACGATGAACTCAACATAACCGTGGAGTTCAAGGGCAATTACACCAATGTGCTGGACTTTCTTTACAGGCTGACCACTTTCCCGAAGATTCTGGCGGTCAACAGCGTGTCGATATCCCCGGCCGAGACCCAGCTTTCCTACGCCAAGCCACCGGTGCTCAGCGTGAAGATGGTCGTGACCGCTTTCGTGCTCAAGAGGGACGATTCGCCGACCCTGCCCGGCTCGCCGAAGGCCCAGCCTCCGACCGGCAGCGTGAGCGGCGCCACCGAAGGGAGGGCCAAACATGAAGCTGGATAAGAAACAGATGCCCCAGTTGATAGTGTTGGGCGTATTGCTGGTGGCGTGCGTCAGCTTTGTGGCGTTCCAGTTGAGCGGCGGAAACGCCGTTCCACCGGCGCCCGTGAAGCGGGCCGATTCGGCGAGCAAGGCGAACGCAGCCGCGGGGACGGCCGATGATGAAACCCAGGTGGCGGCCCTGACGGGGCCGGCGACGGAATTCGTCAGACGAGACCCGTTCCAGCCTGTGCCGCTGCCCATCGATCCGGAATCGATCCCGCCGCCGGCACAGCAGCAAGCCGTCACGCCTGATGGCAAACGCCCGAACTTCCCGGCGAACACAGGCAGGGTGCCGCCCATGGGAATAGGCTCTTTCCCTGTGAATACCGGAACCGGCGGGATACTCGACATCAAGCCTGCCGGCGAGGAGAATGACCCCGACTTCACGCTTACCGGCATCGTGCGCGGCGTCCAGAACGTCGCAATCATCCGCGTGGGACAGTCGGGCCGATATGTAGTCAAACCGGGCCAGCTTGTAGAGGGGCGCTACCTGGTGCTTTATGTCACCAACGACAGCGCCACACTGACCTACAAAGGCCGTCGCATAGAGATCAAACTAGGAGGAGTCAAGAATGCGAGCTAAGATCAACGCCGTTGCGGCGTCTACCTGGCGAGTCTGCTTCATCGCAGTGGCCTTGGTCGCCGTCGTGTCGTGCTCGTCCTTTGCCAAAAAGACAATCACGAAAGTGAATGTCATTAAGCAGGCGGACCGCACGGTTATTTGTGTCCAGGGGAACAGTCCCCTGTCGATGGTGGCCCTCAAGAGCCCAAGCGGCGCCTATGTGGGCTTCCAATTCCCGTTTGCCCTCGAGGCAAGGGGCAGGATGGTCGGCGTCCACAGCGGTGGGATCGCCAACGTGAGGTATGGCAATTTCCGCGCGCGCCCGCCGGCAACCAGGATCGTCGTGAACAGCTTCGGCACGCGCGACTACGATGCGAACTGGGCAATGGACAGGACCAGGGTGGATATCACCATCTGGAAGCGCGGCTGCAAACCGGCCGCCCCCCAGGTGAATGCGCCCGTTGCGAAGCCGGCCTCGCCGCCGGTCGAGCGATCGGTGAAGGTTGCCCTGCCCGCCCCGCTGGCGGCGACGGCCCCGGCCATCCAGGCCGCTCCCCCGCCCGCAAAGGACGTGGCGATCCCACTGGTAAGGCTGTCCGCCGTGTCGAGAAGCCTGTACGATAAGCTCGTGACACTCGGCGCCACGGCCAAGGCTGCCTATCAGGTGGCTGCGTCCGAGCCGCCGGTCACAAGCAAGGTCATGGGCATGGTGGAGACGCAAATCCGTCCCGAGCCCACGCGGATGGTGCGCGCAGTCCCGGTCCCGATGACCGTTTCCGCGCTGCCGGTCGTGGCGAAGGCTCCGACAACCGCGCCCATTCCCGAGCCGGGGAAGAACATCTCCCTCAACTTCCTGGGCGCCGACATCAACGACGTTCTCAAGGCTTTGTCCATTCAGAGCGGCCGGAACATAGTGGCCGGCAAGGACGTCAAGGGCGAAGTCACCGTCAATCTGAACAATGTCAGCCTGGATGAGGCGATGGACTATATTGCCAAGCTGAGCGGCTACACATACGCAAAGACGAATGATACCTATCTGGTCGCCTCCAAGGAATCCATTCAGGGAATGACCGGCGGGGCGGGGCCCCAAGCGGTGACCCAGGTGTTTGCTCTGCACTATGCAAAGGTCGATGATGTTGTCCGCATCCTGGGCAAGATATTCCCGGACTTGAAGACTTCCACGGCCCAAGACGCAAAGGCCGGCTCCGAGCCCGGCAAGGCGGCTCCCGACGCTGGCAACGGCGCCTCCGGTTCCGGCAGCCAGTCCAAGCTGCTGGACTTTCTGGTTGTCAGCGCCCCTCCGGATACAATGAAGAACGCCGCGACCATGATCAACCAGATGGAGGAGTCCGTCAAGGATAGCTGGGCGGGCCTTACGACCGAGATCTATATGGTGAAATACGGCGTGCCTTCGATGATTCGGGACTGTGTATCCAAGCTGGTTCCGGGCGTGATGATCGAACTTGTGCCGTCGCCTGGTTATGCTTATCCCGTATGGTCCGAGGCGGGCGCGCGGGACGCCTCGATGGCAAGCAAGACAGCGATGTCATTCGGCGCATCGGGTTCCAGTTCGGCCGGCAGCGATTCAGGCGAAAACAAAGACAAGTTGACCAGGGCGCTGACGATCAGTGGACCGGCCGAGCAGGTAACTCGCGCGCTGGACCTGGCAGAGCGCCTCGACATCAAGGCCCCGATGATCAACATCGAGGCGAAGGTCACCAGTATCAACAAGTCCGGCGAAGAGCAGTTGGGTCTGAAGTGGAACTGGAGCGACATATCGTTCTTCGAAGGCCTCACGGATTACGCAACCAGCACGAACACGGGGGGCGCTGCCGGCGAGAACAACCAGAACGTGGTGCGCTCGCACAGTCTGTGGAGCAGGCAGCCGCTCAACTTTGGGGCCGTGCTGGACGCATTGGTCACCAATGGCAATGCAAAGGTCCTGGCGTCCCCGAACCTCCTGTGCGTTGAAGGCGTGACCGGGAAGTTCTTCGTGGGCGACGATGTGACATACATCCAGAGAATAGAGACGACGGCCACCGGCCAGAATATCACCACCGACACGAAGTCGGTCGGTGTGCAGTTGAAAGTCACCGCTACCGTAAGCCCTGATGGGTTTGTCACACTCGATCTCCATCCGGAGGTCAGCACTCTCAAACTGACTACCACCCAGGGAATGACCCTGCCGACAGTCTCCAGGCGGTCCACCGACCACGTCGTTCGCGTAAAGGATGGCGCCACCATAGCGATCGGCGGCCTGATCCGCAGCGACGAGGTGCTGGAGATGTCGAAGGTGCCGCTGCTTGGCGACCTGCCGTTCCTCGGCAAGCTGTTCCAGCACAAGAGCAAGACGACCAGCGAGAGTGAAGTCGTGATGTTCATAACGGCCAAGGTCGTCAAGGACTAAGCCATCCGAGACCGCGCGGGTCATACCGGCGCAAATGCAATACTCGAGGCTGCCCCGCCGTTCCGGGTGGCGGGGCAGCCGGAATCAACAACCACGTCATGCTGACGAGAGAACGTCATGCTGAACTTGTTTCAGCATCCATTGGAACCAGCATCCAGGCTACGAAGGGATGGGCCCTGAATCAAGTTCAGGGTGACATGTAAGTTCAGGGTGACATGTAATACAAGGAGTAGGAAGTATGTCAGGCAGGGCGGCCTGATTGACTTGAGATCCGATGTGCGTGGATCGAGCTGTTCCATCCACAGACCTGGGGCCTCAGTCTCGTCGGCCCACTGGCTATCGGCCGAATGTAGAGCAAGGAATGCAGAAGACCGAATCCATTGGCGATACCTTCATAAGACTCGGGCTGGTCAATCAAGAGCAGGTAAACCAGGCTCTCGAGAAACAGAAGCTGTTGAAGCGTCACGATTCCCTGGGTGACGTGCTGGCGAGCATGGGGATCATCACCGAAAGGGACCACGTGCGAGCTTTGGGAGAGCAGTGGGGCGTACCGTTTGTCGATGTCAACGACCTGGAGGTCGACGCCTCCCTGCTCAAACTTGTAGCGCAGAATACCGCGCGCAAGCTCAAGGTGCTGCCGACAGCGAAGAAGAACGGCAAGCTCACCCTGGCGATGAGGAACCCGCTGGATATCTTTGCCATCGACGAAATCCGGATGATGACGGGCTGCGATGTCGAGCCGGCCATCACGACCGAAGAGGACATAATCAACGCAATCAGCAGGCTCTACCGGGCCGGCGTCAACGTATCCGAGCAGGTCAACGATGTCATCAAGGAGTTCGACACCGCTGATATCAACTTTACCGCCGTGGATGGGAACGGCGAGGACGAAGACATCTCGATCGAGGAGCTCCGCGAACTCAGCGAGGAAGCGCCGGTCATCAAGCTTGCAAACCTGATCATAGGCCGTGGAATCAGCGATGGCGCGAGTGATATTCACGTAGAACCGCAGAAGCACTGCGTCAAAGTCCGGCTGAGAGTAGACGGCATTCTGCATGAGGTCATGCAGGTGCCCAAGAAGGTGCAGTCGTCGCTCATTTCCAGGTTCAAGATCATGGCCGAAATGGATATCGCGACCAAGCGAGCGCCACAGGACGGCCGTATCGGCGCCATGATCGACGGCAGGCAGTTCGACTTCCGTGTCTCCACGCTGCCTTCGATATTCGGCGAAAAGATAGTGTTGAGAATCCTGGACAAGAGCTCGATCTCCGTGGGACTCCATAAATTGGGCCTGTTGCCGGAGACGCTGGAGAAGTTCGAGGGTCTGATATCCCGCACTTACGGGATCATACTGGTCACCGGACCGACGGGCAGTGGCAAGTCCACGACCCTTTACTCGGTGCTCTCCAAGCTCAATTCCGGTGAGAAGAACATTCTGACCATAGAGGACCCGGTCGAATATGAACTGGCGGGGCTGACCCAGGTCCAGATCAACCCCAAAGCGGGCTTGACGTTCGCCACGGGACTGAGGACCATGCTCCGCCAGGACCCGGACATAGCGATGGTCGGTGAGATACGTGACGGCGAGACGGCCACGATCGCGACCGAGGCGGCTCTGACGGGCCACCTGGTCCTTTCGACCCTGCACACGAACGACGCGCCTGGAGCGCTGACAAGGCTCGTCGACATGCAGATCGAGCCGTTCCTGATAGCTTCGAGTGTGATCGGGGTCCTGGCCCAGAGGCTGGTGCGAGTGGTCTGCCCGAAGTGTAAGGAACAATATCAGCCGCCGAGAGATGCCATCAAGCGGCTCGGAATAGACGGCGACGGCGACACCAAAGTGCTGTTCTACAGAGGCAAGGGGTGCGACCACTGCCGCGGTAACGGCTACAAGGGGCGAATCGGTGTCTATGAACTGATGATAATGAACGATCGTATTCGCGATCTGGTCCTGCAGAAGGCTTCTTCGCACCTCATGCGCGAGGTGGCAATAGAGTCCGGTATGAAGACCCTGCGAGACGATGCGATCGCAAAGATACTATTGGGTCAGACGACCCTGGAGGAGTGCCTGCGGGTGATCTACGCGGGCTAAGGAGGCATCAATTGCAGCCGGGTGACATTACCGAGAACTTGAGCGAATACGTTTCCACACAGCCGAGCGCCGTGTCTATCGAGGAGGTCCATCTGGATGACCTCCTGCGAGAGGCCGCGCGGCGCGGGGCGTCGGACCTTCACCTGACGGTTGGGCTGCCGCCCATGCTTCGGATCGACGGGTCCCTGCTCCAGACCGATTACAAGCCTGTCGGGCCCAGCGATACCCAGAGGTTGGTCTACGACATTCTGACCAACGAGCAGGTGGAGAAGTTCGAGCGCATGCACGAGCTTGATTTCTCCTACGGCGTCAGAGGCGTGGGGCGATTCCGAGTGAATGTCTACAGGCAGCGCGGCAGCGTTGGCGCTGCTCTGAGGTCGATTCCGGACCAGGTTCCGACGTTCGAGCAGCTTGGTCTTCCGAGTATCCTGCGCGATCAGTGTCGAAAGCACAGCGGTCTGATCCTCGTCACGGGTCCGACCGGCGCCGGCAAGTCCACGACGATTGCCTGTATGATCGATACCATCAACAGCGAGCGGCCGGTGCACATTCTGACTATGGAGGACCCCATCGAGTACCTCCACCGCCACAAGAGGGGCATGGTCAATCAGCGCGAGCTTGGGCTGGATACCGATTCGTTCGCGAATGCCTTGAGGGCCGTGCTTAGAGAGGACCCGGATGTGATCCTGATAGGTGAGATGCGCGACCTGGAGACCATCCAGGCGGCACTGACTCTAGCCGAGACGGGCCACCTCGTCTTCGGCAGCCTGCACACTCGCAGCGCCCCGCAGACCGTCGAGCGCGTCGTCGACGTGTTTCCTCCGCATCAACAGGACCAGATCAGGGTGCAGCTCTCGAATACCCTGGAGATGGTCGTCGCCCAGCAGCTTCTGCCTCGCAGCGGGGGAGGGAGAGTAGCCTCGATCGAAGTCATGATCGCGACTTCGGCCATCAGGAACCTTATCCGTGAAGGCAAGACTCATCAGATTTACAGCACGCTGGAAACAGGCGCGCAGTTCGGAATGCAGACTATGGACAGGCAGTTGGCGGAGCTGAGCCGGACCGGAATGGTCAGCTATGATGAAGCTCTGGCCCGCTGCATCGACAGAGAGAACTTCAAGCGATTGGTAGAGGGAGGCTAAAAAACTATGTCTACCTTTGTCTATACGGCATTGGACCCCAGCGGCAAGACCATCAAGGGCAAAGTCGAAGCGGAGAATGAGCAGCTTCTGCTCTCGAAACTCCACGAACAGAGATATCACGTGTTAAGTGTAAGCCAGACCAGGGTCCGCGGGGCCAAGGTCACTGTGAGCAAGACCTCCGGCAAGAAGGTCAAGCTCAATGCAATGGTCATCTTCAGCCGGCAGCTCGCGACCATGATAGACGCCGGTATCGCGATCGTGCGCTGTCTGGATATTTTGGAGGGACAGACCAAGGAACCCGCGCTCAGGGCCGTTATCGCGCAATGCAAGAAAGACGTCAAAGGCGGTCTGAGCCTCACGGACGCGTTCAGCAAGCATCCGAACGTCTTCAGCAGGCTTTATGTCAACATGGTCAAAGCGGCCGAGGCCGGCGGTATTCTGGACAAAATACTCGAACGCCTATCGGTCTTCCTGGAAAAAGAACAGGAGATCCGCGGCAAGATCAAGTCCGCCATGATCTACCCGATACTCGTCCTTGTGTTCGCCACCATTATGGTGATCGTGATGTTCATCGTGGTGCTGCCTCGCTTCAAGGAGATATTCGAATCCATGAACGTCGAGATGCCTCCGGCCACGAAGGCACTGTTTGCCATGAGCGATTTCTTGACAGGCTACTGGTATATCCTGCTGGGCATGATCATCGCGGGCTTCTTCGGTTACAGATGGTATAGCAGCACCGAGAAGGGAGCCTGGCAGATAGACATGCTTAAGCTCAAGGCGCCGGTGATAGGCGTGCTGGTGCAGAAGATGGCGATATCGCGCTTCTCCAGAACGTTCGCCACGCTCATAGCCAGCGGCGTGCCCATCATGAGATCCCTGGAGATCGTGTGTGAAACCGCCGGTAACAAGGTCATCGCCCGCGCGATCGACAACGCCAGAAACGCCATCAGGGAAGGCCAGAAGATCAGCGCGCCTCTCCTGCAGAGCGGGATGTTTCCCGCGATGGTGACTCACATGATCGATGTTGGTGAGGAAACCGGCAGACTTTCCGAAATGCTGGCCAAGGTATCGGATTTCTACGATCAGGAGGTAGACAACGCAGTCAAGGGACTTACTTCGATGATCGAGCCGTGTTTGATAGTGGTGATGGGCGGCCTTGTCGGTTTCATCGCCATCTCCATCATGGCTCCGATCTTCAAGCTCATAAGTTCCGTTTCCTGATTTGCGAAAGACCCTGATCCTGAATCTCCTGAACTGGATTCAGGATCAGGATGACGGGTGACGAGAGAACGTCATGCTGACGAGAGAACGTCATGCTGAACTCGTTTCAGCATCCAGACTACGAAGGGATGGGCCCTGAATCAAGTTCAGGGTGACGTGCACCTTCAGGGTGACGTGCAAGTTCAGGGCGACTAATGATTACTGCCGAGTGTGGAGAGGGAGAACATGCGCATGGGAAACATCCGAAAGCTGAGTGAAGAAGACATTCAAGAGCGTCTGTCTCTGTATGCTAAGCGATCGGATCCAAAGATCAGGGATGAAGTCGTCCTCCAGTATTCGAACCTCGTGGAGAGTATAGCCCGCAGGTTCATGGGAGCGTGTGAGCCGCTGGAGGACTTGATTCAGGAAGGATATCTTGGACTAATAGCATCGGTCGACAAGTATGACGGGGAGAAGGGCGTCAAGTTCTCAACTTATGCCACCCACTTCATCGTCGGCCAGATCAAGCACTATTTGAGGGACAAGGGCAAGATTATCAAAGAGCCCGCGTGGCTGCAGGAACTCAACCAGAGGATGACGAGGGTCATAGACTCTCTGAACCAAAACTTCAACCGCCAGCCGACTGAAAAAGAGATCGCCGACGTCATGCAGATGCCCGAGAGCACGGTGCGCGAACTGCTCACGACGCGAGAGGTGTTCAAGGTGACATCGCTCGACGGCGAAAAAGACGATGGCGCCGGGCCCAAGGAAAGCGAAAAGATCGCCGACCAGAAGCTGGTCACTTTCCAGTTGCCGATCGAGGACAAGATAGTCTTGGAGACCGCGCTGGACCGTCTGAAGGACATCGAGCAGCAGGTGATCGGAGACCATTTCTACAAGGGCCTGAACCAGACAGAGATTGCCCATAAGCTCGACATAAGCTGCAATTACGTCTCGCACATATTGCGAAACGGCACCAAGAAGCTCAGGAAGATACTCTCCACGGAGGAGATCCGTGATACTCAAATGCAGATGACGCTGATCTCGAGGCGAACCAAGCCGGGCGAGGACACCTCGGCGACGATGTCCGTGCTGGACTCCGCCACCGGCCTCTACAACCGGCGCTACTTCGCCCAAAGGCTCGACGAGGAGATCAGCCGGGCGTGCCGGAATGGGGACAGATTATCGTTGATGTTCCTTGCGGTCGAGTTGCCCGATGAAATGGACAAATACGTCCGGATAATAAGGCTGGATGACTACCTGCATGATCTCGGCCAGGTTCTGAAATCGCAGTTGCGCAAGATAGACGTCATTGCGCGGTTCGGTGAGACTTCATTCGCGATCATCATGCCGCACACCACGGAGCACGCGGACAGGGTCGGGCACAGACTTGTCAGCCTGGTCGGCTCGGTCCAGATCAGCACGGGCCGCGCAAACCAGTTCGTCACGTCCAGCGCGCGCCACGGCATCTCGCGATATCCGGAGGATGCTTTCACCTCCGGCGACCTTGTCAACAAGGCCGCGGAGGCTCTCGAAATGACTGTCGAACAGCTTGGCAGGACCGGA